>Ga0065711_1026278_pt1 | contig 81950 bp, 41 predicted proteins | sample Hoacrofraction12_FD_59098 | JGI IMG/M metagenome (GOLD analysis project Ga0065711, IMG submission 59098) | Hoatzin crop microbial communities from Cojedes, Venezuela - Epithelial fraction 12 v2 (version 2) | ecosystem: Host-associated > Birds > Digestive system > Esophagus > Crop | place...
GGCTGTAAAAATCCAGTCCTTAAAAATGAAAATTGATAGCTAGAGTGTATGACTTAATTCACACCACGTTTTCTACTAGCTGCTCTCTTTCTGAAAATGTGTCCTCCTGCTCACCAGGCAGGCAAAGCCCAAATCAGCTCTCCAGTGTGGTCACAGCCTTTTCCCTGATGGTCCTACATTGCACCAGTACTACAGGCCAGTATCTTCTCAATTTGCTGATCTGGTCAAATTAGCTCTGAAGTTGATGAGCATCTTGGCTAGTTTAGACCTACAGGATTCAGCTTTACCTATACAACAGAGAAGAGCTGCAAACTGCCTTGAAAAGTATTCTGTGCAACTCTTAACACTCCCTTTTGCCCAAACCATGTTTTCAGCATGCCACAAACCTTTTTGATCCTGGTGTTTCTAAGAGTAAAATTCCTCACAGTGTAATAGGCAAGCACATGAACACTCTTCTGAGTAACCAAGAAGTTCCCATATTCTTCACTACCTTCGGCAGGCCAGTACTGGTCACATTTTCTCTGTTAGAAAGCAAATGAAAAACCGAAACAGAGAAAGAAAACAAAATGTCAAACTAGCAAGGCAAAATGTTCAAATTTCAGAGCACAGTCAACCACAAAAACATACAGGGACTTTCAACATACCCAGTTTATAATAGACATGAACTTCAGCACAAGAGAACAAATAACATGTATTTATTTTGTGCTGTAAAGAGAGATGGTTGTGCAAAGACGCTCTGCATTTGGAATACTCAAAAAAAAGAGAGGTTTAAATCATACTATCGGAGCTACAGTACTCTCCTATTGTGGAACTCGCCGTTCCATAAGCACTCCAAAATCCAAAGAAAATAACAGGTAATCTATAGGAATAACAGGACCACATTCAAGTCAGTAGAGTCACATGTTCCTGCTGGTTGGTTCATAGCATGGGCAGAGTATGCTTATATCTGACCAGCGAGGGTAAGGGTGAGCCTGTGTGTGGCCAGTATATAGAGAGCTGTGATGTCCAGCCTTTTGGTTGGGCAGCCATACAGCCTTCTCTAAGAGTACTAGAAGAGTACATGTTTGTGGAATGGTACTCCCAGTGTGGCCCTCGTCTGCATTTGCTGTGTCTGTATCATCTCTTAGATGCTTAACAGGTTGTATGGAAGAGACTTACATGCATTTTAGGCACTGCTGCCAGTCTGTGGCAAGCGCGATGCAATGTCTCCTCAAGCGACCTCAGGGTACGTGCATTCTCCTATCACATAGCCAGAGAAACACACACCCTGCGATGGGGTTTGACCTTGCTCTGTCTCACTGGACAAACATCTATCTAGTCCTAGGAAAGGAACTGTGTGTCCCATGGGATGTTAACAGCGAGCAGCCACTGTATCCAGAAAAATTCACCCAAACTACAGCCTTCTCCTTTCTGGGGTCTAAGGCAACCCTGAGAAAGAGAATGATGGAGAGCAGACTGCTAGTAGAATGTGGCACAGGGTCCACAGTCTGGCCATCCTAAATAGATACAGGCCTGTTTTTCAGTATAAGACAATCTTCTTTAGTTAGACCATAGTATTTTCAAGACTTCAGCTGTTAACAATTGAGTTTCAATGTTTTCTTTAGTTTCATACTACAGAGTCTCATCTTTATACTTCTATAGCCAATCCTAGCATAAGCAACTACTACAAACTGTTGCTTTTTACTCAATAAATGCCTAAACCAGATTTTTCAAAGAGATGTTGTAGATCTATCAACATCCGAAAAATAAGTAACAGAAAAAGGTACTCATACCCTTCCTTTCTCAACGAGATTAGTTATCATCACAATAACTTCCACGTTATGTTCCCATATCATTCTCCAGAAATCTTCTGCTGTTGATTTTAGTGGCCCTTGAGCTGCAATGTAGGCTTTTGGCTTGTTGTAGCCCTGAATTAAAATATAACAAATGACACTTGTCAAATCACAGTCCGTGAGCAAAAGGAGGCTGGGAGGAGTACATGACGTTTTACACATCTATTTTTAAAGAATCTCAAAAGCTTTTAAGTACTTTTGAATTTATACCTATCCAAATCACAGAAACCCTGCAGTACCAGATGACATATGAATGCAACTGTTATGTCGATGTTTATCATTCCAACAAACAGGATATATGTTCAAGTGCCCATGTTCTGGCAGAATGTTGACATGATAGTGATGATGAGACATCTGTTATGATAGTGGTTGAAAAAATGAATCAAGATCATTCTCATGTAAATTACTGCGTAATGAAAAACTGAATAAATAGTACCTCAGTGAGGCTCTCAGCCAAATGGCATCTTCTCTCACAAGATTATCTCAGATGATAGAAGAATTAACCACTTAGCAAAAATGTATAAAAGAACAAACATTCAGATGCGAAATGCTTCTAAAATGACTCAGACGTGACAAAACATTATTTGTTTCATGAAGCTCTTCATTATGCTGCAGCTGCTACAGTATCAAGATGGTTTCAAGAATTGGAGTTTTACCTGTACTTTAACTTTGTAGGCTTAACTTGGATGAGCAAACATTTTTTTAACAAAATCTGTAACATTGTGCTACTTCTTTTTTGTTACGTCTATACACCTCCACACACCAGTATTTACAGAAAAGTCTGACAGATGAATAGACTGACAGGTAGGAAAAGGCACTTACATCAACGTAGTTGGCATTAATGTAATCAGTCAGTTTTCCATCCTTCTCTGCAAGCTGTGTTAATTTAACCCTAGTATGATCATCTGCAGGAAAACAAGGGAAAAAAAGCATAACCTTGTGCAAGAATTACATTATTTCTATAAGAAATCTTTCAAAAAAATACTGAAATGAATTTTTACAATCCATAAGGCTAATACAGTGACAATCACATATGGAAACATCCTGTGGTTAGGTATGAACAAGATTCAAAATTCTAGTTTGCAGAAAAATAAACTAATGAATTCAAGGACTCAAGGATTCAGAATTTAGTTGTCTGAACCGAAACACCTGGGGTCATTTTAGGCGCCGTGAAGCTCCCCTACAGCCTCCAGCTGCTGCTTGTGAAGAGGCACTGGCCTGCTGCAGGACCAGAGTCACGCCTGCCAAGCCTGCAGAGTGTCCTGGCTGCCCGGGGGTGTCTCAGACGACAGCACGCACCAGTGTTTGGGCACAGTCACTCCAAGTCAAGGAGAGCAGAGCCCTGAGCCTGGAAAGCGATGGGACCTTGGGGTAGCTGCTCAGCTGAAGAGCTTCAGCAGCAGCTGCCTGAGAGAGAGCTGAAGCTTTCTGTAGCCTGCATTGACTGCAGAGACTAGAGAGACTTCACTCAGTTGCATACGGCAATTCTTGCTACTTGAGCTACCCTAAGCTGCTTGAGCTTTGCTCTTTGATAACAAAGCCCCTGGGTTGGCACCTTTTGTATGATTAGGTGCCAGCACAGAGTGGTAGAGGAAAATCCCCGACTTTCTGTCCCTCTAGAGGTATCTTCAGCCAGGAGGAATAGGATTTCTTCCTGCTGGTTTACACTGTATTCTGCCAGATGGGCTCATTCTGTCTCTTTTTCTATAAAGTTCTAGTGACGCTGAATGCTGAATGTGTATTTAATGTAGGGCTTCTTGTTATCAGAACAAAGTTGAAATACTACACAGAGTTAAGAAAAATACGTTACGCCACCAAAATGATCAGGAGCCCAGAGGCAAGAGTTTCAAAGAGATATTAACAAAACTGAATAGATGTGTTCCAGAAAAGAAAACTCTGGGATTGTGAAGAAGGACAATGCAATGGCAAAACATGTGTCCTGGCTAACGAAGCTGATCTATTACGTTGTGGCAGGGCACAATACAACGTAAAAATAGTACATTTCTATTTATCTATGACAGTAAATATATCCAGGGATCATAAAGCTCCTAGAGAGGATAAATCATCGTTATTCCAGATCAACGATGGATTAATTTTGGCAATCAAAACACAGCTTGTTTGGCTTTATAATGGCATTATAATGAAATCTCCCAGCTCCCTTTGGGTGATCTCTGAAGAGATGAATATGTCCTGCTAACACATGCTCATCGCAGCAGCAGAATGCCAGAGGACTAACTTGAAGAGATGTGAAATCTCATGCTACTTCTCTTCAAGCATTTTGCTGAACAGCATCCAGAGCTTTCAGTGTAGAGGTACTTTTTCTTTTCCTCTAATAACATATATATCTATGCTTGTCTATCAGAATTTCTTCAACAAAACACCAAGTGACGCATTTACTTACAAGCAACAATGTTTATGTATCGATTCTTATTCTTGTTGTCGGGGTGATTAGAGCTGTCTGATGTAATACCTAGATCTACAGTACAGCTCTGGATTTCCTGAAAAAAGTACATTTTACTTTAGTAAGTATTAAGATACATAAGATGTCTATAAATACAGTAAGTCGGCACAAAAAATAACCACAACCTTACACCCAATTATCTATGATATTTTACAACTACTTCATTGCTAAAAAAAATGCAGTGAAATAATTCCTTACCTGATAAAACTCTTTCAGTGTCTAATGAGGGAATGAATGCAAAAAAAGTAAAAAAAATCAAATTCCACAGCACAGAACAAATGGATATAAGTGTTTATATAAATCACAATTACTATATGGAAAACAGTTATGGTCATGCAATACTTATCTCCATAATAACAACAAAGCTGAATATTTTTACTTAACTCTTCAAGGAAAAAAGAGTCAATTTTCTTGTTAAATACTGGGATCTGTTTTCCTCTACTTAGCCTTAATGTTAGACCTTCGGCCGGTGAAAGCTTATACATATGAGCAACATCACTGACTTTAGCCAGATTATCTATATATTTAACTGCTCGCAGGATTTGACACTGGTCCTTATAACTGCATTAGTTTCTCTGTGGAATGCTTTTGCTCTCTTTGCTTTCAGCTGGAAAAACCTCTACTGGGGCAGGAGCGCGCGCTGCTCAGCCAGCCTTGTGGCACCCTGGTGAAGGCCAGCGTTGCAGCGTCTGCCAGCAACTGCGCAAGGAACCCAGTGCTTGCATGCAGGGAGAGACAGGCCTGAGAAAGACAGGTGCAAAGTCTGTAAAACTCACAAAATTAATTTATTTGATTTTATTGATTACTGTAACTGTCAGGAAACTCAAGCATTTATAAGGTCCACGGTGTTAAGTAGGAAATATGTTGCCACAACTAAAAGTACTATAATAATGTTTCCCAACACTTTTTAGGATTGATTTTAATATTAATCATCTTCACCTTCAGCTATTTAAATATATTTATATATGAAAAGTGGTTACCAGTCTGAAAACTAGATTTTAAATATGAGTTGTTTTATAGCAATATAAATAAAAAACCTGAACCACCCCTGTACTCTCCTCTCCAAATGCATGCTGACTCTGCAAAGACAATGACTGTACTTCAACTGTCTGTATCTTCTAAGTTCCCCACCTGTAGACAAAAGACTGGGAAACTAATTCTGGGGTAGTCTGTAAAGCCAAAAAGAATCTCCAAGAAATGATATGGACACTGAATTTTTTGCAATAGTTAAAACAAGCATGAAACATTTCAGATGGTGTAGGTGTAGCTCAGTGATACACAGCATATTTAGTCTTTGGATCACTGCTGTAATTTAGGAAAAGAACAATTTTAGGAAAAGAACAATTTAGGATGAACAATTTGATTTCTGTATTGCTCTCCTCACAAATGGTGAAAGAACTCTGTCACCATTGCATTTACACACAGCCAGTAACGTCTGAACATGTACTGGCCATTCACAAGTATTTACAAGTTTGGTGCCACAAGCAGACGAATATTTGAATGTTCAATGAATTGGAGAAGAAATGCTGTCGAAGAAAGTTAGGTGAATGACATGGAATTTTTGGTCCCTTAGCTCACAATTCATTGGCTGGGGAAACAAAAGCAAAACCAAAAGATGCAAGACTATGAATTTCTTTACTTTCAGTATTGTTTTTGCAGCAGGAATATTACAATCATATTTTATATTAATAGAGATCAATTAAAACATGTGTTTCCGTCTCAACTGACTGACTTTGTTAGAAATCACTTGTCAAGAATTTTAATAGCACAGCTTTAATTAGATTTTGGGTTTATAATGTTTATTTTATGTGACAAGTTAGAACACATCTATCTTTAAATTGCTTGTAATGCATATGATGTGAAAATCAACGAAGTTCATTAGTTACACATGGTGACAGGAACATTACGGTGACAGTAACATAACAGCATATGTTTCAAAGCTTTGAACTACCTCTTACGAACCATATATTTTAGGAAAGGAACTGTAAAACTTTCACTGCCGCACATGAAGACTACATTAGCTCCCCTGTTAATCAGAAGTCTTCCCATATTTACTCATAACTACTTCCATGTTTTTTTCTATCTCAATGGAATAAGCAAATGTGGGTAGCTCTTGCAAAATTCAATTGGCATTAGTGTTGGAAAAGCTTTAGATCTGTACTTATACCTGATAAACCATGCAGATTATCTTTGCAGTTTATTGACACAATCATTTAGTATTTTATCACAGTGGTAAACATTCCCCTTTGCGTCCCAGTCCCATTAGCTTTTATAAATCTCCCCAGCCTTTATGCACAAACAGTCCTTACTGGGCTCACAGTACTCATATTTACATGCATTTATGAAACTGGTGCCCAAGCCAGAATGTAATGCCCAGTTCTTTGTTTCCAGGCATTTAAACTTAACGTTATTTGTATGTGCTAAGAAGGAAGATGACGTCATAGAGCCATACCTCAAATTCTTCAGAAAAACCATTACTTGCATGTAAATCTGCAACATGTTTTGGAAAATGCTTTATTGGAATTGCTCCAACATCATCTTAGGGGTGGGAAAAGACAAAAAATATTTTCATGAAGAACAAAAAGCCAGTGACATATAAAGAAGTCTATACGTAGGCAATCCACACAACATCCTGAAATAAAACTTTTGGCATGAACTTTGCATATACAACTCCCAAAAAAATAAAAACTCTTTAACACCGTCAATGTTCCTCAAATCATTTTCTAACACTTCGACATTTCTAAACTGCAATTCTGAAGGAAGATATAGAAAATGCCTAGCCAGGTCTCGCTCTGTCTTTAAGGCCCCAAAATCAAGGTGCTGACTCTGCAAGATGCTGAGCTTGTCTGTAAACTGAAGAGTGCTCAGAACTACCTGTGAAGTCCAGGTGAACTGGGAGGATTAGCAGTTTGCTACAAGATGTTCAGTGGGAGAGGGCAGGAGCGGGGCCCTGAACTACACTGGTAAAGAAAGCACCATCAGGCAGAGGAGTCCGGGTACCTGAGACTGATTAATGTTGCACTGCGACTCTGACGCAGTACATGGACTGGCCGCGTAGTCCCAACCTACTAAATTAATGCAGCATTATGCCGGTAGTATGATTTTAGTTGATGTGTTGTATGTTTGCATTGGTATCTAAAGGAAACAACAACTAATGTTCATCTTTTACTGCATCAGTGAGTACTTCCAGTAGGGATATTTTGCCCCATTCTCCCCATGATTCTATGATTACCTATTGAGAATAATCTTATGCTTAATCCCGGGAGTACTGACTGCAAACTTTCACATCAGGATTTATAATTCAAGTTTTAAGTGAAAGATTTAAGAGTTTCTGGATACCCACAAAGGCAATATTTACATTCTCAACCAATAAACGTGATTCTTGCAACTTCCGGGTCCTGATACTGAGTCTGAATTTTCCATCTGATGTTTATATTTCAGGACATATCCTTTTTACTTTATACAAATACAGAAAAACATTCTTGTGTAGAACATTCATTAGGGATCATGTCAAAAACCTTTGGGACTTTTAATATTCTCTTTCATGCAAATACGCTATGTAAACAAAGTCATCTGTTTTGTTAATTACCTGCTAAAGGATGACATTATTTCAGCTAGTTTTGGTTCTGAAGAATAATTTCTTTTTTTTTTTTTTTTAAAGCCTTTCATGGATTGAAAGTATGTTTATTTCACAATTTGTAATTTCATCACTGTTTCATATGAGAAAGACACATCAGAAATATGGAACAGGGACCTGTTACTTACATCAACAGATGTTCAGCATTTAGGCCACCTAATAATTTTAGCTTTCGGTTACCAAGAATTTGTTGATTTGTATTGAGATCCATCTGGTCTTCCACTTACATGAATGGATCTGAATATATAAAGTGAATTTATTCAGTCAAGCCTAAGAGCAGCTGAACAAATGTGTAACACTATCTTCACACTTTGGAGATGAAACCTGGCATAAAGTGTTTATTCTAATGATATGCAAACACAAAACCAGAAGGGAAAGTAAGTGACCCTAAAAGGGAGGACAGTAAGGGAGAAAGAGATCTCAGGTTTGACGTAATTATTGTCTTATTTCATTGTCAGTGCTAATCTCCCAATTCAATCACTTCTGACTCCAGGAATATATTTTATATCTGGATGGCAGGTATCACTTGAAACTATTTAAAGGTTGATAGTGGGTCCTAATATTACCCTGTAATTCATTATTAGTTCTGAATGCATCTTTGATTTATGCTGTGAAGTGCCAGGGCATTTTCTGTGAATAACTGCAATTCTGCTATTGCTGTCAATGAAACCCCACAAAAGGAAAACCTAACAGATAATGAGATCTGTGGAGTGCTTTTAGTCATAGTCATAATAAAAAATTAAACTTTGCAGTTACAAAATGCTCTTCCTGCTCTACACTCTTTGCCAGTATTATATCACAGTTAGTCTCAATTGTTGCAAAATTACACTGCTGAAACATTTGTGTTTGCTCACTTGAAGTCTGTTGCACACAAAATGAAACAAAAATATTTCCTCACTGCTTGCATCTTTTTCCATAAAATATTTTATGTATCTTTCAGTCACTTAGACACACTTTTGAGTTAATATTTATCAGTATTCTGGGAGGAAAACCTCCAGCATCAAAACACGTATTTTAAGCACTCAGAGTAACTGTAAGTGCAATTCTGTCTTATGACAATGGAAAACCCTATCTCCCTCAGGTGACCTGGTCAGGAAAAGCTGCAAGAAAATTAAACAATTGTACTGCAATATAGTTAATGATAGAGAGTAAAAGCAGAGATTTCCTGTAATGATTGCCACTTGACATTCATATATAATCACATATTTTCCGAAATCAAGCTATATCCCTGCCTATTAACCATTTAGAAAAAGGTTATGTGTCTCGTAACAATAGCAATCAATCCAAGAGGCATTTAAAGATGCCTACAATTCCATTACAACGCAAGTCTAATGTTTGGGATTTCTTTAATTAAATGTGTTTACTAGTCATCTACACAAGGGCTGACTCTGCTTCCCTTAGTCATTCCAAGGGAACCCATCCCCCTGTGCAACAGCACAGTCTGCAAAAGCATTACTTGTGGAACAAGATATCCTTTTCTTGTGGGTGAAAACGTGGCTTGGGATCTGCTGCAGAGTTAATCTATTTAAGGTACTTTTCATTCTACTGAGACTGAAAAAGCTGGGAGGGCTGAACATGCTCCTCTGATACTCTTCAAGGAGGAAAGAAAAGAAACAGTTTCTGTAAATAACGGTGGTGGATATGGAACCAGAAGATGCTAATAATATTCTGCACTTGTGCATCATTTTCATGAGCAGCTCACAGAGAACTGTAGCAGTAGTAACTATGTTAGTGAAATCTGTAAGTCAAAGAAAATGCTGTAATTGCAAATGAAACGCAGATAGATGAGGCATATCTTGGTCCTGCTGGTAAAAAGAACAGGTCATGTTCTATGCCTAGGCGAAAAATTCAAGGCAGAAATACAGGTGAATATGTTGCTGGTGTAATCCTCTGCTTCGTGACAGTGAACTAGAGCTATTTAGTGTAGCTCAGATGGCTACGCTAGCAGCCATTTCTAGTGAGGCTACACCTCAAATGGCTGGAAGGCACAGCGTATCTTTGAGACAACTCTGTAAGATGAGCATATTTCTCTTCTGCGTTAACTATAAGAGAGAATGTTAGTAACACTAGTCTCTCCCTCTGTCAAGTGCACCTGTGTTTATTAGTACAAGAGTGTACAAATCTCTGGTTTACAGATGTTACAGTACGTGAAGAATTCATATGGACACATACAAGGCAGCATCTTCCAACAGCAAACACCAACCTACAGAACAGTTGACATAAAGTACCTGAGACTGGGAAGATTGGAGCTGGGGGAGCAGAAATCACTCGAGGCGATGTATTATCTTCTAAATAAAAGTGAGCAGTCTGGAAACATTTCCTAGGGGGGAGGAAACATAAATAAACATTGCAAAAAATAAAACATTATCTGAGACCTTTTGGAATTCTGGAATTATTGAGTAAGAAAGAAATCAGGGTTTTGAAAACCTCTTTTCATGGAGTGTCAAATACTACTGGTATAATATAAATATTCCCCCAACACACCACTAAGTTATGCATACAACTTGAAGATACAGCATTAACTTAGCATAATACATAGTTCATGCACCTTTACCTATGCCAGAGGCAGAAGATGCAGCACACATCAGACATAGCGAAAGCTGGAAGAGGAACTCTGTGTCAGGAGACACTCTAGACGCTACACAAGAACTCCAAGGATAAAAAATGCTATTGTCTTCCTTGCTTATCCAAGTTCGCACACATAATTACTGTTCCCTTTCATGTTGTTATGCTAGCCTGAAGACGGAGCAGTGTACAAGATCAGTTCTGGTAATTCATTGATAGATCCTACTGCAGACATGGAACTGCAAGAAAAGGCAACATGCCCTGTGACAGACAAGACGGTGGCTCTGGAACTGCTGTGACTGAGGCTAAACGATTCTTTCGTACCGTAACTGCAGCACTGAGGGACACCTTAACCAAGGCGGACTTCCTGAAGTTGACAGACAGAAATAGGGGAATTATAAATCCAGGAGATGCTAGCTTTGTTGCAAAAACACAGAAGGATGAATACAAATGGAATCAACCTTAACTATGACCCACAATGTTATCTGTATCTGTGCTGTAATCCAGATGTGAAGATAATAAGAACAGCGTCTGTTAAGAGTCCAAGCTATTCAATGCACTAATCAACCAACTGCTGCTGTAAGCACTGAAAAGCCTCCTTAATTAAAAAATCTCCATATGATTAGACATGCTAATAGGAATCTTTACTCCAGGTCACTTAATCTATTTGAAATATTATTCACTAATCATTAAATTTAAAAAGAAATAATGCATCACAAAAATATTAATCTCATTTTATATTTATAAGATTCTGCTTCTTTAGAGCTGTTGGCTGAAGCTATTATATGATCTTTTGCTATTTTGTGTAATCTCTGGTGTTTCAAATTCCTCTGTACTGTTCCTGTACCACTGCATGGATAAAACTCCTCATATAATCGTTATAATCAAAATGAAACTTTGAGGCTATTTTGAGAAATAGATAGGGAATATGTGGATATTATAATTCTTTCCAGAACCATTAATGTAGATCATAAACACTTTGGTAAGCTTATTTGAATTAAGTCTCTGGGAAACATGCCCATACTCTCAGAATGTGTTGGGAATTCTCTGTCTGCGTACAATGCAGAGTCTCTTAAACCACAAGTGGACAGCTACATCAAAGGGAAAATTGTGGAATGCAAAATATTTCTGGTAATTCACATGACAATTAAATTCAGAGTCCAGCTAGAATCCTCTAAAAGCATTTTTGTAATGGTCATAGAGGAGCGCTGGCTTTGCACGACGTGTTTCGAGAAAGACTGTCCCTCTCGGTTATCCTTAGTAATAGCAGTTCTGGATGCAGACCAAGAACACATTTGGGATGTGCTTGGGAACATCTTTCTGATTTTTAACATTAGCACCCCATAGAGTTAGCGGCTGCTGAAGTGAGAGAGGCTGTCTCAATGCTAGCCATAATACTCAAGAGTTGGTCTCAGGACTATGTGCAAAATGTCTGTAAGAGGTAGGCAAGTATCAAAGTACTTCAAATCACTAAACACTTTTGGAAAGTCTGGCCCTGCCTGCTGGGCGCCAAGAATGCTGATGTACTGTGTTTATTAAAAACAGCACCCACCAACCAAACACGCCAACCAGCCTGACTGGCACAGGTTGCCCAGAGAGGTGGTAGATGCCCCATCCGTGGAAACATTCAAGGTCGGGTTGGACGGGGCTCTGAGAATCTGATCTAGTTGAAGATGTCCTTGCTTACTGCAGGGAGGGTAGACTGGATGACCTTTAAAGGTCCCTTCCAACGTAAATCATTCTATGACTCTATGATTCTACGATTAAAGCTCTAGACCCAAAAAGCATCCCCTCCCTAATGCCTACTGCTTATGAACTATGTTCATATATCAAGTTTATGGACTAACATCACAGAGTTTTGTCACCTCCTTGCTTGAGAAAAGATTGAGCTAAAACGAATTTAATTAGCATAATGGCTTTCACATCTAAAGCAGTACTTAAAATGTCCTCGTAATATGCCACACATTCACTATCCCTTACTGAGCCACTGTATCTTTAATCTTTAACAAGTTAATTGTGGCTGAAAATAAATTACACCCTTAGCACATTTGGGAGACAAATTCATAGCAGTTGACTTAACCTGTAATAAGACTCATAAATAGGCACTCCATCTGCTTCTGCATCAGCAGTGAAAGCCTTCATGACTAAACCTAATGTTAATAACCATGTCTCGTTAATTATCACTTGTTGTTAATGAAAAAAGGGATGACTATTTCAAACTTCCAGACAAAGGTCCCGTCACTCAACGTTAACCTGATTATTTAATTTACACCTTTCATCACAGCATTTAGATCTTCAACCTAAAACTGTAATTTGTAATTTAGACACTGCACTTCTTCGAACACAGACTTTATATATGGAGATAGGGCTAAGCCATTGAATTAATTAGTGTCTGTATCTGTACAGGAAAGCACGCAGCAGCAGCTCTTTGGTTTACCAGGAGGGATGCTAGATCTGAATGACCATTTAAATGTGAACTACTTGGGACAAGACTGTGCCTCAGACTCCTGAGGACACTGCTTTTCTGGCATGTGGGGCCCCAGACCTTGGCTGCGGATACGTGCTGCCTACTTCTCCCCTGGGGCAGGGACTGCTCAGAGCTTGACTCGGATGGTCACTGAGGCGGGCAACACAAAATGGCGCTGTGCGAGCGGGAGTGCTTGCGTGTGCGCGGCACCACCGCGGGAGTGCTCGCATGTGCGTGGCATTGCTGCGGGAGCGTGTGTGTGTGCGTGGCATCACCGCTCGTAGAAGTTGAGGAAGGGAGCTGAACCTCAGAAGTCAGAGGCATCTGTGACAGGTTGGGTTTGCGCAGCCACTGCTAGCACAGAACGGTCTTAGAGGCACGATTATGTCTTTCTCTGCAAATAGCAGGGTGTTTTGTGCTCACAGGGTATCTCCCAATAGGGATTCTCAAACACTTGATAGAATTTATTTTTAAATGGTTCCAATCTTTCAAAGATCTGGTGGTTTCAAAGATCTTTAAATGCATCCTCAATGCATCCAATGATTCAATTTTTTAATGGTTCCAATCAATTTTAAGTGCTTGTCAGATGAAATTTTAATTTTCAAATTTTATTAACTCTTTTATTTACAATTTGATATTACATAATTAAGAAGGTTTTCCTTCAAGGATGGATGAGCATGGCCTTTCTAAGCTTAAATCTGTTTTTAGGGTGTCTCCGCACGTGCAAGTTTAGCTATCCTTTTCTCAAGTCTGTTTCCATAAACCTAACGGAGGACTCAAGGCATCAGTTCAAATCATGGCTAAGAAAATGAACATTCTCTGTGTTTCAGCTGTGTTTCAAAGATATAGAGTGGTAGCAGAAAGTAAAAATTTAAATGACTTCTCAGGGCGTTGTCTGTCATTGGATTGGTCTTTTCTGAAGCACTGCTGTCATGTAATTTCTAGGAGGCTTCATGGTAGCCAGCTGATATTCAGTATGTCTACAGATAGCTGGAACTGCATTAGCAGTTTGCTGTTCACATTATTATAGTCTCTTACTGAGATTCATATATGCATTTGTCGAAAAAGAATCTTGAGCAGTGCAACTCCCACTGATAACTGTTACCACGTTACTGTTTCCCAAGCTCTTTGTATGATAACCATCATAAAAACTGATCTGCACAAATAGCCTGGCATTTCTTCCTATACACCAGTTCATCAGGTTTGTTTTCACTGATCACTTCTATGAACCGTTCCAAAAGAGTACACACACGCATAAGCAATTTCCAGTATATTATATGTCAGCACAGAGGAACTTTCAATTTCAGTCACTTTAACAGATAAGGTTAATTCAGCAAAATGGGAACGATGAGGCCATCCAGAAGAGAGCAAGGAGATACAAATAACCCTGTTGCATCTCTGCAGCAGGATTCTGTCAAATAAATAGATATTGACAGAGATGGATAGACTCTAGATTTGTATAGAAAATTCTCTCTAAAGCTGTAAGAAAATCTGTGTGGACGACAAGGCCATTAAACAGGCAAAAGAATCTCCTTGTTTATGCCACTGTAATCTTAATCACGCTGAAGAAATGAAAGGAAAATGACACTGCTTAAAAATTGCTTGAATTGCAAAAGATTTGATACACAGAACTAGAATAGTTCAAAATTGCATATTTTCCTACTGGCAATTAGAAAATCTTTAGACAATATTGCCATTAAAAGTTATCATCCCTGTCACAGAAATGAATATTTTATCACAGAAAGATTGAAATTGTGCCTAATCAGATACTGAAGAGATTGGGGAATTTCCTCAAGTGCTGATTAACAATTTATTGTAAAAAAAAAAACCCCAAACCCAAACAACAGATGGTACAGAATTATTTTTCTGATACAAGTCATTCAAGTGAAGAACAAAATCATTTTGCCTTTTTTTAACCTTGAGAAACTGAAACTTGTCACTTTTGGTAGTTACTTGTTTTTTAAACCAAATAACACACATTTTGCATCTTCAAATTAGAAGCCAGCAGCGGAAACAACTCAAAGCACTATTCACTCAAATACCCAGATAGTATATACCAATACAATATTTTGAGTACTGTTGCCAAAGCAATATAGAATAACTTCTACAAGCCTAAACTTTTAATGAACTTTAATGAGTGAGAATAATTGGCCCACATAGAAAAAGCATTATAGAAAGAAACAAAGACAGCTTCAATCACTTCTTTCAAAATAAACTAAATGGAACCATAAAAATGCTTACAGACTTTATACTAGTATTTTCCAGGCATAGAAAACCCTGCATAGCAATAAAGCTGTTGTTCTTATTTTTCACAGGTTTTAAAAAGAGATGAAGGTATTGGCACCTTTGAAAGCAGGTCACAAAGTCCTACCCACAATACAAACTCTTTCTGTTTCATTCCTCTGAAATAAGAAACATGTTACTGGTGTTTTCATAATGCCAAGAAAATTTTCTTGAGGATTAACAAAAAAAGAGCTCCATATTTTATTTTGTAGTACACAAGAAATACAGAAAAGATTAAATTCAAGTCAAGAAGATATTACTAACGGGATTTTTGTTTTATTTTGAAAGACCTATGTTATAGAATTGTTCATGCCCAGAGAAAGAACACAAGATGAACACAATGTTATTCGACAAAAACAAGCTTGTAACCTGTAGGATTACTACAACTGCACTGTACAATCTGGGTCTTAAAATTGACGGTGATCTTTGGCAAATAGAAGAGATTTCAAATACTATTTAGCTTCAGGGATGAAACCCTTTGGAAAATGATTATGAACGTTCATGTTGCGTAACATGAAAGACAGGAAAACGTTCTCAGTATGAAAATGGTCTGCTGGAAATCCTGTGATGGACAGCATAATTATTGAACTAGACAGAAACTAAGAAACGAGTTGTGCAATCCTTCCTGCAATTTACTTCTCTGGAAAGAAGAAGAAGATGTCCATGTGGGACATACCCTGCTGGGCTGACAAAAAACGAGTGTCAGGAGACTAGAAGAAAAGTCAGTAAGCACAACCCTGACACCATAGCCTCAAGATTACAGCAGTTGGTAGCTTGGAAAGGGCAGTCTGGGCTCCAGTTCCTGGTTCTTTGCCACTTTTATACAGTTTTGATTAACGGGGGGTGGGGGGGTGGGGGAAGAAGAAACAACCTCTGGAAGCATCTGTGAGATGTCTGGGCCTGCCTTTTGCCTTGTTCATACAGCTCCTGGAAGAGCAAGGTCCTGTTTCTTGCTGCTAGTTTATGTGTTAGTATTACACAAGCAATCACACAATCACAGAATCATAGAATCACTAAAGTTGGAAAAGACTTCTAAGATCATCAAGTCCAACTATCAACCCAACACCACCATGCCTGCCAAACTATGCCCTGAAGTACCATATCTACATGTTTTTTGAACACCTCCAGGGATGGTGACTCCACCACTTCCCTGGGCACCCTGTTCCAATGCCTGACCACTCTTCCAGTAAAGAAATTTTTCCTAATATTCGATCTAAGCCTCCTCTGACACTACTTGAGGCCATTGCCTCCTGTCCTATCGCTAGTTACTTGGGAGAAGAGACCAACACCCACCTCACTACAACCTCCTAGAGCAATAAGGTCTCCCCTCAGCCTCTTCTTCTCCAAACTAAACAGCCCCAGTTTCCTCAGCTGATCCTCATAAGACTTGTTCTCTGGACTCATCACCAGCCTCATTGCTCTTCTCTGGATACGCTCCAGTACCTCAATGTCCTTCTTGTAGTGAGGGGCCCAAAACTGAACACAGTACTTGAGGTGTGGCCTCACCAGTGCTGAGTACAGGAGCATGATCACCTCCCCTTCTGAGTATAGTACAATTACAGGATCAGGTTCCCGTCAATCACCAACCACCAAGAATCTTCACGGCAGGAAGTTTTTGCAACGTATTTCCCCCTTCTGGTCCACTACATTTCCTCCCTGACAATATGCACACTCGAGGAAGGGTTAAGGTCGTGTGTGGATTTTGAAAGCTCTATGAAAGCTTATGTAGATCTGTCCCTAGGAAGACTCCCTGGCTTTATCTAGAACCAATGAAACAGAGACAGACAAAGGCTTGAGGACTGCCACATACTGTCACATGGCTAACAAGATTCCCAGTATGCTTTTCGCTCAGGCCAACTTGCATTCTTTCACTCAGTGCTTGACACAGTTTGGGGTTAGCACAGGGCAGAGACCATCCCCAGAAGGTGATGTGAATGCAGCCACTCTGGTTTTTGCCCCCTGTGAGGGGGCAGAGATCTGTGCCACGCCAGCTGGTCTGTCTTATTTCACACTATAGGTAGTCCTTTGCCCTCACTGATTATAACATCATGACTTTTTACAGCTGTCACTTCTCTTCAGCCAAATTTTTTTTCTTAATGTCTTATCAACTTATCAGTCACAGAGAAACAGGCTCATGAGGGAAGCTGAGGACATGTGTGCACATGAAACACATCCTTAGTTAGTGAAAGGTTTGAAAGGCTGGGGGGCAAATTTTGGTTCGGAGATGGGCAGAATCACGAAGCAGAACAACGTTCTAACCATAACAAAGTAGAACAACGTTTTAACCCTAGAACATCACATGAGCTACTCAGTAAGTGATCTTAAAACATTTATACTGTTATACTATTATACTATTATTAAACTACCCCATTTCTGTCTTGCATATAATGTGAGCTACAGTACACTCCTACAGTCCGATATGAATTGCTCATTCACATGGTCCTGATGAGGACCATATTCTCATCCTAAATTGACAACTACCTTTTTTTAACTGTTAAAGGACTGGAAACTGTTAAAGAATTGGGAAACAAACCCATGCCATGCTATTTATTTTTATTCTCCCTCCTGTTATTCGCAGTGTTAAGTCACTTGTCCTCTAGGTATTAATAATCACAATTAAGTTTACTAAAATATCTCAAAATGGAAATAAACTATTTGCAGTGGTTCAATCCTCTACAACCACAAAGGATTGTAGTTGAGCATTTTGGACTGAAATCACCGTATTTTGTCAGCTTTGTGTCACTGCAGCAATGGGAACAATACAAAGACACGGTGAGAGACAAGATCCAGCCTCCCTCCTGTAAACCAGCTCAATAACGTCAATCACATTTTTCAAATCAGAGCTCTTTAAAACTGAAAAAAAAAAACAACCAACCAAAAAACAACTTACCTCCAGTATATGAGAATACCCACAAGAATCACTAGACAGATAAAAGTCAGGGCTGATACGACCACAAGTGGTACAACTGTCTTCTTCTCTGATTCCAGACTCTCAGCTAGACCAATACGAGACTCATGGCTACTATTACTTGCCTCTGCAGTCAGAGAAAATTGAAACAGTCCATGTTTAAATACTGACAAATGCACAGCATGAGTGAATGTGTCTTATAGCGATCCTATTTAATACCACTTACCTCTAATTTTTACTACGTACTGCAGAAAGTGTATACATTTGCAAACCAGCTTACAGAAAATAAGCAGACAGCGGGTAAAGCAAAGTGTTCAAGCTTATGTGACTCAGCCTTCCAGCAGTGGAGAATTTTCTTTGTAAGAATAGCAGATTGTTGTTAAAATATAGGAGAAGAAAGCTTTTTATTTTCACCTGTTTATTAGCTGAAAGCCGAGTTAAGGAATCTAAATACATAATATTGGAATGTGTAAAGAACACTTTGATATGAATCTGTCACTCCTATAATGCAAACCACTTCTCTGACTAATAGTTTAATAGGAAAATTTTCTTACAGTAGTGCCTATATGCTTGCTGTATTGCACTTCAGCCTTCTGTATTTTAATACACTGTCCATTCTGTAACTCGCCTTATAGACACACCCTGCTTCCTCTGAATCCAATTGCAGTACTTCTTCCCCCAACTATACTGGAGCCAGTATTAAATTTCCTACTTCCATCTTAACAGTTGATCAAATTATTATTTAGATATTATCTAGACTTTCCATTTCTGTCAGCCTTGCAATGGTGGATGACAGAAACATTTGGGCACAGGAATCTGTATGAAGATTAAAGCAATATATTTTATAATCCCATTAAAATAAAGGAACACAATAGTGGACAACACCAATATTGCATTTTTAACTTTGGTCAAACCTCAAAAAATAAACATTCTAAAACTGTGATTTTGACGCTAAATGACTAATTCTTTTCAATCTGTGCAGTTTACTGTGATCTGTGACCATTATATGAGTTAAAACACAGAAATAAACACTTTTGCCCTTCTTAGAATTAAACCCCTAGATTTTCTAAGAATGTTTTATGCTTTTGTGAACAGTCCTAATCCAATGAATGTTCTGATTGGGAGCAAAATTTTGCCGTCTAGAAATGAGCTGCACTCCACTGGGATCTCAAAGGACCAGTTCTACATGAATAAAAAACTTTCAGGCAAAAGGGAGGAGGGAATGGAGCTGTATCTGGAGGGAAACAAAAAAAAAGAGAACAAAGCACATGTCCTAAATACAATGTCAAAAACCAAACAGCTTCACACAGTACACACTTCCAGGCAGCTCTCTGCTTCCACTTTCTTGAGTTTAGGGGCTTTCAGGGCTTTATATGGTAAAAGGTCTAGGCTCTGATCTTGCAAGCATCTTCTTGGTTTTAGTTTAAAGTACTCAAACACCCGAATCAATCACTACTCTTTAAATCCTGTAGCTCAGTGCGCACAGTGATTGCAGGCACAAGTTACTTCTGAAATATCTGTCCCCAGGTTTCTGGCGAGTAGGCAAAAATCAGCATTTCCTATTGATTTCAGAAGAAACTACATGTATGAATGACAGATCAGAAAACGGTCCCTTTGAGGCATTCGTACTTGCTTATCCAACTCTGGACTAATCCAGAGGGTAAAAGCCAGTCTTAACTGTGTGATGACAGGGTTCCTTCAAACTGCATGACCAAATGCATTCGTCCTATGGGAAATGAAGAGCAGGCTTCTCCTGTAAGGCAGGGTTGCTTGCCTACTTGGCCATCCCTCCATTGATGGCAGCTGAAAAGACAGCCTCATCTATAGCAGATTTCTTTGCTCCCTAATAATTGATGTGTTTGGATCCTTTGAATATTTCTTTATATTAATTTCTCTTACTTGTTCAACAGAAATTGAAAGATTTAGGTAGCCACAGAGGTCTTACGGAGAAAGCCCTAGTTCAGAACAAGCATAAACAGGCATTAACAGCGACAAAGACTGGGAACTGTTTAAATTACAATTCTTTCTGTAATGGTCACAACAAGAAGACTTTTCATGAATTTCTGGTGAATTCCCTGTAATATATCAGTAAGTTCTCAGCTTAGGGTTTTTTTTTTGTTTGTTTCACTGCTTTATAATTGAATTAAAGCAAAGATGTCTTTGATTTACAGGACACCATGTTAGACATGCTCACATTGAATTTTCCGTTTATTAAAAGACAATATTTGGCATCATTTATTGGAAAAAATAATGTACATGAAATGATACTGTATAGTGTCTTTCAATAATATTTAGAAGACAAAGTTTAAGTCTGCTGTACTCCTCCTCCTCCTCCTCCTTCAGTCATGTATAATCCTTTCTGAATTACTATCAGTAACAATTCAAATGACGCTCACTATGCAAACTATAAATCTCTTACAGTGATACTCATTCACATTAGTAATATAAATTTTGAAATACTGATGTTCTTTTTACTGATTTTAAAGAAATGTTATGCATTTTCCATAATATACTACTTACCTACTGAACTAATTCACTTTAGTTTTATAACACCTACCTTGTTAGGACTCCTATTAATTTCAGTATGTTTCCTACTTTATTTCAGTATGTTTTCTATTTCCTTTTATTTTCTATTTTTCATATTTCATTAGCCCCAGCTACGCAGAGTCTCAATCTACCACTTCTTCATATTAGTATTCTGTTTCTCATGAGTAATACGACCTCATGTGATTTAATTGTGTATTTGTAGAAATGTGGTGAAAATTTCACATGCTTTGTGGATTCCATTCCTTAGTGGATTTAGCTGGATGATACTGCCCTCTACAGATGCTGTGAGTACTTAATGGAAATTCAATTTATTTTCTAAAATATCAATTTAATCTTGGTTGTTGGGTTGTGTTTTTTTCCAAACATCAGTTATTGTTTCTGACTTAACTCTTGTATTTTTCAACACTCTAACAACAGGCAATGCACATTATGTGTCTGAACACTTCAAATTTTCCAACAATGCATTTTTAGAAAAAGAAATGCTTTATATTCATCAGGTGAAGTTGAGTTTTGCCTTCTGACCTGATCCTTGGAACCAAAGATCACAAATGCTATCACTGACTTTAAGAGGACTAAATAGGAAAATAGCACTAAATATAAACAGGTACAGGAAAACTGGCTCTAGTATTTTAGAAATATGCAAATCTGGCACAAAACATCTGCAACTCACTGAAATTTGAAGGTGGCATACTGAATAAGAATGAAAATGCTTTTATGAGTTAAGACGAATCAGAATCAAACTGAAGCATCTTCTTCCTTGCTCAACACATCTTAGAAAATACAAAGCAAAACACAAGGAGGAAATGTGCTGCTGTAAGTTAAAAATCAGACTCTCGGAGGTATGTTTGCTCTGGCAGAGGCATGGTTTCCTCTGGTGTGTTTCCATAAGGGCAGCACTTGTCTTTGTACAGAGAACTTGCATCCCTCTTAAACCTTTAAAACTAAAATCAAACAGTTAACATTGAAACAAATTCTGGTTTTAGACTGTGCACCACCCAGCTTCTGCTGACAGTACACATCTATCCAATAGCAGAGCATGAATCTTCTTACTGAAGAATATTTCAGGAGCAGTTTTAAGTAGCTAGAAGTAGCATTCACAAGATAGCCAGCTCAGCATGCATCCCCTGCTTCCCAATGATTCCTTAATCACACCCACTGGCACTGTTACGTTCTCCTTTATTATATGTAGATAAACCTTCTCGTTCTCTATGGCACAAAAGTACCCCCTCACAGCTTTCCATGGTATTCATTAGATTTATCCATAACTAACCTGCCTCAGAGATGTTGAATACTGATGAGTGATCGCTAGTAACAGATGAGGCTGACGACTGTGATGATCCAGGAGTTAATTCTGAGTTACCTGCTTCAACTGCCCCTTCAGTGTCTCTCTCATTAAGGTCGGGAAAACTGAAATCTGTTGAAGTTTCATTATCATTAAGGCTATCTGAGGTACCTTGGCCAGAACCACTTTCTTCATCACTTGTAAAAACAGCCCAAGACTTAGACTCTGATGTGTTTTGCAGTGGGACACCAGCAGTCTGAACGTGGTTGTCCAAAACTGTCGGGTCGTTGTACTTCTTAGGTAGCGCACTTGCTGTCGAAGTCGGTACTGATGTATAATTACGTCTGTTCATGGCAAGGTTTATCTGACTGTCTGATGCAGCAGTTGAAACTTTCTCTTCTTCTTCAGGTTTCTCAGAATGTGAGCTTATAATTAGGTTACTCTGATCCTTGTTATTGTTTACCTTTGTATTTTGTTCCTCTACTACCATATCCTGAGCTTCTCTATGGGAAGCGCATGAGATACAGTTACTTAAAGGGAAGCCATCGTCATATTCATCGTAGTCATCCTCAACTACAGAAGGCCACAAATCGGTACTGGACATGATACTGGGAGACAACCCAGAGGATTCTCTAGAAAGACCCAGCAACCTACTCAAAGTTACAGGGATCTCACTTTTGGGAGGAACAGCTGTAACAGAAATATGTACATTTGATAAAGGAGGAGGGTGACGAATGGACACATCAGAATCAGAAACAACTGCAGGCATGTGAACAGGATCAAAACCAAGTGTGGAACTTGAAGAGACACTGGCAGACTCACTTCCTTCAAAAACACTTGAAGAAATACGGCTGTCTGCAGGAGTAGCTACACGTGGTAATGTATCAACTGTTAGGAAGGGAGTTGTTACAGCATTCACTGCTTGGGGCGGAAAAGCATTTGTATTTTCTAAACTGGTCAGCTGGAATGCAACATCGCTACTGTACAATGAAGGCATAACCTGCTGAACATCTTCACTGTTAAACAAACTGGATGAAACATATTCCTCACTTGCATAAGAGACAGATAAACCTTGAAGTGACGCTGTGGGCTTACTAAAAGTGTTTGACAACGTATCAGCAGCAGAAGGTGCAGATGTAGAATGCAGCATGGTTTCAGTTGTAGCAGAACCTGGTGCCATTTGATGCAATATTTGGTCAAATGTAGAACTATCTTTATGAACCCTGGAGCTTTCAGCCAATATTGGATCACTAGGCACAACTGCAGCTGTGTTAAGCAGAGTGCCACCGCCAGAAGATTGGAAGAAGGACTGCAGTAATGCTTCATTATTTAATGTAGCTGAGGTCTCATAAAAGTGCAGCTGAGTCGAGGACAACATTTTGCTATAAGCAGGGGCAGAGAAAGCTTCATCTGAGCTTGCACTAAGCATAGGTTTAAGCAAAGTGTCGTCAAAGGCTGGAGGTGTAACATGCAAAGGCTGAACGGAAAGGTAATTTTCTGTAAGTTTACTAATATCATGATCAAATATCTTAGTAGTGGGAAAAGCAAGAGAGACTGGAAGGATTCCCTTTGTGCTAGAAACAGGAAGTGGGCTTTCTTGCTGAGACGTATTCTGCTTATTTACATCATCATTAGAAACAGATGTAGAAAGTTCAGGTATCACTTTACTTTCAGCACTGGAAGCCATTTCACTTAAAGAAGAGGAAATTTGCGGTTCTCTCTCATCTCCATATACAACATCACCTTTTTGAAGCATCTTATTAACATCACTAAACCCAGATGATTCATACAAAATTTCATCTACAGAATCAGAGGAAGAAACATTAAGTACCGTCAAAGTATCTGTATCAGGCAAAAGGGACTCACTACCAGAGTATGCTTCAGACCAATCCGTATCACTAGACAGAGAGTGCGTAGGCTGCAGCAAAATATCAGCTTGTGATATTACAGAAGAAGGTTTATGCACCAATACGTTGTTATAGCTGCTAAGTAAAGGATCTTGACGAAATACGTCAACAGAATCATGCACAAATTCTGCAGAGTCATAAGAAACAGTAAAGCTTTGGAGGGAGCCCACATTACTAGACAAAGCATAAGGAAGTTCAGACATTGTAGATAGTACATGCATATTTATATCACTGCTGGATGGTTCAACTTGAGAAAATACGTGAGTTCTATTATGACCAAATATCAGTGTCTCTGAAGCAGCATGAGTAGTCTGATGTGACACCACATCAGCATATTGAGCAAGGCTTGGCTGTTTTAATGTATCGCCCTCTGCCAATGTCAAAGAAGCATGCAGGGACACCTTATCACTTGCAACAGCTGGAGTAGCACTTTGTGGTAACATCTGAGAAACTGTATACAGACGGTGAAACATTTTACTACTGGAGGAAGCAGAGGAAAATGTAAGCAAAGGTACATCATCATAGGAAGACAGGGTGGGTTCAAATGACACAGCAACACTGGGAAATACAGGTGTAGCATGCAAGGTCACATCACTATCTGATGTAGCAGGGGTAGTGTCGAGCATCTGAGAGTCAAACAATACAGGGGTGACTAGAGGAAACACTTCACTACTGTAGGAAGGTTGAAGAGGTATCTCACCATTATAGACTGGTTGAGTTGTCTGAGAGAGTACCTCACTGGCAGCAGAAGCAGAACCATATTCTCCAGAGCTTGAAGAGATAGAGTGAGGTGATAACTCAGCAGAGGAGAAAGCAAAGGTAGAATAATGTGGCAATTCTAAATCCGCATCTGAAGTGTCTTGCGAAGCCACTGGGCTGCTGGAATAGGGTACTGTAGCTGGCTTTAATCCCTCTACATAAGCATCAGTGTAACTGGTCTGAGACAATTGCCTGCTATCTGATGTATCAACAGACTGAGTTGTCAGATCTGTAGCATTACGAAGCCACAAATTTCCATCAGTGGAAGAAATATGCTTTGGTGGCTCATCAGAGCTTGAGGGTGCTGCACCTTCTGAAACATACTTAATGGAGCCTTGGGAAAGAACATCATGCATGCTTATATCTGGGCTTCCCGAAGGAAGGGTGTCTTCTTCAGAGGTCTGCTCCGTAACGAACTGTGCTGAAGAAGTGGTAAGAACGGAACTCCAAAAGTCACCAGATTCTTGATGAGGTTTAAAAGGAGACAATAAGAAATCTTCATCACTATGGACAGTAGTGGTTATTCTTGTTGGTTCAGTGCCTGAAGAAAGGTATATGTATTCTTCTTCTATGCCTTTGGTGGAGCCAATGAGTTGAGGAGGAATTCCAGTAATTGTTCGGGATTCCGAAAAAGGATCTTCCTCTTCTTCAGAAACTTCACTAGCAGGTGGAGAAGTAAGGTAATAAACTGCTTTGAAAACATCATCCTTACCATGCAATTCTTCTTCTCTTGTTAAGTATCTATTTGTTTTAGCTTCATTGGGTTTTGTCCCCATTTTATCTTGAATATAGCTAGATGTAGTCACCTGGAAATCTTTCCTCCTTATTTGATTTATTGTACTGTCAGTGCTAGGAATCACTGCAGTTTCTTCATCCACCTTTATTTCCTTTTCATCGACTTCATCCTTTGAAAAGATATCATAACCGAAGACAATTAAAAATGTTTATGGACACCGCACACAAATGAAAACCAAAACTGCTATAATAGACTTTTTTATGGCTCCATAGAAACAAGCGAGACAAAACATGACAACACTTGAGAATACTGTTGGTCTTCAAGCAAAATTTTAAGATGCAAGAACAGGTATCCTATCCTCTCTTGAAAATATTACTTATTTGTAATATAAACAAAAAATCTTGTGTCACATCAACTTCTTAAATATTGTGTTACTTTTACTCTGCTTCAGAGACAAACACTCATAGTATTTATTTATTAAAAAAAGCTCTACCTCTTTCCTAATAAAATGCAATCATATATGCAGTACACATCAATGAAAAAATGGTTTTGCTATGAGAATGGAGATTTGCACTAATATCCTGATAGTAGTTAAACTACCATAGTAACAGAATTTGTAAAATATACTTATCACCTGTCCTTAAATCAGCTGATTCTTCAGAGTTCTCTGTAGATGATTTCAAGATAGTCAGCATGACCGTAACAGTTTCACAAGTGTTGTGAGTGATGCCACCTTGTCCCTCTTACGATCCCTTGTTTGCTGAACATGAATAATGATACTTTGTGAAAAACCTGTGTTAGGGTTTTGACTTCTAAGGACAGATCCAAAAAGAAACAACAACAAAAAAATTGCATGCCTAAATACAATTAGGATTTAGGCAGGCCTTGAGTATCTAAGTTCAAATCCTTTCTCCAACTTTCCCCGCTTCAAATCAAAAAACATAATGTGGAAGCATCTAACTTGCTCAGCAGGCATTTTTATTTTGACCCAGACACAGCAGCGCCCTCAGCTCTGTGCTGGGCCCCCATCTAGAACTGCACCAGAACCAGACCTGTCCAAGCACAACTCTGCAAATTAGATTGAGGGGCACCTTCAGTTTCTGAAGGGATTTGATTTGACAAGGCCACATAGCCCTAAGAGACAGCAGCGGGATGGAGTCTGTCACAAAATACAATTGCAACTCTCTCTTTCTTTGAAGATCTGGCTTGGTGATGTGCTGGCAATACCCATCTGATTTTATTCAAAAGCATAATGTTGAGAGAAAACACCCAGAAGACAGAAGACCGGGACATCATTATCAGGCTGAGAAATCCTCAGTTTCCACTACATTTTAGGCTGAGTAGATATCCCACTCCTCACTGAAGTGAGCAGCGCACAGCAGAGAGAAGAATGTAAAATAAGAGTCTTTGAAAGAAAGTGCTCAAGACAAAGCACAGCTGAATAAACTATTAATTGGGGCACTCGGCTGATAGGAGCTGGTAGCTTTTATTGAGTCTTACCAGAGTGAGGGCTTTAGCCACCAGGCTAGAGCCGTGCTTCACACCGCACTCCCTTTTCTGTGCCAGGAACATCCAGTGCGCTCGCACAATGTAAGGGACCTCAGACACGGCTCTCACGTTTGGATTTCATTCCAAGGGCTAAATGCCCAAAATGTAGGGACAGCAGTGCCTAGGTTGTGCATCCTCAAACCTGGACTGGACTGGACAGGTCCTTGTTCCTGAAAAATCTACTTCCTGAAGGGCAATATCTGCACTTTCAAATTTTCTTGGTTCAAGTAAAAATAAACTGGCATTCATTAGCACACAGCTATGGTCCTGACAGATGCAATGTAATAGTCCAGATACACAGCTTACATCAACAGAGAAATAACTGTATTACTGGTTAGTCAGCATCCACAAATACAAGGAGGGGTAACCAGACAGCCAGGTAAGCACAGGCTATTTATTTAACTAAGAAGGACTTGCCACTCAGTGAGATTACTGCCATCGTAGATTGCAACTATAAAATAAAAATTCTGCAGGATTACTTGATACAAATGCAGGTCTTACTGAAGGAACTGTCCATCTTATAAAATCTGTATTAAACGTTGTTAAAAACTTCACTGTGATATTTTCACCTCTCTCCTTGATGGGAAACCAGAAACCTAGTTACCAGACTAGTCTGCAGAGGGTATCAAAGAAACACCCAAAGTTGCACAGAGTTGTACTGTAAAGTCTAACTTGAGTTCAAGAACTAAATGACCCTCCAAGAATTTTGGAATGTTAAATTCATCTGATAGCACACTGATAGCAGACACACACGAATCTCAAGCACACCTGCCTTCCTCCCTCACTTTAGTTTACTACATGCTAAGACCATCACAAGCAAGCCCAAGTCAGATTTCTCTTTAAACAAACTAAAAAGACCAACATTGGGTGACAGCTTTGATTCTGCTAAATGAACAATTTTGTCAGACTTCACTCAGAGGTGAGAGTAACCTGATGCCCCATTTTCAAAAATATTTAGGCATATCCTGCAATATCCCATACTTCGTCACCTGTCTCCAGCCCTAGAGAAATAAATCATGAGGCATCTATCTCGAGAGTTATCTAGGGAGGAATATAGCTGAATGAAAAGGCTGTATATGCATATATATGTATGTATATATAAATACAGACAATCCATTGTTGGTGACACAGCTTTGCAAATTTTCACAGAATATCAATTCAATTTAGTTGAAATGTATGTATTTTAAATACTCTCTTACAAACAAATGAATGCTATACCTCATATTCTTCAGTTTCATTCAGTTCGGGAATGAGGTCAGCCTCTATAAAACAAAAATACACACCATATCATCCAACATTTTAAATTCACAGAATTATTAACTCTGCAAGGACTCAACTGATTAGTTAATAGGTTCACTGAGACTTAGCCTAGGATGTTTTACAGGATTGTGCTTGGAGAAGTGGCCAACCACCTCGGTTGAGGACTTGCTCTAAGGGTAGCAGTGTTCATCGAGACAGGACACATTCAGCCACAACAGTTATGCCTGGCTCTAGTTGAATACTGCAGCACATGTTGGATCTGCACTGAGGAACCATATCCTAGCCAGGAAGAACCAAGTTTACGAGAATCTTTCCTATGAGAAAGTACAGTTTAATGCAGAAATACAGAAGAGATAAATAAGGTAAGTCGGGGAATCAACTACTCCTCTGCATTTAATCTGACAGCTCTGAAGATATTCTTGTAAAATGATCTGTTCTCTGATTTTCAAACAGCAGATTCCTCATTTGTGCACCCAGGCTTCGAGTCAGGTACCAGCGCAACAGCCATGCCATCCTATTCAGCATGCAGTAGGCTGCCAGTCTCCATCAGAGCAGACCAAAGAGAATCACCGCTCCTACAGTCCAGCACTTAAGGCCATTTTCAAACCTCCACTCCGCTCGATTTAACGTAAGGACATGAACACAGCTGTATTGCATCCCACAGAAAGTCCCTAATAAACAGGTACTGGGCGCTCTGCGAAGAACTACGCTAAAGGCTTTTGAGGCCTTCTCAGTTTTCACAAATAAGTAAGTTAAGCAGGATCAAGGAATTAATCTCCTACAGCCCAGGTAGTCTCACCTTCTTTCTCTCTGTATTTCTGGCAATTCCAGTATTGTACTTCTGATGGTGGTCAGCAAGCGAGGCTTCAAAGCAGGTCTCTAGAAACCTGCAGATCTCTGGTATGAACTGACATGGGCCTCCAGCAACAAAATCCAATACACCTTGCACAGCATTAACTCATCTTACTGCTCCTTTGGTCTGCAGAATGGTCTATTCCCTATCTGAATCTTTCTAAGGCGTTCTCCTAAGCAACGTTCTAGCACCCTGCCTGTACGTCAGTGCTAGCACGTCTGCTGAGGGCTGATTTGCACAAGCGAAAACGCCAGTCTCATAGCCTGGGGAGCGATTCTAACGACAGCATCACGCAGTTTCCTCCACAACTCCCATGCGAAGTTTCCTCAACACACCAGTATACAGATGCCACCTTACACTTCTCGTCTCTGCAAAGTCAGATGGGGATCTACGACTTAATTTGTATTCTCTTTGGTCTGTCAGTATCTAACTTTCAAAACTAAATGAGACATGTATTATATGCAACATACACTAAATAAAGCTTATGAAACTAATAAGCTCATATGGTTTTATTTTTAGATTATAGCATGCAAACAAATTTTGACTAAACAATACTGCACAAAATCTTCATAAATTGTTCCTTTGTAACAAACAGTTATAAATTACCAAGTACTGAATTAACCTTTTGTTAACAAGTTAGAGAAAAAATATCTTACCTCTGACTCCTGGAAGCCTAGGAGGCTCCGGGGCAGGGTGGGGAGGGGAGTGGAGGGGAGGAAGGGGTGGAGGAGATAATGATATTCCCTGGCTTCTCAATGACATAAATCAAATATTGTAGACATCAGTTTGAAAGTCTTCCCACCGTAGACCCATACCATGAATTACGCATTCAACAGACTTCTCTGAAAAATGTTTTTAACACAGAGAAATTCTATTCATTCTTTCTGTGGTCACTGTTCTTGAGTTGAGCTCTAATCAGACTCAGTCAGAAAAATAAAATATGTTGACTGTGCTAGAGTATACAGTAGAGTACGTGCTCTCAAATTCCACCAGCAGAAAACTACATTTTTTTTTCTGTTGTCTCCATGGAGAGGCACTAAGATACATATATATATACATATATGTATACATATATGTATATATATATGCAAAAATAATGGTATTAACAACACTAAATCTGCATGCATTTTACAATGCCTATTTAAACTTAGTTTGTCACAGAAAATGTATTTGTCGAAAGCATTAGAGACACACCGTTACAGAAGTTGTGTTAATCCTGTTGCTGAGTTTCTGGTTTCATAGGAGATTATAGAAATCTGCCAACATCCCCCAACCAAGGATAAGAACCACGGCCTCCAAAAAACAACCCATTGATGTAGGTTGATGAACAAGCTTGTTTATTTTTTCTGGAACCACATATTGATTACTCTATAGCTTACATTTTAAAATAATATAATTAAATCATTAGTGAGAAAGTTTTGTAGAGGTCTTTTCATAGTTCATTTTAATGACAGATGAAGAAATGATAGAACAAAGACACAAAAGGTAACTATTTCTCTACATTTATGTTCAATGCAGATCCTTTAAAAAATGTCTTAACCGGATTTGTAATTGTAGAATAACATGCACACCATAAACTGTTTTCATTTCTGTACTGTCTTATAAATGGCATGGCAAGAACAAAAGTAAAGCCTGTTTCTTCTGATTAAACTAGTTTTCAGATTTCTACATTTATCAGTACAAAAATAGAAAAAAGCATCCCCTAAATGAAACATTTAAGATATGCTTAGTGTTTTTTAGGACAAAAAATCACTCACGAAGACAAGTTACAAAGAAATTGCAGTTAGACCCTCACAAAGCCCTGCTGAAAGCATGACCTGCCATGCAGGAGACAGCATTTGAGAGCCATATCCCAGCATGGGTTTTTTTGATAAACACCAACTGAAGTCTACATAAAGGAGGATGAGAGGAGAGTTATATTCTTATTTTTCATTTCCTGTCTCAGCAAAAGCATATTAAGTAAACACTGGTATTAACTACACAACAAACTACTGCAGAACTTTGAGAGCTATACAGATGTTATCTAGAGAGTCAAAGCACACATTTAGATAGTTATTCCAAATCCAATTCTAATAGGAAATGAATAATCGGTAAATAAACGCTGTACTTTGATCCAAGCTGACTAAAACACTATGCACACGATTTCCTTCACTTTCTGTTGGAGGTTGTGTGGCTACACCGCGTATGGCATCTGGTGACTTTTACTAAATGGAAACTAACTGGAAACAATTCTAATGTGCACGTACGCTATATCGCAAGATGAAAGGCTGCCACTCTGAACAGTTTAGAAAATGTCCAAAGAGCAGAGGTCTCAACTGTGATCATTTGCCCAGTGTCATATCAGAGCTCCTGAGGATTCCACAAACTGAGGCAGAGAGCACGGCCCAAAAGAGGTCCTTCCTCTTAGACAGCATTGCCAAGAATGACAGGGTTTAAACCCACTTTGTGGAACATCCGGAGCCTGCAGAGCCCTCACTAACCATGTACAGGAGGCACCAAGGTGAAGTGGGGAGAAGATGTGAGAAATGCTCTCTCTTGCAAGCGTCTCAAAAGGAAAAGGCTAAAACAACGGTTATGAGTTTTTTGAACACCAGATTGGTGTTGCACGGTGTACTGAAACTTCCCTCATTAGAAGTGGCCACTCCAAGGGCAGAACACTTCCCGGAAAAGGGCTCATCTAATGCTTCCGCATGACTCATGCCTCACTTTAGCTCTTAACATGAAGATTAATTGATCTGGAGGTGACTGCAGGGAATTTCATCTTAATTAAACTGGCTTACTCAGAGTAATTCTTGAAAATGAAAGTTTTAGCTTATGCTTTATGTGAGTCAATTTTATTTCAAGTCTTCAGGGTGAAGGTAAATTTTCTTTCATAAATTCACAAGCAGGAGCTCCAAGAAATCCCCTTTTGCCTCAAGATCTATAAAGCAGATCACAAAACCGATTTGATGTTATAGTTGTAACCAGTAAATTGCTCTGAACAAGTCTTTCTCATTAGATATCTACATTCTCATACCTCTGTTGTTTAACATTTTCAATATTAAAATATTAAATACGAAAACACTTGCAATATTTGCAACAGTTAATTCAGATGTAAATAATTAGTAAAAGTAAGTACGCAATTAAACATTAATATTAGAAATAAATGGAAGATTTTTTCATATTTTAAAACTATATTCAGGGTTGAGACAGCATCTATAAAATTTATTTATAGAGTAATATATTTCCCTAGGAATCATACTAATTACATGAGAGGGATTTTTCCCTGAATTTTCCTCATCCAGTGCTTTCAGATGTACTGCTGTGGAAGTGTCGAAACAAAAGAACACAAAGTACATTTAATAACTTTGTGTCCATTTCAGTTAGGAAGCATCCCAAAGAAACAGTTTTTCTGAAACACGCAAAATATTCATTTTGGCATTTCATTTTTATTTATAAACTCTCCCTCTTTTATTTTTTTTTTTTTAAATTTAAAATATCCCTGAAACACTTCATTTGACCTGAAATGATCTTCCTCAATTCTAAAACTTTTGGAAAACTAAAGGAAAAACCTTAGACACATCTCAAGCTATTACAAATTTTCAGAACTGCCTGAAATTTGAATAAAACCCAGGTGTTTAGACAGTTCTGATATGCAGATTGTTTAACTCTCCCCTTTATAATGCTTTATTTAAAAACAAGAAAACTCAGGATAAGAATATACTTATTAACGTTAATTTGCTTTAATGCAACATGAAAGAGACATATTTAAATGTTCAAATGACAGAAACCACAAAAACACCACTTTCATAGTTACGCTAACCTGTTCATATTTTATATAGATACATTTTTACATTGTTCTGCCTCCTAGGTATCCTTGCTTTGTACTTTCTCATTTTTTTAACAAAAAGAAATTTGTGGTGTGTCTGTGTAAAAAGGCATGAGAACATCAGCCCTTCACTCAGAAGTGCCAAACATAATATTAATCGCACCAAATTCTCTTGTCTGAGAATATCAATCTCAGAGAAATTTCTGCTGATATACTAGAAAGTGAAACGAGTTTTCTAGTATTTCCAAAGCAAGGCCCTCACTCTTCCTTCCACCGAAACGAACGCAAAGCCACTGCTGACTTCAGCAGAAGTACAGCAGGGATGCCGTCACCAGCAGCTGCATCTACACCGCTGGCCAACTGCAGGCTGCCAAACCCCCCACCGTCCTCTTGCCGGGTTTGCTCCCCACGCCCCGCTGTCCTCTTGCTGGGTTTGCTCCCCAGCAGTATTTGCTCGCAGCTCAGGTGCACTGCGCAGCCGTGCCGGCAGTGCTGGCTCCTCAGTTACCCAGCCCCAGTGCTCTCATCTCCCTCCCCACCTCTGCACCCACGTTTCCTTCCAAAGAGAATGATGGCACACAGCCGGGTGGTACGAACTCACCCTTACAGCAGGGATACAACAGTAGTAGCAGGACAGTTTATCCTGTGGGTATTACCTGCACTGGATTTTGTTTTGCAATGTCTGTTTTCAGAGGTTTTAAAGCTGTGATTTGTTGAACTACTGTGTAATAACAACACTACTACGCTGCTTAGTTGTCATCCCATATAGAAATGGATGTGGGGCTATGTAGATGAAATCTCATCTGAAAAAATCTTCAAACACAAAATCAGCAAATTCTGGAAAGGGAGTGGAGGAATCTAGTATCTAAGAGGTAGATGAAGGATAAACAGAAAAGCGAAATGTCAGGCAGAATGTCAGAACCTTGTCATGGACTTCTTCGAAAACTGAAGAGAAATAGGAAAATTCTGGTAGTTATCAGCATAAGACTTCAAAAATGCATTCTTCTTAACAGTTTGTGATTGAAAGACAAGTTAAATGTTTATTGAAAATTTATATGCACGATACTTGAAACTGCACCCCCCTCCTTCACACAAAACCACACTATTACAAGCCTATTACCATTTTAGTTCATAATTCATGCGGTAGAGATTGTTGAGAATCATATTCTTTCTCGCTGTAAAAAAATGTGGTTCCCTTGAAATGAAAAACTGACCTGTCTTCCCAAGTACATCACAACATTGCTAAGGACTTTGCTGTAGCTAAACAGACTTAATGAAGTGTAAAACTGAACTTACAGAATCAGTAGATAAACAACAAGAATCCAGGCCCTTAGATAAAAAATGTTTTCTGGCACCATCAGAGAGTCTTTGATTTTTTTCCTATGATTAATTACAGCGTTCTTAATTAAAAACACAACTCTCACTCATTTTGGTAAGAACTGGGTCTGATGCTAAAACTTCCATAGAATTTAAGCAATGATTAAGGAATAGATCAAGCTTCATGCTACAGTTTCAAATTATTTTATATTTACCAGCAGGCGGAAGAGGTAAATCTGGTTGTGAAATCAGTGAGATTTGTTTGTTAGGCCTTTTGATTTTTTGCGAGGGAGCATTAAGAAGCAAGGGAATTCCATCACCGCAAGTCCTTTGAAATCAAACTCCAAGTAATCATAAGAAATCAAATTTCAAAATCAGTTGATATAGTCTTATAAGTCATTTATGGGGTTTGTATTATTTGTTTCCTTAATACTTTGGCTGCGTGGATTAATTTTGGGAGGACGCTTGAACCATAGAGAAATAACACCAAACATGGTTTTATTTCCCTACATTGTATTGCTAAAAGATACACTTGTGAGGTTTGAAATCAGGTAGGTGTTTTTCAAAATGTTCTTAGAGTTAAAAAAAATCAACATGCAGTCTTTCATAGGTAATGTTTACAAGGAATGAAGAATTACATCATGTAAAATATCAGTAGCAAAGAACATGCTGAAGGTTAACTGCAGCGATTTTGAAATTTCATTTTAGCAGACTTTGATAATCGCGTATTTTAACTGGTTTGCAAACAAGCTACTTTGTCAAACATAGATTTTCAGCTAAAAGTGATCAGTAAGCTCAAAAGACCACTTACCTGGGTCCTCTAAAGGCATATCAACAATGACTTGGTCACTGTACTTTCCATATAGACCATTAGAGCAAACAGCAACTATCTGAAGAACATAACTTGTATTGGGCAGCAGATTATTTAGAATAGCACCCTAAAAGAAAAACCATGTTTAATCATTTACTTGCACGTGGGTATCAAATATTTGGAAATGTTAAATTTTTCATAATACATTTTTCACACAAACCATAAAGTTCCTTTCATCTAGGACTCTGTTACATACTTTTCATATTTTATTCTCACAAATATTTTTCAGTCAACTTTAAAAAACATCCTGTGAACTTTTACATGTAGGATACCATATTATCTAATTATTCAATGCTGAACACTAGGTTTAGGTAGCATTATCTCTGACAAATTATGAGTCTTTAAAAAGGGTAAAAGGAACAGATCACACTAGTAAAATACCACGAAGGTGTAACCAGGAACTTAATATTTATAGCAGTATGATCATACTGGATCTTATTAGTTGCTTGTGTAGGTCATTCTTTGCACATCTGTGAGCAATGAAGTACAGATTACTATTAATGGACTAAGGGTTTTATGGCTAAGGAGCTCTGAGATTGACATGATCATAAACTTTTGGGGATAGTATAGGCAAATCAGAACGGCAATCTGTGACAGTTTGCTCTCCTCTGGGCGAGAGCAGCTTTTTTTTTTTTTTACTTGTCTTTGTGGCTTCACAGCCAAAAGATGAAGTGCAGCTTCTGAGAGCTGTAGCCAAAGAAGTAATTTTTTATTGAATCATCTCCCAGATACTGTTTAATCCCTTAAGATAATTAACAGTGAGTGTTTTGCCATCAGCCCTTTGTATGAAACTTGAAGAGTTTACAGTTACCAAGTCCTGATACCCATCTGTCAGAAACTCATGCTTAGTCTGGTCTTCTCCATCCAACTGTTGATAAAAGACAGCAAATCTCTCTATTGTGGTGTCGTATACAACCCGAGGTCTTTCCCATGTAACAAGAAGACTAGTGTAATTCTTTGGATCGGATTGGACATTTTCAGGTTCTGAGCTGCAAACTGAAAGAAAGAAAAAAGAAAAGAACGTGATATTTATTAAATGGTAGAAATGACTCTATTAACATCTTGAGCCACCTCCTGAGAAAATTAATGCAAGTCTTTCACGTGTCTCATTTTTAGCTTTCCACTAAAATATCTGGGATGCCATGCACTGTAAACAGAACTGGTATTTTAACAATAGATTTTCAAGAGCAAGCTAATTTGAGGACTGAGTCCCCTGCTTCCCCTTTTTTATATCATATTTTGTGAACTATCCATATCCAGTTCCCAAGATACAAAATACGAAACACAAAACATAAAGATTTCTATATACGTCCTGGGCATGAAACATCTTTATTACTCTGTCTTTATGTGTCTATCGGAGCAGCATTAGAAGAGCTGCACGCTCTCTCACCAGCTATAATAGACTGTAATCAATAATAAATCTTTAACAAAAGATTGCTTTTAAAGGTTAAAGATAAACCTATCACATTTGAACTTCCTCTCAAGGGTGTTTGAGTCTTTCTGTAGTACCTAAAGAGACAAAAGGCAAACAGGGAGAGGCTAAGAAAAGATTAAGTTAGCAGGTCGTGATTTTGTGTTATTATATTTTTTAAGGCACCATCTAGACATCTGCCGAAGAAGTCTGATCAGATCGTTGCAGTCCTGGGTCTGGCTCATGCACACCTTCTTTGTGAGCCTGGAACCTGCACTCCAGAAGAAGCCTGGTCAGGCAGCTACTCTTGCATGTCTTCCAGCCTTTCCCCTCCAACGCTCTTTTCATCTTATTCAAGTAAGATGAATGTTTTGATACTCTTCCAGACATACAGATGGACTGATTAGCACTGTGCTAGAAATTTACTGAGACTCCGACATTTGTTTTTCAAATTGCTCAAATACCTCTGTATAGCTTAAAAATAATATACAAGGTCAAAGGTAGGTTATCCTGTACAAAAAAATTATATTAGCATAAAATGTAAAGTATTTAGCTGAAGCTTACTGAAATATGACCAGTAAGCTGTGATACACACAAAAATAAAGCAGTATCACATACAACTGGAACATTCATGGCTGGTCTGGGTTTGGGCTGAGACCCCACTCTCCTGCCTTGCTTTCATCATCCCCCTCTGCTGGTGTGGGGAACCGTGTCCTCAGACACAGCACTGAAGAATGGAGATGAGTGTCAAAATTGGTCACTAACTTATGGTCTCCAACGTAAGACCCCAGCAACTACATTTGTTCTGATGTCTCAGAATGAGGGCCAGGGGTCCCTGACATTTCCTTTTATAAATCCCTCTTCTTATCTCTTTGAAACCACAGAGGTTTTGAACTTAGGCTGAAATACTCAGACTGGCTATCTGCTCCTGCCCTAGCTTTTGGGAAGTTCTTTTCTCATGTTCCGAATTTCCTTTCGTATGTGCTTTCATATGCACTGAAAATGCATTGCTTCATTTACTCTGTCATTTCTATTGCTTTATTTCATCTATTAGACTTGTCAAATCCACTGATCCAAGTTTACGAACCTTGCATATTCAAATTATTAGATGGAGATATTTTTATTACAAAACTTTTATCTTGACTTTTGAACAATTCATTACATAATCATTTCCTATTTGAAATAAATGAGGAAACATAGTTTTCAAATCCCAGATTCTGTTTTAAACAAACTTCGAGTATCTAGCAAAAGCAAGCAAAACAAACTGTCTAGCTAATTAAAGCATGTGGATTCTTTGGATTTCTGTGGAGCAAACACCACAACACTACAACGCTTTTGGTGGGTAATACCGCATTTTTGAAAAACAGGAAAAAATTTCTTTCCATTAACTTTGCAATTTGCCACTTGAACACAGGAGGGCACTCAATCCCCAACATTTAGAAAAACAAATTCTTCCTTTCTCTACGCAGGTGGGAAGTTTTGAGCAGCTCTCGTCTGAGCTAGTCAATAGAAAATAAGCAGCAATTTTTTTCTTTTTCTTTTTCTTTTTCTTTTTGTGGATGTGAGCTAATGGTAGAGGCAGCACTAGTCTGTGTAATTCAGTTGACTTCTGTAGCTTGCCAGGCTTTGAATCTACAGTGCTACATATCTGACATGCCATTTTATTCATTACACTGAATTCTTTTAATTGACATAAAGGGACAGCAAATTAAAAAAAAAATCTCAAGTGGTTTATATTCCATTCCATTCCATTCCTAAAACTTGGCATTCCAGCCCATTTCCACCAGATGGCAAAAGGAAGTCATTAGACCAGCAAGACCACTCCCACCTCATTTCTGAACATTGAGGCAGATGACTTAAACTCTGATTTTATTCTTTTTAATGAATCAAAACACTCTTTAGCTATTTCTTTTCAAAGGTGTTTAAAATAACTCTCCAAATACTTTTTCATAGTGAAAGTATCAAGCTTCTCCCTCTCCAACTCTTCTCTACTGTTCTTTTTCCTCCCCTTCTCTTTTTCACCTGTGAGTGAATTTGGTTCTGAAATCTCTGACTGTATTCAGACTAACTGAGCAATATTATAAAACTTGTCAAGGTAGAAGGTTGGTGTCTTCAGTATTATTTCTTTCAGTATCACTCTGTTTTCTTTTCCAGATAGTTCTTCCAACTATTTTTTCTTCAAGAAAAAAGTTGTCTTCCCTTTTGTTCTCCTCCTTTTGATGCTTGGTCCTGTTCACCTCAGCAGTGACCAACAATATTCCTATGTGACATCCATCTGCATATTATTTCACGCCGATTCTTTCCCAAGGTGGAGTCTCTTGCCCTTCTCCTGATGCCTCTCCATCAGCCATCCTGCCTGTGCGGTTTCCTTCCCTTTCCTGCCAGTCTCAGCAACACAGTGGTACTTTGTTCCTGCCTTTTCCCATTTTCCCTCTCCAGAGACCAGGAAAAGCGAGGAGGTGACGTATTAGCTTACCTAATTAAAGACTTCTGCTCTGATACAAACTTTGAAAATCTGGGCAAAGAGACTTAAAGAAAGGGAGTTCCTGAATCTGTTAAAGTCACAGATTTTCAACTGGACTACAAGTCTGAAGCAGCAAAAAAATATTCACAGGAAGTCAGAGCCCTATTCAAGCCCCTGCTGGCCTTGAATTCAGGTCTCTGCTTTGCCCAGGTGAGTACTCAGGTGCTGATTTTGCATATTAGACCATGATAATGCACCTATTTGTCCTTCTTGTTCTGTGGAATAAAATGCTACCTATTTAACTTCTAAGTTTTTAATCAAAGCTGAATTGCATCATCGGGGAGCACCAAGGTACATTAGCCAAATCATTATCAAAAAACTACTTGGGCTGTGTTTTTAACAAAAAGACCCTTATAAGCTGCCCAAATTTGGCTTATTCACTTATATATATAGATATATATATAAAGTCCATGCATGCATTAAAGCTTCTCTGAGCTTGACAGGGTTGGAATAAAACTTGGTGTAGTTCTGAGGCAGCATTGCATAACTGAGGGAATTTTTTTCCACATTTGTTACTTTCTTCTACTTTTAGTTAAATCTGGGTTTGAGATTTTTATCTTCTAAATCCAGATTTTCAGTTGTGGAAGCCATGAAACCACTTCATTTAGATTAAGACATTCAAGGGTTTTTCAGCTCCCTGTCACAGCGCGTGGCAAAAAGTAGTTCTTCAATATTCCCAGTCCACTCTGTCCCTGTGACGGAGCTGGAGCAGCACAGCAGGTGTGTGTGCTGGGCTGACCTCAGCTGGCTGCCAGGCGCCCACCCAGCCACTCTCTCCGTCTCCTCAGCAGGATGGGGGAAGAAAATCAGACGAAAAATCTCATGGGTCATGATGAAGATAGCGAGATTGCTCACTAGTCACTGTCATGGGCAAAACAGACTTGACTTGGGGAAATGAATTTATCACCAATAAAAACAGATAGTGAGAAACAAAAACAAAACTAAAATACCTTCTCCCCAGACTTCCCTTCTTCCCAGACTCAACTTCACGCTTGACCCTTCCACCTCCCCACCCCAAGTGGCACAGAGACATGGGGAATAGGGGCTGGGGTCAGTTCATAGAACTTTGCCTCTGCAGATCCTTCCTCCTCATGCTGTTCCCCGGCACCAGCGTGGGCTCCCACCCACGGGGTGCAATCCTTCATGAACTTCTCCAGCTAAGTCGTTTCCATGGGGTACAGTCCTTCAGGAACAGACTGCTACAGTGTGGGTCCCCCATGGGGCCACAGAACCTGACAGAAAACCTGCTCCCGCACGAGCTCCTCTCCACAGGCCGTAGCTCCTGGCAGCAGCCATCTCTTGTGTGGGCTCTCCATGGGCTGCACCAGGACGACCTGCCTCACCAGGGTCTTTTCCACGGGATGCAGGGGATCCTCTGCTCTGGCGCCTGGAGCACTCCTCCCTTCTTCTTCTCTCACTTTGGTGCTCCAGGGCTGTTTCTCTCACATTTTTCCTCACTCCTCACTGCCGTGCAGCATTTTGCCCTTTATTAAATACATTTTCCCAGAGGTGCCGCCATTGCGGCCGAGGGGTGCGGCTGTGCCCTGCAGTGGGGTGAGCTGGAGCCGGCTGGGCCCAACTTTGTCTGGTGCGGGGCAGCCCCGGCCTCTCCTCTCCCCATGATGGCCGCCCGCTGCCGGTGCCTGGGCATGGGCACACAGCACATGCTGTCAGTATAAAGTATCCTACACAAGAGGAAATGTCTTGGGGCAATCTGAGAATGGCTATAGCCAATTTATGTCACCTGTGGTATATGAAATGATAGAGGCACGAGTCCTCACCCTGGTCTTGCAAGAGAATTTAACTACAATAACTGCTGAACTTCACACAGCTGTATTTTGCATGAGAAAACAGGCTGACAAATATTTTTTACCTCTATATATTGTCAGACTTGAATTTTAAGAACCCATTGTTTTTTACATCTTTACTAAATCCAGGAAGATTAACAAGAATCGTGTTTCTACGCTGACTCACAGGGCATTACTAGCAGAGGGGAGTGGACGGGAAATTTTGTAACAGGCCCAGCAGCTACCGCGATGGTTCTCGGGTTTATGGGAATAAACAATGATTTGTATTATAAATGGATTTTCCTGCCAGCTGAGGTAGGTGGAGATAAAGCATTACAATTTCAAAAAGCTTTTTGAGTTGAATCCTCAATTATGGCTGTAAGGATTAGCTATTTTAATCTTCTTCTTATATAAATACATACATATATGCATACAAAGATATCGCAGTGGAAAATTACATGTATCACTTGGCATGCCTGGGGAACGAACTACCTCCCATGACCTCAGTAGGGCAGTGCTTGTACACCAAGACTACTGAGGTTGACACTGTGTAAAAATTTCTAACAATATATTGCTGAAATTAGTTTATGATTGAATAGAAAGATTCTTTTAGCCCTTATCAGCAAACTTAGCTCTACTTAAGAAATGCCATGTATTAACAAGAGCAATAAATCAAGCACTTAATACTACAGCCTAATGAGAGTCTACACCGAACCCAATAGGAGCAAAATGGGATTCTAGGTTTCACAATACAAAATAATTTTCCAGTTACCTCCTTGAGTAAGACCCACTCTCGTAATTTCTTTTGCATCATCTAAAGGGATTTCAAAGATTATTTTTACTCTGTTGACTACAAGAACTTTGCAATATTAAATATGACATACATAAGCCTATTTACTCTTGGGGACTTAGGCATTCATGTCACAGTTTTTTCATTTCAACATTTAAGTTCAGTGATCCCTGGGGCTTTTTATTTACCTTCTCTTAAAATGAAGGTGAAAATAGAAATGCCCCTCTAATGTTTTACATTAAACAAAACCTGTAAGTGCATTTGTGTGCTTATAGAAACATGTGTATGTACATAAATATGTATGTGTATGTGATGTTGTTGCATTTACATAGTGAACATAAATATTAACAGAAATGTGAAATATACATACAGGAAGACTTGAAATTTTACTGATCTCTTTCTGTCCCTCCTTGGTTTTGGCCAAACCAGAATTTATAACCTAAAATCTGTTACTTTAAACACGTGGTTTGGAATAAACACTACATGTGTTCCCTGCCACAGGAATGTGAATGCAGGACACTTTTGTCTTAAACTCAGTAGACTGAAACCCATTTGTTCAGTTTTATACAAGTCTACACACAGAGAAATTTCAGATGTTCTGTACAACATTTTATCAGTACATGAAGTGGAAAAGCCTTCAATTTTTAAACTGTATAAGTCCATGCAGAAAAGGGTCTTTCTGTCTTTAGGCTGGACAGTCTTTCGTTATCTGTACGGATACCAAACTCACAGATAAGACAGAAAATTCACAGAATCTCTCTTTGACATAGTGCAGAAATGGGACTGGTTGGAAGTAACCTCCTATGCAGTTTTAATGCACCCACTGCTTTGGGCCAGCACATGGAAAGCTCCTTCAGGTGTCAGCACATGGAGTGACAGACAGAAGCAGAGGCCTGTCTTACACAGTATTATCCAGCTTTTCTTCTTGTCTGTCTCTATGGAAATCTAGATTATGATGGCACAGCTGAAAGCAGCTTCCTTCTATTGCAGTGACTGAGCTGAAGGGCCGAGGCCAAGGTCATGGCTGTACTGCAACCACCTGGGAGGCAAGTGGATTGCAGGTGACAGAAGAAGTCCTGATCTCTGTCTTTCAAGGTCCTTCGCCTATGACATCTCTTCACCATCAATTGACTCTTATTTATAAACGACTGAGAAGATTCATTTCCTTCTGACAACATGGATGTAATAAAAGTGGTCTGTATTACAGTGACCTGTCTCCCAGAGACATTCATTAAACAGAGCGATTTGGGGAAGCATGATCTTTCTTTAAGTTAGTCCAAACCAAAAACATCCATTGTAAGTCTATTTTGAAACAGAAATTTATATAATTGAGATAATTTGCTTGATTGCTGCAGCTCAATTCCATACTCCTTCTCCAAACTTCAAAATTTCAAGTGCTACTTAGAACCTAAACAAAAAAACCCTGCCAGAATAGATATTTCTTGGCTTAGACCAATGCAAAAAAATTCACATCCTGGGCACACATCTGAGGAGCTCATGACAAGCTGAGGTCAAAACAGAAGTGTCACTGACTGATTATAGAAATGAAGCAGTAAAGCTGCCCTGTGCAGCACTGTGGCGAAACGGTGCGATGTACTTTTGCAGGGGATTCAGCCCTCCGGCAGTGCTGAATGATGAACAACTCCTAGCCGGTACACAAGTTTCACATGCAGGATCCTTTCAGTAGGAAAAAAAATACCCACCCAAGGAAAATTAAAACAAAACCACATTTCTTTCTAATCTGGAGAATATCTACACCACATGCTTCAGTCATCCGTATATGTCTAATTAAGCACAGTTCAGCACAACTGAGTTTCGGAACCTACGGGTATTCCCCCACTCAAATAGCAACATAATGCCCCAAAATTACATGCTTGCCACTTATTCCTCTGTGCTTGTGAGTATATAAATCATTGACTTCCATATTTAGTGCTGGATCTTGTTTCTCATTGCATGATTTACTGGTTTGGTCACATAACCTTCACAAACTTCCCTGAGGTTTTAGGTAAATCAGAGAACAGGGTCTGGCTTCTGGGATTTTCTCCATCTATCACTTTCTCAGCAGACTATGTGAAATGAATCTGGTGACCTCACTTCAGCCTCTGTTGGAAAAGCATCCACATTACACAGCAAAGAACCAAATGGGTCTGTAAAACAAAATGCTCTTGCAGCCCCTGAAAAGGGAGCTTTGTTTAAGTCTGAAACACATTAGAAGGGCAGTGCAAGAAAGCTTGAACTGACGCGATCTTCACTGAATGTTTGGTAAAGACAAGCATTTAATTTTCCACTCCATTTAATCTGACATGTTTTATGATTGCTAGTTTTTTCTTTGAAGTGATATATTTATGAGTAATAATACAGCGTGCTACTTTCTACACAATTTAAAATGAGTATCTTCATACTAGGATGAATCTTTTACTGAAAATTGTCTTTCAGCCTGTGAAGACAGGAATGACTAGTCAGTAAATACCTGCTTCATGAATTTCTTCTTGTCCAGTGTAAGAGGAAAACACTTGTCCAAAGAACTTATATTGCTGCTCTCGAAAGTTGTTTTGCAGATAGTCCATCAGCATAACATAGCCAGACTGCTGCATCGTAAGGACTTCACAGAATACTGCTAACTAGAAGAGGTGAGAAAAAAACAGAAGTCAGAAGTCATAACAAATTAACCAGATTCTGTTAAGAGGCAAAAACCCTGGGGGAAAGGTGTTGGGTGAAGTCTCCCAGTTGAGCTCTCCAAGTGGCACTGAACTTTCGTTCCTCTGTACCAGCAGTATAACTAATGCTTTACCCCACCTTATTTCTCAGCTGCTCTGCTGTTGGAGCTATGCTCAGCCCAGTCACCACCATTTAGCTGGGAGAATATGGAAAGTGTTTTGCACTTTTCTTTATCTGTGCTAGAAGTCCAGACAGCCTGCAGAGTTAGGAAGTATGTTCTTACTCCCTTCTAAGGCAAGAAATTACTAGCCCTGAACTGAAAAAGGGAAAAGATAACACACTCAAGTAATATATATGCTTTCTAATTTAACGACTGCATGAAAAATTTAAAACTAGATGGAAGAAAAGACAGGTTGTTGGGCTGGCAATGAATACCATGACTTTTTACCATTACATGGCGATTGCTTTTCTTTGGTATTATATATAATTGTTTGGGTTTAATACATTAAATGAATTACCTGGTGTTCAGAAATACTAATGGTATTTTTAAACACAATCCATTCAACTGTTTCAGAGCAGGGAGGAGCTGATAAAGACCCATTGTAAGTGTAATACTTGTCCGTTGCATTCGGCAGAAGGTTCAGCAAAATAAATGGTTCTAAGGCAGCCTGTTTTCCTGGAAAAAAACCCCACAATAGAGTCAGATAGTTAAAATACTGCAGAATCAATGAACAAAAAGAAATCACACTCTCCAAACTAGTTACCATTATAGGAATATGCTAGTTTTAAGGCTACTCAGAATTTGACCTCCAGAGAGACTAGCATACAAACAAATTGCTGAGCCTTTTCTATTTAGTTTGAATAAGTATTGTTCAACAACAACTTTGTTTACTTGGGACAGTGTAATGAGTCACTCCAGTAATAAATAATCAGTACATTGACTCACAAGAGTTTGTTCACCTGTAACCTTACTAATCCAAGATGCCAAATATTTGTCTCACCCATGAATTTCAAATTAAAAATATGTTAAATCTCTGTTCTTGGTCTCATGACACAGCTTCAAACTCCCCCTGAACTTAGTCACATTGTTGAGTTTCTCGCAGGATCTTAACCTTTGCAGAAAATCATTGCCTGGGGAACTGTCGTCATATTAGACCTGAGAGTTACATTACTCGTGATAGCACAAGCAGAATTTCTGTGGATCAGGGTTTTTTAAAATGGTGATAATACAGTGGAAAACTAACAGCTTTACACTAAGCAGAGAAGGATGCAAAGACCTCCTCCAGGAGAGTATGACCACTCTGTTTATTGTCCTGTGAAAATAGTATCCTTCTTTCAGGTCAGCAGTTTACCTGGCATCTTGCCAGCCTGGAGCATGCATGAGGAATTGCTGGGAGCCCAGCCACAGAAAGCTCGTATGGCTGTAGGGTCCAGCAACAAAAATTGGCAGAAAGGGTACCAACTTCCTAGAGGCAGATTTTTTCAGTCTGTGACAATTATCAGTCTTGTGACAATTATCTGCCTTATTGTATGGTTTATCCTAATAATACTTCTTTTTTACATCGTGGAGTAATGTAGATCCTTATATACTTTATAGCTCATCCTCCTATTTCTCCTGCCAACGTACTGATCAACCTTCAGACTGAAGCTATCATTGCTGTCTGGTATGTGTCTAGTTAATGCTTTCTTCCTTCAGTAAAATTGAATGGCTAGTACATTTTGTATAGATGCTTGGGGACATCAAACTTCGCATTTATACTAAGAATCCTGCCATACACTTTGCAACTTTGGATTTTAAAATGTTCTGTAATGGGATTGACAGCCCAGATTCTAAAATTAAACACCTACAAAGAACGAGGAGAAACAGAGTTTGTCTGGAAGGAACAGAACTGCTCCTCTGCAGAGCCTGAGAACTCAGCAACTGGGATTCAAATAAGCACAATACAGATACGACTGACAAGGACAGATCCTGTACATCGCAGACAAGGACAGATCGAGTGCTATTCCCTTTTCTTCAGGAGGAACAACTTGATTTAGTCATGACCTGAACTTTCAGAGCTCATTTGCATTTTATTCAAGAAAACGATACTCTATTCATTGTTGAAGTGCCATGTAGTGGCTGTATCTTGAATATTGTTGCTGATAGTTTTACAGCTCCTTCCAAGGCTGTAGGACAGCATCCGCGTTGATGTATTACTCATTCTTCTTTGTGTTTCATAGAAGATGGCACACAAAGATAATGAATCCTAACTCCTTTATATTTCCCCCTCCTCTGCCTTTCTAATTTATGAAAGTTGCTCCCTTTTATATTTATTGAATGATGTTTATTTTCTGGAGAAAAACAATCTTGATTTTAGTGTCATACTTCTGAAAACTTTTAAAATGGTGGACTAATAGATTTTTACACTTTCAGTCTATTGATCCGAAGGGGCTGTACAAAGCTCAAGCATCATTACATTTAGGAAAACTGAGACAAAGCTAGCCATTTACTTAGGGTCATGGCCATGATGTAAGAAAATATCCCTGCTCAAGACAGTGCTCATTCATGTTTATTATTCTTCAAAGCCACCATGAAACTGTGTTAGAAACAGAGCCCAGATGTCCTCATGCACCACCCTTAAGTCCATGTGCTCTGACATAAAATCACAAGGAATTCTAAAACACCAAAGTGTCAAAATTTGGTTTGAATAATGCTAGTACAAATATAATGGATTATTTCAGCTTTATCCAGGAGCTACTGAAAATTCACCTCCACTGAGTCTACTGAATACTGATAGTCTCATGACATGATGGTCTCATGCTTGTAAGACGCATCTTGGACAGCTGCAACAGGGTTATCTGGCTTCCAGCCACATATAAAAATCCAGAAATGTATGACCAAGAAAACTCACAGCATACAACAGGCACGTCTCTTGATTTAGCATTTAAAGAGTTGCAAATTCCTCATGATAGTTACATTTATTCATTTACACTTACTGCTGTTGTTACAAATATTCAGTCTTGAGGTAAATAACTAATAGAATATCTCTATTTGGAAAGGACTCATTAAGGATCATTGAGTCCAACTCCCTGCTCCCTCATCGCCCTCCTCTGGACACATTCTAATAGTTTGATGTCCTTATGTTGAGACACTCAAAACTGCACACAGTACTTGAGGTGGGGCCACACCAGTGCAGTGCAGAGTGCAACAATCACCTCCCTTGACCAGATAGCCGTGCTGTGCTTCATGCACCCCAGGACAAGGTTGGCCCTTTCTGCTGCCACGGCACACTGTTCACTCATACTCAACTTGCCATCAACCCAAACCCTGAAATATCTTTCCACGGGGCCGGTCACCAGACTCTTGTCTCCCAATTTGCATGTGTAACCATGATGACCATGTCCCAGGTGCAGAATCCAGCACTTGCTCCTGTTAAATTTCATATGGTTGGTGACTGTCCACCTCTCTAGTCTATCCAGAAGACTTTTATTGTTTCTAACAAAATAGTCATGGCTGGACTCCAGAGAACCGTGCTCCCAGGTGTCTTTAAGGTTTCATTATTACACTGAAATGGAATTTAGTCTAATCAGTAATCAATAAAACATGGAGGCAGACTTACCAAAACGACTAACACTATCTACTCCATTAATGATTGGATTATAATCTGGATTATCTTCTAGTCCAGCCTGTGAAAAAGAAATTGCATTTTATTAAAAGTACAGGCTTCATGAAAAAAATTGGAAGTCACAATTCACCACCAAAATTACAAATGACTTAAAGCAGAGCAAATGTATTTTGCCCATTTGCTTTTCTGTAAGAATAAATCAGAAAGATATATGCAAATTTTTAACTCAGTGATGATGCATTGGAACCAGTTAAATTCAGTTTCAATATCTGCCATGCTTCAAAGCTTGTTTAATGACACAAAGATATATTTTGTTTACCTCAAACAAAATTGATAAAGCTCTTAACTTTCCATTTCCTTTAATTGCCTCTTCAAAATTTGTAAACTGATCTGCATCATAGCAGTAGATTTGCATCTGCAAATAAAAATATATTCAAATGTTATACACAAAAAAAAATTAAAAAGTAATCAATACAGTTATTTATATTCCCATTGTGAGAAAAAATGTCCAAGCAATAAATTTAATTACAAATACATGGATTTTTTATCTCGTAGATCTCAGTGAGAGCTGCTCCTCTCCTCCACTGCATCCCCATGCTGCTGCAAGCTACTCTGCCAAACCAGTCAGGGGTACGCTGGCCTGGCTGCCTGTGAATGCGGCTGCACCCAGGACCTGCTCTCACATGGTAGCTCCCGGCATGCTGCTGCCAGCTCTCTTTCCAGCCTGGTGACACAGGCTGCGCTATGTCTCGGTAAGGCACAGCAGCTCCCATACGCTCTCAGCAAAGCCCCAGCTTTGAAAAGCCCATTTACACTTCAAACAACCGACTGCTGTGGAATATGATGGGCCAAACTCATAGGAGCTTAACTGTTAGGGGGAGCTTGAACTTTGTCAGATTAGCAGAACCGACTCCTAACATCATCTTAGAAGACGTTTGCGAAAATGCACACTTTTGACATTCTCATCATGCCACAGAATAACGCCTTACGCTGCCCTTCTAAAATGCATCTTTTAAATATTATTAATTCGTACTATTAATTTGGATTTAAGCAAAGTATTATATTTGCAAGTAGACTTCAATCAAGTGATAAACAAAGGTATTTCATAAACAGTGTTACTTCTGCAGAATGACAAATCGTCAAAATCTATTCTGTACTTTACCTCAAGAGGAAATTTTTGTCCTTCTAAGCTATGTTCTGATCCGTCTGATGACACATTGCATTTTCCCCAGTGAAAAATGATCTTGCTTGCTTTAAATACAGTGTCTAAGCCACCTCCACTTACATAATAATCATTTGTCAGGTTAATTTCCACTAAACAAAGAGAGAGAGAGGGGGAAAAAAAGGAGTGTCAATATAAAAGCCAGCCAAGGCATCTATGACTATCATATTTCAGTACTTGGTGCTAAAAGGTAAATATGATGCGCTTATTTCCCTGTATTTCATAAGCAATTTGACAGGAAATTGGTTATTTAAACAAAGTAAGAAGTGTGGTAATTCACTATTAGCATGGAGGAAGATGTTTAATTTGACTCTGCAATTCATAAAACAGTCTTCTAGTGAAGTGCACTACTATATTGGTCTCCTGTTGCCTGAAACTAGCCATGGGACTACGCTAAACAGCTCAGAAAACTGGCTTAACCACCAATCTGACCATCCAAGCAAGGAAATTCCTGAAACACGTAGTTTCCTGAAAGCACTTGTACGTTTAACAAAAAGGAAAATACCATCCCCACCATTATTAGCATAATTCTAGATACAAATAATGAGGCAACACATGAAAAGAAAATTTTAGCCGGTTCCTAGGAGGACTGTCCTGTCTGTGAGACCCCTTAGCCATGGAGCAGTCTCCCATGGGAGAAGCTGGTGACAGGTCTTCAGCTGGACAATGCTGTACACAAACTGTAGATGGGACTGAGCATTCGTCTTCTGGATGGAACGACCTGGGTGGAATAGACCAAAGCCCCACATTGGCTTTCCTACCTCCAGTGACTGCGGATTTTTTGACCTCTTGCTAAAACAGCCCTAATGGAGTTCAGTTTCATTACATTCCTTTCCTCAAGACCTTAAAGACCATTTTAACTGCAGAGTTTAGTAGTTCCCTTTATAATATCTAAATTGCTGTAGATGAGGAAGAGCTCGGTTTACTTTTATGAACTTTAAAGAATGTTTCCTCAGGGATCTCTTGAAAAGACAAATGCATTGTTTATCTCAGCTAGTAGGGCAAGAGGGAAGTAAGTGATCTATGGAACAGTACGTAGAAAGTACGATAGGTCCAAGAACAGATATAAGGAACAATGATGCTAAAATCAAATAATTTCAAATCAAATCAAATAACATGGCTGGTTTAGGGGTCCCACTGGAAACCATAGAAGCTCAAAGACAGCTGGTAAGAGATACCCTTCTCCATACCTGTGCCCGAAACAAGAAACAGAACTTCCAACAAGCAGCTTTTAGCTACTGCTGTCCTGGACTTATGCAGTGAAGCGGTCGCAAAAAGATCTGTCTGACAATGTAAATGTCACCATAAGCTTCTGTTATAGCTTGGAGAAATAGGCACTTGCAGGCATAAATCACTTCTTTCTAAAATACATTTCTAAGATAGGTAAGACAAATCGGACCATAAAAGCACCTATTTCTCTTTGACTGTAAGAAGAAGTCTAAGTGAGCAATTCAGACGCAAGTGTCTACATTATAGGTGCCTGTGTGCAGATCAGATGAATCCCATCCTGAGTTTTTTGAAACCACAGCTCATCCATGAAGTGCATCCAGACGAGCAGGTAATTTATTTGTACTTTTACAAACTCATTTTTGTATACTTGTTACAGATACTAGATATGTAGTAATAATCATCATTATTTCATAGCAAATGCTGAGTTACTGTTTATCTTCAATGAAGTGCTCATGATGGGATGACGAGAACAATGTGATTGCTTTGGTACTATCTGTGCACAGAATTATCATTTGTGTTTTAGTGATTTGTCTATTATACTTGGCAATTGTCATCACCCATTTTTTTTTTTATTTAATGGATAAATTCAGAATGCACAAGCTAAGGAAAAGCAAAATGAAAATGCTTCATTAAAAGTCCTTGGTTGATTGTCTGTCCTATATCACTTCTCTGACTTCATTTAACTCCAAACATGAAATCTGACTTTTTACCTGTTTTGCCAGTGTTGCGAATGAAAGTATCTTCCAGAGTTTCCTTTTCCCATCCATGGAATTTAAGTTTCTTCAGATTCACATTTACTTGGGTAAGATCTTCATCTATATTAATAGGAGATTGTTTGGCACCATTGCAGGCTGAATATTTCTTTCCCCAGTTCTTCTGGTTCAAAGTTCCTAGAAATCAAAACATTTGGGGTAAATACATTTAAAAGCTGTACTGGCATCCATATATTTTTTAACATGGGAAAGTTAAAACACAGTTTGCAGCCTGTAATCAGACTACGTGCCCTTCTTTTAGGCCTCATCTGTAGTAATACTTAGCACATCTACCATTGCATTCTACTTTCAACAGTTAAGTCACTTTTTAATTTTAGACATCATACATAGACGCTTATGAGATGTCTAGGAAAAGCAGAAAACAACAAAAAACCCCTCACACACAATTTATGGAAATAATATATAAAACGGGGTGGGAGGGAGAGAAGGGACAACTTCCAGGTGAAAGAAATTGGCATTCAGGAAAACTTAGGAACCCTCCTTTCTAAATAAGTCTTTTAAGCATACAGATGTCATTAACATTCCTTCTGCTCAATGACGTCACACATACAATGAGATTTTTAAACAAATAAAAGCAATAATAACCTTAAGAAAATCCTTACACAGAGGGAGAAAGGTAAAGTGGCTCTACCCTGGGAAAGGAAAAAGGTTAGTGATGCTCTGGCTGGAGAGCCTGGGTGCGTGGCCCGGCTTTGCCTGCGGACGGCCATGCACCCACCCTCTGGCCGTCTCCCTCGGCAGCTGCCGGGCGAGAGCAGCCCGGAGGTCCTGTGCTGCGGCAGGGCACCTTCTCCGGGGCACAGGGGCGTGTGCGGCGCATCCCTGCGAACAGCTCGGACACAGGCAGCATGGACACAGACAGCACGCCCTGCACCAGGACTGGACTGTCTTCCGTAAGAAATGCTCAAGTACTCTACAGATCAGCATGAGGGGTAAGCAGCTGCTCTGAGAATATTTTGTTTACATAATATAGTAATGTAAATAATACAATATTTTATGTATATTTATGTGCTTGCATACATATAAATATTTTTTCCTGACAGGGAATTCTGGTAACACTTCAAAGGGCTAATTAAAACCCAGCGTTGACTGCACAGACCTAAGAAAATATAATTGCTTCAGTTAGCTTCCCACTCACTAGTAGTTAAGAGCTAATATTAGTGCATCCAAAGCACAGATCTGAATTCCATTAGACGACTTGAAATGAGCCAGTGCTCATTTACAGGCCGCTGTGCTACATCCAAGTCTGTCAGCAGATTTGCTATGCAGTACCCCAGGCAAGGACAGCCCTCATATTGCACTCAGAAAACTCAGCAAGGGGAGAAGAGATGCAACCAGTCCTGTAACCATGACGATAGGCAGTAACAGAAGATGCTCATCTGGATAGCTAGCTACCTAGACACGTACCTGAGCTAAATTATTCAACAAGTATCAAGTCTAGCGAGTTACCAGTATCACCTTGACGCACCAGAAGTACTGCAGGTCAGATGGCATATAAACCCAATTACTTCTTGTAAACAGCAGAAACTTGGGCACAACAGCCAAGCAAACTAACATGAGTTTAAGTCACAGGGTTATGCATCCGAATATCCTGCAGGTGGGGACTGGAGCCCTGTACCAAGCAAGCAGTGGTCCCCTTGGGAATGGCACACGGGGCAAGCTACCAGCTCCTCCTCAAGCGACACTTCTCCTGGACATTAGCTGTCAGTTGTATTTTATCACCTGGGCAAATATTCTGATGTCTACTGTGCTTTTCATAAGAAAAGACTGGCTAATATTTCACCTTCTCTCTCAAAAGCTTCCCTTAAGAAATTCTGAGCCCAAGTCAACCAAAACTTGGACATGAATCTGCTTAGATCTTCTATAGTGAATTTTATAATAAATATTGAAGGTTTTTAAAACCCAGGAAGCCAATTTTATTTAAATATAAATTAGAATAATGAACTTTTTAAAAAGAAAAGCCTCCAAACAGGGTCAGATAGGACAGAAATAACAATTCTCGGCTTGCCCTGTGCATTGTTGCAGACAGGCCCTTGTTTCCAGGTCTGCTTTCAGCTAGCTCGGTGATTTTCCAAGTTGCAGCAAACTCTTTAGAGCCCTCCCTGGCTCTCTGAAAGCCTCTGCCACTTTGGGCTGGGCCGGCAGCCCATGGCCGTCCCTCCGAGTTAGGCTGTGCTCCCTACTCCACGCTGTTTCTTTTGCTCCTTCCTTGTGCCACAGCCCAAGACTTCTCCAGGTTCCTGCTGTTGCCCCAAGACAGTAGAAATCGCCTTTCTCTTTCCACTGACATACCCAGTCTGTCGCTCACTGCAGTCTCTCCTTCAGAACACCATCACAAACTCTTCTCCAACACACATTTCACTCACTCTGCACTTTGCATCACTAACTTTAGAACTGACAGAAAATCATACTCTTTTCTCTCTCTCACCACTGTACTTTTAGGTACTTTTGCCTGCTTTCTTCCAGGCTTCTTTTGATGAATGCCATTATCCCATTTTTGCATCTTCCCTTTAAATTCCCTAATATCCACTATCACGTTCTACTAAAATAAATATATTAAAATTAGAGAAACTATAATCTCCCTCCAACTTTCACAGTTTCATATTTTGTGGTTTTGTTTCGTAGAATGCAAATTCTTTGACTTGATAGTCGTTACCTGTGCCTCAGTGTATAATACAACAAATCCCTAGCATGAAGCTAATGATAACAGCAGTAATCCTAGCTCATCCCAGAAGACAACGTCATGCCATCGCAACGTCTTGAGCCAGGGCACGCAGAGTTGCGTAAGATGCTGGCTGTAGGCAGTATGGCGATGCTGTGGCCTGACTGGGGAAGCTTGTTTTTCATTCAGGATATGAAGCTTTTCGCAAGTATTGCCAGAAAGAAATGAGGGAAAGTAGAAGGCTTGGTGAGATGAAGAACATTATTTCCTGTCCCCTAGAAAGGCCTCAAACCTGTGAGATGAGTTTGCTAAAAAGACTTGATAATGTTCTGCCTTTTTTTCTGTGTAGGAACAAAGGCAAGTCAGTCAAGGAAGTGATTATAATAAAAACCTTCTCCTTTCACAAAAACATTGTTGTTTACACCTTACTGAAATCTTACAGCATCTATGAATCTTTATGCCCCTAACAAAGCTTTAGAACAGTAATTTTCAGGTAATTACATATTGCCATTTACTCACCAACAGTCACGGTAAGAAACTGATCTATGTATATTATGTATGAAAAAGACACAAATACTGTTTCAGCCACTCTCTGGTTGACAAAAAGAAAAATATCTGTCCTACCTGTATGAATGGTAGCTTGAAATCAACCAAGGATAAATTAAAAGTATTTCATGGTTGCAGAGGACAAGAGATAAGACTTCCAGCTACGACAAATTAATTCAATGCTCCAAATCAATGCTCCTGCTGGAAAATCTGAATAGGCATTTGATAACTTTTAATCAGTTTTCTTCTTTGTGGTCCAGCAGCTGGTGTAGCTGAAAAAGCTACATAAGCAAAGGACACCATTATTGCCTACAATTGCAAAAGTACAAGCAATCTCAGCACCAAGGAACACAGGCAATGTGGAAGCTCTCTTCTAATGTAAACATGATGTTGAGCTCAGTAATGAGGAACAAGATCTGTGTACATTTGGTATGTCAAGAGGAGAATCACACTTGCGTAACTATTGAGTAGCTGTAGCACTGAGCAAAAGCTATGGAATTAAATGTGCAGGAAACCAATTCCAGAGGGAACTGGAGTTCAGTCCTGATGATCCAAAATATATATGAGCAGCAAAATACATGTTTATGCATGTATCCTGCAAATGCTGGAGCAGATAATGGTTGTGTTTGTATTAGCAAGTAGTGCAGACCAATGAGAGTGGATTTATAGAGTGAAATGGTTGGAGTTTAGGACCAGATGTCCATACGTCTTTCAGTTCTTACCTCAGCCTAGCTTTGTCCGATCCCATGGGCTGGGTGGCCACAAGCTGCTGAAGTGTATTAGGTACGTTCCTGCAGCACACCTCCTGTTTAGTGTCAGCTGAGATGAATCCATGTCACACACTACAACTCTATCTTGCGAACGAAAGCTTGGCAAGTGGGGTGCAGCCAGGAGGTTTGCTTCAGAAGTCCACTCCCAAACTGAACTAAAGCATTAATGTAAATGCAGCCAGCACAGGCAGCAGGTGGTGAAACTGCTGTAGTTTACATGACTTGCAGAAAGCCAAAGTAAAAGAGAAAGAACCAAATGTTTTTAAACAAGAGCAGATTGTTTTACTGTAGGTGTTATGATGGAAACCATAAATCAAAGCAATGCCAGCCATTGTGAAAAATATTGTTGAAACTGAGCTTCAAAAATGAAAATCCCCAAACTGTGCTTTGGAAATCTGAGGAGAATAAAAATGTGCACGATATATCTTGAACAGTGCACAGAGGAAGCAATGTTTGTCAAAGCTGTCAGCTCTGAAGAAGTAACTCCCAAGTCACAATGAATTAAAATGAGCCTGAACACAGCAGATTACAAGATAATGGAAGACTGCCTATACCATAACCTTTGCCCCCCTTGTCTAGGGCAAAATGTCCAAAGAAAATTTTCCTACCCTTCCTTTCTAGGAAATGTTCATACCTAACTCTGCTCCTCATCCTTAGCCGCAGTGATCCCATCCCTGCAACAAGCATCTAATTCTTATTTTGCCCTCCACTTCTATCTGCTGCTGTCTTTGGAAGATCCAGCCCACAAGGTGTTACTGCACTTCTGTCTTTTGTAAAAATACTTGAAAGAAAAGCATCTGTCAGACAACTCTGTGTGTCGGTATCCTATGCAAGTGGAAGGGGTGAGCAGGGCTGCAGACAAGCTGCGAAACTGAGTGGGCTGTGGCCCTCCCAGCAACTTGTCAGGAGAGGGGTTTCTCAGCGTGCTCACACGCTACTACGTGCATGTCTGCTGGGCTGCAAACCTTCATTATGAGTACTGCTGTTTATTACCATGTATCAATACTGGCTGAATGTAATACATAATTTATGAAAAAAAAGAAGATATCTTTTTAAATCAATGGAAAATATACATAAAGAACTTAAAATACAAACCTCAAATCCAGTGAACTGGATTTCAAATCCATGAAACAAATACTCTGCATTTCTTCTTTGTACTGAATATGGATGCAATTTCTGAAGAAATACGATCTTAAAAATAATGCTTTGGGCTTTATGGGATTAATAATGATGTCAGAAAATTGCACTAGTGAGGAGATACATTTTATTTGGAAAAATCTACTTCCCAGCACTCCACTTCAGTGACTGTTGTTTTGACATCACAGAGTTGGCGTTCTTAGCTCTTACTGAGATCACCTTTCTCGTCAATGGGCATACTCCTAGCATGTGCCCCCTCAGGAACTATAAGAAGCTCTAGCTTTAATGACAGTTACAGGAAAAAAAATACCTTAAATATTGGTGAAGAAGCCATACTTCCTTCACAAGTGTAAGCTTTGAAACACAGGGAGGTTAACATCATCACTGTTAGATATCTACTGTTAGATAGAAATAGGGATAAAATGTAAGACCATGTAAGTTTTAGACTCTAACCAGTTACAGAGTATAAACACTGCTTCTCAGACTGGCAATAACAGGTAGTACAGAAATAATCATAGGTATGATTCACGTTTTCTATTGCTCCTACCTCATTTATTATTTCATGATTTAAACTGATGTGAACCCTAGGTTTTACATTATAGATGAAAGACAGCAGAAAAGAGAGATGGATTCTTTACTTAATTTCTTCCTCTCCATTTTTCATCACTTTTTGCTTTCACAATGATATAATTACTTTCATAAATATAGATTGGACACATACAGGAGGTGAAGGATATCCCTTCTGAGTGGACTGTTAATAATGGATTTGCCGTATCAAAAATGTTATTGACTTGCCACTTTGAAGTGTTAAGTGATTTCACAGGATTTTTTCTAGAGCAAACACGTTTTATCTAAGATGTGGGAAATAAGACTATGAAAAGATATGGGTACTTCTACTGGGACAAAATTTAAATTTAGATGTCCTGTCAATACAGCTCTGCACACCAAACTCCTAAACAAACCTCAGGGTGCTTCATACCATGAATAGCTACGGCATTTAGCTTATTGCCAGAAGTTGAAGATGCAGTCTCTAAGCCTCCAAGGCAGAAGAATTATTTCAATTCACATTCTGGATGAGTGCACTACTGGCCCAAAGAGAGAAGTACTGCCAATACTAATCTTGTGAACACTACCATAGCTCGCATTACAAAGGCCATGACATAACATATTGCATTCTAGGGAAAAATTTTGGTCATCAAATAATGGAAGGTTTAAGTTTTAAATATTATTGAGTAGAAGACAATATTTCTGCTTCATCTTGATCTTCCTTGTAAGGATTTTTGGGTTTTGTGGTTTTCCCCTCCAAAAGCCCCAATTATCCCCAGAACCTGATCATGATCAGTCTCATAAAGTTTATAAAAATTCTTCAGATTGAAAAAATTCAGACTTTTTATGGGTTAAATTACTTGCCAGGACAGAGTCAGAGTAACAGAGAAGGAGTTTTGTCTTCCAGGTTTTGGCTTAGCCAATTATAAGCCTGTCTCAGTGATTTAATTGCTTGTGTGTTTTTCAAGACTGGATTGCTTGCCAATGTCTACGTCACGTGTTCAAAAATGAAATTATACTGGTTATGTTAAAGAGAGTCAGCCCACAGAGTAACTGGATGGCCACTCCAAAAAACTTTAATAGTATCTAAACCCTGAAAGTTCAACACTAATTAAGTAACTCACTTTTAAATGAGCAGGAGCCAAATATATTTATCCCATGGATTTTTTTTGGTGCACGTACAATAACAGAGAAATGAACGCAATACATTTTGTTACTGTAGGGTGTAATATTTCAAATAAAGCAAACAGAATCAACAAAAAATTCTAGTTGCTTTGCAAATAGATGCATTCAGCCAAAACATCTAATCTGTTATTTTGTTTAGTGCCTTATTTGTCATTTTTGTATATAAGTATCAGCATACCTACATTGTATTCTGTGTATTGTGTGTACATGCACACAAAAAAGACAGGATGTACTGTATAAATACAGATAAATATGGACTTTTCCTGAGGAGAATACCTTAAGAGATGGCACAGAACTAACCTGTCTTCAGCTGAACTCTGGTATGTTCACTTTCCCTGTTCCTCCTCTGAAATGTGTTGGACCACTTACCCCTTATTAGAATCTAACTTAGAAGACAAGTCAGGAAAATTCTGATGAAACTTTTTGTTATCTTCACGTTATCGGATCTTTCTTTCATCTTTTTCTTGTTTATTTGAACATAAACTTTATGCTTCCTTCACATCTACGGTCACTGAGACATTGCTAAATAAAATAACCAAAAAGTAATTGAGTGAGAAAAACTATTTTTTGACTTTATCCCCACAGAAAAAAGAACCCCAAACATCAGATAGAATAAATTACAGTTGTTGAGATACAATGGAAAACTGTAATCACAATTATTAATACAGTGGCTGGGTGGTGATTTTTCTTCCTGGGAGTCAGTCTGATAATGACTCATAGTCAGACTAAGTGAATTACTGAGCAAAATGCATAGGAGGATAAATGCCAATGGACAGCTTTCTTTCAATACAGCAACTATTTGCTGTTCCTCTTCTCCTTCTTTTATTCCTTGATAAATCTGGCCATTGCAGGCTAGCTAGAAAATATACAATCAAACGCTTCTCTGCCACAGAAACACAGATTACCACTGATGCTCCATTTGCCGTGCATTCAATGGGATAGCTGTTTAGACTAGGAGAAGGATTATGGAAGAAACGCAGTCAACCTTTTAGAATACCTCTTTGCTATCATTCTCATCCCATCGCTCCTGAATTTGCATATAAATGCTGCTAGAGAATCATGTAGCAATCTATAATGAAAACTGGCCAAGTAATTTTTTATAATTAATGCAGTGTTACGATCTAAACTATATTTTTCACGTAAGTGTTAAGGAAGGAAATTTGGTACGGTGCCAAATGGGAAAATGTCCAGTAAAAAATACTTCCTCCTGCTTTTATTTCATTTTTGACAATATGTGAAGCCCTAATTGGAAGCTGTGAATACTTCTAAACCTTGCTCCAAGGAATTCAGGCTGCAGCAGTGATTTCCTTTATCTTTAGCAATACTTAAAATCAAGAAACTGAATACAACACTGCTGAGTGACAAAGATGATTCCAAGATCACAAATAACCAGAGCTGAAAACTGAACTGGAATTCATAGAGCTGACTCACTTTTAGGCTAAGAAATAGGCAATGCCTTTTGGCCAGCGCTGAGGAATATTTCATATACCCTGCAGTTGCACATTTTTCATGCTGGATATCATAGAATTAGCTGACAATTTTGTATCATGGTGATGTCAAAGCCTGTTTAGTCTTACCATAAGAAGCGGACTCCCCACCTGTTTCTGGAGCTGTCTGACATAGTGCTAGCAAGGAAGGACAAATAAAATGGGACGATCGCAGGATCCGTTCTCTAAAGCCACCCTGATTTGCAAAATAAAAGCAACAGCTTTCCAGCATGGTACTGCCCCATCACAGTTCAGCTGTACTTCCTGGAAGTAGAGCTTACTCCCAAACTTACAGCTACTGCACAGAGAACAAGTGGATGTATATCGTCTTTCTGTTGGTGAACATGAGCATAAATGCAGCTTTTGGAGGTATCCCCCTCTGCCCCACATCACACAACTACCATTCCATTAGAAATGTAATGGCTGCATGTGACAAAAATCATGTAGACTCCAAGCTTGCACCAGTTTTAAACAGACCAAAAAAATGCACTTTAAAGGACCATCAGCTGAAGCAAAAAAAGAGGAAGCAATAAACCTCTTCAAGGGCAGCATTTAGCATCTGCCTGGTAAGCGATAGTTGATGTAGTCCCAGGAGACGAGCACAACGCAACTCATCGTCAGCAGCAAACCCCCTCATTGTTACCAGAGTACAGATCACCTTCTAAGTCTAACCAACTGCACTATGACAGCCTTCACTTCTCACTCCTCTTACTGCAAGGTAGACTCTGCTGCATTTTAGAAATTATCTTGAGTGGCAGAACCAGGCACTCAGTACAGAAAGAAAATGCAACAACGAATTTTAAAAGAGAGCATGTAATTTTCTCCTTCTCAGCCTTTCAATAGATCAACAGATCTAACAACATTGGCTCTCACTGAGAAAATCGATGTGGTTTCCTTTTCTCTCCTGTTGTGGTATGACCTCCCTCCTTCCCTCACTCCACTGCCCCTCCCTTTCCTCTTTCCGTCTTCCTTCCTTTCCTCCCTTTCTTCTCTCTTTCCTCCCTCCCTCCTGGACCGTTCAGTGTTAATGAGCAGCCTGATTAGTTCCACGAAAAGTCCTGTGGTGTTATACCACAGGGGCACTTCTTGCTGTTACCAAACAAACACATGCATTATTATGTTACTATCACCTAGGAAAATAACTTCTGTCAGTGCTAGCCTATCTACAAGAAAAATATGTCTCATAAAGGCCACAGTCATAAGTTCTGATCCAAAGCCTGAAGTATATAAATAAATCACAAGTAGGTTCTCTGGGCTTTGGATTAGATTGGCTGTGCATACATAAAAAATCACTACTAAATAACACTAGGGGAACCTTGGAAGCAAAAATTCCACAAATAGCCATGAAAAAGGTTGGCATTTACCACTGAATAGCAAAAAGGCATTTATTTCAACTGTAAAGAATAACATAAAGATCCTGAACAGTGAGGACTAGACAGAAATAAACCAAAGCAAGACAAATATAGGGATAAAAGATGATTGGATTACATTACTGCCCAGTCAGTCCCAGCAGCTGACAGCAGATAAATTACCCTAATGTCGAAAAGGACATAGAAGTAATTCTGGTTTTTTTGCTCCTCAGGTTCTCCTTTTTATCGAGCTTCAATTTTTACAAAAAAGAAGAAAAAAATACCATGAAAAAGTGGGATTTCTTTTTAGATTTGGTATCACACTTCTATGGGAATTTCAATATGTATTATGTTTGCATAATGGTAAGGATAAGAGGAGGTGATGGGCAGGAATTTGTTTTATAGTATTATATTGAGCCATATGGATTTCTTCAACAGAGCTATAGCTGTATGTGTGCTTATGTTCATATTTCTTGTTACATATTATCTTTTACTTTAGAAAGCCAATTCTAGTTCTTAAAATGTCTCTTTAGCAAGGACTTTGACTGCAATAGCAAAAACTTTAATTATCTTTCCCCTTTTCCTCAGAAATAAAAGAAAAATCTTCTGAAAATGTTAAAAAACAACTCCCTCCTACCATTCCACAAACGTTCCTACACTAAAGGTATTACTTTATTTGGACTAAGTATAATTTCAGTGTTATCATTAGGCTTCCATTTTTCCCACAGACTTTATAACAGATAGTTTCAGATCTGCTATAGCAATGTCAGTGCATGTATACGATTCTTTCCCTGATAATCCTCCATGTTAAATTTAAATAATGCTATTGTGTGATTATTCCTCTTTTGACGCTATCACATTCTCAAAAACACTCCTTACCACCTCTTCCACTGAGTGAGGTTTTACCCACTCTTGACAGGATAACAGCATTATGTGAATTACACAGTAGATAATTCTTCCAAGTATTTCTTCCACTAACATGTTGTGTGAACCTATTTTATTCCTTTGCAGAGCTATAAAAAGGCCTAACCAGTTTTTAAAACCTTTCAGTATTAAGAACTTTCAAAGCCACTTTCAATGCTGAGTAGTTATTCTTAATAGTGCATTGTTAAAAGCTATTGAGCAGTAGGTGTAACTCACCTCAGACTAGGAACTCACTGTCCATTAGTAGCATTTACTTTCACAGCTTTTCCACTCTGTCCTACAGTGGAAACTGTTTGAAATGGGGATGGAAGCGACATTAACAGCTACAGAGGCATGCAGCTAATCCATGCATCTCTGGGCAATTATGGTCTCACATCTATCTCAGCCAGTAAGCTCTTGCCCCTCTGTGAGTCTTGTTGTGATAAAACTGGCCTAAAATGACTTGCTGCTGCTAGAAGTACTTCTTTTTACTTTGTATTTTTGGAAACTAAGAATTAATTTACTCCACTGCTTGTATTGAGAAACAAATAGGAACTGTAGCCTAATCTACTCTCTCTGAGCCAAAAGTTCATAGTGGGGACTCCAGTTTTCATATAATTATTGCTTTAAATTTACTAAACTCTTTAATGGCTTAGTACTTAATTTTTTTCTTTCTATCTATGGCTAATACACAGAATAATCAACTTCCATGAAGATGTATGTCATAAATTTCCTTTTTCTTTTCTGTATGGGAAAAAAATTTTCTTCTTTCATTTCTACATATAGACAAGTCGAAGATGATCAGAAGAGCACGTCACTTTCTTCACGTTGTTACTCAGGGATCAGACACGTAGGGTACTTTTTATCACTTACAAATACAGTCTTTATTTCTTTTTGTTAAGTAAACCATTCAAGGAGGAAGAGATCTAGTGTACTTTATCACAGTTGCATAAATTAAAGGCATGTTTCTTGGTTCATTTATCTATTTTAAGCAGGAAGTTACCGTGGCAGGAGCACGAAGAACACATGGTATTCCTGGCTCATTAACATCACCTAACCACCAAACCTCACCCCAGTGCAGAGGAGCAATCATCTTCTGCCACTGAGTTACGCTGTCATTCACATTAAGGAAACTGGCCACTCCTAAGAGGGGACGGCATGCACGCAACAGACTTCAGTACCAAGTAATCCCAAGTATTCAAGAATCCCAACCGTTCTAGATTTGTAGAGGGCTTCTATACAAGCAGATTAAGTTTTAGTGAGATTTTATCTACTGCTTCTTCTCCTTTCCGTTTCTCTCTTGGTGGAAAGTATCGATTTTATGCTCAGGAAAAAATTTTGCTACCTTACACATATTCTCTTGAATATAAATGTTATTTTGTTACATTATCTTGAACAACACACTTGTAACTACTGAACTAGTCCAGAGTAAAAATTTTCTAACAAGAATCTTCTCTGTTCAGTCTGCAAGGAATTGGACATCCATAATTAAAAAGCAGATCTGTAACCTGTTAGGACAAAATCTCCCCAATACATCTCTATTGTGCATCTAATTGAAATGTAGTTAATCAAGAGACCAAGCCACATTAGAGTTCTTAGGTTCCCAAATTTTCACCAAAGGCTCCATAAGTACTCCATAACTGCCTGTGTTCTGAGGCACTGTCAGTTTGACTAAGCTGAGCAACCACAACCAAAGCCCGTTTTGGATTCACAGACAAGTCACCCCTTGCTACGATCTCCTAAGGCACCGACCTAGCTGGCCTGTGCACAGTGACCCTCAGACTGTGCAGCCAACAGCACCAGCAAGAAAGCAAAGCCCTGTAGCTGTGCCTGTTGCCATTCAAGAATATTCAAGAGGATGTCCATTTTAATATAATATCCTAGTGGATTCAGGAACACAGGAGTTAAATACCCTTCTCCAAAAAAAAAAGGAAAAAAAAAAATTCATGATTCATATTTTGCATTTCCTACGACAAGGCCTGAGAATATTCAAAAAGGAAGGAGAATAAGTCCTCTTCACTCACCCTGTCAGTGCTGTAACGTGGGGAGGCTAAAAATTCAAGAATCATTGGGCCACAAGAAGATAAGGAGGGGGAAGGCTGATTTTGTAGCCCATCAGCTGGAGCGTTCAGCAGGCAAAGGGTAGGGATGACATAAATAGGCTGACACAGGCACCTTTCTTTCTGCTAAGCAATGGATTCTGAGACAAGTAACTTCCCCTTGAGGTATTTAGGTGCCTAATGTAGGTGTCTAATCTTGAATGGTGAACTTGAGAGAAGACATATGTTCCCTAAAATCTGTCAGTCACCAGTGCTTTTACAACGGGGTATGCTAAACCTTTGTGCACTTGAGAAGTGTACACAGAAAATTACTGAACGATACCTACCACGTTTCAAATTCGCACCTTAGATTTTTCCATATGTAGCTTTCACTGGTACACACTAACCCTAAATCATAGTCTAATCCTTCATAGTGTTTATTTGGTGTTCTGGTTCTTATTTGAATTAGGCCTCAGTCCCACACTCAGATCCATGGGGGCAGCCAGCTATTCTGGTCACAGAATGTACTGGTGGCCACAAAACACCTTGTATATCATTAGTCTGTTCATATAAATAGATCATACTTCCAAGGAAAATCAATCCCCACTATTATTAAAGCAATTAGAGCAAGTAATTGTTACAGATAGTTAATTAGAATAAATTTCTAGTTGTTTTACATTTGTTATTTCAGCTCAATGGCTAGTGCTTGCAATATGGCATTTAGCACCAAATAGCACCACAGGCATTAAGAGATTCCTGACACAGTTCCATGACTACTGACCAAAGTGTGTATCAAATGATGATTTCCAGTTCCTGTATTCTCAAACAAGAAACTTAGATTGCATATAAAAAATAATAATCAGGAAAATGAGTGAAGAAAATCTCACCTAGGTTTTGCAAAGTATAAACCAACCACTTACTGTTTTAAACCATTTTTTTCTTTTTTTTTTTTTCTCTATAAGAACTTCTATGTGCTTATCATGTGCACCCTACACCACAGTGTATGTGTCACAGTCTCCCGGTGCTCTCATTCTTGGAAGACCTGTGCATGACATCTCCCTAAGCAGGGTAGCTGTGGGTGACTAATGTAGGCATTGACTGTAATTGGGGTGCAAGATGTAGCAGAAGATTATGATGGTTAAAGTGGAGATACAAGGCCAGAGTTTCTAGCTAAGGCATATTGCACAGGCAAGACACACTAAAGCCCAAGTACGGAATCTGTATCTCTTGGTATAGTTTTGAAGATACGAAAAGATTAGTCTCACTCATGAATGACTTGCATGACATTTACACAGAGATTTCAATATGAAGCGGCTGATCAAAAAAACCTATAGGTGAATTATATGATTCTTCTGCATCAATTCTAATATAGGGAATAACAGATTAGACCAGAAAAAGATGGCAGCTTGAGAGTGGGAAAGCAAGGCAAAAGCACTATGTAAATGAAAGTTTCTGAGAAAATGCAGAGACAGCTTGTTGCATATGTAATTGTGAACTCTTTTTCTAATAACTTCTCTCTGCTGCAGGCAGCAACAAATTTTCCCTTCATGAGAATCAGCTTTATCTTGGAATAATACCCAGAATCTCTTGTTTCCAGTACAGCCTACCTCCCTGTGGGGAAACATCAAATCGAGAAGACTCAGTGAGTCGAGTTTCCATGGAATTGTTTCTGCAAAGAAAAGATGTTTTTGACTTCACAGAAAATAAAGCCAGTCTGTGACTGTGAGTCACAGGAGATCTGTTGAAAATGAGGTTTCTTTCCTATATTGCCTCTTTACTTTTGCTAATACCCTGTCACACTGCAGTTCTGAGAAGTAATTCCTTAACTGGTGACTGTCTTCAAAACTCTTCTTCTGTGAAGACCTGTCATACAAACTTTCATTGAGACTCACTCATCCTTGTCATCTCTTGGCTTGCCATGTTCTTGCATTTCCTTCTTTCTCCAGTTCAGTAATAATCTCTCTTTTGTGTGAGACTTACTCAGAATCATGTAAACATAGAATGGTTGAGGGTGGAAAGGACTTCCGGAAGTCATTGTCCAACCCCCATGCTCAAACAAGGTCATCTACAGCCAGTTGCCCAGGACCACGTTCAGACAGCTTTCGAATATATCCAAGGACGGTGACTCCACAGCTTCCTGGGCAACCTGTGCGAGTGTTTGGTTACAGGTGAAAAGTGTTTTCTGATGTTCAGAGTAAATCTCCTGTATTTCAGTTTGTGCCCACTGCCTTCACAAGACTCCTTCAAAATGCCCATGTCTCTCTCGTACTGAGAAGCCCAGAACAGTACTCCAGGCGTGGCCTCACCAGGGCTGAGCACAGGGGAAGGATCACCTCCCTTGACCTGCTGGCAACACTCCTACTAATGCAGCCCAGGCTACCATTAACCTTTTTTTTTCCTGCGAGGGCACACAGTTAGCTCTTGTTCAACATGGTGTCCAGCAGGACTCTCAGGTCCTTTTCTGCAAAGCTGCTTTCCAGCTGCTTGGCCCCCAGCATGTACTCGTGCCTGGGGTTTTTCTTCCACAGACGCAGGACTTTGCACTTTCCCTTGTGAAACTTCATGAGGTTCCTGTCAGGCCATTTCTCCAGCCTGCTGAGGTCCCTCAGCACTCCTCCTAGCTTTATATCATCAGAAAACTTGCTGAGGGTACACTCTGCCCCATCATGAGACCACTGATGAATATCTACAGTAATAGTCTTTTCATCTCATGCTGGACCTTGTAAAGAAAAAATAATATGGACTCATGAAGCCAAGTCAGAAAAAAAACCTCTTCACCAGAGCTGCATAAACTATAGCAGAGCTTAGAGCTCCTGGGGCATTACAAGCATTATGCATGGCCGTCCTGGGCACTCCATATCATTTGTGGGATCCACAAAACCTGCGAATGAGTTGTGCGTACTACTCCACAGACTGGAAAATTATATTCCATGGCCACACTGGCAACGTTAGTAAGCAGAGCCTGAAGAGCACCGTCCTTGCCAGCCTCTGTGCTGTCAACCTGTAATGTTACTGCCATCCTGCCAAAGCAAAATACTGAGGGACACTGTGAAGGACTCATGATGCCAGCACTCAGCCTCACATCAATGAGGGATTTTGTTGACAATTGTGTCCTTGTCTCACTTCTTAGCTGAGCAGAATTTAATTAAAACACACTTCCTAAGAACATTTGATCACTCAGCTTGCAGGCAGAGAGTTTCTGTGGCTGAAGGAGGAACTAAGGGAGCTTTACTCCCTGCCGTTGCCCACTCCGCATTCCTGTGCCATTTGATTTGACTGCAGCTGTACATCTGCATAAACTCGCCCCTTCAGATCAGGTATGACAAGTCCCTGGTCCATAAAAAGTAGAGCCCGTTGAAAGACTGTAAAGCATGATCTTGCCTCTAATTTGGTACATAATTTAATTTGGTATTAGGACAAACTCTTAGTTGTATAAAATAAATATTGCCGTTACACATACCACAATGGTGCCCTTGTTAATGCCACTGCTGCTGCTTGCTAAAAAACTGACTGTTGCATTTCTCCAGATGTGCTGCTTAAATGGCCATTTAGGATGGAGAATTTCCATCCTCTGCCTTATACAGTTCTATAGGCCTCATCCTTCTACATAACGGGCATTTGATGAAGTGTAAATATGTAATATCTTTGTTTTAATTGGTTTTGAAAACAAAATGTTTCTTTACGAACACTGCAGGAAACAGAGTGACATCAGCGGCATAGCGCTGTCTCCTCTGTATCTGGCCAGGACTGAAATGGCAGTAGCTGACATCAAAAACAAATTTACCAATTTTCAGCTGTGTTGGTCTAATGAGTGCTTAAGGGATACCTTATGAGGGAGCTAAAGAAAGGAAGAACTTTCATTCAAGAAGGACGATTAGTGTTGTGGGTTCCTGTGAAGCATTAACTTGACAGCCATGCACAAGTCAACAGCATGTTTGTTCCCTCCTCTCTACTGGGGGTATTGTTTCAAAGAGGGTCATCAGTTTGCAAGTCTGGCATCTACTTACATTGTTTAAAAATCTTACAAGACCCCCATTAGAATAATGGATCCTGACATATATTTCCTAATTTGCTGTATGATATAACTACTGTGGACAACTGTAATCATACTCCAACTGCTGCTTTAGAAAAAGCTTTTTAAAAAAAATGCTCCATTGATCTGAGATGTAATCTGCATCTGTGATGGTATAAACAATATGTCGTGTGGGATGACAGCATTAATATTTTATTAATAACTCCTTGCACAGCCTCCTACATGAGCTGTGGAATGTAAAAACAACCTTCATTGAAGCAGACGATGAAAAATAATAAGTGGATATATAAAAAACCTTTGAGAAACATTTAGTCATTTCAACATTTCATAAGTTGCATTTCTGATTAAGATTTTGACTTTTACACTGCAGCTTTGCTGCCCTGCATAGAGTTTAAAGGATGCTTGCTGCCAACTTGAAACCTGGTCAGTCATTTTCAAGAAAATCAGATTATTGGGTTTGAGGGATCATATTTGTCAGCCTTTAAGGTTTGACAATCACATTGCCTATTTTTAAAGGATGTTTTTCTCCTGAGCATCCATATGCTGTAGTTTCACTCAAACAAGAAGAGGAAACTGAGAGGGAAAATGCACTGAAGTCTTTGGCCACCTCTCTGTGGCAGTGCACGGGCTTAATCCAATACATGCAACGTAACTGGTGAAATACGCTATGCAGCTGAAGGTGAAAGGACTTGCAGGGGGAGATCCAGTGTTCATAAATTAAGTGGCTTGCTCTCTTCACTGGCTTTACTGAAGGCAGGCACCTTCCAAAGGACCGTCCAATCTGTCCAGTTCAATTGGTTCTCTCTTAATGGTAATGGGGATGATGGCCACAGATCACATACTGCTGCCTCTCTGCACTCGTGGTTAAAGCACCGGGTGAGGATGCAGTGACTTGAATTCTTGGGTTTATTCTTCCTGAAGGCGCTATGCCAAGATATTAGGAAAAGGCCTAACCAGTAAGTGAGAGGAGTGGCCATCCTTTCCAAAAAGGCTGGGCTGGGCTACTGTGGCCTCTGGGCAGTAAAAGCGTTCAGCTCTCAAGGTGACAAGAAACCTGACTTTAACCTTGTGCATTTAGCAGAGGTGAAGGAGGGCAAGGGAAGAGCCTGAAGTCTGGTCTCTCCTTCTAGGACTGTTTTTTGCCTGTTATTCAGAGAGAATCTAATTTGAGAGGTGGGGAAGCTGCATCTGGAACCTCGGTTCCAGTAAGCTCCACTAATTTGCAGGAAAATTACACCATACTGCAGGAAGAGGAAAGCAGCTGTAGGAGGTTAGATAGAGTAGCCTGCAACTTTGGAGCCTGTAAGCTGCAAACTTTGGAGTGTGTAAGGTGGAGAGTGCAAATAGGTAGAAAGAAATCTGAATGTGTTTCAAAAGAGTACTATAGTGGGAAAGTATGGTTTGATGGTATATCTCATTTCACTTTAACTAATTAATAGCAGTGGATGACGCCTCTAAAAGCAAAAAAACCCAATAAGTGATACTTGAGCCTGATGAACATGATATAATGCACTTCTGCAGAGACAGACAGCCCTGCTCCTCATACACACCAGCACCTCTGGCTCTGCTTCCAGAAAAAAGCCAACGATTTCTGACAACTAGAATAGCCACTTCATGGGTTACAGAAAGATGCCAGAAAGAAGAAGAAAGATGTTTGGGAAGTGACAGAAACATTTTTTTTCCTGATTGCATCTCTGTCTTTAAACCAGCCAAGCACATAGATCTGTAAATTGCAGTGTCTTCAGTTCCCAGTAAACTCAAGGGACTGCTTATCTTGAATCAGGTCCTAAATGTGTATATTATTATATCCTAGGTTAAAAGAGCATCTACTTAAATGTACTCCTATAATGTTTATTATAAAAGCATGCACAAAACTTGTACAATTATGTGATTGCTCTGGGCTGCTCAGCAAACAGAAGGTGGTTTGTGTTTTAAAGAACATATAGGAAAGGGTGATAAAGATATGCAGGTGCAAGCCTGACATTTAAAAAAGTGATTACAACTGTTTTTTCTAAATCTGCTGTTGTTGGTTTAGTTTTGCTTGCAACTATTCTCTCTAGGCATATATTCTGGCTCCATTATGCAGTATCACTATGACACACAAAAGAAACATTTTTCTCCCAGGAACATGGATTCATCATACACCATGGTGCAGTCACCTCTAGGAATATTACAAGGAATTCATCAGCTAGGCAGAAAGCAAGAAAGTGTGGCATGAAGGAAACTGATTCACCAAGGACAGATGCCTGAGCACCAGCGATGCACTGTGCTGCTTGAAGGAAGCTGTGGAGGTGTTCTGAGACAGCATGCTGGCAAAAGCTGTTTTCTCATATTGCATTAACATAAGACGTGAACATGAGGACACATACAGAGTGTCCACTAGAAGCCATTAGTTGGGTGAACAGGTGATGCTGCATGGCTGCATCGCTATGACAGGACTCCTAAAGGCTTGATGAAACAACAGGCTCTGCTAGTCCACACTGTACCCACAAACACAGAGGAGGCTAAGTGCAGTATAAGTGCAGAATATCTCACCTTTGGGCTGCTCCGACAGGGAAGTCAGCAGGTTCCAGCTGCTGACAGTCCAGTTGGTCAGAGCTGCTCAGCAGCACGAGAAAGGAAGCGCTGCCAGCCCTCAATGCTCTACCATAAAGAGCTTCTCCCTCAGACAAAAGCAATGAGCATACATGAATGCAGGCTTGCAGTAGTCCAAGAGACAGAAAATGCAATTAGTTTAATCTCAATTTGTCTTCACTAAACATCCAAAGAAAAGCAAAACATTTTTTGATGTCCAAGCAAAGCAAATGAGTTTGGGTTTCAAAATAGGATCCAAAAGCCTTGGAGGAGTGATTGGTAAAAGCCACAAAATACTATGAACTTGGAGTTACAAGAAATCTTCCATATCAAATTTGAATTGTAGGTGCAAATCAGACAAGCCCTAGAAACAAGTCTGAGAGGCTTAAGAAGTTGTCGCCCTCACACAGAAGTTTCCGCCCCATTGGATCCAACTGTATTTCCATTCAAAATAATCACAGAGTCTAAATCACCCAGATAACACTAAATTAATTCAACACATATTTTATGTCAGGGCATGGTGGTAGGAGCTTGCCCAAGAAGCACTTGACCTAGACAAAAATTGAGCTGATAAAATAAAAACTGCATCATCCTTCCAGGCTCCAGATCATAAATGAAGACATACTAGGGCTTGCAGAGAAAAGAATGTTGTGGGGTGTTTTTTCAGAAGAGAGAAATTCTACATTTTTCTGTGTCTCCTTCTAAAAAACACATTTTTGTGTAGAATACTTCCTGCAGTCCTTCCCCTCACAGCCTCAAACAGTAAAAAAATGGGGAAATGACTAGCATAGAAAATAATTTTCTTAGACAAATGGTTGATGATTAACAAAGTAGTAAAGAACTGAAAATCTGGGTAACTTCAGGAATGGTTGGTAGTATTCTCTTTGTCTACACAACAACATGTAGACTAGGTGCTGTTTAAGACATAATTAAATAGGGTCTTAAGTTGCCCCAAAGCATCACAGATGTGTAAGACTGAAAGGTCATCTGGGTCCTTTCCTTCATTACACAATCAAGTATAATTAGACTATCCCTCATTAATGCTTGTCTTCCCCATTTTTTTGAAAGGGTTTCAATGAGAGGGATTCCACAGCCTTCCTAAGTAACCTGAGTTTAGCTATTTTCACAGCTTTTCCTAGTACTGCACCTAGGCCTTCTCTTCTGAAAATTAAACTGATTCCTCCTTGTCACTACAGTGGAATGGAGAGAAACTGATCACTTTGTAACAACTACAAATATGTGAAGACTGTTACCATACTCCCTTTTCTATACTAACTTCCTTCCTTCATTTTTTTCCAAGGAATTTGGGCTTTCATAGACTTCCATCATGCTTTTTGCTTCTTCTCTGGACTTTCTTTCAATTTGTCACTGTCTTTTCTACAAGTGTGTGGCCCAAAGATGAATACAGAAGTACAGCTGAGACCTTCCTAGTGACAAGTAGAGCAGAATAATTGCCTCCCATGCCTTATACATCATTCCTGTTAATTCTCCTCAAAATGGGATTGCCTTTTTTGCAATATCAGCATATTGTTAATTCGGACGCAATTATAGCTGCCATATAGCCACCTAACCACACAGTCCCTGTTCTGCATCTACATGCTTCATTTTCTTTCCCTCTTGGAGTATTCTGTGCTTACTGCTACCATTGTATTGACAAATTCTATTTGATTGATTTCAGAACATTTCTCCAACTCATCAGTCTCATTTTGAATTCTGATTGTCACCCAAAATGCTTGCAACTTTCAGCGTAGTGTCCTCTATGAATTTGTAAATGCCCTCTCTCTCTTCTGTCATCTGAGTTACCAGTGAAAATATTGAAGACTATCACATCCAGGGAGAAGCTTTGTTGGATATATCTTGATAGGCCCTATGAAATTATATTTTCACTTTACCATTAATTTTGTAAAAGTCTCCTTCATGGTTGTGCATGAAAAACCATACTTGCACGCATTAATTTGGATCTGGTACTACCATAGACTGCAACAATAGCTCTGGAAAGTGTAAACTGAGCCATTCATCTTAGTGAGATATTAACTATGAAGTTTCAGGACAATTAAATGTCAACATTAATTTTCACTGATGATCAACTTTGTAGAATCAAGCTAACACGCTTGTAAGTTCTCTTATAATGTAAAATAATGAGGGGTCTGCACAGGGACAGCCAGTTGCCTTTGGGTATTACAGTGATTCCTCCCCTAAGTGCCAAACACTCCTAGTTTTGCCATGATAATTTTTCCAATCATTTAATAATTTTTACTTACTGAAAGTAGAATAAATATTTGCAATGCATTTCTGAGTATTTTTACTACCCACTCCATCACATTTAAAATCCATATATTTAAATTTAGTCTAGAAACATACTCCATTGTTAATGTAATATAAATTGGTCATAACTATAAGGTAGGACTGATTCAAACTTCAGTTTTACGTTAAGGGATATCTTTTCACCAATTTCAGTTGGCTTTAATTCAGGCTGTTAGACTAAGTTTGAAGTTTGAATATAGGTCATTAGTTGTGGTTGTCAAATCTAGAACTTGCACAGCGATAATTAAAAAGTTATTTAAGTAAGAATTTATCAAAATGGGATTTATCTATGAGTGATAGCATAATTAAGCTGCTGAGTATTTAATATTCATACATGCATTTATTTTAAGACTATAAATCATTGCAATTTAATGATGCTTGAACAGGAAATAAACTTTCAACATAAGCGATACTTCACCTAGGATACAGAACACTTTATGAGCCAACTTCCTTATATTGACTTACGCTTGTAAAGTCAATGGAGTTAAAGCGAGGCTGTATTTGCCTGCAGAATACGAATGAGAACACAGACGGCTGTTTAGCTGGTATCCAGGTTCACATATCTTGGGAAGGAAGCAAGGAAGGAAGGACAGGAAAATAAATAAATGAATAAATAAATGGAAGTCTTTGAAACACTGGAAATTGTGTAATTGTGCTGAATAGATCAGTAAATACCCAAAATCGTTACTGCAGTATCTAACAAATCAGTACTTTCACTTGTTTAGTATATATGAGAGAAGGAGAAAAATAGCAAGCAGCAGTAAATGGGAGATACTAGGCTGTGTGTGTGCAGGAGACTCTGGAGTTTCTCAGTTCTGCTAGTTGCACCTGCTGACAACGTGACGCATGAAAACATGCCATCACAAGGAGGTCCAGTAGAGCACACGGGGAAAACAGCTGACCTTGAGAACTGAAGTAGTAACAATGCCATGAAATTCAACAATGCAATCTGCAAAATCATACATTTAGAGACTACTCGTGGGAGTTTTTGATACTAATGAGAATCTCACCACAGGGAGAACACAGGGGAGGAGGAAAATCAGACCGTGTCTGACAGTCTCAAAGGACTGTAAGCAGACAGTATGATGGTAAGGCAAGTGTGTTCTGAAGCTCTAACCAAGCAGCTCCTAGTAAAAACAGGAAAGTACTAATGTCTCTGCACAAAGGCCTGGGGACAGTTCATCTGGGTAAGTGTATGAGATGCTGGCTGCCCACACTGAAGGCAAAAGAATTTTAACTGAACCACAGGTGAGCAGAAAAAGCTAGTGCAATGATAAATAGGGGACAAGAGACAAGACTACCTTGGCTTAATTTAAAAACATACAGGAGAGGGATATCAGCACAAGCAAATACTGGCAACAGAAAAGAACTCTCCAAAAAGCCAACCAACCAACCAATTCTATCAGAAGAACCAGATGACCTCAATGGTCTGCTAACACAGTTAGCTTGGAAATCCAGGTGAGGTTTCAAAGTCAAGAGTGAGTTTCTGAGACAGTCTTTCAGTGGAACTGTGAGGCAAAATATCACATCTACTTTTAAAAACAGAGTTCTATTAATTTTATGCAAGAGTAAGATGGCATGATTGCCTGTAACAGCAGGGTGTTGGAGCTGGGGAGTCTGTATCTGGTCCCAGTAAGAAAAACTCGAACAGTTCAATGAAAGGAATTTAATCACACTGGAAAATCCTACTGATATTATTCACAAGGGCTAAAATGAAGCAAGTGGGGAGAAGAATACTTTGCTTCTATGAAACATTTATCAAGCAGACAGATCAAAGCACACTGTAGTTGAGAGCTCTTCTCTATATGATCACTGAACCTGATGCCATGTGTTTCCTAACCATTTGTTAAAGCGAATATGATCAACTTCCCCTGAAACAAGTGATTGGAACAGAACTTCTTGGCAGCTTATTATTTGGAACAAAGGCATTTATTCATGTTTATGTTTGAAATCTGTTTATGAAGTGAATGATATATTTTAGAGACAACAATATGACTCAGTTGCATGGGATTTCAAAGTGAGTTTTTAAATCTGTCGGCTTTTTAAAAAGGATCTTGCTATTTCAGCTACAAATCTATCTACAGGTTGCTAGCTATAAACTTGAGGTTTAAAAAATGTTTTCTGATGGTTGGATGGAGGATGTACTTTATTTGCATTGACTTTCACACCAGGAAACTGTATCAAAGAAAAGCTTTTTTGCTAATAACAATGCTTCAGGTTGAACAATAAACTACGAAGAAATAGGAAACACCTTCAAATCTTTATATAGAGGTAGTTAACAAATACAGCACAGTGCAAATCTCACTGTTATTCTCCAGCATTTACATTTATGTACTGACCTGTTGAGTTGGCAAGCTCAACAGCAGGTTTATGAATGTGATTTGTAACACATCTATAGATACACCAAGACTCTCACAAATGGATGGACAAAGAATATTCTTAATTGATTTATGTTTTTTATGGTACCACATTGGGGCCAATCTTATAGAGAATATTCACCAAAAAGCACCTTTCGTTATGTTCTGTTCAGCAGGTAAGTGTCTTCCATCACTGTACACTCCCACTAAAGGTACAGTGGGTGTGCTGGCTTTTGTGAAGCCTTGCAGGCGTGCCGGCAGAATGCTCCATGGTAACCACACTGGAGAGTGTCCCTGACATTTAGCAAAAGGCAGCTGGGGGAGCCTGCAAGATAGTCAAGGAAACGCTCAGCTGGCTCGGTCTCCATTAGTCACTTGGGAGGAGAAAGAGTTTCTCCTGGAAACACAGGAGATAGATAAAGTGGCAAACTGACAGTTACTTCATGCAGCCATTAACAAAGTCAGGGAGAAGTAGGCAACAAAACACTATGCAATCATCTGATGGTGGAAAAAGAAGAATTTTGTAATGCAACAGGGAAACAAGTCGTGGCTGGACTATATGAGAGGAAGTAAGCCAGTATGACAAAACATATCAAATGGAAAGGGTAGGAATATTGCTCTAGAGAAAGGGATGGAGTGAGAAGACACAGGAATTCATGCAGAAAAGTACAGGCTCCACAGCTTCTGTAAAAACAACTGATTTCAAAGGAAACATCAGATGTGTGACCAAGCCACTGCAACCGATTATCATTGGTTCCTTTTATTCAGAGGAGGAGTATCATTCTCATTTTGATCAGATACACATGGTATGGTCACATTAGGACTGGCAGGTGTACAGATCTCTTCTTGGTGGTTAAATGTGTTGGTAGAGATCAGTTATGATAATGTTCTAAATAAGTTAGAAGCAGGTACTCACGAATGGTTGCATTATTTAAACTATGTGTTCCCTCCCCAAGAAATCATGTTACATATTGTATATTGCCTGTTTGCACTGGTTGTCTTCAATCTGTTCTGGACACTCTGAAAGCAGGTAAAACACAGATTGAAGAGGTAATGCTCTAGTGTTCCTGTTTAGAGAGCTCTGTTCACACATACCACAGCCCTATTGCAAAGCCAGCTTTCATGAGTGTGCGTTTGAATAACAATCATAAAAAAATCTCTTTGCTTGTAATTTTTCACTGACTTAGCACTCCAGCCATAAATACTTGCTTTCCTGAAAACCAACAGAAAAAATACAGCTGAAAAAAAAAGACATTGATCATACTGTACTCAGTATATGCAAAGTGGTCAGAACATGTACAAGCAGGCAGAAAATCCACTCTACTCTGAAACAGGAGAAAAGAATTTATGAACCATTGACCCAGTATTCCTAAACACTCCAGTAACAGTATTTTTTAAGTTTTTCCTTTTCAGTTACTCAGGCAGGGTAATTCAAGGTGGGCTTTTTGTTGTTGTTGTGTACTTGTATTTGCCATTATCTCAGTAAAAATAATTGCTGTTAGTATTTGACCATGCAGCCAAGCCCTGAACCGACTCCTTACACAGCTAGCAAAATACCAGAAGTTTGAAAACAAATTTCCAAGTCCTTACATGTAAATGATTCTTCTTTCTTTTCCAGCATTCAAAACATTGTCCCTCTGTTTGCTTTTCCATTTTTAATATCTTCATTTTCTTAACTGCCTTTTAAAAATGTCTCTGGTTAACAGAATTCTCATCAGATAAAGCTCACTAATAGAGCAGGCACTGACAGAGAAAAACCACATTCAGAGGGAAAACTGGTTAGCTCTTAAATGCAGCATCTACGATAAAAGGTGGAAGAGGACAGTCAATCATTTCAGTGGCTCCTAAAATAGGACCAATGCCAGGCAGTATCAGATCAAGTCATAGTTTAATTTCTCATAAAGAAAGCTCTTGGAAGAGAGCAGAAGGAGGTCACCACAGGATGGATATGGAGTTTGTTGCAAGCACAACTGTTGAGGCATAGCAAGAACTAGCTCAATATATCTGCAGCTAGATGCCTGGACCTGGCTTTTCACAAAAAGGACTCTGTGCACCTTTCATAGCTGAAAGAGATGCTCAGAATTGAACCTCTGTGATTCTGGTGAACAAATAATGGAGGGAACAGTTTGGTCGATAAATCTAGTGGATGCACAGTGCCACAGCCACTGTCCCGTGGATTGCTGCAAATTAACAGTTACAGACTTTGACAGCTTTCAGCGGGACTTTCTCAAAAAGAAGGGATGACTTTGAATGTGGAAGAGTGGTTTCATATGCACCACAATTGCAGAAAAAAGACAAAGGAAAGAAAGGCTGTGAAATTCAAGGACAAGTACAGCGGCACAGAGCCTTAATTTGGAATCATATGCTTTCTTTGGGATGTAAGCAGCTTTTTGACATGTCCGCTACTTCTTCAGGATGGTGTGGAAATCTTGCTACCCTGGTAGAAAAACAGGGCACAGACTTCCTTGGGAAAACCCTAGAATGGATCTCCCCATTGTAAACAATAAGATGCATAACTCTCCAGTATGATTCAGGCTTTTTAGAACTGTGCTCATGTGACAGTCATGATACTACATATAAGCCAACTGTATATGAATAAACATCACATATCATCCCTCTGAAACTCTTGACAGAAAGTATTCGGCATACAAATAAAAATTATTTCTTACACTTGCTAATTTACCCTCTTTGTCATGAATTACTGGCACAGACAGCAAGCCTGCAGACCGAACCAGCTATTGCTGACTCCCGCAGAACCTCCTGGCCTACGCAGGAGTGAGCGGGTGGAAAGAAATTCAGTGGCCGTGCTAATGCTTCACAAGTGAGTGCAGGGTCTAGCCACCAAGCTACAAACTGGGCTGGCTCTCACACGCAGCTGAAGAGAAGCAGAAGCTTATTTTTACCTCTGAAACGAGAAGGTGACGTTCTTTACATATGGCAGGGGCAGAGCTATGGAACTGGAAGTGCCATTTGTACAAGTTAATTTTAGAAAGGTCAGGATTTTTCAGTGATTTAGGATTTTTTTCAGCAAATGCTGATTCATCTTAAATAAAACTGCCGATGGGTTTCTCTAGTTTCTCAGTTTGAAAAGTTTTGGAAAAATTAATGTTTTATCGGGGAAAAAAAGTCACATTATACATTTGAAAATGAAATCCAAAAGTACAGCATGCAAACGTGGTTTAAGTTCATTTACAGTAATTTGCAGTAACTTAGCATTCAATATTTAGAAATTGAAATAGTACGCGCTGCCCTTCCTATGCTCTGCGTAACTAAGTCAGGCGCAGACGCAAAACACCAAGCACATGTCCCTCACCGAGCTCGCGGTGGTTGTGGCTTCAGGGCCACCTGAGCCTGCGGGAGAGCCTTCTCAACGTGCGTTCTGGAGGACTGCTTTGACCCTCACTGACCCATGGAAAAACTATCTGCAAGGGTTTGTTTCCTGTTGAATTAATGAGCTACAGTCAAGTTCTGAATGGCTTCAAATTTGTGAGTATGTTGCACGGAATTAGTTACTGCCCTCATTCCAGCACATTAGTGAACTGCGCATACTGGAATGAATGGGATTTGAATGCATGAGGAAAAAAAGCAGCAAGAACTGTTACAAATACAGCAGAATAGCCTTTGAGTAAAGATGTTCATAAGAAAGTCCTGAACAAGTAGGCTGTAGCAGGTGAGTAAAACTAGGCCTTCTGTAAACACAAGCAATGGGAGAATTATTTGCTGGGCTCTAAACTTCACAAATCCATAAATCATACTGATACAGCGGTGACAATGATCTCTATGCGTTTCGTTGGCAAGGAGTCCTCAAGAACATACCCTTCCCACCGCAGCACAGATTGAATGCACAAGTAAATGAGAAATCACTCAGTAGTATATGCATGAGCATACTCTTATGATCATTTTGAAGGGCAAAGAGGCTTAACCAGAGGCTGTCGTCTACTGTGAGACACCCACAATCCGCTTTTTTCATTTTACTCTGGTACATTCCCAAAGACAGCACTCCTAAAAGCGTCGAACTTCCAAACGCATTTACTTAATGGGTAGCTGCTTCATCTTTCTGACCCCTGGCCAGACCTCATGGCAGCAGTGCCACACCATGCAAATACCTCACACTTTGATTTCTACACTTCAGAAACCAAGCCTCCCGCATTTGAATAATCCAGGTGATGCTCAGAATGATATGCTGTACAGTTTCTGAAAAAGACCCAGCTGTTTCCTTTATCGCATTAATGGAGTGAAATGGGGGAAGGAATAGGTCTTATCAGAGTTCTTTATCAGGAAACTCTGGCAAACAGATCACTTAAATCTTTATTGACACAAAAATGCTGTCATTTAATCAGTGGTGAACCAAATATGAATACCAACTTGTGGTTCTTCATATCTGTCCTACAAGCACCCAACTTTGAAAACTCTATGAATATGGGGTCCAATTCTCTTACCTCCCCAAAAAACCCTTGCAATAGTTTTACACTCAGTTTATCCTCTAAATATTGACTGGATCAAAGCTAAATAAATTGCACTTCACTGCTAGTAGCCTTCTACTGCTCAAAGATCAGGTCTTCTGGTAGAAAAGAAAGGATGTTTGAAAGAGATTCTTCCAAACCATATAATTTCATATGAATTAAAAATTCAGAAATACACTGAATAGATCTTATTCGTGTTGAATAACATGCTTTGTTTTGTTGATTCAGTACACTGAGATATCTTCAAAGGGATTTGTCTATGGCCAGCAATGCCAGCATATAGCTTCCTGCTAGAGGACACCTTGTTTCTTTGATGTGAACAGATGCATAACACTGTAATTTCTGTTGCTGAGTGATGAGCCTTCCCAAAATCATAATGATATAATAGGCTTTTTAATTAACGAGCCTATGAATTTAGCGACAAAACACTGGAAACATGAGTGACTGTGTGATCTAGGGGATGTAAATACATGTAATGAGCTGTCATGCAAGAAACGGTATGACAGCTTCTGAAGCATAAGGTCTACTAAAAAAGAAAAGACCCTCTGCAGATCTATTTTTATGAGTTAATAAAAGAACACGTTATTTTGATTTTTTATGCTATATCCTTTACAGAAGGAACCCACAGGGCCCAAGAGTATAGGCTTTTCTTTATTACTCACAACTGATACAGCACATCAGTCATGATTATACCCAGTGAATACAAAACAAAGTGATTTGTTTCACAGGCAGTGATAAAAAGACCAGATCTTCTCACAAAGTTATGCTGATACTGCCATGGTAGTTTGCTAGCAAGAAAAAATTTGAACTTCATTTGGTATGCATCATCTCCCCAGAACGTGGTTTCATCCAGACAGTGAAGGCAGGAGTTTCCATCTGCTTCTGGCCAGGGCTCTCTTGGAGACATTTCAGTTTGGTCTGGTAGAACTGTGCATTGAATCAGTCAGTTCAGCAGATAGCTCCTGGATCCCACCTCCAGCAGGCTCCCGCTGGTGCCTCCTGCTCTCCCACACAGCCCAGTCACCAGGACTGGGCTCACGAAACGGCTCCTCTAAGATCATGAAGTCCAGCCATCGCCCCAACACCACCATGCCTGCTAAACCATGTCCCGAAGTGCCACATCTACACGTTTTTTGAACACCGCCAGGGATGGGGACTCTACCACTTCCCTGGGCAGCCTGTTCCAATGCCTGACCACTCTTTCAGTAAAGAAATTTTTCCTAATATACAATCTAAATCTCCCCTGATGCAACTTGAGGTCATTGCCTCTTGTCCTATTGCTAGTTACTTGGGAGAAGAGATCAACACCTGCCTTACTACAAGGCACCTCCTTTCAGGTGGTTGTAGGGAGCAGTAAGGTTTCCCCTCAGCCTCCTCTTCTCCAGCCTTCTCTTCTCATATCACACACTGGTCCACAGTGGGCAAGACCCAGAGCCCATGCCTCTACCCTCCAGCTCCCTTTGCCCTGCTCCTGGAGCTGTCTCATACAGAGCAGAGCACGCGTCGGTGCCCACAATCACACAAACACTCTTCAGCACAGCTTCTTCTCCACTGCAGCCGTGGAGCAGAAAGCAACGCCAGTATGCCTGACCTTGTCCACCCTCCCAGCAGACGCCTGCTGAGCAGAAAGACAGGATGAGGATGAGGTGAGAGCCTGAACCTCCCCAGCTGGCCTGGATCAAATTGTGGGGTAATAGAAGCAAGAAACATTTTACAGAATAGGTAGGATTAGCTAGCAATATTAGAATGATTCTCTCAGCCACAGCTGAGACAGATAGTGCAGATCCTTGCTCACTTTTCAGGCTGGGTGAAAAGCAAAATACTCATGTAAATTATTTTGGATATAAACAACAACCTACTTTCCCATAAACTTTATGAGCAGTGACTTTGCAGTGGAATCTCCTCAGTACTGAAAGATAATAGAACAACACACAAAACTAAAACATTAGATCTTTTTTTGGTAAGAAAGAGAAACACATTTTCTCAGTAACACTGAAAATAAGGCTATTTACATTTCTGAGCCAAACTACAGACATCAAGATCTGAAGCCACCAGTCCAAATTTCCAGGACTTGGGGTGGCAAAAACAGCCCTTCAAATGACAACTAAGGTTTTGTCTGTGGATAGATAGTAATGGGGAATGATAACCAGACAAAGAATCATAACAGTTTTAAGATTAACAAGCTTAGTTCAATGATCAACATGGAATAAAAACCAACAAGCCATTACATTTAACCATTGTTATTGTGGAAAGTATTGGTGCAAGGGCCAGAAGAGCATCATCAACGTATCACAGAATCACAGAATCACAGAATGGTAGGGGTTGGAAGGGATCTCTGTGGGTCATCTAGTCCAACCCTCCTGCTGAAGCAGGGTCACCTACGGTAGGTTGTAGAGGACCTTGTCCAGGCAGGTCTTGAGTATCTCCAGAGAAGGAGACTCCAAAACCTCCCTGGGCAGCCTGTTCCAGGGCTCCGTCACCCTCAGAGGGAAGAAGTTCTTCCTCATGTTCAGACGGAACTTCCTGTGCTTCAGTTTGTGCCCATTGCCCCTTG
>Ga0065711_1026279_pt1:0-62500 | contig 81926 bp, 53 predicted proteins | sample Hoacrofraction12_FD_59098 | JGI IMG/M metagenome (GOLD analysis project Ga0065711, IMG submission 59098) | Hoatzin crop microbial communities from Cojedes, Venezuela - Epithelial fraction 12 v2 (version 2) | ecosystem: Host-associated > Birds > Digestive system > Esophagus > Crop...
CGCTCGGAGAACGAGTACCTGAAGGTGAGCACCGCCTCGGCGGGTCCCCGCCCGGGGAAGGGGAGGGGGAGGCCGCCGTAGCCCGGGTTGCGGAGGCTGGGTGAGCCCAAGCCCGGGTTGCGGAGGCTGGAGGAACCCAAGCCCGGTGCCACGGGTGCTGTGGCAGTCGGCACGCTTGGTTGGCGTGGGGGTAGCTCCGCACACCCCAGCCCTTTCCAAAGCACCGCGAACGCTCCGCCGGTTAGCAGGACCTTGCTTTCCAGGAACTGTTTTCCTCAGCATCGCCCTTTAAGAAAAGCCAAGGAAACCAGTTCCCTGGTTCCGTATGGGAAGGCTGGCAGCGTTATCTTGTCTGTTTGTGGTGTTACTTGATCACTGGAAAGTGAAGCCGCTCGTTGTGAAGTCCTAACAGAATGACGAGAGCAGCAATAAGAAGTGTCATTGCAGCCTTGTACAGGTAGAAAAGTACAGCTGCGTGCATCCATCCTCGGAGAAACCGAAAAGCTAGATTCAGGCGTGCCCTGGGCTGGGCTGACCTGCGGGAACCTCTCGCTGGGCTTGCGCTGACAGTCTGATCTTTTGGCACGGCAAAGAGGCGACATCCATAAAGATCTATAAATAAGATAAACTGAGATAGTCGTGTAACCGCAGCTACTCTGCTGCTGGTGAGGGCAGTCTTTGCTCCCTGACTTTTGGAGACCCTTTGCTGTCAAGCAAAACGACCGTGGAAATCCGTGGGAGTTTTGTTCAGGTAGGGACTGTAGTTGGGTGTAACCTTGGGAGAGAAGGATGGTAAAGGTGCAGACTGGGCTCGTTAAGGGTTTTTGGCTAAGGGACAAGAAACAACGTTCAGCATAGCGAAAGGTTAACAGCGAGGGGGCTGCAAGGTTCTTTGCTGGGTCTGGTGCTGCTTAATGAACTGGAAAAAGGAACGAGCAATGATACAGCAAAATTTTTTTGATGACATCAAGGGTTTTTTTATCTTAAGTCAAGCCCAGCAAAGACCAGACAGAACTTAATTGTAGACCTAACCCCTGAGGAATGAGTGAAAAATGAAGGCAGAAGATAGGAAATAAATCTCAATACTGAAAATCTGAAGCACTTGGAGAGAAGAAGGACCGAGTATGCACTCTTCTGGGTTTTAAATGTATTGTGTTAACTCAGAAGCATCATGAGAGAAACAGCGATGAAAACCTCTGCTCAGTGTGAAACTGCAGGCAAAAAATTGTGTTAGATTTCAGTGGGAACTGAACAGAGAATAACAAAGAAAATATTACGATGTTTTATAGATCTGTAGCTGTTACACAGATCAGTGGGTGTACCTGAGATACCATGGGCACTCTGGTCATCTGGAAAGGGATAATATAGAACTAGACCAATAAAAATTATTGGCGCATAGCAAAGCTTTTATAGCACTCTCTGGATGGAAAACTCCGACGTGTGTTAGGGAAATGTAATAGTCTATAAAATGATGAGCAGCATAGAGAGCCTTTATCAGAAGCTTCTGTTTTACTTGACCACCCAGAAACAAGAGGAGGTGGAATGAAATCAGAACTGATAATAGAAATTGCTTTAGGAGTAGGTAAACTGGCACTGCCATTAGAAGGCATGGAGGCCAAAAGCCCAGGAGCATCTCTTTGCATTATAGGGTTTACACAGTTCTAGTACTTAAATTTTAACTCCTTATGAAGAACGTTAAACCTCTTGTTTCATACTGAAAGCAATTTTTAACGATGGGAAGCTGAAAAAATGAGTTTGTCTGAATTGTCTAGGACTGACCACTGTTAGGGACTTTCTGATCGTGGGACCTGATTGACCTGGGCAAGTCCTAGGTAAAGAACTTTATTCCACATCATTTTAAACCTCTCACCCTGTGCAACAGTGTCTTTAGGTCTTTCACCTTCATGTCTTCATCATCTACAGCAACTGTGTCCCAACCTTGCTTTGATTTGGACTATTGACTTTTTCAGGCTGCCAGTATTTCTGAGACCAGTGGGGTAATACAGACTGGTTTCTTGGGGCTCTGTGTCTCAGTTGCCTTCCAGTGGATGTGTCCTGGTGCCTGGAAAGCCACGAGCTCACACTGTTGCCTCTTCTGAGGGGAATGAGTACAGGGTCTGTCTGCTCTCCTTGGCCACCCGGTTGCATGAAGTCTTAGTAGTTCTGCTCCTCTCTTGAAATCTTTGGAGACAGCACAGTGCTGCAGAAGTTATCAGGAGCATTCCCAAACTTTGTTTCCCTTTCCTAGGGAAACCTATCAAAACCTTCTGCAACTTAAAACCACAGCATTGCGTGAGCTGTTTACCTGTGGGTTTGTTCCTCGCATTTTTTACAATGCAGTTCCCTTGGTTGGTATTGGGGTGAGCTGTGTTTCTCCTTCAACTGGAGGTGGCTAAGGGATAGTGGGGAAGCTGTCAGCTGTCAATAAACAAATGATTAGATAAATCCCGGAAGAAACTGTTAATTTCCCGAGCGTGGCCATATGCCACATTTTGTAGTTTTCATTCCTCCTTATCCCTCCCTGCAGCTGGGGAGCAACAGTAAGTGTGTATATTTTTAAAGCCCATTTCAGGAAAATTTATCTTGCACATAGGGAGGTCTTTCACATATCTTTCACGTGTCTGGAACATAGGTTATAGAATGTAGTGTGTGTGTGTGTGTATATATATATATCTACATAGACTTAGTGCTAAAGATTAATGGAGATTAAAGGGCTATGAGAAAAAAACAAACCAAACACAAGCATTTTTATTTCTGCTCAAGAAGTGCTAGAAAGTCTCCCAGAATGCTCCGTGGAAGCCTTTGCAGAGCAAACTGTTGGTGCTGCCAGTGTCTCAGACCTCATATACTGTGAGCCAGATCTCAGCCTGACGCCAGGTTCCCACCTGGTATATTTCCAGGGACTGTGGTTTTACCCTAGATGAGGCTTCGGCTCCAGTAGTGGCCAGCTAGCTGTAAAGTTAAGCCTGTAGGTGAAGTGGCTGAGGAGAAGTGTTTACATGGGGAAGTCTCTCTTCTACTACCTCTGTGAAATTTCAGCACTGATTTCAGTTTCGTGTATTTCTTGCATAACCTTATTTCAGCTGCCTGTGGGGGAAGGCTGTAATACTACAGCAGCATTTAAAAGGTATCACTTATTCGTTGGTATGTAAGAGAGAAATTATGTCATGGTGCTTGACTCTGTGGAGCCAGGAGGTCACGGGTAAAGTGCAAGTAGAAGGTAAAGTTTTAGTTATTGCTAGCCAGTGCGGTTAGAAATAGCAAAATACTGCCCACACAAGTAGTTGTTTTTCAGGATTGCTTTAAATTCTCCAGCGCGTGGAGAAGCGTCATGCACTGTGCAAGTCCTTGGGAAACTTTGACAGAAGCTCTTTGTAGTGTAAAGCCCTCTAAAGGAGGAGGGATCCCAGGGAAGAGGGCCCAAATTTTAGCAATTAAAAATGTTCTTGCTTTATCTCAGCCAAAGTTTAATTCAGACTGTTTTAATTAAATAAACCTGCTAGCAGAAACAGCAGTGGTATTTTAGTCGTGACACAAGCCCCTTTTCTCTTTATATCCTTCACAGCCGCAGTGTGGAAGCAGCCTCTTACGTGAGGCGCAACGCTTCGTACAGCCCTTAAAGCGAAACGGGTGCCTGCTCTGCTCTGCTTTACAGGGCCTGCCCTTTGTACGTGTGTTGGTGTAAGTTCAGCACTCCAGAAATGCTGCTACAGCGTGGACTAGCACAAAAATATTTTCTAAACTGTCTTGGATTAATTAGATCATCATCTTGTTTGTCTTGCTTTGTCTTTATTCTTTCTATATTAATTTTTGTCTGAGGCATTTGCTGGATATAAATTGAATAAGGGGCCACTCCAGGCCACTTCTTCCACTCTGATACATCTAAAGGATGTTCATTTTTGTTTAAAATTGCAGCGTGTGTCACATGAGGTTACATTGTATTTGTCATCTCCCTTGAAACTGTAGGTCTTCAAGTCCATGGGTTTGAGATGGACTCACAAGGAGCAATACCACCGTTTCTTTTATTGACCTGCAGGGAGTAGTGTATGTCAAATACAAAACTTTGCAGAGCAAAAATGGTGCGAAGCAATGGGATCAGTTTCTTTAGTGAGGGTTACTGGGGTTAGCAAAGCAAAGCTCATCCCGCATGTCTGCTTGACATGCTGCTTTTCCCACCTGGTGGCTGCCGGTCCCGAAGAGAATGCAGGCGCTAACCCTGCCCAGGGCACAAAACCCGCAAGCAGGGGCTTGGCCAGAGGGATGGTCAGCGGTCAGGGGGAGAGGTCACTTTGGGGAAGAATAGCAGGGCCGTGTGCCGTGTTAGCCCCGGCTGTGTCCCCGTCAACCCCTGGGCTGCCTGGAGGGCGTTAGCTGCGTGATGCACCAGGCAAGAGTCTCCCTCGCTGGCGCTCAGTAGATGATCTCAACGTTGCACCAGCCAGATGACCGCTCCAAGGGCTGCGGCAGCCCCGGTCGAGGAAGCGTTTTGGAACAATACCGAGGCTAATGCTTGAATGAAGCAGAAAAGCTGCCAGATGCTGCTCTCGCTCTCGGATCCTGCAAACTTAAACCAGCCCTGAAGTCAACAGGTGCTCATGGTCCTACGATTTTTCAGTTCTCATCTTGTTTTGTGCACAGAGCTTCAAACAATGTTGGATGGGAGCATGGCTTGTCAAGTGGTTTGGTTTGAGAGCTAAACAATGATATCGGGGGGCCCATGGACTTTAGGTTCATTAACATATTTTGCAAGAGGGAAAATAATGGTTGTTGCTTTCTTCCCAGCCAAAGCCTTTTAGAACATATTTATCCCTACTGCAGTTCTCCTATAAAGTGATATGGGGGATGTGTTTATTCCGCAGCAGCATCTCCTACATACAGACAGCTTGAGATATTTAAAATACGAAAACAGAGATTACGTAAAATTACAGTTCATGAATCTTAGATTTATCAAGGGCTTTCGAGAAGTTCTGGATTTGCCAGCGCAAGAGCAGCTACTCACTGTAATTTCTGCCCTTCCTCCCTTCCCCAGTCTCTCCTCATTTGATTTAATGTGTATTAAATAACCTTCTATTTAGAAAATAGTACTGGCATATTCTATAAATATGACTTTTGGCTAAATTAATAAATACTTACATTTTTTTACATGGAGAATTGAATTTCATCCTTCATTTGCATTTTCTTAAATGCTGTACGGTTGATTGGTTTTGTACGTTTTTGTCTTCCTAGTTTGCAGATGTTTCCAAATCAGTAAATAACTTCTGGACACTGATGCATTCAAATTCACTAAGGCCTAAAGACTTTCAGTTTGCTAATACACACGACTGTAAATACATAGTGATGAATTCAGTATCCATACATCTTTTATGCTATTTTCTGCGTGCAATTTCTCCCTCATAGTAATTTCCAAAATTCCTTTTTTTTTTTTTAACTTGTGGTTGGATTCCAGTTTTTAGTCTCTATTCACACTCTGAGTTAAGAGCTTTTTCTATATTAGCTGATAATTATCAGCTCAATGAGGGCAGATGAGCAGACTGACCTAGACTCAGCTGGTGCTGAGGCCCCTCCCTACCTGTGTCTTTGTATGCCGTTTAGGGGTCTGACTTTGGACTGCATTTAGTCTGGTTCCTTCAATGAAACATCCCCATCATGCAAGTGTTTTAAAGTTGTCCAGAGGACTCAAGAGTAACGGAGTACATTTGATCCACACTTGGAGTGTAGGTCTCTGTTCATTTAATTTCAGAAGGAATCACATTCTTGCGTGCTCTGTCGGCTGAAGTAGTTCGCAGTCGGTGGGGATGATTGGAAAATTTACTTTCAAACCTCATTACAAATCTCAGCCAGGCTGGTTGGGTAGACACAGCCCATCAGTTGTGCAAGTATTCCCGGTCATTTCAGTGGGAATGACTCACATGAGTATGGGTTGCTTAGTGTAATAGCTGCATGGCCTGACCTTTTTCTCTCTCTTCCCCCACGCTTCCCCCTCCCCCCCAAATCCTAAACAAGGCATATTCCTATAATTTACCCTTAATTATACTTCGTTATGAATTAAATCAATAATAAACAAGCATGACATCAGTAAAGGTATTAATGAGGTAGTGGCTTCTTTTCTGACAGGCAAGTCTTCAATTTGCACAGTACAGATGTGAAATGACACCATCAGTATGTATTTGGGCTATGCAGTGATGTAAACTGCACCCAGGCTTTCCCCTTTCAGCCAATTCACCTTGGCTTGGCAGACTGACATGGCAACAGCAAATCCTACTGCTCATGCTTTTGCACTGAAGTCTAGGGGAATCCTGCAAATGGAGCAGCTATTTAAGTGTGTCCCACTTCGCACAGCCACCCTGTGAATTCCAGATGAGTGATCCCTATTAGACCCCAAATAGCTGGCCTTTAGGAAGTCATTTGGGCCAAGCAGCTGAAACCATAAGTGGTTAGACTCAGGCGCAACTGGGATTTCTACTGCAAATTTGAAAGAACTGCCAGTTAGAAAGCTGTTTTCCTTCCCCCACTTCCATTTTTTCTTTCTGATGACCAGGGTGACATCTGGAAGGAAAAGCAGTTTAGCTTTTTCCTAAACACTATTCTTTCTTCCAGGACTCTCTGCCTGGTGCTGTTCTTACTGATGGTAATAACATAATTACCATTAAATTAAAAGGGATCAAGAGAAGGCTCTCATCCCCTACAGGAACATACAGCAAAGTGAAGCTTCTTATGCTGGCACTTAACCAATTTCAATTGCCACTTTTGGATGCTGGAGCAGGTCCTCCCTGTTTAAAGAAGGGAGCAGGCTTTCCCTCTTTTGGCTGCGCAAAATGGGGTGGCTGCTTCCTTACTTGTGTGTTTTAATTACTCTTAAGTGTCTATTCTGATCTCTTTCTTCAGTTTTACAATATTAAAGTCCATGGTATGAAGCTCAACACCTCTTCAGAGAAAGCTTCAATTCTCACTCACAATAATAACAGTAATAAGAACAATACATTTTAATGAAGTCGGGGATGGGGGTTTTCTAGTGTTTCCGATTGCCTCACAGCCAAAGCATCTTTTTTGCCAACTACCGAGTTTGGGATTTTTAAGGTTCTGGCTTTTCTGTATTTATCTGTGATTTCACTTATGATTGACATGTTTTCCTCCAAAGCGGTAAGTTTGCTGGTTTAGTAAGTAGGACCATCGTAGTTTCAGTTGTAATTTCTGCTTCCCTGGGTCTTTAACTTAGCTTCCTCTGTTGTGTGTGCACACATCGCTTTAGAAGTTGAGGCTGTCCTGATTTTGTAGGTGTAATTGTAACAGCTCTGACTTGGGAGATGCTAACACATGGTTTCAGCATCTACAGCAGAATCACAGGTACCTACCAAGGAGGATAAACTGTTACGAACTAGAAACATCTACACCCTTGCCACTGGTTTAGTGGCCTGTATTGAGAGCAAGATTATGTCTTTACAGCAACTAGTGAAGGATTATCCCAGCGTCCATAATTGTGTGCTGTCATACAAAATCTGAACCACATATCGTTTTCCTATACTTTGACATGTCAGAGGTGACATGCTCCTGTGTGTATATTTTCAATATATAAATATAGGACTTCAGGTTGCTACTCAAAAAGATTTTATCTCTCCTGTCTGGGTTTTTCCTCCCTGGGTCAGACAGAGTACGTAGAACCAAGCCCCAGGCACTGCAATAACACAGCAGAAAATAGGCTGGTGCTGCGTGCAGCCCGTGCGGTGAGGTTTCTGCTCCTTGTACGACCAAAATTCTTTGTGCCTTCAATGTGCTTGCATGTATGTCGCTGTATATTAAAACTCATCCAAAGGATGCTGTATTCCGAAGTACAAGGGGTCAGGATGCAATCTGATTTCTGTATGAAAGTTTTAGGAGTAGAAAAAAAAAGAAGTGTAGAAAAGAAGCTCAATTCAGTCAAAAAAAATCTGAAAGTAGAGTTGTGCAAGGACAGCTTTCTTGATTGTATCCTAAATTTTAATTTGTATGCAAAATTGCACTAGAGAAAAGGAAACTGTGTGTTTATAACCAAAACCAGAGGCAAGCATAACAACAACAACAAAAAAATCACAGACTTGCAAAGTCAGAATTGTGCTGTTAAGGGAGATTCAGAAAACCTCAGTTTTCCGGGAGGTAAAAGACAGGCCTATCTCCTGAAATACAGCTCATGCCAGTGCTTGCAACTCTTTGGGGAACTGCTTTGGTTGGAGGAAAAACATCGGATTCAGGTCTCTGATGGAGACAGAGTGACTCCTAAGACTTGGAGAGCCCCTGTGCCCACTGAGAGGATCTGGGAATATTCAGTTTCAATGGGGTGACTGTTTGATGGGTGAGGTTTTTTAAAATGATGTGAGTTTCACTTTCCAAATTTGGTTGTAATAAAAGCTTTGAAGTCAAATATTGTGGATTATTTGTCTTTAGAAACCAACCAGATTTACTAATTCGAAAACCTGATATAGATAAGAAGGAAGTTTAAGAGATGAGCAATAACATTATAATTGTTCTTTGCAGGCGACTTAATACACAAGAGCCATTGCTTAGTTCTTAAATATAAACATCAGATTATAAACCAGGTCCCATTAATTTGGTGATGACAGATGTTTTCCTTTATTGTGGATTTATGTTTCAGAATTCTCAATTTGCTACCAAATTATTAATCTAACATAGGCATTCTGAAGTTTGTATTAAAAAGTTAATTGAACTTAAACCTAGTTGAGGTAGATTCAACTCCTGAGTCTGCAAACAGCCCTAAGCAATAACTCTGGTCCTGTTCATCCTAGAGGGCCGTATTGGTTCTGACAGGTAAAGACTGTACTTTTGGTATGAGTACCTTAGCCAAAATACCTGGTTAACAAAGTGGTAACACAGAAGTGTACTCATTTGCTTAGGTTCAAAAGCCACTTCTGCTCTCTAACAGGTTTCTAAAACCTTGACATTTTCTTCTGCATCTCCATCTTTACTGGTAAACTTTTACTTTGCCTCTTAAAAGTGTCTATAACTGTGAAGCATAGTGAAAAATTGTGTACATTAAAAAGATAAACAGGTCTCTTCCCCAATCCACTCAAGCATACATTGCTATGTTTTTCTTTTTAAAAATATCAATCGTATCAGAACTTCACCAGTGTGTTTGCTGTAAACTGGCCAGAGTGTTTGGCCGTATCCTGAGGAGGGGCAGGCAGGGCCCGGCCCATAAATTCTTTTGAAAGAATCCTACTGGGTTTGGTCTGCAGAGCTTGTTTGCTTCCTCGCAGTCTACCATTTGTGGTCAATTAATGTATTTGCAACTTCTGAGGATGTCATTGCTGCAAGGGTAACTTCTACTACTTGCTTACGCTATTCCTTTTCAGACAGTGTATGGCATGAGCATGATCCAGCTCACTGGGGAGTAACCCTTGAGCTTCTCCATCCACACAAATATCCTACTTCTGCAGCTGTCCTCGGGAGATTGTGGGACAGGTTGCCTTTATGGCAGAAATCTGAATATGTTAAGAATATATAGCAATATAGTGGTCTTGTGAGAAAACCTGTCTGTCCTTTCTGAGCATCTAAGGGAGAACTGTGTAGAGCCCTGGGAGGGCTGCACTGGTGGAGCAAGTCCTCGCTGCTGAGCCCAAGGTGGTCATTTTGGAAATAACAAGCCTTGTGCTTACCCAAAATTTGACTTACACTGGCTCAGCTAACTGAAGTTAAAACATAGCTGTATAAATTCTGGAGTTTTTATAAGTGGATGGGATTTTGGTTAAAGTAACACTATAATTTCAACATAACTATGCTAGTGAGGCTAAAGAAGTTTGACTTGTCTTCTCTTGGTCACAACTGTGCTCAGACAGAAGATCTGTCCCTCATTTGGTACTGAACCTCCAGTGGAGCAAGATGAATACAAGGGAGAACACGACCGTCCATCCAGTAAGGCCGTGGGAAGGGGGAATGGTTGAGAGGACTACCAGGGGGATGTAGGCAGACATGTTCTTGAAGGGCTGAACACTGGTGGTCCAGCTTTGGAGGAGGCTTTGTCAAGGGAGCTAACTCCATAGCAGTGTCTCCTCCACCTGTTACAAGTGTGAAATATTCTCCAGCCATCCTTGGTGTTTCAAGTTTATAGATCTGAAGTGAGGTGACAGTGGACCTAATCCCAGTGCCAGTTCTCGTGGAAACTTATTTAAGCCATGTTTTCAACAGAAGATTTGGTTTTTATAATATCAAATGCAAGTCTAAAGAAAACAATTGACAAATTAGTAGTTCATTTCAAGTATTCTCCTTCTGGGTCTTTTTCTTGATTTTTTTCCCCAACTTTGTTCAAAGTTAGTAGAGTCATGGTTTTCCTCTCACACAGTAGTTTAATGGCTTGTACCCCAGTGCTTGGAAGACCTTTATAAGAGTTTTAGCTCTGGAGCTTCAGTCATGCACAGATTAAGCAAGTGGGAATGATAGAGCTTATCCTGTTCAGCTGTAAATCTTTAAATCTGACTTTAGAGAGCATGTGCTGCTCATGGTATAATGTGGAACTGGGACAGTTCATGATGCCCGGAAAAGAATGACCAGGTTTTTCCCACTGGCACACGTTTTATTTTGTCCCTGTGGTCCTGTTATTGAAATGTGTGCACACACAACAGAAACCCACTTTCTCCTGCACCCAGCCCATTTGTCGTTGAGCATGTGCACGGTGCTAGGCTCAGATGGGACAGGATTTTTATATGGAGCAGTTCGGTATTTGGCATAAAGATTCGTGAAAGTTTTCAGGGGACAATTTCGTTGCTGGTTGTTAAAAAGGCACAATACACAGAGATGCTGAGATAGTTGGTTAAATAGATTTACTGTAGTCTAAATAAAGCAAGGAATCAGTTCAGATAGTGGCAAAGTATTATGCACTTTTTATTTTAATTAGAGATGGTAAAATGAAGGTGTTACCAGTTTCAGGAGACAGATGACCATCTGGTCTGTTTGTAATTATTAAAGCAATTTAAGAAATATAACAAGTATTCATTAATTTAGTTTGGCATAATTAGTCAATGTTGGGATAAAACTTTTGTTCCTATAACTTCTGGAGCTGCATGTTGCAATCTGTATCACTTCATTAATGTGGTATCCTAGTGAGCATGTTTCCTATTTTGCTCCCATGGGTGAGATTTAGAGGTTTGATGGAGCACTGTTTTGACTTCTCACAGGATGAGCTGGATGAACTTCGGGCTGAAATGGAAGAGATGCGTGACAGCTATTTAGAGGAAGATGTTTACCAGCTGCAGGAGCTCCGGCGAGAGCTGGACCGGGCAAACAAGAATTGCCGCATTCTGCAATATCGTCTCAGGAAAGCGGAACAAAAAAGCTTGAAAGTTGCACAAACAGGCCATGTGGATGGAGAGCTCATTAGGAGCCTGGAACAAGATTTAAAGGTGGGTGAGAGATTCATATTCACAGTGAAAGGGAGCAGACCGGGATTTGGCTCCCTGCAATGGAAGGGAGGGTGACACATAAAACAGGCAGTAGTTCTCCAAATGTCATGACCAATTTCCTCCTTCTGTGGTGGAGAACAAATATGCAGCTTATCATCATAAAAAGATGTGTTAGTGAGTAAAAAAACATGTGCTTAGATTCAAAATGAAAGAAATGCAGTCAAGTTACATTTATGCATTTGAAAGATCTAAAGGGGTTTGTTTTACAGCTTTAGCTGAAAACCTTAGCTTTGCAAAACTGTACAAACAAAACCTGATATGCTTTTCCCAGTTCATGCCATTTCCTTCCTTTTCTCTTCTTGCTTATGCCAAACAACTGAAAAAAACCTAGTCAAAGTTGCATTTCTTAGTGCCTAATGAGTTACTCATAACAGGAACAGACTGTTATATTTTAGCAAGGCAGACAGAGCATCAAAATGCTATTCACATAAAAACACAAGTTCCTGTAAAAATTATGTTCATGGTGAAACAGTTTTTATATTTTTCAGAAATGTTTCCATCAAGGCTAAACTTTGCATAGACACAATGCTTATCTAGCTTTACTCGTCTTTCTTACTATTGCTATCTTGTAGCTGTTTTGAAAACATCTTCTGTAGAGACGGACTGCTTACCACTGGAATTATTAAGCATTTTGTACATTAAAATGCAAACCATAAAACCTTCTGAAACTGGAATGATTTCTTCCCAGCAGTGGAAATGCGTGTGACATATCAAGTCATCAAACTTTTCAAAATGTCAGATCTAATTTTCTCTTTTATCATAGAAAACAAATTATAATCTTATCATGATAGAATTGATACATTACCCAGTAAAAATAGCATACATAGATTTGAGTGAAAGAGATATTGAGTTTTTTTAGTTTGTTTGCTTTGTTTTTGGTGACTTGTAATTCAGTAATTCCTCATTTTGCGTGATGAATCACCTTTCCAAATGTTTTTTGAATAAATATTCTTGTTAGGCTGGACTCAGAAAACATAAGCTAGCATATATTTTTGTGCTTTCATATCACTCTTGCCTAGTTGTGATTGCTGCTAGAGAAGCAAAAGTGGGTGGATGAGACTGCTGCATGGAGGTGGCTTTGCTCGATGACCTGTCAACTTTACAGCACAGTTCCTCATCTTTTGTTTTACTGACGTGATATGCTGGGACTTTGATGTGCAGATTTGGTATCTGCTTGTTTCCTCCTGCTGTTCATGACATTGCCGTAGCATAATGTGGAGAGGGACCTGGAGAGGGGTAATCAAATGTATTTTCATCTTGGATTTCTTTATTAGAAATGAATATTCATTTTGGTACTTGGAAGGCTTGGAGTCTTTCATTAACAGTCTCATAACTGAATTAAAAATGTCTCAGCTGCCTGGGGTTGTAGTATGCTTCCTACTGTAGGAGACATACTGTAGCTGTTGCTCCTCATGGATCCTCTTCATGCATTTGTGGTCTTCTGACCAGGTAGCCAAAGATGTTTCTGTCAGACTGCACCATGAGCTGGAGAGCGTGGAGGAGAAACGTGTTAAAGCAGAAGATGAAAATGAAATCCTTCGGCAGCAAATTATTGAGGTGGAGGTATCCAAGCAGACACTGCAAAATGAGCTGGACAAGTTGAAAGAGGTAAGCAGTAGCCAGGAAAGCTGTGTAGAGTAGAGTTGCCGGGTTAGATGGGAAATCTGATGCACGAGCATCTTAAACTAACTCTTACATGAAACGCCTGATGATATTGCTTGTACAATTGCCCAAAAGGTCTCCTTGCTTTTGTTGTATCTCCCAAATGTGTTAGTAATTTAGAAACAATAGAGAGGTAGATGAGTGATGCTGGGGCTTTTGTCCAGGGCTTCTTGCAGGGTCCCATTTTAAACTGGCTCCTCAAGGCCTCTCTTCCTACTGGAGCAAAACTATCTTTGATTTGACTCCAGCTAGCTCTGACTCTCCTTTACGCAGACTGGGACTTCCACCTATCTGAGAGTCAAATGAGGCCAGCTGACTTGTCTCTGAGAGGATACTTCAGAGAGGCAAGCCACCGCATGGGCTGGTGCTCTTCAGTGGTATACAGTGGGAGCCACCAGCACGAACTAGGCAGCAGGAATGTGGTCTGTGATGTATAAATAACATTGCACTTCAGACACCAAAATGCTATCTGTTGAGAAAAGTGATCATTTCAATTGGAGCTGACACATAGTCATACTGGGTGAAGTGAAGATCCTTGGAAGCAAGTGAGCTGAGGAGCAGGGGACAGTAAAGGAAAGCCAAATACTGAGTGTGTCTCTTTGCCAGAGCCCACGTCCCAGTGTGTAGTGGTATTTCTGTTCTCTTAACAGTACAGCAGATTGGCAGCTCTCAGCCTATGCTCAGTTTTAAACCAGATTGAGGTAGAGCATTTAAGCATAATGAGGTAAGGCATTTATCCTCTGAGCCCTGGTCAGATTTAGAGAGCTGGTGCAATTATGTGTTATTTTAATCTTTCAAACAATGCTTGCAAGTCAGCTGGCACAAAGCCTGACTCAGTTTTATAAGGACCCCTATTTAATTTCTCTATGTTTGGATTATGAGGAGTCCAGAGCAAGAGTTGTGAAGTGTTTTGAACCCAACACGACAGATCATCAGCCGGTGTAAATAATTAGTGTTGCTTAGATTACTTAGGAGGCTGACACAAAAGACAAAGTCTGCATGATGTTTTAGCTATTCTTCTTTCTTCTTTCTCAATGTTATTTGTGGATGCTGTGCTTATTGGACATGATACTACATTACAGGGTCTGCAGTCTATATTCCATACAAAAATACCATGTCATCCACAGTACCAAGTATTGCTTGTTGTTGATTAACACACAGGCCCACTAGATACTGCTTGATGGCCTTTGGGATTAAGCAGTTTGAGAAACTAAATTGTGGGTGAGCAGCAGGAAAGAAACCAATCCAGCAGTGCTGGAGTCTCAAGCTAGCTCTAACCAGGCTGAATTTACCCTGCTTCTTAGATTGCTGCAGCCTAGCAGGGCAGGGAAGCCCAGCTAGCTCAAATGTCTGCTGCTCTGGAAGCCAAAGAGAATGTACCTTCCCTTGGAAGCAGACTTTGCCCCGTAAGAGGCAAAGGCTGGAGCGCAGCTAGGGAAAGGGGCAGATGGCAGGTAGAATGGCGGGATGCATTCATGCTCGTGTGGAGATACAGCAGGGCATAAGATGAAGCATAAGATGTAGTAGTAGCGGTAGCAGTAGTAGAGATAGTCTGGTTTTTTGTACCATAAGCAGTGGTTTCTCTGGGAGTCAGAATTTCACAAGGTCACAGTAGGTGGGAAGACGGAGGTTTGGGTCCTCAGCAGGTCATGCAAGGACACGTGAGCCAGAAGTTGGAGAAACAGAGTGATATGTGTGCCAGATAAGTATGTGTTTGCAATGCTCTTGACATTGCTGAAAAATAAAATAAAATGAAAAAAAAAAATTCTTGCCTCAACATGTGTTCAAATAACTACCAGAAGCAATGCGTCTTTAGGAACATTTAATGCGTACAAAGCTCTAAAGGGAATGTGTTATAGACATGCCAGTGGGAAAACTGGTGCTGTATATATCAGGAGATAAGTGACCCAAAGGCCACGTAGCTTCTTCCCAATCCACCCTGACTGTGCATCTTGTCTGTCTGGAGGCTGATGCTTAGAAGGAGCGTCTTTCCTATCTAGTCCTGGAGCGTAGCCCAAGACCCAGTTAGACAATATTCGCTCGCTGATATAGCTCACTGTCACCATATGCTCATTTTCTGTAATATCCTTGACTATTCTCGGCCCTTCTCCTGTGTCATCCTCTGATCAACTAAAAGGTTTTCTTACATCCACTTTCGTGTTTATTGCTTAATTCAGTGCTGACTTCTGCTTTGTTCTACTGTACAATTCCCTCGGGTCCAGTTTCTCACTCCAGTGGATGGCATATATGTTGAGTACCTTTAATGTATTTTGCATGCTGAAATATCTTTAGGAATAGTACACGTCTCTGGAAGCACTCTTTCTTTAAAGCCACCTTTGTTTTTTATCTTAATCTTTTGAAGAATTCCTAACATTTACGGTGTTTAGTGCTGTTCTGCATTCTTTCACCCCAGTACCTGTTTCAGTCTCGTGTGATACTTTCAGTAGGACTTTTTTGGTGAGAAATATATACAGGCTTGCTCTGTATAAATAAAATTCTTATGTACTTCAGAAGAGCCTTACAGTTTTAACTGGGAAATTAATTTTTACCTCCTCCTAACCATGTAATTTGAAGTTGTTGTATGGAGTAGGTATGAGATAGGCTTTCCTCTTTTGTCACAAAATGACATTTCCCAGTGTCTCTCAGCTTTGCAAATAATAGAAGCAAAGTTACAACAAAGAGGAAGGGTGACAAGAAGTCACCTGCCATGTCCTTCACAGTCCTCTTATCTCCTCTTCTACCATTGTGTCGTAGCGCATGCACTTCCCTCTCCAGTCCCAGCTGCTTCTGGATTCCCATTTCATGACATGCTTTCAGAAGCTTTTGCATAATCTGTCAAAGCCACATCTAGACTCTTGTTTTGTTCTGGTATCTGCCAGGTACTCCCCATCATCAAGAGATTCTGTTTTTCACCAGTTGTTTTAATAAGGAGCTCTGAGATCATCAGTGAGTTACAGATTTTTAGGATAATGCCACCTTTTCCCTTTTATTTTCTTTTTCCATAAGCATGCTCCATCCCTCCAGCCTTTTGCAGCATTTCCTATAGATCTATTTTGAGATAATATACAGATTGGCAAGAACTTTTAACCAATACTTGCAGATTTTATTGACTTCTGATGTCTCCCAGTTAGACACCATTCTTCTCTGAATGTCTTCATCAGCACCCTGGCATTCCCTTTGCTTAATCATGCTGCTCTAATTCCTTCTTTTTCTGTTCTCTTAGCCAAAAGATGATAGGGTGTTTTCCTTTCCCATAATGCTTCCTAATTTTTTTTAGATTTGCTTTCTTTATTGCTGTGTACGTTCATCAGTCTGCTACTCTTGCCTGAAATACTTTCACTGATTCTTTTGAAGCTACTGCTTTCACTGGGTAATAATGTTTTCTCCCTGAATATTTTTTTAAATTTACTGATTGGACCAAGTTTTTCCACTTCAGTCTTCTCTAACTGCTGTAGAACTGTGATTCATTGAATTTCTTTCCACAGTTACGTTCACCTACTTTTTCAATTTCCTTTTCTTCAGTTTCCCTTTCTCAACTCTTCCCTTTTTAGGTTTGGTGTTTGTTTTTTTTTTAACTCTGATCTTTTCAGCTGGTTTTGGGCCTCCCTCTGATGCCTTTTTTGTGGCATTCTCCATCAGAGCTTCAGAGTTTTCCTACTGCTGTGAACACTTCTTTGTAGCATATCCTTGCAAAACTGGGATGTCTCTAAGAACTGTCCCTTCTAGGAATTTGCCAGGATTTTCTGTGACTTACCAAAGCTGCTTCTTTCTTACAACTTTAGAAGCAAAGGCAGTGTACCCTCACAGATCCAGTAAGTACACAGATCACTGCCAAGGCTTGCTTGCTTTTTTCTCATGTTGTCTAGGTTATTAACATCACTATTTGAGTCAGTAGGCTTCCAGGAGAGAAAAAAATGACTTAATCACTAACAGACTCCCTCAGCAACATCCCTGCAACTGTCATTTTCCCCTTCCTAATATCCTAATTCAGCTCATGAGAAATAATGATGAATACTAAGAATTTAACTTGGTCAACCAGCAAGCACTCAGAAAACTCTTTCCAAAGCTTCCTGTCTTTACACTAAGGCAAAACCCTTACCAGTTCCCTCCTGAGCATCTACAAACCAGATCTTTTCTCAAAGGCTTGACAACAGCAAGCAGATTCTTTGAGATCTGAACTTCTTCCACTCAACATCTAACCCATCCCAAACATAATTTCCCCGGAGCCTCCAGGGCTTCTTTAGGGAATATCTTCCTTTCATTTTCTAAGCAGAGATATTTCACAACTAGATGATCTACCTTTAGTGGCAGTTTAATCAACTCTGCAATCATGCTTGGCAAGCGTTGAGTGCCTTTCTGTACAGTGATCATTAATTCCCCTGCAAGTCGTACCTCTCAGAGTAATCCTCTCTCTAAAAACGCTGTACCTGGGGAAGAATAGACCATTTTTGCTGCTTACTGTAGAAACGCGCTGAGATGGCACAGGACCCACTCCTGTTCCCTGTGAGGAGAATGAGTCTGTCGCTTGTTCGCAGCTGCTAAGTGTGTATTTTCTCGTGTTCTTTGTCTGGGTTTGACATTGTGAGCTGGGAAGAGAAAAAAGCACAGCCACTACAGCACTGACGCTGCTGGGGAAGGGGAGCCGTGCCGGACCGGACAAAGGGAGGGAAGGATTAGGGATGTGGGTAGCAGCTGCCGAAAGATGTGACGTGCTATGAAATGGTTTAGCAAGAAGTGAATGAGAATTGTGTAACTGGGAAGAAAGGGGCATTTATTGCTTGTGGGACAGCCATATCAAGCAGGTGATAGTCTTTCTTTGTTGCTGCTGAAAGCAGAAGGACGAGAGGGGGAGCAACCAGAGGTGTTGCTTTATCTCTCACAAGGACCTCTGGCACAGCGACGACCTCCCCTGTGACACTGAGGTTTTCTTGGCCAGCTCCTAACTTCAGCTGAAATCATTTGTGCTTCGAGCCCTCCAGGTTGTTGGGACTGTCTCTGAGCATGTTCACTCAGGAAATCACTTCCAGTTGTTGGAGAGCCACGACTGCAGGTCGTGTTCACTGGTGTTTTTTACAAAGAAAGGCGGAGGCAAAGTGGGAAGGCAAGAAATACTGTTTCCATTCATTTCCACATGAGAGGACAGAAGTGCAAGTCCACTGGCTGTTAGTAATGTCTCCAACACATTTCTCTAGGACACAGAAGGAGAAGAAAACCAGTACATACTGTAAATGGGATTTCCCAGGTTACCTGTGGGCCTTTCAGGGCAGTGGCTTCTCTCCAAGCTCTTTCATCTAAGGCTCGCTTGCTAATGGGGATGCTCCCATGCCTGAGCTTATCCTCTTCTCCCCTCCTCCCCTGCAGTACCTCATTTCTGAGGCACAGTTGAAGAATTGCTGCTTTAAAGTCAAAGTAATTCTTTTGTTAAGATATTTGTTCCTTTTAACAGACTGAAAAGGTGCATTCAGATGCTTTCAGAAATGATAGAAATATATAAGATGTGATTAAATATCTTTCAGGCATCTGATTTAGAGACAAATTTTGCTCCAAAGTGCATGTTCACCACTTTGTTTAACATCAGTACAGGTAGAGAGCATTTTGTTGGTAGTAGAATTTAGCTCTATAAACATAATATAGTAAAATGAAATCTGGAGGCTACCTCTTAGGGCTGAGCATGACAGTCTGATTTTCATTGCTTTGAACCCTTTAAGTAGGGCATAATAAATGCAGCATGTGTGTAAAGTGTGATTATTCCAATCTGAAATCACTTTTCCCTCTTTTCTCTCTGATATAAATACATAGATACGATGTGAAGTAATATACAAATGGTGAAGAAATTATTCTTGGTGAAAACATACTTGTTTGTAGCAAATGTTGCCCATGTTTTTATTAGCTGGGGCTTCGTACATGTTTATTAAGGTAGCACATAATTTTTTTCAGTCATTTCTCAAATGAAACTCTCTTACTCACCAGAGTGAATATATGGGTTTTGTAGTATGTGACTTTTCTTAGTTATCAATGAATTTAAATGGTGGGGATTTGCTGGGAGACGGGGTGAAGACTTGTAAGCTATAGATTCAAATAACATTAAAAGCGCGAAGCAAGTTCACCATGTTGACTCAGTAACTCTGCTTAGAAGTTACTGCTTGTGACAGTTCTAAGTAATGAAGTCTTCTGCAATAATCATAACTAAAGCCATTAACTGCATGAAAGTTTTACTGCGGCACCATTTTGACTCCGGTATCTTTTTTTCATTGTGATAAATAATGAATTGGTACCTAAACCACACTGAATGATTTATAATTACTGTGGCATTTCAGGAACTGTACAGATAGTGAAATAGTCTACTCAGTGTTGACACCAACAAACAGGGTGGAGGGAAGGCATGGGAGTGGATCTGGCTTGACTCAAAATGTATAGCAGTTAAGAAGCATACTCAGCAACAAAATTATTTTTTTCCACAGAATTATACTTCTAATTATATCTTCTAATGCACTGCCCATATCTCTTTTTAGAAATTAAAAAAATGTATGTAAACAAGAAAAGAAACCAAAATTTTCTAATGTTTTGTACCAGTCTCTTATGTTTATAAATATTCCCTTCCTCTCCTGCCCCTTCCCCACTGAACAGTATCTGCATCTGAATTTGTGATTTACCAAATAAATTGCCACCAAGCTTTTGCTAGCCTTTATTTTCTAGGTATTTGTTACTTGTCCACACTTGCTATCAATCATCTGATGCTGCTTATGCTGCTTCCAAATCCTACTACAATGCTTGAAGTGAGGGGTTTTGAAAGAAAGTAGTAGTAACTCTGCTGATCACATCTGGAATTTTATATCATACAAAAAACCCCTGCCTTCTTGGTACTCAGCCTGAGCAGAGCCTCTGCTCCCAGACATGGGCTTCGTATAAGTCACCCCCTGCATGGCCTTGCTCCCAAATACTTTGTTAGACCTCAACTGGCCTTTGCATATGGAGAAATTACGTTTAAGTAATGGCATTTACAGCAGGAACGATGACCTACTATAGCTGCGTGATTGTCCAGGTACCAGTTAGTTATAAGGAAACCTTCTCTATATAGTAACTGAAATTCCTCTATGCCCCATTCATTGTGGACTTTTCATGCTATATAGCAGAAGTCTTTCAGTAACTAAAAGACTGCTGCTCTTTCAATAACAGAAACCGGCATGGAGGTAACCTCCACGAAGCTCAAATTCTGTATTGGTCTCCCCATCCTCCACCCAGTTACCAAAAATAATCCTGCTGTCTGTCACATGGGCTTCAGCAGTGACAATGCAAACAAACTGTAGCCTCTATGACATCGATATAAAACTTACATGGGAAAAATATGGGCCTATTTTTGATTACTTCCCTTAACTATCCACAGCATAACTAAAGGTTTACTTCAGCAAGCCCCCGTAAAAAATTGTTAGCAAATTCTTCAAGTGCCGTTCTGGGGGGGGAAATTAGTGCATGCTTTCCAATTTCTAAATCACATTTCAGTTGGGGCATAACTCCTTGGCGAAGAAAATACCCCTTGCTTTCCTTGCTGAGTTGTGGGCAAGCCTTTGTCCCAGGGCAAGCAAATTTTCGCAGCATGCTGCTGTTCTGTGAGCAGAAGCTGGGATTTAAAGCTGGAATATCCACAGCTGAGCATGCGCTGGAGTCAATTAGAAATACCCCTCACCGTTCTGCTCTCCGGTGAAACTCAGATCAGCCGCTGCCTGGCAGCTGTTCACGTGGGAAGCGTCATACAGTGTTTGGGATGGAGACGGGTACCCAGGGCATCGTGGTTTCAGAGATGTCTCGCGCCCTGCCCTCACCGACTTCCTCCCAGGAGCCGGCACACATTCTGAGTGAATCTGGCCTCGAGCGTATCGGGGAGTTCCAGCTGAAGGAGAAAGGGTATATAAACCTGTAAAAAACACACCCTCCGTTTGGCGCTCGGTGCAAGCTGTCATTGCCGGTGAAGTCGGTGCCGCCACTCCTACAAGGCGCAGCTTTCCTGCCGCGCTCTGGCTGGCTCACGGTGAGCGGGCGCCAACTGTTTTCATCTCACATCACCAGTAATTTCATCCCAGCATCTGGAGCTCTGGGGAGCGGGATGGAAAAGATGGAGAGACAGTCTGTCAGGGCGAGAAGAGGAGCTTTGTGAGATGCGTAGTTTCTCACCAGATTTCCCAGATTGCCTGTGGTTTTTGTTGTGGTGATGCTGCATGCAGGAATACGTGTCGCATCAGAGTATTGGCAGCCACAGGGACGGCACTGTCCAGAAACGCTGAAGTGGGTGAAAAAAAACCAGAGTTATTGATTTTTGTCCATCTTTGAAAGGGTTAATTGATTATTACTCTTCTCAGATTAATTATTTATACTTGCTTCTCTAGCTCTATTTTTAAAAGGAGAATGTAACTTATTGCACAGATAACTTCTGAATTATTAACATTGCACTACTCAAGCTGTCAGAGGATGAATGAGGGGGAAAAATCTGACTGTTTTGGCAAACTTTGCATTGCTACATGCTACGGCACTGGGCTTTCCCCTTTCCCTATGGCTGGCACTGCTCTGCTCCTGGCTCTGCCGCCCAAAGCCTTGCTGGCTGTCAGGCAGCCCAGCTTGGTGCTGCATCATGCGTCGCTGGATCTGTCAAGCAGTTCTCTATTCCCCTGGAATGGAAAAATGGAGTAGGTCGGTGCAAGTCGGTCAGAAAAAGGGTTTAAGTGGCAAAGAGGTGGAACTGAGCAGTTGGAAGTCTTCAAGCAACCTATAATCAGCACAATTTGCTGCTTGCTGTAAATAACCTGTTTACTTTGTGCCACAGATCAGGATACTTTCACCCATCTCGCTCTTTTCACAGACCCAGTTAATGCCAAAGCAGTGGCATGTGCAGTACTTCAGCCCCTTTCTCATCCCCATAGGAGTGATCCCCACATCCCACAGATCCCTGAGGGTTTAGCTGGCAGTTGGATCACCAGGGAGCTCTCTGCAAGGCTGGCATGTTTTGTCACCCCGTTCCTACACTCACCCTGCTGAGACGTGCCTGGGAAGGACATGCTTTCTGGTCTGTGGGAGGAGACACGGTGAAGCCTTCGCTTGATTTGGGTTTGTGCCTTGATGTGAGAAAGCCTGAAGTTTCTTTTAGTACCTGTAATGGTGTGGTTCATTCAACCTAGAAAAATGACACCGTCTGCCCCTAATGGATATATGACCTCTGATTTCCATGTTTCCTTTTCTTTTTACTGTATATTTTATTGCAAGATGAAGACTTGAGCCCTAATGAATGTAAGCATTGCAAGATATTCTTACCTGGATATGAAAATTTTAGGTTTTGCTCCAGTGATAGGAGCTGGAGCTGGAGAGGGTAAATTGTGTTGTTATTTAGGGACATCAGCATAATATCTATGTGGGCAGAAGGAGCACAATGATCCATCTGAGGTTGCCAGATGTACATACTGGTCTATTTAAGGCCTCTTTCTCAGGGATCACTCCAAAATAGTTACAGTCCAATCTCTTCAGCGTGCTCTTGCTGCAGTCAACTGTGCCGAGAGAAACTGGGTCTCGCATGGAGATTGGTGAACGCAGCTCTCCTCACCATCACGGTGAGCAGAGTTCAGGATAAATTCCTGTCCCTGAGTTCAATGGTGTCAAACAGCAGATTTTGAAGTGATGAGGGAGGGAATAAAGTAGTTGAGTGACAGAATAAATAGTTCTGAGGCAGATTTAAATCTGAAAGCATTTAAGTTGCTTTTCTCTTTAATGTTTTTCATCACATGTAATATATTTTTCTATCAAAAATAGTTGTGGATTGTTTTTTCATCTCCTCTTTCAGTTATCAAGAGTCTGGACCTTCTGATTTTCCAGTGCCTTGCTCATGTGTCTTTTATGATGGCTTTATTAATTTGTTGGTTATTCCTAAACTAGAATATGTAGTTCATATTGCCAGAGATATCACAAACTGTGGGCAGTTTTTGGGGAAGGTTCCCATATTAGTCCAGGGAGGGACTGAAATGTAGGTCTGACATTACTTACTGGGATGCTAAATGGTGGAAATCATTTGTGGGGAGGAGGTTACTGTTATACCTTGACCATTGTGTATCAAAGTTATAGAAGATCATCTCTTAACATTCTCCACTGTGTCATGCTGTGTTCAGCTGCCAGGGAATGTGACTGTAGTTTCCGTGTTACCTAAAGGGAAAAGAGATTAGGATTAGTTTCCTTAAAAAGAAAAATCAGGGAGTTGGAATGCGTTTTTGAAATGTCCAGCACACCAATCCTCCCTTTTGATGTCCTCCATCTCCTCAGGTGGCCAAACGTACCAGCTTTCCTCCCTCCCCTTTTACTGGTCCCTCGTTGGTGGGATTCTCACATCGTTTGTTCCTTTCCTGTCTTCTTCACCTTAGCCTTTTACTGTGTGTATTGCAGATGCTAAATCGACCCCACAGTTCTCCAGCATATGCAAGCCAGCGCTTGTGGTGAGGGGCAGCTGTGGTGGTCAGGACGTCAGGCACAGCCCGGGACAGCAGTCTCTGGTGCTCAGAGCTGAGCTACGCTGTTCGAGAAGTTACTTTACAGCTGCTGCCAGAAGCTTTTGCTCCCCTTGGTCAGGGCTTCAGGCAAGTACAGAAGTCTTTAAATAGGAAGCTTTTTCTGTGCTGTTTCTGGTTCCACCTGCTCCCAATTTCCCTGGAAATCCTGTAAGAATGTTCCCTTACTGGGATAATTTGTCACTTCCACTCTGGTCCTGACTGTAATAAGTGCAAAGACCAAACAAAATGAAAAACAATATGTCAGTGAATATTAAAGTCAGGGGTTTTTTGATCCTACAGTGTTGATTTCACTCTTGGGTAAAGTTTTTCATCTGTTCAGTTTGTTGGAATGGATTGTCCGTCAGTCCACGCAGCCATAGAGGAGGCAGTAATTCAGGTAGCACAAATTCAGAGATATCCTTTGCTTCTCTCTGCCACAACTGTTGTAAGAGTGACCAAATGCAGCAATTTGTTGTGTATTCTTTGAGGGGAAAAAAAAGTAGAAAATAGAAGGAGTTTCTGTGGTTCTGCAGAAGATTAGATAGACATCAGCACTCCTGCAACTGCCTTTCATTGAAGACACTTTTGTGATACTGGGTTGTTGGAAGAAACAAGTACTTCATTGCATGAACTGCTGTCCTTCCAAGTCAGTATGAATAAGCACTGTGAAGAACTTCAGCATGGTTGTTTCTTTGCTAGAAGATGATTAGGAGAAAATTTGGCAGTAATTTTCTTAGTCAAAGGAAGGAAGAGGAGCCTTGTGGGGATGAGCATTGCCAGCACGGACATTTCACACACGCTTCAAGTCTTCATGGATTCTTTCCTTAGAAGCAGCAGCAAAGAAAGGCTGTGGATGTGACACCCCGTGAGTATCCACACAGGATACTCCACAAGCATCCGCAGCATAATGGTCTCAAGAAGTACAATACTTCTTCAAAGAATCCAGTATTAACAGAAAGATCTCCATAACATTACTATGTGATTTTTCACAACGAACACAAACCAAGAGAGAGGGAAAAAGAAGGCCATTCTATACATTATCTTCAGTTTCCTAAACCAACCAGCAAGTAATTCTTAGCGTTCAAAGATTGATGGAGCTTTCCAGGATTCACTGAGACTGGTTACTAATAAAGACATTTTCATAACTGAACCTGACAGTCTATTAACTGGTTTTAAATGTGGGTGTTGATTGGATCCTGGCACCTTTATTCCAGGTCGTCAGCTGACATAATTGAAGGGGATGGGAGCACTAATTAGAATGCAAAGGTTGTCATTCTTATCATATTACAATCTGGTCTTTAAAATTGAAGCCGCCTTTTCATCCCTTTCTTAGTCTGCAACTGATTTGGTTCCTCACTTGGTCACTCCAGCTCTTGCTCTGAGGTCCTGGAGTTTTACTCGGCAGCTCAGAGAGGAGAAGGAGCAGAATATGAGATTTCCGCTTGGGCCATCAGGAGAGGAAATAGTTCAGATAAATCACCCACCACCAAAGGCTCATTTTACTCCTGTCTCAGAAGTGGGAACTGCTGGGCGAGGAGGACGTGGCAGTAACCACTTGGAGACTTGTGATGGGGGGTGAGGAATAGAAAGCCTTGGAATACTTCTGATTTTGCTTTAATTTTCTTTTCAGGGGCTTCTTGTGTTGCAGCTGCTCGTAGCTGATTATCCATAATCACGACATTTCAAACAAAGCCATTAACAGTAATATTTCTACTCTCCCTCTGAAATTCCTCAGAAATGTTTAAAACCTTAAACCAGATTGGCAGGTTGACATTCACAAGGAGAATTGTTTGTACCATCTAAAAGTGCTAGCATAAAAGAGACTAGGCATCATTAAGGATTTATTGAGTTTCTATTTTCTCCATTAAAGTACCGACTATTATTTTCAAATGAAAGATTTACTATAATGTAATCATTAGTGACTGTGCTTTTAGAGGTTTTTTTTGACAGCACTCCTAGCTATTATAGCCAGGCAGTCAGACTCTGCTTCTGTAGCCTGCATAGCAGTGCCAACTTATCTTTTCCTCTTTGATAGGAGGTGGAGAATTTGACCAGAAGCGAGCAGATGTCAGAATGATCATAGCTACCTGCAGTTCTTTTTTTTTAAGTTCATGGTGTAACAGCTCTTTGGCTTTTTGCTTTGTTTTCTTTCTTTAATTGCAGACCTAGTTTTTTCATGACTGATTGTGCGTTACAAAGGCAGCCTTGGGGAGCGATGTGATGAAGAAATGCAAAGTGAAATATCAGATCACTGCCCAAGTAGGGAAAAATCCATCCGTGTTAAGCTTTTTAGGACTTCGGCATTCAGTTCATGGGAATTTTGAAATATGGGAGAAACTGGTGACAGTATGTACATATTGACAAGGGATTGGAGGCAGGGGAATTAGATTCCTGGAGGTGTCAAAGGTCTGATTACTGTCTGTCTGCAGTTTTCAAAGAGAAGCTGGCTATGTGGCGAGGGCAAGTCAAGCCTTGCCAGGTAACAGTGACAATCTCTGGAGGCAGACTACACAACAAAAAGATTTTTTTCTGCCTCAAACCGTTAATTATTCTTATGGACCTGCTGAATCCTTCAGACTAATACATATGCATCAAAGCACCCATTATTTTGGTTTGTCATTCAATAGCAAACAAGTGTGTGAGGTTTGATAACGTAATTTGATGACAGCGAAATAAAATGTCAAGGTTTCAGTATGTTGCAATTGTAGATACCCTCAATAGTTGCCTTTAAAAACCTCCCATTAGAGTCTTCTGGTGGAGTGCCTACTCCTACCCACCCGATGTGGGATCCAGCAACCACGCAGTCCTTTATCCCCATCTGCGGTACCTTTTTGTCAACTCCAGACCATCAATTCAGCATTGCAGCAACAGGTAACGACCTAAAATCTGGACTAGGTGAGGTTGAACATGCTACTTTAAAAGGGTAGTTCTGGTCTTGAAAATGTACGTAAAGCAGTGTCTGGGGCTGGCTGTTTGAGCAAGCAGACCTTCAAAGTAAATCTGTTTAGTGCACTTTTTGATTACCGGTCTTGAAATCTCAGCATGGGATGAGGTTTGTTCACAAACAACACTAAAATGACATTCAGCTGAACAGACTGTATTCCTTGGCACAGATCGACTGTTCTCTGCTATGGTCAGCGGAGGTAGCCCCTTCTTACAGTAACACATCTGAGGGCACTGGCCAACCCACCCGCTTCTGCCTTCAGCAGTGGGTGCTAATTCATTTGTCTGCCAGGAGGAGTGAAAGAGAATATGTCTCCTTTCCTTTCTTTGCCGGGCATCAGGGTGAACCACATGTACAAATGTTCCTCTCGCAGAACAGTTGCTTGATCCACCGTGCAGTCAGCGCCTGGGGCAGTTTCGTGGTGCTTACTTACTTGGAGATGTATCAGCTCCACGTTGCTGCCTCTCTTCTGCTGCCTGCTTCATATCTTTGGTGGGTTTGGAGCATTTGCTGGAGGAGGGACACTGGAGCCAAAAGCTCCAAGTGAAAATTCACCTGTGACAGTGAAAGTATGTCTTGATTCTCAGAAGATTTAATAGTCATCTGGGATTGTGCGCGTCTGTATTTTGCCTTACAATTGTCTGCAGAGTTTTCATGAAAGGGAACCAGGAGGGGGAAGAAGATTATAATGCCCAGATTTTTAGAGGCTGATGGTACAAAGGGTGGGATTGTGGAGACGGAATGGCTTTTTCAGATATAAAACGTGATAAATTGCATCAGCATAATGATGCTCAGCAGAAGCAAGTGAGTAGCAGAAAAAGAATGTAATTTCAATTATGCCTTAAATTCACTTTCGGCTGGCACAGACAGCTGTCAGAGAGGAGGCAGAATTTCCTTCCTAACCTTAGTGAAATCCAAGCACTCTGGTTTTGATTTGCAATTGGCATTTCTTCTTTTGGTGCAGCAGAAGTTGGAAGACACCTTCCCCCCCCTTTTTTTTGGTATGAAGTTTATTTGCCTGGAAGCATTCATCTGTTTGCATTATTCATTCCCTGTATTTTTACGACGTGAACTTCCTGTGATGATCTCACGATGTTTACAGCGTTCCTTGCAATGGCATAAACAGAGATTGATGCCTTGTTTTCATATTTGGGTGTGGTAGGGAATAGCCACATGCAAATTGCTGCTCAGCCCCATCCACAGAGCCATATCCAACATCAGCTTGGGACTCGTTTCAAGCGCAAGGTAGATCCTCTGCTAATGCCATCAAGCTTGAGGACTGTCTCCACGGCATTCCAGGGGGATTTAAACAGTAGCGGGAAAAGATAAATTAATAAAGAAGAAAGAGCGTGCTGAAAATAAATTTAAACTACTATTGATTACTATTACAGCTACTACAAAGAAAAGAGTCATTGAGAAAAAAATCAGGGATGTGCAGGGCTGTTGTGTATGCAAGGATTTTTAGTAATATTAGACAGATTTTTAGCTAACATAACTACTTTAGGACTAGCTCTTTCATACAAAAATTCGAAGAAGGTATTTGAGAGTGTTTACTGACATTTAGTAGCATGTTTGAGGCTATCAAAACTTTTTCAGAGACCCTCACTGTAATTCACAAAAGTTAATAAATTACATCATGGAGTTCTCTGTGTGATTTACTGATGGGGAAGAGTGAGGCATGGGATTATTCAAAACACATACTAGTCTTTGGGTTTTTTGGTTTTTTTTTGTTCCTGGTCTCTTGAGTAAGGATAGCCATTGAGCTTTGAGGCCCAACTACTATGTAACGAGTTCTTATCCTTTAAGTGCAACTACAGTAGTTTGTCCAGGGATATGTTTGAAAGCAGCTTTGTATTTTATTTTGTTTTTCAGATTAAAATTATAATATATGTGTGTGGCTAAAGAGTTTCTCCCTGGTTTGGATATCCTTTCGGTGACAGCACTCCAAATCGCAGCTTTTAACAGCAGTCTTTAAACCCGCATCATTTCTTCTCCGTGTTCACTGCAGAAAAGTGTTTCTACTGCTGCTTACTTTGCTCCCTCCATCCAAGACAAAGTGACGTTTGTACTGGCACAGAGGGTTGCCCGAGGCAGAAGCTATGACAGAATAACTTGTTGGGTAGACAGCGTAAACAAGTCACCAGTCTGTGAAACTCACTGCTACATGATTATCACCAAAGGGCAAGGATTTAGGGAGACTCAAAAGAGACTGGGCATGCATCGGCATAAAGTGAGCAACCAGACCTGTTGTATGAGTGCAAATATTGCCACAAGTTTTAGGAATGAAGACAACACTGGATTTAGGATTTCAGTGCACATCAAATATGGGGATTTATCTGGGGTCCCATTAGCTTGAAGGGATTTCCTGCAGAAGCTTCTTTTGAGCTTTCTTCTTTTTGGGATGATCTTTGGGTGATCATCCCCAGCTTGCTTACCAAAGGGAACTGCAGGTGTCTCTCAGTCTCATGTGCATAACCTTGCTAAAAACGTACTCACTGAAGCTGAGAATCTTCACAGCCCCAAATTCCTAATAGAAGAGATTACATCTGAATCGACCCTAGATTGAATCTCCGTTTCATATTCTTCGTTCATCTGAGCCATTAGGAATCCTCATTCAGATATCAAAAGTCCATTTCTGTAATGTGTTTTGGCATCTCTTTTTTTTATTCTCAATACAGCTTCCAGACATGGCTGGCTTTTCTTAGTTGATGCTTATCTTCTCCTCAGTAACTTTAATTAAAAATAGTACATACTAATAATGCAGTTGTTTGTGTGGTTTTTCTCTAGCACAATAAATTAAAGTGGGCTGTATCAGCTTGCTGCTTACTGATGGATATTTTTTTTTTAATGAAAACTGCTAGATGAACATCTAATCAGTGATTCAACTGAACCAAGGTCTGTATTTTTAATATTTTCTCCCAGTGGCAAATGAAGGAAAGATAGTGTTACAGAATTTCTAGGAAGTCTGAGAGTCCAGTTTTTAGCTGGTGCATGTCTTTAACAAGGCTTTTTAGCAAGGTTTAGACTATCATCATGGATGTATAAGCTTAGTCCTGACTGTAGTAAAATAGGATTTAGTGCTGCTCTATACCTTCCCAGCAGAGTTGGAGTAAACAGGATTTGTGTGGGTCGGTATCTGAGAGTAACAGCTGCACAATGGATCTACAGTCATTTGTGGAGCCTGTGGGCTGCAGCATCACGAGGGGATTTGGGCTCGGGGTTCGTGCAGGGGAAGAGCTGCCGCTCAGTGCCAGGCGCAGGCCAGCCTCCTGCTCTGGGACGTGAAGGGGTGGACACGGTGCCGCAGAACTCGGCACAGCCCAGTGAGCAGTGCTTTTTGTGCTGGGATTGGAGAAGCTGAAGCTAGCCAAGGGGGCAAACTCCGCGCAGAAATATGTGTGGTCCTTTTTCTTGATCAATGACACGTGTTTAAATGTTTCCTCTAAGTTCTGAACTCCTCTGAACAGGGGTTATATAAAATCTATTGGTCCCTCTTTACATTCATCAGATCACAGGTGGAAGATGGAAGGAAGGGATTAGACCAAGTGCAGGGTGTATAGATCGGTGGCACTGCTGAGGAAGTGAGAAGAGGACAAGAACTAATCCCCTGCCACCTCAGTACTGCTTAGAAAATTCAACCCAGAAGATTCTGGGAATTTATTACACTTTTATTAATTATTATTCTGAATTTCATGGTGTCCTGAATCACTTGGGGAAGGGACCAGTGGTGGTTTTCTGTATCTTCTGTAGGTTAGACCTGATGGGCAGATAGGATTAAAAGATTTTTGTATGAGTTCAAGAAATGAAGCAGTGCTTAACTGCTTCACACAGACTGCTGGTCTCCAGGCAGAGCTTCACAGCAAACTTGCCTTGCCTGCTTTATTCCTCTCCTCTCCCCAGAAAGAGGTAACTTTATCAGTTGGTCCTTTGTCCAGTTTTGTCATTTTAATGTGCATGGTTAATTTAAATACCTATGTGTATTTTGCTACAATTTTAAGGAGTGCCACATTGTCAAAGAACCTGTGCCTTTGAAATATGGGCTCTCTTTATGGTTGTTTTATTTGTGGATGTACACAAATTTCATCCTGCTAGCATGCAGGAGACATGAGTGGCCTACTTGCCCACCTCTCAGTGCATGGACACATGGTCCTGCTCCCTCTGGATGCTGGACTCCCTTGCCTGGGCTCCTTGGGATGGTGCCTGCGAGAGAGCACATACCCAGCAGGTCGGTGCTGGCGGGGCCAGGGCTGCCGCATGGTAAATCCTTGGGAACGGGGAGTCACCCTGTGGCTCAAAACTACCCTTGGACCTGGATCTGGAGCCAAACTCAAGCCATGTTGGCAGCCCTGGGGAGGAGCCACGTGCCTGTCCCCACAAAGGTATCATCTGATGTGTCCTTCTCCCTGTTCTGCCCTCTCTGAAGGATTGCTCCATTAGGAGAGGGCTGCCCAACAGCAGCACCAGGCCCCTTCCCTCACCTCGCATCTATTGCACAGGAAGATTGAGCAGCATTACTCTTTGCACCCAAAATGGCCCCATGCCCAAGCAGGAATCACTTTTCTCCACATTGACTTGGAACCTGGAATCAAGGACAGTCTTGAAATGAGTCTTTTGGCCATCTTTGTGGGTAGGATTGGTTTAGAAGTCCTTGCACATGTGAAAGAGTAGGCAGTGGCATGGAGGATCTGGGAGTTGAAGACTACCTGAGAAGGAATTATGAGCTTCTTATCACACCCCTCCCTTTGAATTAAGTCAGGCAATGGGGGTTAATCACTGGTTTGCAAATTCATCAGGTTAGCTGTGAGACCTAATTTTGTTCTTCTTCAGGAATTTGGTTTTCTTCATGTTCCTACTTCTGACTCATGTTCTTTGTGTTCAGCAGGAATTCAGGTGATGAAAAAGGTGATATGGGGAGATCTTTACCAAGAAGTTGAAAAAGGTAGAAAAGTTGAAGGTTTGAAATTCCTTTGAAGGCTATTCCTTTGAGCCAATATTCCAGAACATGGAATAGCAGGGAATTACTGATATCAACCCCAAGGCTCTTTTGATACACTGCTCACTACTGACTGCTTGAAAAAAAATGTTTGAAAAGATTGTAGTGTTTGAAAGTGCTTGGAAAGGTGTTTGTATTTGTACCTCATATGTTCTTGAAGGAGGTGACTTTGCGGAATGCTGGCTAGTCCCCAGTAGGCTATGCGTGCATCACTGGGGCATCAGCTCTGATAAACTCTGCTCGGGGAGAGCAGAGAAAAAGCACATGGGGAAAGAGGTTCTAGCTCTATGCAGAGAAATTACACATGGTCTTCTCTAGGTGACTACTAAGATGCATATTAGAGGCACACAGAAATGCCAGTGAGAACTGTCTGGAGCTGTTAACAAACTTCTCTTTCTGGCATGCCCATCCCTTAGACCTTCAGAAACACATGGAGTATTCATCCGAGGATGCAGAGAAGTATATTCCAGCAAATCTGTTATAGTATGCAGTAGATGCTAAACAAGAAATTCTTGAACAACTGGAGGTGGGAGGTCTTCAACATTTTCTGTCGTAAATGTTAATGTATGTAGCAGACAGAAGGACTATTATATAAAAAGTTAACACTTTCACATTTTTATCGTGCTGACCTACGGCAAAGAGGCCAGTATTTGCATTATTTCTATGATGTTTTTGTTCGTAAAGGAGGGATGAAAGCAAAGAAAAAACAGATTTCAACTTGAAGACATTTGTTCCTGTGAAATTATGATTTAAAGTGAAAACCTTTTTAAAAGTAGAAAGGGATGAAATCAAGAGCTGGCAAGGTAGAAATGTTTTTTAATTGTAAATAGAACTTCCAGTTAGAGATAGGTATACCCAGATTCTTCTGGAGTACTTTTTATATCACAGAGACCATTATAAAATGCTAGGTTTCACTATCTTGATTGCCAGGGCATTATTATCAGTTTATGTGGCCCCAAAATATCCCAAAGACTTCACAGAAAAGGCAGAAGCCAGGTCCTCTGTCATAAAGACTCCACAGTTTAAAAGTGAGGCTTACATTAACTGTTTTAATAGCTAATGAATAATTTTCTGAACCACTGGATATAGTATATCTGAAATTTTAGCAATGATAAACCCTGTAATATTTTCCTGAGATGTGCAGTGGAGTGTAAATATAATGTAAAAGAAGATTTATTCTGAGAAGACAAACTTGTTTACGGGTATGCACTGAAAGGGATTGTGATAAAGTCGTACTCAAAGCTCCTGCATAGACTCACACTGTGGGCAGGTCTCCTACATATGTGTGAGTCAGGGGAATATATTGCCAACTGTGAAAAGGCAAGCAATGTTTGCAATCTCTCTCTTCCAATTTTCTCCTGTAACACGGCTACCACATTGTTCTCCCTAACAGACTCTCTTTCTTAATTTAGCAATGACAAAGTGCCTCTGTAAACCAAGAAGTTTCATGCTGACCTCCTACATAGTGGCAATGAGATCTAAAAAAAAAATCGTTCCTGTCTTTAATTCAGTTGCTTTTTATGTTCTGGTAGAGGTTGTTCCAGCCATTTTTCAGAAAGTTGTGCGTATATCAAATACGTTAAGATCCGCAGCTGTGGTTTACATAACTTATTAAGCTGTTTCCAAAATTCGCAGCTGACTCAAGAGGCCATTGTCCCCAAAGAGCAGAAAAAAACAAATCCAAGTCAGACACACATAGAGTGTTTGTGAAAGCAGAAGGTGCGTTTCACTTTGGCCAGCTGAGTAACGGCATGGAGGGTTGTGGTGCCACCCTTCCTTATGTGCCATGAGACATCACACTCACTTGGGTGGGAAGACCTACTATATGCTCCTGACTGGCATAGACTCTCACGTGCCTGCAGGAGTCTCTCAACTAGTTGAAACAGGGCTTTACCAAGGTGTGAACACTTCAGTCGATCGTATCTTGGTACATCAACTCTGTTATTTGAATTCTGCTTCCCTTGACCCTTGATGATTTCTATTTTTTATGTGGATACAGTGGGTAAAAATGAGGGTGGTCTGAAGTTGTAACTGCGGTTCTGCATAGGGCCGGTGAAGTGCACTCCTGCCGTGTTGAGAAGTGTATGTGCTGCAAACAGCTAGTTTTAGGGCACCTTTCGACAGCAGGGATGTCTCTGAGGAGTAATCAGGGGCAAGTCACTATTTTTTAGTCACTGTACTGTACACAGTTGTAGAGAATGCTCCTTAGATTACTTCTCCATTTGCACTGGGTAGTCTGCACTGAAAGATTAAAAACAGGCCAGAATGGGTAAAGTCCTTGTGATCCTCATGTTCTGACCATGTTGATGAATTATGTGAAGAGAGATTCAGTTAGTCTTTTCAAGTTGTGTATCTTCTTAACCCACTGGAACAATTGTTAATTCACAGTCCCTCAGTAAGCCGGCGTTCATAACTTGAGGTAAGCTTAGCAAATTGTGTTGAGTTCCTGTCCAGAACGTCAGAAACTTCAGAATGGGATTTCCAGTACAACATTTTGGAAACAGGCATGTGATTCCCATTTGTTGTATTCAATAGTGGCCTCAATCCTTTTTCTTTTGATGAATTTTCATTCCCGGAAACTTATATGATGAAGGCTTGTGTTCAGTGTGAACACAGAACAGGTGAGCCTGACTGTAGCCTATTAATGTCAAAATGAGATGCTGAAGTGAAATTGAACACAGCTAGTGAAGACTGTAATGGCTAAGTAAAAGTATCCATCTCTGCTGTTTTATTCAGCCCTACAAACAAAATGTGCAGGTGTAGGACATACAGAACATACAGCCATAGTGCACTTTAAGACTTTCATGGGCACGTCCATGGAGATCTATAAGCCATGCATGTGAAAAAAGATAATAAATGTAAAGGTTGTCAAGCGGCACCGTGTCTCTCCCTAAACTTCTTTTTCTGCCCTCTTTAAGCAGGTGGATCTGCGAAATATGATATTTCATCTTCTTAAAGTGATAAACTGCCAACTGGATAGGCTTTACACCATCCCCAAATTTGCTTCGCCCTGCATCCCATAATGGGCCCTGATGCTCCTTTAGGCAGTAACCCCCGTATTTTGCATGGCAGCCAAAGAGGAAAGTTTCTTCCCCTCAGCTCTTTGTGGGTTTCAATCCAGGGGCAGCAGCTTAATCTTCTGTTTCGATGGACCACTTGTCATGCTCTGATTTCACTGATTAGATTACTTGGGTTCATCCACCTATTGTCATTCCTCTAATCCTCTCCAGGTCTTTATTGTGATAAAGCCTTTAGTCAGATAACCTTACACCCTTATTTTTCTTTCTTTATTTTTTTTCCATTTTTTGAGGTGCAGCTTTGTATAACAATAGCCTTGGTACTCCTGGGTCAGTCACTCTCAGACTAAATGCAATTAGCAATCTGGCAGCGAATGCCAGTGGGTAACTAGACTGTCTTGAATTCATCTCCCTCCCAGCTCACATTGCTGTTGATACCACTTGGGTTCATCATTTAATGAAAAAAAAAAAATTAAATTATCAGGTTGTTTAGCATTCCCAGAAGGAACAACTTAGAATAGAGCTGTTGAGACATGCTCTGGGTTATTGTGGAGGCTTTAGGCCTTTATCCTCTTTTACTAGATTGTAAAATGAGAAATATGTGTCCTGTTGTTTAATGAACACACACCCCTGGAGTACTCGCTTTTCTTAGAGGAGCAGGAAAATCTGCTCTGTCAGTTCTCTCTCAAAATTCCTCTTTTTGGAAAAAGTGTAGCACCATGCTCTGGTTATTCCAGCGTCGCTACTGCATAAGTAGCGTATTTGTACCTTCCAGTATTGCAGCTGTTCATGCCTTCAACTGCATTTTCAGTACTTAGAGAGACAATAATAATAAGGAAAAAAATGTAGGAAGCACATTTTTCCAGATCTGTTCAGACTTAGTATTCAGTTGGAGTAATGAGGAACAGATAAATGTTTACAACATGTTTTTTGAAGTCCCCTTTCAGTGAAGCAGCTTTGCTTGGGGCAGTTGTCCACAATGCCTTTAGAGACAAGTGGACATACTCAAGGTGCTTTAGATAAACCACCAGATAAGCAAGAGTCACTTGGGCTTTACTCCAGAAGAGAAGAACCACCAGAAGAGAAGTCTGTGCCAATTTGGTTGCTCTTAGCAGTTCCTGTTTATCTTATGTTGTCTGGTCAAAGAAAAATTTGGGTTTCTGTTGGCTTTACATAGTGCTTTAGCACGCTGTTCAACACACTAGGTAGCACACTATACAACCAGGGGTCACCAGCTTCTTCCTCTTAATACAGGGGTCTGATCCAACTTCCTGGTGTGTGGGATTGTGCTCATTAAACATAGGTTATTAAAAGAGATGTAGCTCTTGTACCACCTTGATCTGTACATTTCAGTGTTATTTACTGCTGCTGTTGATCCCTGATGGCTGGTTTGCATCCCAGAGACATTAGGTTAGCACTAGCTCAAGGCTCGTTATACCTCTTTTTTTTTTGTCACAGACATCTCAAAGGTTGATGGGGAAGGTGACAGGCTGAAGGAATAGGGACTATGTATACTTAGGAGTTGTATGTTCTTGTGAGACCTCCTTCATGGCAGGTGGATGTGTTGGTCCTTTCTCCCATAAGTGTCTCAGTAAGTCTGGCAAACTGAACTTCCATCCAAGCATCAGAAAATGCTGCTGCTGACAAAGCTCCTTAGAAAAATCTGTTTGTTTGGGGTAAACGCTTGCCTCACCGAAGTCCAAATTTAAGTTCAAGTGGAACCTTCTTCATTCACTACCTGGCATAAAACCGTGCACAAAGAGATACGGGCTCAGCTGCGATTAAAACGAGTACCAGAAGGTGGTTGGAGAGATAGTATGAAGTTCTGCCTTCCCACCCAAAGAAAGCCTTCCCTGACTTCGATTCTGAAGTCTGAGTTGGCTCGTACTTAGTAATTTGAGACAACAGATCAGAAGGAATGGAGATCCAGAATAGCCACTCACAAGTACTCAAACACATTTTACAATTCAGTATACTCTGGTGTTTTACGTTTTGTCATTTGCTAGAAGTGCATAGGCATTGCCTAGCTGCTCAGATTTAGGAATGTAATGGCACTTCTTGAAAACAAGGAAAAAATGTAATCTGAAGGAAAGTCCTGAAGGGGCCATAAAACTTCATATGTGAGATCTGAAACTAGTCTATAGCTGACAAAAGTAAGGAGGACCCTTCCTGGCTGAGCAGGCTGTCCCTGTTAACTTACCATCAGGCTTCTTACCCGTTGCTCTGAAGCAGCCGGTGGTGTGTGCAGCAGAGATGTGATATAGGAAGATGGATACACGACTTGATTAGTCTCTGTATCCTCTTCTTACATTTCTGCAAAAATGATGTTTGCATTTACAGACACTCAAGGACAGTCTGCTGTCCTGAAATGGACCCATTCCTCTGAGAGACATAAATTGGGTAAGGCAGACCAGGGCAAGTCCATCCATTTATGTATTTGTGATAAACTTTTGCCAACAGTGAGATTTTCCTTTGTTTTTTTCTAATTTGTATTCAGTGTCTTTTTCATTTGTGATGGAAGAATGATCCCATATGAAGAATTCAGTATTGGTCACTCCTTTGACAGCTGTGGCCATGGTTTTCTTCCTTAATAATGAGTGTAATTATCACCAGCGAGACTTGTTTGTGATGGGACTTCACAGCTTGGATAGCTCACACCTTTTCTATCTCATGGGCATGGTACATTTTTATTTTTCCATTTGCTAATATAGCTACAGTTATCTTTATTCATTTTTAAAAAAAAACTGACAAGTACTAGCATTAAAATTAGATTACATTACTTTAAAATAATAAGGTCGTCAGTAGAAAAACCATTTGGGGAAAAGGAAATGTCAGAACAAATAGCCAGTTTTCACAAAGAAGACAGACAGATGGTTCGCTCATTAGCAGTAGACTCCTGAAATGCCCTCTCCTGCTTTTCCTTTATTCTGTAACTGAGCACCCTACTGTTTGGTAGATCAGCATCTGAGCAACCGATTGCTGGGCCTTAGAAACTTTGTCTTGAGTCCTGTGATTGCACAGTATTCAGGAGAGTGTGGAGTGCGCTGGTGTCCTGTTAAATGGGTGGGGATTGATCAATCATCTCTCGGGTGGAAAACCCTGGGGATCCAGGGAGAGCTTCAAGGTCCTGGGCCAGCATGGGACTGATGTCAGACTTTGGTCTGCATATAAGCTGGAAGAGTGTTTTGCTGTTCTTGTGATGTGGAGATTACAGACGTTTGCAGAGAGCTGAGATTGTGCATTTCCCTACCAAATGACATGACTGACTAACATCCTCTCTCACTTTTCCGGAAGTGGCTTGGAAGAACTGGTGGGACATGGAAGAGCGAGTTTAGTTATGGACTAGATCAGCAGCAGACTTGAAGTAGCCTCATTAATTGTTAGAATCACAGAATCATAGAGTATCTTGAGTAGGAAGAGACCCATAAGGATCATCATCGAGTCCAACTCCCAGCTCCTCTCAGGACTACCTAAAACTAAACTGACTAAGAGCATCGTCCAGGCACTCCTTGAACTCTGACAGGCTTGGTGGCATGACCACTTCCGTGGGGAGCCTGATCCGGTGACCAACCACTCTCTCAGTGAAGAACTTTTTCCTAATATCCAATGTGAACTTCCCCTGACGCAGCCTGATTCCACCGCTGGTCAGAGCGTTACTTCCAAGTATAAATCTGTTTTAAGTGTTTATTGTCTCATACTGCCAGATAGTTCTCAGTGCTGTCATGCCACTCTCTCCACTTACACAAGTCTCTGGTTGCTTTTGCTTCTGTCACTGCATTGACCTTACAACTGATCTCTTCTTGGGGTCTTCCCTAATGTGGATTTCCAGACCACAGACCTTTTCTTTCCTGGGCTAGACCTTCCCCATGTATCCATTTCCAGATGAAAGGAAGAACTATTCTGGGGGAGAGTCCTAACCTTTGCAGCCTGTGTCACTGGGATTTGAACCATGGAAGCTCTTGGGAAGCCGCTGGTAGCAACTAATAGAAGTGACTTGAAAGAAACTCCTCCACCCAAAGCAGTCTTTATGGTCTCATGTCCAGAAGTAGAGGTCACCAGGGTTCCCGAGGGGAACATGCTTCTGTCTCCCCAGGATGGCATGCCTGTTTATCTGCATGAGTCTTCATACCAGCGGCAGCCTCTTCTGCTGAACTCAACACACTTCTCTTTTTGATGGTCCTTGTCTTTTGTCAGAGCTTCAAACAGGGAGATCCAAATGGCTCTGACTGCAGGGCCACAGCTGAGTAGCTCCTCAGCGCTGTAAACCTGGATGTTGTGTTTTGTGGTGAACTTCTTATCTATATTACGTTTTTTTACTTTTTCTCTTCTCTTCTCTTTGATTTAATGTTTCACATATAAGAAGACAGCAGTATAGAATTACATGGGGGAGCAGAACTGCACACACTGACCATAAAGGTGTGAAACTGGGATGTTCCCGGTTTGACAGAGCTTTGAACCAACTTCATCTCTGTTGGCAGCAGCTGTATTGTGGCTGGCTTATGCCAGGTTGCACCTATTAACACTGATGCTGAATTTGGCTCATTTCCAGGATAGCTGCCATAATATTAGATGACATATGTGTTTTCAGTGTGGGGAAACATCAAAGGGAATCGAAGAATAAATTATGACTGCTATTTGTGTAACTGTGAAATCATCTGAGGTATGTTTATTTGCAATACCTGTCTGCTTTTTAGTTATGCCAAATTATGCACAGATTTTATCGCAGGATAATAGAATTTTTCTAAATGCAGTGCAAGATAATTACACAATAGCTGTCAGCTGATCTTTTAATTTCTGTTGCCTGGAGAGTAATCAAGTGACCTTCACTATAGCTGTTATTCTACATATAATATGCAGATTGTTTCAAAACCCAGATTTAAAGATTAATCCTTGCAAAGATTTCATCCTTGCAACAATCCTGTGAGGTACATATGTGAGCAAACTTCAGTCCAGGAATTAGGTGACACAAAAATCAGCGTTAAACTAGAACTCAGCATTCTGCTTTACCACATCCTTGCTCACATCTGCTGCTTCGGTTGTCTGTCTCCGTGGGGTAGACATAGAGCTGCAGAGAAACTGAAATTGTGACCTCTCTTGCAGAATAATCTGCTTGTTCTGCTCTGAAGTGGGGGTAGTCTCAGGACATTTTTCTTCCTTTTTCTGTGTGTCTGCCTGACCTTTGGAGCTGAACTTTCAGACTCTGCTGACTATGAAACCTCTTCAAGGCTCTGCAAGAAAGTCTACATATTTTAGGGCTTTTTTGATCATAAATATCCAATTGTAGGGAAGAAGAGAAAAATCAGTATTTCTTTTCTTCATTTAGCAACTTTTTACATCTGTGTGCAAAGATCCAGGAATGTATGCACAAACATCCAAGAGTAATGAAGTTTAAAGCTCATGGTTTGGAGAAATTTGCATCAGCAGTGTGGGCGCTGGGGCACTTTGTTGCCCGTTGTTGCTTTTTGTTTGGGGTGCTGCAGTGTGCAGCTAATGCGTCATGTGGGAGAGGACAAAGAGACTTCAATGGAGTCTGAAATTTCAGCTAATCTCTCTGTGGCGACACACTGACAGATAGGAAAGCAACAGCAGTATCACAAGGAAAAAAATTGCAAAATTAAGAAATTGCCAGAAGACCTGAAAATACCAGCCTGTCTCTAATCAGGGAGCAGCCATCTGACAGTATACTCCCAAGCTGGTATCCTTAGAAACACCTCAAAACTGCAGGATTTTCTACATTAAGGTTATTCTGTTTTCATTTTAAAAAGACTGAAATAGCCAAGTAAAAATATAGGAGCTAGCAATGATGCTAAAAACTGTAACCCCTTAGGTGACATTATTGCACCATTGTACCCAGAATATAGATTCAGAAAAGGACTGGTTGGTTTTTAGGTTCTGTTTTCATGATCGGTGGTTGAGAAAAAAAGGCTTTTGGATCAAAAGATTTGAATAGAAACATTCAGACTATAAAAGCCTATATGCATTTGCATTCATTGTTAAAATCCAGTGGAAAGGAAAATACTGCTTCTGCAGATTATTCCCACATTAGACCCTGGGTAGTTTCTTGCTGTGAAATATATCCAGAAGTGCTGTTCTGCATTGGGAATGTGTTAATGCAACAGCAGCAGTGGGGACATCGCTCCCTCCACGCAGCATGCAGGGACACCTGGCACTGCTTCCAATCTCCAATGCTTTCGGTATTAAAGCACTGTTGTTATTCTTAGGAAAATCAGAGTTCCCTGGCTTCTACGGGGAACACTGGTTCCAGAAAAATTTGGGAGGAAGAGCAGTTGGTTCAGAGGAAAGCTTGTCAAAGCTGTTTTTTAAAACACCTAGAAGGAGTATGATCAGCTGATAGCCTGGAGTATTTTCATCAGACTATTTGCAGACAGTAAGTGCAAAGTTTTAAAAGCCTTTGCCATTCCCTCAGCTCTTACCCTGGGCTCGGCTCTTTAGCTCTGGCCATCGAGCATCCTTCCACTACAAGTTTATTGTGTGACTGAATATTTCAGCCCGCAGTCTTAATGAATATATCTCGCATTCCCTGTGAGAGCTGTACAATCCTACATGTGAGTTTGCAGAGAGGCTTGCCAGTTAAATTCACACTTATTATGAAAAGCCACACAGAAGTTAGAGGGCAGAGGAAAGAAAGAAGCGCCTAAAGAGAAGAAAAGCAGGGCCAGAGGAGAGCATGTCATTCAGATGAGCCGTGCGAAATCTGACAAGTGTGCATAAATATTGGGCCTGCCCATAATAGGGCTGTGGTTCTGCAGTTCGCACTGAAGTGAGGTCAATGGGATGCCTTGCGTGACTAATAATGAGCTGCTCACATCAGTACGTGCAGCACAGCTTTGGAGCCTGAATAACTGTGAATGCTACAGAGTCACTTTGCTCTGCAGAAAGAAAAATGGTTATTGAATTTTGGGTTTGGGTTGTGGTTTTTTTAACTGTTTGATTATTATTATTTTTATCTGATTTGGGAGTTGAGAATTTTTTATTTTATGTCTCAGTAGTGCTGAACAGTGTTCAAAAGGTTTTATTTTTTAAGAGAATCCCCACTGAATCATTTGGAAGGAACGCAGAGCCTACGTGGTTCATCTTGCAGTACCTGCAAGCCACTGCTGGAATCATAGCAACAAGTGATACAGAGCACATGTAACGCTGTACAGAGCCCAGTGGCAGAAAGTGAGTAAAAAAAGAAATTATCTTCTTTAAGCACCAGTCAGAATCAATCATTTGCTATTCCTAAATTGTGAGTACTTTTATTATCTGAAAAGTGGGAGAGGATTTCAGATAAGTGTATGCCTTCTAATAAAATTGACAATTTATGCCTCTTAGAATTTAAGGTTGCAACAAGCTCTCACTTTAGTTTTTGTTCAAAGGGTAGACTATTTGGCTAAAACCTGCCATTTTTATGTTGACAGGGAAATGAATAGGCAAAGTCTGAAGATGATTCATCCAAATGAGTTTCGGTTCCAAGTCATTAAAAATAGTTATCTCCATTAGAGTTTTATTTTGCTTAAATCTAGATCTCCTTTTGCTTCAAGTTTGTCTCCTGCTGGGCCACAAACAGCTTTCTCCAGTTTTCCCATGTAAATGAAAATGCGTTAGAAATTCATACTTCAGTTATATGCAAAACAAAGAGAAAATAACAAAGGCAGATTAGGAAATTGGATGTCACTCAGGGCATTCGGGGTGGCCAGGAGGAGCTTTTCTGGCATTGGCACTGGTGAGCCGAGAGGCACAGGGAGGTGTGTGCGCACGGGCGAGGGGCCGCTCTGCCTGCCTGGCTGCGGTGCTGCTGGCTGGGGGACAGGGAGAGAATGGAAAGGTGCGTGCCCCTGTGCATGGGCTCGTGTGTGTGGGCACAGCTGTGTGAGAGAGCACATCTCGAGCACATGAGGTGAAGGTCTATTTGTGTACGCTGCAAACTTTTGCCTCATTTTTTTTCCTGCCTTTTTTTTTCATGTTTCTTTTTTTTGAATGTGTGTGGTGTCTTTTTCAAAGAGATGCTGTGCATCTCTCAGGGCTTCCACTCGCCTATCCCCGCACGTCGAGTCCGACCTCCGTGTCAGGCATTGTGTTTAGTAACTTGTGCCAAATGCACACCATGAGGCACTCTCAAAAAAAATGCCTCAATATACACATGTGAGGCTCTTTCAGTTGTAAGGACGAGGGCACTGCATCTCCGGCTTTGCATTTAGAGGCAAAACACTGCAAAAGGTGGGGGAGAAACAGTGTCTGGAGAGGGAGACCTGGGCTTTGCCACGCATTAGAGATTTAATGGGAGAAAAAGTGGGTGTTTCTCTGTTCCTGTTTATCCAGGGCCTATCTCAGAGCTCCCTTCAGGGCTCCTGGGAGCCTAGCAGGGTAGAGCAGCAAGGAAAGGAAAAGCAAGGGTTGGAAGTGATGTCTTGGTTGAGACTGGCTGCTAATTGCCTGTGGTTTTATTCACTCTACCTCCAATGTCAAGACTGCCAGGATCTTAGGGTCTGGGGACTTCAGGCTTCTCAAACCAACCAAAAAAAAAGACACACTGAGATTTGCAAGAACAGAGTAGAAATGCATATTTTGTTGAGATCCTCCATCAAAACCGTGATCACATGATTTTTTCATTGCTAATCAGCAGCTGCATTGGAAGATCAGTCCCATAAGCAGTTTGATTCCCCTTCTTTAGTGGTCAGTGGGCAGAGCGTGGACCAAGGTAGCAACAGCACACCTGCTTTAGGACCACCAGGAATTCAAATTATGCAGTTATTTTGCTGTGAGAATCCTTAAGGCAGCTGTTCATGCCCTTACTTTAAGCACTGACACCTCAGCACCCTTTAAGATAGGGTGGGCCCTCAGCTAAGAAACAGTTTACCTGTGAGGAGCACCTTTCCAGGTGGCTGAGGACGCAGAAGGAAAGAGTAAGCAAGGAATTAAGTGTCAGAGAGAAACAGTTTTCATGTTTTAATTCAAAAAAATTAAAGTGCATGAATTTCCTCATTGTAATAGTTTCTGTCATCTGAGAAGTAATGATCTAAAAAAATTGTGGGTCTCTGGCAGTCCTTCAACTGGGCTGTCATTATTCACTCTAATGCCTATATGTTATTCATAGTCATTAATCTTCTGCACCCAGGCTGGGATAAAGCCTATTCTGCTGTTAGTTGTCATGTTTCAGGTCAAAAGCTCATTCACTGATGTGGCTCAGACATTTCCATTTTGTTACTGCCGGGAGAGTAACAGCCTTCTGGGACCCCTTGTCCTGACCACCGGTAGAGAAAGAATATTTAGCTACATGGTTTGAGGTTTTTCCTTTTTCTTTCCCCTTTTTGTTTTGCTTTGCTAGTCCGAGAAATGAGGTGAAGGTTTATCAAGTCCCCTAACAAATCTGCCCTTGCTGTTTCTTCAGGCTTCGCAAAGTAATCATGGATTTGCGTTCTCGCCTGTCAGACTCATGGCTTCAGGATGTGACCTGATCACATTCTCTCACCAGGCATCCTTGCTGCCTTACTTCTAGTCACAGCAGAACAACAGTAGTAATGGATTAGTGACCATTAGATTCCTCTCTGCAGCAACTGCTGTATGCTGTCCAGGCTCCTCAAAACTTCAGTTTCAGAGAAGGCAATGAGAGCCTTACACTGCCTGATACCCTAGTCCAAGCCTTACTGAAGTTAATGACAATGTGAGGAGATTTTTTTGAAAAAATCATTAAAAAGTGGAGACGGGTGTGATTTTGCCACAGAATTATATTCCACAGTGGTATCTGTTATTTAGTCATTTGTATATAGTTAAATCCCCGTGCTTCATATGCTCATCTATAGTGAAAAAACAGCGCCTCCTTTTCTTTTTCGTCAAGAAGTATATTAAAAAGGTACTTCCCCAGAATATCCTCCCAGCCCGCAGTCCCCAGCAGGAGCATTGCGTGGCTGCTTTGCTCTTCCTGAGTGTTTTGCAAAGCTTTCCACATACGAAGAGGTTCTTTGGGGTAGGCAAATCAAATACACAACTCATGAGGATGTTCCTGCTCTGAGGTACTTCAGTGTAAGAGGTACCTAGAGATTAGAAGCACTTTGGAGTTACTGTCTAAAAATGATTTTTCAGAAGCTGATTCTCAAAGCATCTGCAAACACCTCTTGTACTAGGCAGCAGCATCCACAAGCTATGCAAATGGCATCAGTAAGCTCTTCCCTGTGTTTTATGTGTTTTGGTGCATGGTTACAACTGAGGACACACCAACTGGCTTCAGCTTTCAAGGACTTGTAAAGTTGGCAGTGCTGCTCACCTTTTTTGTATTTCATTCTGTATTTGAGATTGGATGTGCAGCAGCACAATCCAGATAGCTGGAGTGGGATTTTGCCACTTCGTTGATGAACTGTGCATATTCTCAAGAAAAGGCTGAGATTATGCATTTTACAGCAGGTGTGTAAAAGTGCGGAGAAAAGGGCATAATTTTATAGCCTTTGAGAGAAAGCCATCAAATCCAAGTGCTGTCAGTCATCTTTTGTTATCATAATAATTATCATAGTAATAATACTGTGTACAAGGTGACTAGGGTTACAGATTCAATTACTCAAAAGGTCAGGAAAAAGTAGAAGAGCAGTTTCCCAACCAGCGTAACGTGGTGCAGACACGGTCCCTTCCTGCTTGCTGCCTCGGCTCAGGGCTGGTTGTGGTGGTGGTGACTGGAAGGTGCAAGGTTTCGTGTGCAGAAGAAGCTCCTGAAAACCAGCCCTGGCTGTGTGCGTGCAGCTCATCCCACACAGGAGAATGGAAATGTGGGGTGTTAATAAGTATAATGGTTGTAATTTTTTAGAAAAAATGTGCATCTGTATTGCCATTTTAGGCTTCTAGAACTACCTATGACTGCCTGAAAGGAGGTTGTAACAAGATGGGTTTCGGTCTCTTTTCCCAAGTAACAAGTGATAGGATGAGAGGAAATGGCCTCAAGTTGCACCAGGGGAGATTTAGATTGGATATTAGGGAAAATTTCTTTACTGAAAGGGTTATCAAACATTGGAATGGGCTTCCCAGGGGAGTGGTTGAGTCATCATCCCTGGAGGTGTTTAAAAGATGCGTAGATGTGGCACTTAGGGACATGGTTTAGTGGTGGGCTTAGCAGTGTTAGGTTGATGGTTGGACTCGATGATCTTAAGGATCTTTTCCAATCTAAATGATTCCATGATTTAATGATTCTTGTGCTTGGTTAGTTATTAGCAAGAGAGGGAGAGAGGAGGACAGTGGGATAAGTTCTCAGAGAAGAGAGCTCCTCCCCTATGAGGAGTACTTAAAGCATAGACTAAATTGTCAAGAGGAGCAATGAAAGTTGCAAGTTTTGAATTAGACTAAACAAAAATGTGGGAGTAATATACAGTGAGGAACAAAAAGCACAAGTCCAAGCAAATATGTCCTAATCTATTTCTGCAATGTTTAATTCATATAACAACTTAACATAAGAGGTGGTCATCCAAGTCCCTTGGTCTTGTATCCTAAAATCAATACATTGCTTCAATAAAGATTTTTGCCTTGGGTTATTGCTGTTGGAGTGGTCTGGACCGGTGGAGCTCATCCTTTTGCTGTTTTAAGGGAATATAAATGGCTCATCCTCTTCCTCTCTTCTGTTCTGTTTTGGGACAACAGATGAAACATGATGCTTCATAAGCAAATCTGTATCCAAGCAAAGTCCAGCGGTTAAGCCCTGACTGGGATGTGTGTAGAGAGGGGTGAATACCAACAAAGTTTAAGCCACTAATTCCTCCTTTGGGCAGGTGCTGAGTGCCATCAGCTCCTCAGAAATCAGCACCCCAAAGTGCTGAGCCACTGCAGTGGGGAATCTCGGGGTGTCAGCTCCTCCGCCGAGGGACGGGAAAGCCGTCTGTCCTTCCCAGAACCTACAGAGCAGGCCAAGAAGCATTTTCTCACCCCAGGCTTTCACCCATCTCCCTAGGAGCTGCTATCAGAGATCTAAGAGCATGAAGGCCCTCTCCCAGGTCTCCCTTCCCCATGTAAGACCCAGTAATGCACAATATGCCTTTCATGTTGTGCTTTGGCCTTGGGGTTGGACTATCCCCCTGTATCCAGAGGCAGGGACCATGAAACCTGGCAAGGAGCGGAGGCAGCTCATTTAGGCTTCAAAGCAGCAGTAGCACAGGAGAACGCAGCCCCTGCACACCTACAGAGTCACCCCAGCTCCTTGCAAGTGACAGGAACGGGTTCCCAGGCAATCACAGCCCAGCCCCAGGAGCAGAGAAAATGCTTAAGGATAACCCAAATACCCATCCAGGTCAGGCTATCCTCAGAAATATGCTTCACACTGGATTAATTTGCTGTTAACATCTCTGGCCGCTTTATAATTTTTCTGTGCATTTTGAATTTCAGTGTTTAAAGCACTACGTTTCCACTTGGGCTTGTCATACTCTTTTCCAAGCACAGCTTTGTGGAGCTATATCCATTACATAGGGTTTTTCATTTGGTATTTACAGGGTTGCTGTTGGCACATCTTTATAGACTGGTTTTACTAAGGAAAAGCAGCTTTTGCAATTATGCTCTCTTCTAACAATTTCTTTCCCTCCTGGCCATTTCCAGCTGCAGTTGGGCTCATAGGTAGCCTAGCACTTTCCTCCCGTGAGGGTAACTCTTGCCCTGCAGAATGTGTTGGGAGAGCGGGTGGACGTCGCACTGCTGCTCCTGGAGCGTCATGTGCTACAGCTCAGCAGCGGGCTGGTGTGTTTGCAGGAGCTGTGTCCCCTGCTTGTCACCTGCCCTGGCCCGGCCTCCACCGTTTCTTGGTTACAAGTGCTATGCTCTGGCTTTAAGTTCATTTTTGTAATTGATGGCCTTGTTTGTTGCAGCAGAACTAACTTTATTTGTGCTTGAACTGTGACTACCATGGCTTGCTGAATATGGATGTCTTGGGGGTGACCCATTACCTGTTGGTAAATGGTTGTGTGCATGTATAGGAAAGTGTGTCACGGGTAGCAGCTATATGAGGTTCAAAAATGTCACCAGCTACCGAAGTGTGAATTTGCCGTCTTTTTGCTCTATTTTTATAAACCCCTTTGTCAGAGTGCAGTGTCCTTAAAAATGTGAAATAATAGATGGGCAACAGAGGATTACAAAGGCTATCTGGGACATGTTCATTGGGGATCATTGCAGTTGGCCTTTAATCTCTCTGCTTCTTTAGAATTTCATTTAATAGTATATAGAAACAGCAAGTTACTCTAATCCAGGGGAGACTGAATATGCTTGTACTTATAGTTGTCTGCTCAAGGAAAATTTTTCTTTCTATCCCCAATGTCAAAAACAATTCTGTAGCTGTTGATCCATCAGTGCGGAAAGTGCAGATGTTGTGCAGCTCTGAATACCTTTCTCTGCAAAAAGACTTCCAAAAATATGTGTATATATAATATTTTTTTAGATTCTGTGAGATTTGCTCTTGACATCTAAACCTTGAACACTACAGAGATTTCAGAGCTGTGTGTTTTGTCCCTTTCCCAGTGCTGTAACTTGCTGCAGTAGCTCCTGACCTAGTGGGAGCTTGGGGCTTTGCCCAGCTCCCCTCCTCTCCTTCACCAGCCCTGTCCAAATCCCAGCTCTCTGCTTCACCCCATCACTGTGAGACTCTCCAGTTTGCTTCTCCAGTACACTGAAAGCTGTCCTTATACTGGGACCACCAGCTATGTAGCATTGGTTTCTAAATGCTCTTGGTGGCAGGGAATGAGCGGGCTCTGTCTCTGCAATTGGAGAGCAGGTATCTGTCCCTGTACGCATGCTGCCTTCATCTTCTTCTGACAAAAAACCCAAACATTTATGCCTATAACAGATCGCCTGCACTACAGAAAAGGCCAAGCTGCACCAATGAGGCTGATGGAGGGTCTAGAGAACAAGTCTTATGAGGAGCGGCTAAGGGAACTCAGGCTTTTTAGTCTGGAGCAGAGGAGGCTGAGGGGAGACCTTCTCACTTGCTACAACTGCCTGAAAGGAGGTTGTAGTGAGGTGGGTGTTGGTCTGTTCTCCCAAGTAACTAGCGATAGGATGAGAGCAAATGGCCTCAAGTTGCATCAGGGGAGGTTTAGATTGGATATTAGGAAAAATTTCTTTACTGAAAGAGAGGTCAGACATTGGAACAGGCTGCCCAGGGAGGTGGTGGAGTCACCGTACCTGGAGGTGTTCAGAAAATGTGTAGATGGGGCACTTCAGGGCATGGTTTAGCAGCATGGTGGTGTTGGGTGGATGGTTGGACTTCATGGCCTTAGAGGTCTTTTCCAACCTTAATGATTCTGTGTGCGTTGATCAGTAGTCAATGTTCTCATATTGTCTTCCTTCGGCAATGCAAACTCCTAATCCCCTCTCTGAGCACTACCTGCCTACAGTCCAATTTCATAAAGCCAGCCCTGTCAGCAACTCCCCGTTGAAGGGCCTGCGATGTGACAGCAGGACGTTCACTGCAGTCCCTCAGAAAAGATCTGGAGTTTAAAGCATTTTTTCAGGGAGAAAAAGAGGGGAGGGTGGTTCACCTCTATTTTCAGTCAGTCCACATGTAGCGTTGGGCACTGTGGGCAATGCTGAGCAGTACCACATGGACAGGAGATGGCCAGACAGGTATGTTGGGGGCTGTTTCCAAGGGTTTGCTTTCTCTAGCAGTTGTCTAGTTTGCCCAGGCTGCTGCACGAAGTGCTATCACAAGAGCAAAAAAAGGCTTAAAGAAGTCATACAAGTTATTTCATCTTCTCTGGGACTTTTGCCACCCCTGTGTTGTCCAGAGAGGCGAAGGAGAGAGCCCCAGGTGGCACCTTTGGCCTGGACATCATTACTCTGTTGGCGTGTTGAAGCATGTCCTGGGCTATGGGCACCAGTTGTGTATCATTGCGTAGGGTTTGGTGGCCGAGGAGAAGAACTATTCCCGTTGGCAAGCTGTTCCAGGAGAGCACTGTTTCTGTGGGTACGTAGTGCCCGGCACATTTTTCACGGGCTGTCTGCTATGATATAACACTAACGAGGTAATTACAGGGCTCAGGCGGTGTCAGCGCCGCACATACCGCTCGGATTAGGCCCAGCTCTTGAATGAGCTCTTTCCGAAAGGGATGCGGGCTGACATGGCTCACAGCCCGCTGGCGGGGGCCAGGGGCGGGCTGGTGCTCCGTGACTGCAGCTCGGCGGATGTAGGGGCGTTTGGGTGCTGCTCCCACCTCCCGCACCGGGAGGGAGGGCAGGGCGGGCGTTACCGTGGGCATTTCAGGCACATTGTTGGCGATGTTGGAGTTAGGGGATGGACACAGCATGGGGAACTCACATGTAGTAGCTGCACAAGCGGCAGGGTGACAAGGCTTGGAGGGACGTGTTTGCTCTGTCAGCATCATAGCACTGGTGTGGCAGGAGAGGGAGAAGCAGCGCTGTCTGCAGTGACCTACCTGGCTTCTTTCTGGTTTTCTTCACCTGAAATAGGACCCAAAAAATAAGGAAAGTCTGGTCACAGTGTGTCATAATTGTCTTTATATACTGTGGCACACATGATGTAATTTGGATATTTTATGTCTTAACAAAATGGGACAGACAAGGACTTCTAAAATATATTTTAATGAATTTAAGAAGTTGTTAAGAAAAATGTTTGGGCAGAAGCACTGCATGAGACAGTGATACTCCTGTTAGAGTTTAGGATCTTGCCTGTCTGTTGCTGGATGTCATTTATTATATTAACAACAATTATTACAACACTGGGCTATAATTGTTTACCAGTTATTACCATAATGATTATTAAATATCATATTAATAGACATGATTGTAGTGGTTTCAGGTCCTCTTGTCAGCCTCCACTGACCAAATGTTAAGTGAAACGATGTGCTGTGAGCTGCATGCTGAGCTGGCCTGGCTGTATCCCATCTGCCTGAGAGCTGCCGTCTCACCTTCCACGGCTTCAGGCAGTGGGTGCAACCCTGCTGCTTCCCTCCCCACAGCATGCTCCCAGACCTGTCACACCGAATTATTTGTAAACACCAAGCCAGCTAATATCACAACAGCATCAGTCCGCATGTGAAGGGCACTGGGAAGCCGTGAGAGACAGCCAGTGCCGTGTGTTAGTAGTAAAAGGCAAAAGAAAGAAGCTCCTCCAAAGCCCCTATTCATAAGCTCAGCACAATGGAGTAATGCAGCATTAGGGAAATTTAAGCTGGTGCTGAAAGCTAGTGTGCTTTGCTGCTTTTTTACTCAAGGGATGGCTTTTGTCCTGAACTGTAATACTTATGATATTTCAGACATGGCTTACTTTGCTAGATCACGTGAATGATGAATATCGCAGTATTTAGAGGTTTCTAGTAAATGAAACACACATGGGAATGAATGCAGATATAGATCACTTGCGTCAAACCCGGCTTTATCAGGGCTTGGTGCGATATGTTTTTCAAGGGCCTACAGCAATTGAAAAGCAATTAGAATTTCTATTGTATTTTCCAACTCCATTAACCATCCTGTAGACACTTATATGAGTCCATGTGGAAGAAGCTGCAACTACACTTTCACTGTGCAGCCATTGTAATACAGAAGCATGGGATGGCAGCAAAGCAAAACTTCTGTTGGATACTTGGGATTTAGAGACACTTCAGGCCTTAAGAAAGAATGGAAAGCCTCCCTGTCCTACCATTAAAAAGGGGGGGTTGCTGCAGAAATGGGAAATTCTTCCTTTTCACCAAATGGACAGGTAGCGTTACTGGGAAGGAGATGTCAGAAAGCTGCAGTGTGATCGCTGAAAGCTGCCACTCCTAAAGAAACAGGTCCTGGTCATGTTCTTTCAGTGCTGCAGTTGTTTGAAGAGTTTATTCATTAGTGGTTTGAGAATGACAGAGCTCTGCACAAAGGGTGTTTTCTTTATCTGCCAGATTGGGCAAGCAGGGATAGCTCTGAAGCAGTGAGATGAAGGGGAATCATGCACCCCCTCAGTGTCAGGGTCTGGCAAGTCCAAAGTTGCAAAAAGTTGAGGGGGAAAATGCCTGCAGTGCAGGGTGAAGCTGGATCGGGGGTGGGGGTGGTATGTTGCCCAAAAAGGAGCAGAGATCCCCTGCTTTTTTTGTCCTCTGCTGCCATCTTCCCATGCAGTCCTGCACAGTGCCCAGAAGACTCTTGCAGTGAGGCATTCCTGAGCAGTGATTAGTGATGCAGTTAATGAACGCTGGTTTACATCACTTGGAGATAAATCCACCTTCTGACCGTCTGTCACAAGTGGATCTGGTTTTCTTCTCATTCACATTCATGCCAAGCAAAACTAGCTTCATTTAAATCACTGGTGTCTCTTGGAGGGTAACCGCTATGAATGAGTTGGTCCATTGGCAAGATCTCCCAGTGAGTCAAATACTGTGGGGCAGAGATTATGTCTCTCTCAATGTTTTGTTCATTCTTGAACGTGAGGAGGCTCAACAGCTAGCAAGAAGTTAGCTCTTATTGCAAGGTGCCAATGTGCAACTCTGAAGCTGTTAGCCTTGCAGATAGCGGTAATCTGAAAGCAGTCTGCTTCACCTACTGCTGTACTTAGAGCAAGTGGATTTGGTCACTCATGTATATATTTTTTTTAAAGTACTGTCACATCTCTCGCAGGCAATATTTTCTAATGAATGCAAATGAAAATCGTGATTGTCCATTTCAAAGTAATTGGTAGCAAGCCATTGCTGCGCATGGAACATTATTTATACAGCTCATAAGGCCCAGTGATGCTCGTGCATAATTCCTCACACACCACAGTGATAGAAATTGCCTTCAGGGCCAGACTTTCCAAGCCAGCCTCTCTGTTTTTAAGTTGCAGACGTTGTCACTTCAATGGCTGACTACTTGATTTTGCAGGTTCAGTTTGATGGGCATATGATAGCAAGCCCACGCTTGCCTGCAGATGCCAGACATGCACCCAAAATGACTTGCTCTTCTTAATAGCGGTAAATAAAGTGACAGGCTGGCAGCTCTTACGGACTCTTGGTTCTCTCTTCTGTTTTTCCAAGTCCTTCTCTACTGCCACCTGTTCGCAGCTCTGTTCTCATCCTACCCAGCACTTGCCTCAGTATGAAAACTTGGGGCATATTATGTGTTTACATGTATGATTGCTCCTAACTCATACTTTATTCCATGTCTTGCTCAACCTCTATTTCCAGTGCAATGACTCCTGCTTACCATTCCCCACAAGGAAGCCCTGCTCTCACTGCTCAGTTTGCAGGGCTTTTCTTAGACCTGTTAAAAATGGAATTCACCAAAAGACACAAATTATCTCTTCCTTTCTATGCTAGGATCCTAGGGAAAGTGAGAATAATTGTGTCTCTTCCTGCTGTTAATACTGTAGTCGCAATATCCAATAATCTTTTGGGAATTTTAACTTTTAAAACACCAGGTAATTTATTACCCCTATATATTAGCTCTCCTTGGTAGCCGAGAGGTTTGGTAACAATCAAACTACAGTTGAACTGTGAAAGTAGAAAATGTCCACTGAGCAACCTCTTTCCTCAGAGACTGTGTTCACCAAAGGACTGATAAAATCCCGTTTAACCATTACTGAAAGACTTTTTGGTAGACAGCCAGACCTGGTTGGTCTCTTGAGTATAAACAGTAGTATAGAAATGTTCCTTTCAGCATTAATTCGTATCAGCTGCTGATGCCAATCTCCTGTACATCAAAGAGAAATGCTCCTTTATTGCACCATTTTACATTTTAAATCATTTAAGCTTGTAGTGTGTTCCACCTACTTCTTCTTGCAGCGGCACCCTCTGCCCTTAGTGCAGCTGAAATCTCAGCTATATGGATTGGTATTTCATACACACGTGCAGCCTGGTCCCACGCTGGTGAAACGGAGATCTTTTCTTGCTCCCGTATAAGGCTTAGGAGTTTTTGGTCAGGCAGTCCTATGTTGCCATGCCTGTGTTTCTGCACTGACACGTGGGAGGGAGGTTTCTCCCTGTAATCTGCTGGTAGCCCCCAGAGGTAAATACCCCGTTCTTTTTGTTACACCAAGGACAGACTCAGCCTAAGGTTGAGTCTCTGCGTTATGGAAATACGAAGCAATCTTCCAGCCGAGCACTGATCTTGGTTCTTACGCAAATCCAAACAGGAGAGTGTGAAAATGCTCAAAGCAAGGCTGCATCTGGGGCAATATGTTACAAACTTGTTAGTCTTGATCTGTGAAATCCATTTTTTCAGTGACGAGTGGAGCTTACATCTTCCAAAGCCAGACCACTACTTGCCTGTTTCTCAGCCTGTGATCTAGGCTCGAGGTGTCTTGACCTTAACCGCTCTGGGTGACCCTGCTTTGGCAGGGGGGTTGGACTAGATGATCCACAGAGCTCCCTTCCAACCCCTGCCATTCTGTGATCCATGTCTCCCACCTGAATTTTTATTCTCCGAGTATTGTCCTGTACAAGAGAGCAAATGCTTTATTACTTTCTCTTGCACACCGTAGCCCAAGTGTTTGTATCCCCGGACTTCTCAAGTTGGATGTGTCTAAGAGTAACCTTTTGCCTATAGGTAGGAGCAAGAGCTTTTTAGGATTTGATGCAAGATTTTGCATTTCTGGCATGACTGGTAGCTGTTTGTTACAATCATGCGTTGAGGCCTCTACAGAAATTGGTAGACTTATCCCTGACTCTAAGGACTTGCAAATTAAGTGCAGTAACCAGACAATCTCCTCCTGCTCAAGCTACTCTTGCTTAAAGTCACATGGGAAAGCAGTGAGTGTGATGGCCATGGCTATGCCCTGTATCTCTTCAACTGTAGTGACCCATTGTGTATGCCAGGGCATGATGCTGCCGACTGGTGACTGCTTTCAGTTACATTTCAGTTTCCAGAATAACACCACGTTTAAAAAAAAAGACAAAACAGTATCTGTTTATCCTGGCTAAGCTTGTGTAACAGGTTTTCATATGATGTTTTTAGCATTTAAAGTCTTTTTTCATTAAACTGTTTCAGTATCCAAAAAAAACATTTCTCTTGCTCGGCTTCATTAGTTATAGGAAATCACTGGATTAAAGTAGAGAGCAGATTAGCAAAAATAAACTGTAGTATGTCTTGGGCATATGGTGCTGCGTATGAATGGGTTTTAACTACTTAACTGTGTATAACAAAGAGCAGAAGGAGAGATTTGTCTTAGCGTGCAATAATTATAATTTGCAGTAGCTGCATAGCTTAACAGTCAGAAACCACAAAGCCACGGAGAGCTTTCTGTTGGCTTTACAAGGGCTGTGTGCGGCTGTCCCCAAGCTCACGCCGCGTTTTCTGCCAGCTGACGGCCAGGCACGAGACTGGACTTAACTAATTAACAGGAGGCCTCTCCCTCCTTTACCTCTCTCTGCACTGGGCTTGTGGCTTGCAGCACTGAGTTGTTATGGATTACAGAGACTGGGATTTAGCCCGATGGGTGCGGGAGCCAGCACTGGTCTGGGCACGCTGCTCCATGGCACGGGCCAGAGGAGAGGCACGCTGTTGGCAAGCTCGTGACAGCCCGGGCTTCACCTCAGCTGGAAATTGTCCTCTGCAGAGCAAATACAAGCAGAAGTAGTAAATAAAAGAGGGCACAATGTCAGGGTGATTGCTGGGGAGAATCAGCCTTCAGGCTCTGGGCACAGATGACGCAACATGGCCAGCTTTGAATTCAGATGACTCCATAGTTTCTAGCTGCGTGCTTTTTTTTGGCTAATAGCTATCATTCCCCTCTGATACTTCAACCTACAGAAGTCAAATTTGTGCCTTTTCTAAATAGATCCAGCTCGCATCAGTATGAACTTGGTCCTGAGACACAAGTCAGTGCAAACACTGGTAATGTCCTGATGGTGCTCCACCTCCTGCTTCTCAGGAAAAACGTTCTTTTCCATTCAGGTGCTGAGAGGTTTCTGAAAATCAAGCAGTGGTGGTGACATAATTTCCACGTCTTAAAAAATTGATTTTAAAGCGATATAAAGATTCGCAAAGCCAATCAAATGTCATTTGTAAAGTAAATTCAGAAATACCTGGAGAATTACCTGGTCTTTATCTGGGCTTCTCAGTAGGTTTGCTAGCACGGATTAGCCAATAATGTTACGCCACATAGCTTAAACATGCATGTCCATGCTGGATTTTGGGGGGGTTGCTTTGCTCTGAGGTTTCCACAATGTGTTTCACATCCACTGTGAGTAACATTCTTGGACTTCTGCCTTGGATTAATCAAACATAAATGATTGCCACATGCAAAAATAAAGCTTTGCCAAAAATTGTGGTGGTCCAAAGAAGAAGAAAAGAGATATTTTTTTTTCCTTCTGTGAACTTTTAAATAATTCTATTCTTTTTTTTTTTTTGGTGGGAAATTTTGTGCATTGAAAAGTTCACCGACAAGGCCCTGATCATCTTGGGTTTTTAGTGATTAATATGAAAAGTTAAATCCCCAGCTGCTCAGGAGAATATCCTTGCTTTCTCCCCAGTTAGTTTTATGGTGGTGAGCCCTGCCAAACTTGCAGGCTTTCTGTTTAGCTTATCAATAACTCACCGTTGCTTCTGTTACAGAGTTCCCTGAAGAGAAGAGGCAGCAGAGAAATACATAAAGAAAAAAAGGCATTTACCCAGGTATGGTTTTCAAGAATATGCAATTTTGGGCAAAATCACATGACAAAACTGAAAATTTCTTTTTATGGGTGTTGACAGGGCCATCAGGCACACTAACTAGAGTTCAATTAGGCCTTAATCTGCTGAGACCTCGCAGACATAGTGTAGAAGCAATTTAGGACACAAGTGTGATCTCTAAACCGTGCTGCAGCTCCTCAGGCTCGTTGTGCTTGTGTCCGCAGATTCAGGCTGCAGGCTTGCTTCAAGAAGAGAAAATCACCTTGCCTCACAAAGTAATTGGATCGCAGCCTGGGGACTGACTAAATTTATACGCGGTGCCAAAGATTTTGTGCTAATGAGCATCTTGGCAGGGAGTGGGGGTGACACACTGCAATGACACCGTGCGAGCTCTCGTGTTGCAGCCCCGGGTTTGAGCTCTCTCTGGTGTTGGAGGTGGCAGCACATGAACCTGTGCTGGCCCAAGCTGGGGTGCGGCGCAGAGCCCAAGCTATTCGCTCCGTCTCCCTATGGACACCAGTTTGATTGAAATCCCGTGGCCTGATCCTTCTCAGGGAAGCGGTCTGCCCGGTTTCCTCTGCTTTTTGTGCTCACTGTAGGAGTTAAAGCTTTTCCCAGCACCCGTACAGTTACTGTTTATAGCTGGAGAGATGGGGATAGTGTTTCACCTCCCTGCAAAAGGAGCCAAAAGCGACATCGTGCCTTCGTTAGAGAAAGGTTGCACCTCCCCTGCTGCCCCCTCAGCAGGCTCAGTGTACGCAACCGAGACCCTGCCGGTCTTGTCTGAGTTGATGGAGTCTTAGAAGTGACTCATTTGTAATAATAACCATAATAAATCATTGCAACATGTTGCACTTGAGTGGGTAGCGTGGGCAGCTGAGTAGGTAGGGTGGGCAGACCGGGGGCTGCAGCCTGCTTTCCCAGGACACAGCAGACCCCCTCTGAGCCAGTACAAGCACAGCCTAATCAGACCTTAAAATGGGGCACTGGGCTTTCTACCTGCAGTGCCTGCTACAGAGAACTATTTAAGTCATCAGTCAGGTCAGAGAGCTTGTTTTTCTGCAAGTCTGTAAAATACATGGATGAAATGTATATATATGCCCACACACATGCAAATCACAGATGAAGCTACGTGAAGTCAGGGTTATGTCCACTGGGGTTTGTGGGCGGCACCGTCCTTCCTTTCCTCATTCCTGGAAATACAGATCGGTGCAGAGCGAATGGATTCCTTGTGCTTGATTCCTCCGCCCAAATCCAGGCATTAACAGCAGCTGTAGTTTGCATTGGAAAGCTTGAAAAGGACTTCACAAAATTATCTAAGTAACCCTGGGTCAGCTCTGCTCCACTCACAACGTGGGGAGGTGATCCCAGAAACCACCCAGGGAAAAAAAACCCTGTGCTCTGTAAACACACAAGTGCAAGTCATGCAAGCAAAGGATTTGGGCTTGAAAATTAAAACCTTTGCAACAGGAATGTGTGAGGTGGCTGTTCAGTTTTCTGCAGCAATTATTTGGGGTAGGAAAGACTGAGAAACAGTCTTATAGATTGACATGGCCCAGCCTATGAGTGCCTGTCCTAGCTATCTCCCAACTCTAGGCTGCTACCCAGAGCTCTCTCAAGCCCAGGTATCCCTTCAGAGGTATGTGCTGGTATGTGCTGACCAGAGCGCACTGCAGCAAGTGCCCGACCTGGTCAGACAGCCGCTGGGTCCTGTGGCATGGCCCGAAGGGGTTAGTACAGACACAGCGCGGGAGGTTGAAAACACTGCTCTTAAGAGACAAATACCTAAAAAAAGTTCAAGCCCATTGTGTTTTGTGAAAAGCAGCCATGAGCTTAGGTTCTGTGCATCCACATGCTTACAGGTATGTACAGTATATGGCAAGACTGGTGTTTTTACTCACTGGGAGCTCATCATGAAAATTAGTTGGAACATCGCACCCGCTGCAGGGCACACAGAGTAAATAATACCTGTGAAAATGATTGTCATGAAGTCATGTAAAAGCAGAATTCATAGTAGCACTTACCCACCACTCTAGCAGTATTGAAGAAAAAGTTTTTATTCAGCAGAATTGCAAAACGGAGCTTCTTGGAAAATACCAGGCACCAGGCAAAACACAAAGAAAAGTGGTTCTCCAGCGCAAGGTAGGAGTGCTGGCACTCAGCCAGATGCTTGGGTGCTGGTCGTACTGCCCTGTCGTCAGACTTGCAACCCCAAAACTGCTTACCCATCTTCTGCCTGGCAGTTCACTTGAGCTGGTGGTGGTGGTAAAGGAGATGGCATTGGTCTTTATCTATCTTTGTGTCTTCTTGCCAGAAATATCGTATTTGGGAATTTTTGATCAGCTCTTCATTCTCATCACATCATTTACATTGCATAATGAATTTGAGTTCATCTCTTTCCTTTAAGTTTCATTTCTTCATCTCCACATTCTACATTTGTCTAAATTAGACTGCAGGCTCTGTAGGGTGGAATCTGGGTTTTTTTCTTTCTGCTTTTTTTCTCCATTAACATCCCTCTGAAGTGCCATGCAGAGCTCTGATGCTATTGCATGCAAATAATCACTGTCAGTAATCGTTAATTCCCATTTATCCTTAATGATCTCTGAAAGTCCATGACTAGCACCATGACTGATGGAACTTTTTTGCACTGTTGTTCCTTCTTTTCTTTCTGTACAGTCTGCCCTACGTATGCTTTTTAGGAAAGCACCCACAAACTGGGTATGAGATAAAGTCAGGCTGTGTCATAGCCCAGCTTTCAGTCCTTGAGATTCAAGACTCTTACTCCTCCAAAAGGGTGGAAAGACTGTATTCTCCTTTATTTTCTTTCTCCCTCTTCTTTTCATTTGTGATTTAACTAATAATCAGCTATTCTTAATTTTGGTGATTTGACCTCTCCTTAGTTTGCCTTACATGTCAAAACTCTACTTGTCTGTGTGGGTGTCTCACCCTCTTGCTCTTTCTACTTGATTTCAACTGATCAAGAAATCACTGATATTTCTGTACACAAAGTTTCAGAGAGACAGATGCATGAGGGTTGGAGTCCTACCCTTCTGGCATGCTTAGATCTGGCTGATAAATCTCTCCTGACCATTCCTTTCCCTCGGAAAAAAGCTGTCTGGGGAATGGGATTTTCAGTAGTCGTGTTCCCTGGGAGAGAAGCAGGGAAGATCTAGAGCTTTCTCACCTTTCCGATGGGATCCATATTTAGTAGGCGAGATTCACATCCATCAGCTCTATTGTTCTGTATAAGGCTTGTGTTTGTTTAATGAAAAAAGTCTCGTTTGTTTCAGCTCTTGTGAAAAACAAAACTTAAAAATGTGATCTTTTTTTTCACGGACAAAACCTAGCAATGAAGTAATGCCATTATAAGAAGTTAATGGTGGTTTTGTCCTGCTGTAATAACACACGAACTCCACAGACACAGTGAGTCACGCAGTGATGCTGAACAAAACCACTGGGGCCCTGACCCCAAACCCATCGAAGCTTTTCCCTTTTCTTCAAAAGCTGCAAACTGCTGAGTGCGTTGTCACGAGCGTGACTCGGTGACTGTTATTTGTGTGGCTTGAATCACAGTGGGCGTCAGGCTGGAGCTCCCCCTCCCCAGGCCCCGGGAGGGAGCTGGCCCTTCCCCACCGGTATCGGTCCAGCTGCCTGCAGCCGGGTAGGTGTGAGGAGCCAGCCCGTGCCACCGATGGCTGGGTCTTGCAGCCAAAGGCAGACAAGAAGCACGTGGAAGAATGTTGGATTGCAAGGACAGAATAAGGAAAATGTCAGATGCGATCATTTCCAAGCTATTAACAGATAAATAAATAAACTGGAGTAATCACCTCACCTGTGAGCTCTTGATGTGCAGCGCTGGTCTGGGCGTAACCTTCCTTGTGATCTTTGCATTTCCCTGAAAGCGAAGCCTACAGCTGCGGGGATAAACTGATTCTCAATAAGAGGAAAAACAGAGGTAATGTATTGTGCAGCCCTGACCAAAGATGATGCTTTAATCATACAGCCTTATCCAGCCAGAGCAACCAAATTTCAGAGTGACTCCAGTGGAGGCTGCATGGAGTTTTGCCAGGTTTTAATCTGATACTTAATTTGTAGTTTGAAGTTATAAAGAGAAAAGTAATTTGCAAATGTATGTGTGAAAAAGAAGTGTGTGTATGTGAGGAGATGATAGAAAGAAAACCAGTCTTCTGGAGGATCTGCTTCTAATCAATTATACGCACCTTGATTGTATTTATAGAAAACTCACATTTCTGCTGCCAGAGTTTTAGTCAGTCAACTGATCAACTGTTTGCCGTTGTGTTTGACTCCTGTTGTCACTGAAAACCACATTTTAACAGAAAATTTGGCTATCGTTTACCTCTGTCATGTTATTAACATTTAAGATAACTTTTTTACTATTTAGTATTTCAAAGTTCCAACCTGCGCCAAGCAGAATCAGTTAGAAACCTGACTGAGTTCAGAAGTATACAACCAAATACTTTTGTGGCCGTGTAGGTATCAATAGCTGAAATTCAGATGTGATCAGTATATATCTAAATAGAATGGGGCGAAATTAATCTAGGTAACATAAAAGACACCATTACCAATGTGCTGTGTGTGCTTTAGAAATTAAATAATTTCGTCAGATTGATGAGCCATAATTAGTTTTGTAAATCTTTTTATTTTTTTAATAGCCTGATCTGGGTGAACAATTAAAGCCAGTCATGCTTTCTTCTGGATTTGGTTGCCATTGTTAGGAATTATAACAAAATGGTGCTTAGGAAAGATAACAGTGCTCCGGAGACTGAAATGAAGTTTCCATAGATAATTGCACGTATGTCCACATGGCCTACCAACAATGACGAAATCTGCTGTCTCAAGAGATCAGCTTTCAAAGCCCGCCTTCCATTATGCTGCTAATGCTGATAAATGTGTCTCTTACAAGGCCAAGTGTCTGTATCTCCATGACAATTCATGAAAGTGATTCATGCAAAGAAATTGTTCATCGGCTTAGAATTTGCTTAACCTTGTCTCTTATTTCAGCACAATACACACTGGAGTTTGCATTGGAGTTGAGATGCGGTACTTTAAAATGCCCAATACATGCAAAAAATTCAAACTCTCGTTTAATACCCTGGTGCTTCCTAAAAAATGCAGGGGTTTAAAAAATGCAGGGGTTTGGATTTGGATGTAATCGTGGTTTACTAAATTTTTCTTTCCTTTTTCACATGTTTTTACCAATCCCTCTTGTGAACAGTTGTCCATACCAGAAACAGTGATCACAATCTGGTCCATTCTAATAATAGTGGCAGCAGAGTCAACAGTGTGCTTCCTGTTTGGAAAGCCAGTCAGGCACTCTGGCTGTTTCACAGCGTTCTGAGATCCAGTAATAAAAGTCATCACTTTGCAACGCAACAATGCAGTTTAGTGCACTTTTTTTGTGCTTGTTAGCTGAAGGAGCCCAAGATTTGGGATTACGATGAGCAAGTTCGTTTGAGTAGTCTTTGTTTCAGGATGCTAAAAGGAAGCAAATGTATCATTAAACATAAATGGAACACAAAGTGCCAACAAATCATGGCACCTGAGTCGTTCTTATTTTCCACCAAATTTGCTTGAGAAAAGCTAAACATTACGCTGGCACTTTTGCATCACTGAACACTTCCACTGGCACACTGATTTTTTTTTCCCCCCCTCTTTAACTCTGGCCCACCTGCTGTGCCAATTTAACCAGGACCAAGCTGTGAAATGTGTCAACAGTGTGGTTTCCACAGCTCTGTCTCTGTATTGTTACTATACCTAACAGATACAGCTCAGAGGGTGGGGAGGTGGAGATTTTTGGAAAATAAGCTGCTGATTGTGCTTCTGTTGTAATATAATCTTTGGCGGGGGGTGATTACTCTTGGCAGGAGGACAGTGCTGATTTGAAGTGCCAGCTCCAGTTTGCCAAAGAGGAGGCAGTGCTGATGCGTAAGAAGATGGCCAAACTGGGGAGGGAGAAGGATGAACTGGAGCAGGAGCTTCAGAAGTACAAGTCCATCTACGGAGACGTGGACAGTCCTCTGCCTACCGGGGAGGCGGGGGGCCCACCCAGCACCAGGGAGGCCGAGCTGAAGCTTCGTTTGAAGCTGGTGGAGGAGGAAGCCAACATACTGGGCAGAAAAATAGTGGAACTGGAGGTAGAGAACAGGGGGATTAAAGCTGAGATGGAGGATATGAGGTGCCAGTATGAGAAAGAGTGTCTCAGCAGGGACCACATTTCAAGCATTCCTACCTCACCCTATGGTGACTCCGTGGAGTCAGCCACGGAGCTGCGCCGGCACCTGCAGTTTGTGGAAGAGGAAGCAGAACTGCTGAGGCGGTCGATTTCTGAAATTGAGGATCACAACAAGCAGCTAACAAACGAGCTG
>Ga0065711_1026279_pt1:65000-81926 | contig 81926 bp, 53 predicted proteins | sample Hoacrofraction12_FD_59098 | JGI IMG/M metagenome (GOLD analysis project Ga0065711, IMG submission 59098) | Hoatzin crop microbial communities from Cojedes, Venezuela - Epithelial fraction 12 v2 (version 2) | ecosystem: Host-associated > Birds > Digestive system > Esophagus > Crop...
CCGCCTCAGTAAACATCTCCTTAGCTGCTTTCTTATGAACATAGGTTGTCCAGACACCACAACAGCTCCTGAAGAAAACAGTTTATAATCTGTCTCCATAACGGTGAGCTTGGAGCATTGAAAAGCTTTTCTGCTGGCCACTGGGAAGCCAAATCTGCCTTGAAACTGTGGTGGTCAGAGTAGCTTCTAGCGAGGGATGAGTTTTAATATGTTTTTGGTTCTAGAGACGCGTGCAGTGGCCTTAGTATATCTGAAACCCCTAGCTGAATCTGGGAAGAGGAGAATGCTGGCTGGGACAGCTGGGTTTGTGAGTGAGCAATGACAAGCACCAGAAAGCAGGGGCAGGAAGAGAAAGCTTCAGGGCAGCTGGTAGGCATGCTGTGCCGCATGTATTGCTGTGTTGAATATCAGAGGCAGAGTGGCCCTTTGTCTTAACACAGGTAATTCTTTAGTGGTTTTGTTTTGTTTGTTTTAAACTATCCTGATGGTGCAGACTTTTGGTAGTATTAGAATAGTTAATTTGTTCAGCAGCTCCTCTTCCAACTTTTCACTTTTACCAGTGATAATAAACCTCAGGAAGGATATCTGATAAACCCGGGACACGGTAAGTCTCTCACTGAAAGGTAAAGTCTTTCTTCCTCAGCTGTGAAATGAGACGATGAGGTAGGGAAACCTTGCCGTTCAGCCTCGATCCTTTTGCAATTGTATTGGTCAATATTTATGGTAGATTAGGTCAGAAAATGACCACTGCAAATGTTTACAGTATTTCAGTTTAAATTCTGTCATCTGTATTAGTTCCCCCTTACCTTAGATCACCCTCATTATAATATTAAGCCCTGTATATGTGAGCCCTCTATTAAGAGTAGGGTAATTTTTTAGATTTGGGTAATTTCGGCACAACATTTTCTTTTCATCTCCCAGGATGGGATGATATATAAACTGTGTACAGCAAACTGTCTTTAAACAGAGGATGGATAGTTTTCACACCATAGCCTGACAAGGAACAAGCCAGTAATTATAATCAAAGGTAGAGAATATCCAGCTGAGGTCCAGATGTGCCCAAAAGATGAGCAAGGCTGGGGCTCAAATGGCCTAACTTGAGAAAATCTTGAAGACAAATGTGTTTGCTTCAGTCAGGTTTACTTAAGCAGGAAAGAATACTACACGGCTTACACTGCTTTATGCTGAAACTTTTCAGTGGGTGGACAGCCAATTGAAATCTTACAATCTGTAATAGTCAGATCCAAGTGAAGCAGAAGATTCCTCCAAATAATTTTGTATGGTATCATTTCTAGTCTTTTCTTTTTTAATTTCATACACTGCAGTAGCAAAAACTACCATTTTTTTGTGCCAGATGAATGAGCAGGAAAAAATATTCAAATACCAAAGGGTTTTTTTTAATTGCCACAGAAGTTTCAGATGGAGACTCAAACCTTTCAATGCCCACAGCAGAGATGGCTGCAAGTAAGCCGTTATCTGCTTTAACTTACGAAGAGAAAATATACACACTGGCCAGTGGATAGCATTGATTGATGATGTTCTTATGGCGTATGGACTTCCAGCATGAGAAGAACACGCTTCATTTCAGTGAGGCAAATGTTTTCTTTTTAAGAAAGCAAGCCCGTTTTTCTAAATTCATTTTTTCCAAGCTGAATTTTAAATGAAAAATTTCCCAAGCAATGCTGAGCAGCTTCCATTTAGCCATTTCTCCTATTTTTAAAAAATGAGCATTGTGGGAGCCTAATTGTTTGATTAAATACAATAAATGCAGACTGACTTGTGCTTAAAACTACCCTGTAGCCTAACTGTAAACATCTGCCTTTGTTTGGTCTTTGCACTGTAGTTGTTAGTGCAACAGTATTATTAGAATGTATTTGCATGTTAAAGAGGTGGGTTAGAGTCACAGTCCAAGGGAAATTATATCTTGAAATTGCCTTAAGAGCAGGGCTTTGTTTTCTTGCTGAAACAAGCCATTATACAGCTGCTGTTGCAGGAGGTTGGAGCCCATTGGGGTGGATGTTCGATCCATTATTCATGACTTTAGCAGAGCCGGGTTATGGTGGGAGGGGGAAACCATTCTTTACCATCCAAAGAAAAAGCCAGCGAACTAGTGAGAACTGCCCTGAGTGAAAGACACAGAGGAACTTAAAAAGATAACACAATGCTTTATGGAGCGAACACCCAGCACAAATCAAAGGATTACTATGGCAACAAATGGGAACCAGTGGGAAAAACGGTAAATAATTTTTCATCTGGTGAGTTTTATCCTTTTTACCAATGGAATATCCGTAAACAAAAGGCAACTTCCTTAAGCAGTCTCCTCCTGTTCACTCAGAAACGAGAAGACATTCTAGAGAAGAAAAATTTCACTCTTTCAAATGACCAAATATAGTTTGTTGCAGCATTTGATACCTGATGCTCTAAAACAGAGCTGTGTCTCCTAGCTCTGATTGTTCCTTCAGAGGGTATCAGTTCTGCCCTTACCTGAGTACGTATATATCACCAAACGCAAAAGCGCGCATCTTTGCATTTCAGCTTTGGATTATTTTCACACTTGGCTTTTGAAGACTTACACATTTTTCCATGTATAGAAAAACACCACAAACTCTCTGACACTCCCAGGTTATGGGAAAAGAACCACTGAAGTGAATTCATTAAAAGGAACAAGTTGTCACCAGAGAATTAAAATAAAAGCAGATAGACTAGAGAAGGTGAGAGCATGTCTTAAACAGCAAGTCTTCCACAAGGTCTAGTAGTAAGTCGGAAAAGTTCACACTGAAGTATCATTTCTTCTGGGCTGTTCTTCATCTGTTTATCCATTTTCCTTACCGAATATCAAATATCTCTATTACTGTAAATTAATACCTGGGTAAAGTGTGAACCAGCCAGGTACACTGATGTGCAAGTTAGGTAAGTCACTTTACGACCTGCTTTGAATCAAAGCTTCTGTGTGGATCCATTCTGGACATGGGAGGAGAATTTCTGTCTGTATTTTGAATATTCTATTTTCAGCTGGTTTTGGAGTATCTCTGCTTCTTCTGTGTAATTTTCGTAATCCCACATGAGAACTTTTCAGCTGGTTGGCTTTCGCAGCAGCTCCCAGCCATATGTTGAAAATTTACACATCCTTTTCTCTTGCCCTGATTTAAGATTTTGTTTTCCTAGAAAGGAAACAGTGAATGTTTTGTACGTTGTGACTTTTCTTTCTTCTAGAAGAAAAAAAGCAACAAAAAACCCAACAAATGGGGACCACATAGAAAGTTATATCTCTTAGTGTCCACTATTCCTCCAGTGAGAAGTTGTGGGAAGAAGAAAGACAAACTGGTGCTGACAGTATTCCTTCCCACCAAGATTAGGGGCAGCAAGAATAATTTACTTTGAAGAATTGTATTCTTTCTTGCTATGCAAGATTCCGTAAGGACTGACAATATAATGGCTTAAAAGACCCTTTATGATGTAAATCTGGATATCGTAGTCCTGACTGAACTCCGTGAGACTTTGTAGACTATCCATACAATGAGATGGATTTTTAAAGTCTTGGAGCAAAGTTTTCTGTGTTTTCCCAAAATCAGAGACTCTCCATATAAGCACAGACAAATAACCACACAACTGGCTATTGTACACTAGCAAACGGAATACACGTCATTTGTTTTTTCAGGGATGAGGAGAAGAGTGCATCTTCAGAAGCAGCTCCTGAGAATTCAGTTAGATGTGTATCGCATGTAAAAAGTAATACAAAAGGCACCGGAGGTTTCTCTCTGGTCTGGTTGATTGTATGCATGCAATAGTCAGCCATCACATGTGAAAAAGTAGTTTTTAGACTGTGGTTAAATGCAAGGTCCAAATATCAAAGCATTATAACATAGCATTAGACGAGCAACATAAAATGTTAATCTTTTGGCTTCCATGGAATTGCATATAAATGCTGGAGAAGATTTTTCTGCCCTGCCTCCTCAGGCCTTATTTTATTCCACCCCTCCTGAAAAAAGAAAAAAGGCTAAAAAGAAAGATTCCATGAAATTTGGTGTTCACGGTTGTTGCATATAAACTGATTAAGTATGCAGGAAAATTGAGATTGCAATTAACTACAGTAAAATGGAGAAAACAGACAAGAAAAACCCAGTCGTACCTCACAGTGCATGGCAATCATGTCAAAACAAGTCATGGCAGAAATGCGGGATTGTGTGAGCTGGAAAGTGACCTGAAAAGCCTTCAACACGCTGAGAGGGGCAGAAAGAGGTTAGTGCAACGAGGGAGAGGTGGTGAAGCCCCCAAAGTATGGATGACTTTTCTCTACATGTCCTCTTGAGGTAAAGACATCAGCATGGGTTAGCTTGTTCTGGAGTGACAACAGGTGAGAGAAAAGGACTCAGCAAAAGGATTTGGCACTGCCTCTCCAAGTGGATGGGAGTGGAAGTGGATCTGGAAATGCAGAAATTGGCATTTGTAGGAAACTGTCTGGAGGTATCAAGCTGTGGATGAAGTGCAGCTGCTTCTGTGGCGCTGTGATGGAGTAGCACTGGCTTGTGGTTCCCGTTGTAGTGTGTTTGTGTGTCTTCTTGTAGTGAGTTTGTGTCTGTTCCTGTGCTGTCAGTATGTGGTGTGGTGGCCGTCACATTCGGGGTGTTTTTCTGTTCCTCCTACGGCGCGTTCGTTAATGTGAACAAAGGAAACAAAGAATGGAAGTTAACAGGTTATCAACTTTTGCGTCCATTTTGTAGCAGTGTTGTTTTCCAAAACAAAACAAAACCACAGTTGTGCCACAGACTACACCCTGCTGATTTTATGGTAAGGGCCTGATTTCCACATATAAACGTATAGACATCCATTGGTGCAATATCAGGTACCTGAACGGCATATGAAAATATCACGTGATACGTTTCCACATATTCTTAATTCATGATCCGGATGGTTAACAGCAATCTATTAAGTGCTTACGCAGCCGTATCTCCCTTGATCTGAGCAGTACAAATCCCAGTGCTTCTGGTAGAAATCACATTATATGAAATTATGGATATGAAGAGTCATCAGGTTGCACTGGAAGGCAAGAGGTGTGCAGCTCTGCATTCATGCATTAACTGCTTTTCAACACGTTTACCGCTTATAAAAATCTATCATCCTTGAAGAGGCAAAGCAATTGTAAAAAGATTTGCACTGTCTAGTGTGCATGTAATAATCTGTCTTTATGATTTATTTAATATCTTCTTAGTATTTCCAACAGTTAGCACATAATCCCAGCGCCCAAGTTTCCTGAAACTTGGCTTTGCATGGGCTGCATGCTTATGGAAAAATTGCATGAGTTAATCATTTTCTTGCCCTCATTTTGAAGACATAAGGTGTTGTCAGCTTGTACTTAACTGTGTGATTCCCATTAATACTAGTCTGAAATAGAACAAATGATCTTTTTAGCAAATCATTGCGGATTGGAAAACACAAGTGTGGAGTGAATAGTGAAAAATTCAAACCTTACCTTCCTGGTAACTTTTGCTGCTCTGATTTAGCTTCCAGTTTCAGGAATCCCAAGACCAATAATATGTCTAACTATCTAAATGTGTAATTGTATGACTGTAAGGAGAGTCATATTAAGATCAGTTATGCTTCCTATATATTTTAAATTAACAAAGTATGCATTTTTTCCATTTCTGGAGGCACATAAGATGTTTTTAAGTGATTATTGCCAACAGAAAAGCGTTGCCATGTTGTATCCGTTTTCACCAGATTGACTTCTCATGATTTTGGCTGATTTTGAATTCATAAAAAGAAGAAACACACTTTTTTTAAAATTACACTTGAATTAACTAGGTACATAGGTTCTTCTTTGCCATGTTCCTAAAGAAGCCTCATCAGAATGGAAGAATGCAGAAATTTCTAATTAAAGTAATTTTTCCTTTATTGGATGAGAAAATTAAACTGATGATTTACAAATGATTGTGCAAAACTGGCAAATCCCATTGCAAGCAGTTCTTTGTAAATTCTTTGTGAGACCAAATTTTGGCCTTGTGCAATACAAAATATCTGCAGGCAGATCAAGGCGTAAGACAGAATCAATAAGGCAGGTAATGTGCTCTTGCTCACTTTACGTGTAGCTTTCAGAGGGCTGAAAGTGTCTTTTTCTCAGATACAAAACAGACATGCGCAAGTCAATAAGAAAATCAAGTAAAGAAGGAACTGACAGGGCCCGGAATGTATATGTAGGGTGATTTTCGTTGTTCAGCAGAGTATGGTCCTGCGAGTGGTTTATGGGATACTTCCATCTGCCTTGTGCTCTTTTTCCCTGGAGGAGCTCCTGTTCCAGTGACAAATATTTTTTGTCCCAGCAAGGGCTGGAACAGCGGCAGCAGCTGGTTTTTGCTCTCAGGAAGCGGGAGGCGTGCTCGGGGAGAGGAGACGGGTGCTGGGGCTGATGCCGGAGGGAAAATGGCAACGCAGCCCCCGAGAGCGGTCCCACGACCTGCGTTACATCCTTGCAGCTGCGGAGGTTGGAGCACGCTGGATGTCGGCCAGCAGAGAATTTGGGATTATGCCTTGAAGCCTAAAGCAATCCCTTCCTTAAATCCGTCTGGGAAGTCGGAGTTTGGTGCTGTAGTGTTTTCTGTGGTCACACAGGTGAAGAGGACAGCATCTGGCCAAGCATCACTTTTGTATAGACAAATCAGTTTTAGCTTCAATGTGAGGGACACAAAATGAAGTGCATAGAAAGGTCTGATTGGGAATGCAAGTGCATGCCACATGATTAATTAACATAGTATAAATAATGAAGTCTGTGACTACCATTTTGGGTCTTTATTTTTGGATTAAGTAGCTTTCAGAAGTAAAGTGGATGGGATGCCAAACTTCATGAGAACATAAAATTGAAAGTATTAAGGTTAAAATAGTGTTGGACCTGAAAGGGGAGGTACTTAAGCATTTTGGTCAGATCTCCGGCTCACACAGCTTATCACCGTGACATTCGCGGAGTAATTATTTTGAGTAGAAATCACAGAATGAAGTCGACTTGTGTAGAGAGCTGTCCTGTATCTGAAGAAAGGGACCTTATGTGCTTAGTTGGTTTAATAAATGCTATCCCATTAACTGCCTAATTGGAAGTGTTGCCAATGACTAAATAATTAGGTTCAATACATGTGCATTAGATGCATCTTCTGCAGAGATGTTAAAATTTTATAGCTTTGACTGTCATAAAGAAATACGCCACCAAATATGTAATCCTGTGAATAGGATCTCATCTGGCAAACGTCACTGATGGTGCGCTGTCTCAGCTACTCAAGTGCAAACCCAGAGCAGAGGCCTGAAGGGAATATCCAACACGCATCATCAGCATCCCGGCTTTAGTTTTCAGAAGCCACACAGGAAATTCCCACACATATTTAGGGCATTGCTATTTATTTGCACACTGTGCTTTGGTTTTAACTATTGATAACCGTGAGTTGTGCAGATGTCTGTCCTGCAGTTCTTTTCTTTTTTCCTTTTTTTTACACCATGGAGACACGTTTTCTGCTAAACTTATCCCTTTGTCCTGCTGATCAGCTCAGGGATTCCCATGTTTTACCTGTACAGAATGTATCGATACAGGAGCTTCAGGCTCAGCTTGAGCAGGAGACGAGACTTCACCGAGAGGAGCAAGAAAAGTTTACAGAAAGGATCATCCAGGTAAATACGAAACCCGCCGGCTGGGAGAGATGTGTGACCATAACGTGTGGTGTGGACCTGATTTGTCAGGACCATGGGAACTTGTGCCCTCACAGCTGTGCCTGCTCGACCTCATCTGAGTAAATGAAGAATCTGGAAGTTGGGGAAATGTAAACTGGAGCCTATTTTACCACGTTGAATCTGTCTTTTCTGCTTGGTGGAGAGAAGCTTTGTCCTCCCCTGTGCGGGGGAAGTCGAGGTAGAGACATGAAAGACTGCGTGGGGAATTATATCAGCCCCTTCAGATCTCCGTGAGCTAGGGAAGGGTGCGTTTGATCTCTCAGACCGCAGTTTGGCTCTGTGCCTAATTCTGAACCCTCCTTGCCCAAAGAAAACCCAACACTTCTCTGAAGTCGGAGGAGTTTTTGCACGCTCATAACTGAGACACAAATCAGGACTTTTTTGTATTTCTCAGTACCCCATGCTTCCAACCTTCTTATTCATAACTGGTGAATAAATCATATTTTGTTACAGGGACTCCCCCTGCTCTTTTGAAGGCTGGAACATATTAGTCAATAGTTTTGTGATCTCTAGCTCCTAGAGCAAAGAGAAATCTGTTGCTAATTTTGGCAGGCTGTTTGGCTCTTAACTGAAGTTTTCTTTTTAAATTTACTTCATAGATTAAACTCAGCATAATTGTTGCATAGTGTAAAGCATTTTTCCTTGTGCCAGCTAATCTCATTATGCCCAAGTGATATCTCTCCATTTTCTCATAAGTAGCTTTAATTTCCAGTTGATCTCCGTAGGAGCTTTCCCATGGAGGCTTTTGAAGGCAACCAGTAAATTGATTTCCTTCCTAGCTGCCTTGGCCATGAAAGCTTTTTGGAAGCTATGCCTGCCTCTTAAAGTTCTTTTCTTTTGCAATAGCAATCCATTGAAAAAGCATAATACTCTATGAAGCTACCTCCAGGAGGGTCTTCTCCAAGCATTTGTGACCGTGGGGACTTAGATCATAACATCTTGTAAAAACAATGAAAAATTCAGCAAAATCAAAGCTAGCTATTCATGTTGACAGTCAGTAGAAACAGAAGAATGAAAGCTTCTTCTGGATTCTTCATTTTTTCCAGATTATGCCCATCCTGTTGATATTGTTCCTTTTTTTGTCATCTTCCAGGATTTCTGGTGGAAATGACTCAGATCTTTGCTGTATTTAACCATAACTTCATTTGGTGGAAGAACCTGCATCAACACAAAATCTATTTGTTTCTTCCTGTAAAAATCAAAAGAAGCCCCTTTTTTACTATTTCATTTGTAGTGATGTTTAACAACATGAAATTGATGTGTGCTAGCAGTGTACAATCTCCATGAGTGTTATTAGGTCCATTATAGCTAATTTTGTTCTAGACTACTTTTAAGCTGCATTTTAAACCCATGTAAGTGAGCAACTACAGTAAATAATTTTAGTTTAATTAGGAACTTTTTAAGGCATAGTAGCATAGATGCTGAAAATTTGCATTACGCCAGAGCATATGGTTTAAAGAGGAGGAAAGTCCTTCATAAACCATCTAGTATGGACCAATAGCCTGTGTCAGAAGCATCTGAATGTTGCAATGAAAATCAAGCATATACTTCTTAGCAGTATTAATTGCTAGGGGGCCCATGCTCCTGAAGAAGAATCTCTGAAGTATTCTTCATTCCTGTGTGACTGTTGTTTGTTGCAGGGTGTGTTCTTGCAGTTTAAATCATTGTGGTCGTTAGTGTACAGTGGCTTTCATAAATTTCATCTGTGGAGCTGGGCAGCAAAGGGAGAGGCTGTTGTTCAGCAGATTGGAAAACAGCAGAAACTGGCATCTGAAAGCAGTGGCTCTGTACTCATTTTCCATCTGCCTTTTCTTGATCGATGTGACCCACAGCTTGGCTGAAGTGGAAACACTGTCTTATCTATGCAGAATATGAAATGTTGTACAACTAACTGGTACAAGTGCTACTGGGCACAGGTCATGCCATGGTTTGATTTTGACATGTTGAGGGAGAAGTCACATTTAAATAATAATATTTCAGGTGGCCTTGTGTTGAAACAGATGTAATTATACATGTGCTCCAAAGAATGAGCTTTTCTTGGTACTTGTAGTACTGAAACTGAGACATGTTGAATGACCAGTTGCAACCTATTCCTGTCTCTTCAGTTGCTGCATGTGTCCTTGATCTAGTTATATCAGAATGAGAAACTCTTTACTGTGAGATGCCTCCAAGGGTGAACTGTGAGAAGTGAGGGACCACAGTGTCTGAGATACTGGACATGGTTCTTTCAGAAGCGTTGCCCTTCCAGAAGCAGAGGGAGACGTAGCCACAGAGGAAAGGATGAGTCTGTGGCGGGGTAGGGAAGAGGCAAGGATAATATTCCTGGTTGTCTGAAGGGCATCTGTGGTCCAACCTCATAGGAATGGCTGCAAATGCATTTAGCAGGTGTGACGTGCAGCTGTGTGGGGTGGTGGCTGTGCTGGGAACATACTGCAAGGACACAATGAAGAGAAGGAGGAAAATATGAGTGGTATAAAATGTTTGAGCAGCAGCAGAGGTCTTGTGCGTGTTTAAATGTCCACTTCCACAGCAGGTTACCTAGATATGGTTATCTAAGCAAAGCTTATCGCCTACTGTCCTCTAATTTCCTCAACAGTCATAACTGCTGAGGAACCTATTGAGCCAAACTCAGTAACTACTCACTACTGAAAATTAGAGATTCCAGTCTGTCTCACCCAACAAAGTACAAGTCCTGGAGACTGCCCCAGGACACTACCCCATTGACATGGTGTCTGTCGTTCCATTAAAGCTGGAGGAGGAGCATATGCAGACCCTGCGGAGGAAAGACTTGGAAGTGCAGAGCTTGACTTTGCAGAATAAACTGGAAGAGAAGACCTGGAGCCAGGAGAAAAGTCTGCTACAGCAAGAACTCAGGCATTTCAAGCAGGACACCTTTCTCCTGTACGTCAAACTGAAGTGGCTGCTGAAACATTGGCGGCAAGGCAAGCAAATGGAGGAGGAAGGGGAGGACATATTAGAGGTAACTGTCCCACCTTATTAACCCAATGAAGTTGCATGTGGTGGGGTACTGCGATGTCCCTTCTTTAAGTGCAGACTTTAAATACGATGTGGGGTCAGCAACTGTATAATTACACACAGATTTAAAGGGGATTCAAATTGAACATGAAGCCTTTTCGTAAGTTGGCTTATGCTACAGTATATTCTGCATGATATGTTACAGATCACGCATCTTTAAATCTAAACCTTAACTAGTACAAACATCTGGTCCTGAAAAACTGTCTCATTGTAAATGAAAATTTAATTTGGTCTCAAAGATATGACTCCTGAATAATTTTTGGAAAGAAAAAAAATGTTAGCGAGTTGATGGAGTCAAATCTGTCTAGATGGGTTGAGTGCTGTCGTTTTTCTCATCGTGTGCACAGTGTGTTCCTTACCAAGCCTTCAGCAATACAGATGGAGGGAAGCTCTGTTTTCATGTTGGCAAGAGAATTATACAGCTTCTTGTGGGAACTTACAGTGAATCACTCTTGTTTGTTCCTCTTCTCCATACACACGTCTATCACCGTCAGCAGCAGTACACCAGCAGTCATCATGGTGATTTTCCAAGTAGCAACTATATTCAGATCAGGAATTTCAGAAGTACATAACAACCTGGAATCCCGAAGCTGACACATCTCAGCAGGGGTGTGATTGCCAGCCAACATGCACTGTGAAGAAAGGTGCTGCTAAATTGTGTCAAGTTGCACACCCAGAATTACCATTTGCTCTGGAAATCTTACCTAAAGGAAAAATAAGTTAAAAAAAGTGTTTGCCCATTCTGACATTTTATACAAAATTCTTGAGAATAATAGATTTATTTTGCAGGTTCATGCAATTCTGAAACCATTTGCTAAGGCAACAAAGTAATTTTTCAGTATTGCTGATACTTATGTGCCTAGTGTTTTTCAGTGTTTGCTGCACTTGGCAGTACAAGTAACCTTTCAGGTCTGGTAGGAGTATGCTTAAGTTAAATACTCCAGTGTTTTCTATTGTTAGATAAAGGCTGGATGAACATCTTTACCTTCATCTGCTGTGGTGATATGAGTCAGAAACAAGACATGAGTAGCTATTTAGAAATAATTTGCTTTTACTTTACTTCAGCAGTACTAATTTGCTTCTGTGTAATCTAGTTCATCTTCTAATATCAAAATAACTTTCATTTTTTCACTGTTTGTATTTTTGGCTGGTTAATTTATAATCATTCCACCTCCAGTCATTATTGGAGTTGTGTGTTTTGCTAATGTATTACAAAGTATAAAGTGCTAGATTTGGCTAGTTCCTGACCTCCATATCTTTATCAAACAACACACTAGTGTCTTGTGTAGTTTTTCATTAATGTGTGGTGGATTATATCCATCATGTTACATTACACCCATCTTCTCAGCTGCATAGATCTCCTATTTTGCAGGCCTGCATAGTGTTGTGTTCACATATGCAGTACATCATGTATCACCCAAAGATCATTTCCAGTAGCCTACAGAATAGAACTCAGTATATCCCACCACAGAGATGCAGGAGAAGATAGTCCCTTCCCTTAGCGCTTCAATACATTCCTGTTCCCCTAGGTAAATGGCAAAGGAGTGTTGATGTGTCCCATCGCTTGCGTTTTAGATCGAGCACCCTGAGGCCCTCCCAGACTTTGGCATTCAGTCTGAGCAGAAGGCGGACGATGCAGAGCGAGAGGAGGAAGAAGAGGATGTTGTGTTTGCACTGACAGATTTCTCCCAGCGTCCCACCACGGAGAGCACTCATCATGGACCACAGCTGCAGACTGCAGAATTACTGCAGCAGCAGAAGCAGGTACTATACCATTTGTATATCATGCCGTGGGAATGGAAACCAGATTTTCCAAGAGAGTTCATTTTCTTCTGCTGCTGTGTTAAATTACCTAGAATCATACTTGTAAAAATACTTCTAGCTACACAGCAATTACAGTGGATTTCATCCATTATATTTATATTTAATCAGAAGCCACGTGATTAGTGTTCTGTTGGCAGATACTATCAGTGAAAAATCTTATTTCCTCTTGTGGCTGTTTGCCCAGAAACATCTATCAGTATGTGATGGTTTGCAGAATTTACATGCTCCTGTTGCCTGACTACATCTATTGTATTCTACTGTCAAGCTTTTAGCAAGAAGAGGTGATTTTATTTCCTTTAAATAATTTAAGCAACTAGCACGTGTATTTAATATTTCCCTTAGAGATGATGGGAAAACAATGCAAAAGTTCCTTCCCGTCACTGGGCTTGTTTTCAAATGCCTAAAAGCAAATCATGCTGACTTGTACCTGACATCTCCTGTGCTCTGCCTGTGTGTGTCAGAGCACTGCCATATATCCTAACTTTTTTATTTGTGCATTTAGCATACAGCAGTCCTAACAATAATAATAGCAAATATTCAAAGGGGACAGACTTAAGGCTTCCAACAGTTCTTCAGGAACATCTCCTTATATTTCTAAATTGAAAAATGTTCAGATGAGAGCATCGTATCATGTGGAATTATTTGCAATCATACATAGAATGGAGCAAGAATTCTGCATAAAGCACAAATTCAGTGAAAAAGATCCTGAAGCTTTATATCTTATGCCCTATCCGGGCTCTTGACATGGGAGCCTGTTCCACAGTGAGAGCTCTCAGACTAATATGTACTCTCTATGACCAAATTACTTTGCTGGACTTGCTGCAGGATCTGGGAATTGCGTGTGTCTTTGCATGTCAGTTCTTCGTCTTGAATCCCCCAGACTCTCATGACTATGTACAACCTGTTTGCTTATGATCTGTATGGTCTAATAGATATGCAGCAGGCAACTGTAAGTCTCTATCCTGTAATAAAGTTAGGCTGGTGCTGGGAAATGCACAGGCTGTTTTGCAACCTACCTGTCTAGTTCAAGATGTAACTTCAGTTGGATTTACTGTTTGAATAAAAATAGTAGATATCTGTGGTCTTTATGCTACTTCATATTCTGCTTTAAGTTTATATAGTCTTTTGCTTTCCTTTTTCATAGTGCTAGCTGAAAACTTCATTTTCTAGCTATAATTTTCTGTGAATTGTGCTACCTAGGTAGCATTCATTTGATCAGTTTGGCATTTGGAAAGGTTCTGCCATGCCAGTCACCCAGCTCCATCACTGTCATCCTCTCAGCAAGCTCTTCTCTGGTAGATGCTGAAGAAGACCATGGAGGAGATGCTCCTGAGCACATCATTTAACTGCATTCCATCTGTAGACTGATTTAATATAGAATGAGTAAAATAAATATAATCCAACATACTATCTCAGTACAAACTCTGTCATGTACTAACTTTCCATATAGATCTCTTAAAATGACCAAGAACATTCAAATAAATTGTGTCCTCTTTGAAATAAGCGTTGCTTAGGCATTGATCTCAATTAAGGTGGCAGAAATGGGAAGTAGGATTGCTTATAATTCATTTTTATATACATTGAGTGATGTTCTAATTCAGAAGTTCCAGCTAATCTTGCTTAAAGAAAAGACCCATAGGAACAGACCACTTCTCAGTACCCCTCTTGATAGTGGATAGTGCATGATATTCAGACAGACTTCTGAAGGTTAAATAGGTTTCTTGCCTTTCAACCGGGAAAAAAGTGTTATTTCAACACTGCAAGAATGAGTGAGTTTGCTAAATATTTCTGATTTTAAGCCCTATTACTTGTTTTGCCTGCTTACACTAGTGAATCTTCTAACAAGCACTGTGTTTATTGAAAGGCATGTAAAGAGGGTTTTCAGTGCTATGGGGCTTGTATTTGTCAATGGCAAGAAATAATTATGATTATTCTCTGGCACAGAAATAGGAAGCCCTAGTGTAGGTTAATTCTGATGCTGTCATAGATTCAGGGCATCGGAAGTGTCTTCTGGAGGACCATGACAGAGGAGTAATTGCCTGCACCACCTCCTGCGCCCTCGAGGCTCTGCCAGAGCCTAGCTCTGCCCTCACACACCTTAGTATCAGTTGGGTCTGAATTGTCCCATCTCACTACGGTAGTTGGCTTGGTCATGCAAACCTCCTGTGTGCAGGACCTTTGCTGTGCTCACCAACCTCGCAGACCCTGGTCCTTGCTCTACACACATTACAGGCTTTCACCCATAAACATGAGCTCCACTTAGTTCATATATGATTCCAAAACACATTAACTAAACAAAAATAGAGCAAGACAACACTTTTCCTCTGTTGTCCCAGCTTTAAAAGCTCTGAGAGTATCAACAGACCCAGAGCACATCCTTCCTGAAGCGGTGGATCTCAGCAGTGCTCACCTCCCAGTATACCACTGAAAAACACCCAGGGTTTTGGGGTACTCTGCAGGTTACCTAAGACCACAGCTGGAAGAAAAGCACTGTTTATTGGGGAATTCGGGGTGAGTGGTGAAGCTGGAAGTCTCCAAGGTTTGCACCTGCACAGGAGAGCCCTAAGTTGTGGTTCTGCCTGGCAAGCTCTGAGATCAAATGCATCAGCATTTGTTTCACATTAGGAAGGAAATTTTGCAACAGTCTAGGAGTGGCTGAGGAGATAACTAGGTCAGAAAAAAGAAAGAGCTTATGGTAACTTCAAGGAACCCATATTTATTTTTAACATTTAATGTTAATATTTAATGGCTTATATTTTCAGCCTGCACTCTAGCTGATGACTTTCTTACCCTGCCTGGGAAGTGGAATTGTTTTGAGAAAAATTATAACCCCTGAGGCCTTAATGTCAACAAGCAGCCTCTAATTATATATTATTATGATCTGAGGTACTCGACTCGGTGGAAAGTACACATCTCACTTGTCTGGGGTATTTATGAGGCCAGTGTGTGGAGAGACGAAGGCATAGCAGAGGGGAAAGCGGAGAAAAAAGGTTAGCTGATGAGTGGCAGAGTAGATGGGGACTCTGAGAAGGGCCAGTTCATCTTTGTGTTCATGGTGTTGTCCCTTGGCTGGTAGCTGGGGCATACTGCAGAAGGGATCCGGCAAGGGACTGGCAAGGCTCAAGGACCAAGCGGCAAGCCTGGAGATAAGCAGGCAAGTTGGGCTGCTAGCACAGTGCAGGAGGGCTGGCTGCAAGTCAGTCTTTCTTTGTGTGTAGTAAGAGAATCAGGGAGAATAGCCTTTGGGAGAAGGAACAGCTTTGGTTCAGCCGAGTAGAAACAGGGAGATGCCTCTTGAATGGTGTAAGATCAGGGGAATAAGAAGAAAAGAGTTTACACGTCTGTGGTCCAGTGGAGAAAGCATTAAAAAACAATACACTCTTGTTGTTGATGAGGTAGTGCCAAGAAAACCCCCAATTAGATCTTTTTTTGCTCATACAATATTTGTTTTCAAAGCTTAGCTAAGAGAAAAGCCCAAAGGAATAATAATTAAGACCTAAACATACTAAAATGATTTGCACCAAGATCCAGCTTCACTTTTGCCTAGATCTGTGATTAGACGGAGAACATGCACAGTTCTCATTCACGGTTCAGGGTCCTGACCTTGTGTTTTTAATTGATTGCTCTACTAAACCGCTTGTAATAGCAGACTGTGGCGAAATTCTTCACTGAAATTCTCAGAGAAAAAAGAATTATGACTAAAAGCAGAAACAAGCTTCAAACAACTGCTCTGGTCCCAAACCTTTCTAGAGCTAGAGGGTCCCATCTCCAAGGTTGACTCAACTTAGTAAAGACTCTGAAGTTTTGGAATTTAATTGACATTTACTACATGAAGTTTTCACTTCTTGTCAGCCGTTGCTTCCTTTACCTATAAATCCTGAAAAGTGGATACAACAAGACTTTAAACTGCTTTTGTAATTCTCTTGTCTTAGATCAGTTGTGAATCTGTCCGACTCCTCCATGTTCTAAATTTCAGTAAGTGGTAAGGTACTAAAGAGCCCACTCCTTGCATGGGAGGCTGTCCAGGGAATCGCAGCCATGCCCTGTTTCTTCTGCCCGTTCAACACCCCTGGGAGGAAAGGGAAGACCATAACAATCCTTGTTATGTATCTGTGTGACTTATTCTTATGCAGAAGCTGTTGGCAGTACTGCCAACAGAAACCTAAAGCATGTCTAGGTGTAAATGTTGTATTTCAGAGCACATTGTCTCAAAAATACTTTGTCTGTTCTCCAAACTGTGGATAGTTAGGGCCTGGCGGTCGGAAGATGTCGCGCTGTATGGAAAGGTAGGCCCCCCCCTCCTCTCCTGATAACCAGTAGCGTTTAGCCCATAGGTGTAAGCAGACGGAAGTGACGCTG
>Ga0065711_1000327_pt1 | contig 81890 bp, 30 predicted proteins | sample Hoacrofraction12_FD_59098 | JGI IMG/M metagenome (GOLD analysis project Ga0065711, IMG submission 59098) | Hoatzin crop microbial communities from Cojedes, Venezuela - Epithelial fraction 12 v2 (version 2) | ecosystem: Host-associated > Birds > Digestive system > Esophagus > Crop | place...
AAAATTTGACTGATGGCACCAGTCTCTGAGCCACCTGTTAACCAGGTGAGTTTTCCTGCCCCTTTCAGTGCTGTTCCCTGCCACTGATGGGATGGAGGAAAACACCACCTGCGCCTCTGATCCCTCAACCAGTCGCCCCAGTGCCCTGAAGTCCCTTTTGATGGCCTTGGGACTTCTTTCTGTGATCTCATCCCCGCCAACCTGCATTACCAAGAGGGGGTAGTAATCAGAAGGCCGCACCAGACCAGGGAGTTCCTTAGCAACATCCCTAACCCGGACCCCAGGGAGGCAGCAGACTTCCCTGTGGGATGGGTCCAGTCAGCACATCGGGTCCTCTGTTCCCCTCAGAAGGGAATCACCTATGACAATGACCCTCCTTTTTTTCTTAGTTGAGGCAGTTGTAATACGTGGGGCTGTCTGACTCGTTCTAGGCAACATTATTACTATTGACAGGACTAGAGAGGAGACAAAATAAGCTAACTTGCTTTGTCTAATAAAAAAAGGCTGACTGGAATATCACTGATCTATACGGATTTATCATTACGGCAAATATTTAAAGCAAAGAAAGTATGTAGACATGACAACAAATGAGCATAAATTTTCAGTGAATGTATCTAACTTGGATATTAAAGGAAGTTTCCAGCAATCAGTGGAGTGAGGATCTGGAACAGCCTGGGAAATTCAAAAGAGCCACATGAGCTAGAATCTTAGTCGATTTTAAGATAAAGTTCCATATATTCTGCAGGTGACTTTCGTGAAGAATGTTAGTCTGAATCACAGAGACAAGCTAATTGCAATGAAACTTGCAGATACCTCAGATCAGAAATGTAGTGTATTATTGATAGTAATCCTTTTCCCCTCATTAAAAGGATGAAAACTAGCATATTGCATATAATTTAACACTCATTTTCAGGACCAATATTATATATTGCCTCTGATTCAAGCTTGTTTTCTTTTTGACTCATTGACCATAAAAAAATATAAAAATGAAGATACTAATAATATAATGTTCTTTAAATCAAAAGACAAGATGTTAATGGTCTCAGCTACATGTTCTTAGCAGGGAGCTTTGTAACTAGAACTTTCATTACTGAAGAAGCACTTTAAGTATTCAGGGTGCTAGGGTAAGTGAATAAGCCAAGACTGAAGAAACTGCTTTAGAGTAGTGGTCAATAATATGCATCCCAGCAGTTATTTACTGTCATGAGTATCTAAGAGGCACTCTTTTTTCCCTCTTTCAATTTTCCTATAATCTAAAGCACAAACAAAATATACTTATTAGCAAAGTCTTAATATTAAAACTTCAGTTTTCTGTTTATCTGTATCTCTGTAAATATCTAGATTTTGAATTGAAAAAGAAATACTTTATTTTAAATTTTCACTCCAAATGTTAAAATTCTAAAATGAGTCATCGTGAGATTGAGAGATGTCACACTGAACCTGTAACATAGTTGCCCCTGTTGCAGGAAAACTAGAAATGTCAAAGATGTCGAGAAAAAGTCAGGAAGCAGAAGGGTGAACATACATTACTATTCTGTATTATCATTAGGCAATTAGTTCCATGAAATGCAATATAGTGCATAAAAATGTAAATCTTTTTATCATTTCTGAATGCTTCTTTTGTATTTCATTATCTTGATACAGCAAATTAATTATCTGTCATGTAAAAATATCTATTTTTAGTCACATTTAATCTGTTCTCTGTTACTTTTACTGAATATCATCGATTTTTTCTTTATTAAAAACTTGAGTCTGGTTAACTTTATTCCTGCCATTCGTATGCTATTATATGTCACCTTCTATTCTTTTTGTCTGATTGTTCTGCAAAGTCTATTTCCAGGGCAGTTTTAAGTTCAGCTCTTTTTAACAGTTGGGCTGTTTTAGAAAAAGATTCCACTTGTTTAAAATGAAGGCAAGGGCACTCCAAAATCCTCTCTGTCAGTCAAAGACATATTAGCCAAAGCTTTAAATAAATCAAATAAAATTCAAAAAGCTGGCCTATTGCCTCACCTGACGGAACTCACGGGATGTGATCTTTAAGCCCCATCTGAGTTCCTTATGCTTCTGTATCCTGAGATTCTTTTCGTAGTTGTTGCTGACTTGAAACTAGGAATGAGGTGTATATGTGTCATATCAACAAGTCTGTGACTGGTCATGTGGGACGGATCTAGATAATACTATGTCAATACGCCTACATGTGTTTGTAAAATCAGGTATAATTCCTGTAGGCTTTAATTTCTTCTTCTGAGCATACTTTGAAAAGTAAACATGTAGTTACCACCAATTATGTTCTATATAGCAGATAAAAGTAAAAAAACCTGCTTTCTTTTAAGTAATCATATCATTACAAGCAGGTCTTAATTTGTTGGTACAGGCTTTCCAGTTTCTTGAAGTTTTCCGAAATCTTAAGCATAAATGTCTGTTTAAAAAAAAAAAAAAAAGAAAAAAGAAAAAAAGATCACCTTATTTAAGCCTCAGATTTATAAGTGCCCATGACATAGTTATACTATTTGATGCTAGCTCATTTTTGGCTAAAAAAGGCTCTCCAGCAATATTCACTATTTTTTCCAAAAGAAGATATTCCTTTGTACACCCTACACATATTGACTCCTCCCATTGTTCTGGCAGTACAACTTGGGTCCTATAGATAGTACTGACCTTCAAAATATCGAAGTCCACTTCATCTAAGAAATGGGTGAACTTCACAGGCAATTGTCAATTTGTGGTTCCCAAGGTTCAGCTTTATAGTACCTTTCATTAGACAAGTATATACTTTTATGTATTTGAGCATAGCCAGGTAAGATCTTCTGTTGCTTTGAATGTGCCTTTTTTCCATGCTTCTAACCTCTCTTCTTTGCTCCCTGAATACATGTGAGTTTGCACCCTGCACCTTTTTTTCTGGAGGCTCCATTATTACTATTACAGTAGCAGTCACATCTGCAGCTAATTTTTTGAAGTTTTAGTAGTGCTTTTCACCCCTTTTATCCATCCTTTCTATTTCACACAATCTGAGGGACTTTGAGAGGAATCATACAAACCTGTGGTCTTTGTGAAATAGGCCACCTGAGCTATTATTGTTTTACTCTGTGTGAGTTGTTAACTAATTTATTTTAAATTTTTACTATTTTCCTCCTTTCAAAACTAATGGCAGTGACTTGAAGTCATATGAATCTCAGAAAGAACAAAGATTTTAGTTTTTGATGGAGTTCTGTTCAAGTCCTGCAGATATTCTTTATATATATTTTAAAACAGACATTCTTTTTGTATATCTAATATTTTTATTGTGTGTATGAGCCACCATGAACCCTTTTAACTGGACTTGAACCACCTCAGCCTATTGTAATTTGATCACATATTTATGTTCAGGTGAAATTTTGGGTAAGGTTGGTTTTACAAGTCAGAAAATATAGTACTATTTCTTATTAAACAAGTTTGGGATTCACAGTATTACAGAAAAATGTATTTTCACTGCTTCAGGGCAATGTGCTATTGCACCATAGAACTTTGGGATTTGAATTGAAAACTCAGGTGTGGATCATCTTTTTTTTAGCATTTCAGAAAATATTTTCATTAATTTTAAAACAATGTTACAGACTACTAAACCTGAATTTGTACTTCCGTTTGTAAGCACCATTCTGCCCTGTTATTCCAATGCTAAAGCAACAGCCTTAGCGGGCTTTACATCTATGCTCTTTTGCTACATACAGTAAGTGTCCAGTATGATGCAATGATTCTGTTTCCACTTTCTAAATTTGTCAATTGACCTTTATTTTTGTAGCACAACCTGCTCGCACAAAAACTAGCAAAGCTTTCCACTCCTGCTTTCCCATTTGCATCTCTCTCCAGACTTACTAGCTTTAGTCTTTTTACAGCTCAGGCTTTGTTAGTCAAGTGAATAATTGTGAACCTTTTTCCACGTTCTACTGAAGTAATAGATTCATTCTGTAGCTACTGTAGGATATGTTTGTTCAGACTTGTGTATCTTTTGGTCTCTTGTACATGTTTGATCATCTCTTGAAATTAGTCGTGGAAAGGAGATCCTGCTGTACAGGGAGGATAGGCAGCTTTTGATCTTGAAAGTCCGCCTTCTGGTCTCTTCTCTTTTATGGCTTGCACGGTTGTATTCCACCGGAGGAATTAAAATAAATGTATTTTAGAAAAAAAATGTATTTAAATCAGGACCATTAATACAAGACTGAAAGGTTCCTAAAAGAAAAATTTAATAAAGTCAAAGACATAATCCAGGAGTCCAGTTCCTTACAGGTCTCTTTCTTTAACAGCTCTTTATTGGTGAAGATTTCTTTTGGACCCAGCCTGCTTTGTTGTGTGGAACTCATAAGTACTGAGTACAATAGAGGCCTTTGGTAAATGCTTCTTCATAGACAAATTCTCACTGCCCCCAAAACATTATTCTTAAATTAAACAAGATATGCCTGTTTGAAAGGTTATATCCACAGGTGTTTCTCTGATGGTAAAACTGAAGTATCATACAGGGTAGATAATAATTTGCTTTGACATAGTTGTAATTTCCCTGGATACCTGCCATGCGCTTTCCACTTTTTTTCCACTTCATGTTAATTTCTGTTAAGGAACTACTGTTTTGTTTTGTTTTGCTTTGTTTTGTTTTGTTTTGTTTTATTAAAGACACAATACAGGTTCTAAAAAGAATCACTCAAAGTTAACAGAACACATTGTTATGTTTGAAATAATACACAAACATTTTTACATCAGTATTTGAAATCTAAACCTTTACCATCTTCATTGCTATGATCTTAGTGCTTTTATTACTCTGGAGAAACTCAAAGCAGCTACAGCAACAACCTTAGTTATTTCGATAAAACTACGTAGTTACAGAACAACACAAAATGTTTAAAGATTTGAATCCCTAATAGCTTCAATTAATGACATTAAGATTGAGTGAACTGGCGGAACAGATTATTTTCAAAAATCAGTATTTGGGTTTTTTTCCCTCCCTCTAATTTTTGTAACCATCTATTGCTGGAGGTTGATTCAGGCTTCATTTTTGTGTGGCTGCTCTCTGCTGCTGCTGTTAATGATTTCACATCTCCAAGTTTCCATTCCATGCAACCAGGATGAATAGAGGAGTTCGAAGGAATCATGATACAGATGAGACACATGTGGATGTGGATGTCTTCCAGACCCTCTGCCCTGACCTACTCTGAAATTATGCTATTTGGAACAAAGGGAGGCATACCTTCCAGAGAATGGTTACCTAACTCAAAGAATGCAACATCCTTTGAACAGATGTTTAGAAATGGATTTTTATTGGGTTTGTTTAATATGGATAAGAGCAGGATTTGTGAGCTACCTTTCACATGTAAGAAATGGGCATGGGAACTGTTCTCTTACAGGGGCTGGTGTAGTTACCTGAGATGAGGAAGTGCAGATTAGAACTTCTACTTTTGCTGTACAGTGACTTGAAGCAATAATTTGCATAATTAGATTTACAGTGTTTTGCAATTTTGTGTTAATTCTGAGTCAGAGAGGTTTGGTTTTTTTGTGTCATTGCAAGGCAAAGCTTAAGTCTCATCCTGAAATTTTCAGATTCATGACACTACCCCTGGGGTAGTGTCCATATTACTACTACATACTGTTCATACTACAGAAGGAGGGTGTATGGCTGTAGAAGACCGCTGCAAACTGGTTTCCTCTCTACATTGCCGTTGTCGTCTCTTTCTGGCCTCCGAAAAAGCTGCCACGATGACCTGGAGGAAAGCGCTTGCGTGTGGACTAGCATGCGGACTGGCAAGAGAGGACTTGTCTAAGTGGGCAGCACGTATGGCACGAACTGCACATATGGTGCATGGGCAAATGACCCTATAAAATGGAAGCACATGCTCCTCTGAGCCCTCTTTCTCTCCTCCTCGCCGCCTTGCTGACCGACCTCGTCCTCGACAAGACCTCCACACCTACACAGAGACTGAGCCGACCAGACATCACTGGACATTGTCAATTCTGTGGTGGTGTTAACCAATTCTGCCCCCCCCCCAGCACTCTTTTCCTTGCCTGCTGAGGTTTTTCGACTTTCTTTCTTTCTTTCTCTTGTCCTCCCCCCACTGCCATCCCCGCCCAACCTCTGATTCCCGGTTCCCCGAAATAAAGTTTACAAGGTTGCACAGCACCTGACTCCGTTTGCATCTTCATCTTGTCCTTGAGATCGTATGGAAATCTCCCTGACATCAGACTGGGACAATGGCAAAGAGGTTTCTGTCTCTAGCTTCCTTGAAAGGTACCAAGGTACCAATGACACAGGGGTTAAGAGTTTTACCCATGGCATGGATAGTTTCTATAAAAAGTCCTTAGAGTTATGCCTGTGGTGAAAAAAAAATGAATACTAATTGTATTGATTTTAACTGCATATTTTATTATTAAAAAAGTATGTGACTGTCAAGTTTATGCTTTTGGAGAAATACGTTCTCCACTCTAAAAGCAGTGATCTGATCTAGCAACTAGATAAGTTGGCTGATAGAATCTGCTTGTTTTGCAAACCAGAACTGAGTGGTCAAAGACAATTAAAAAGTCTGTTTAAAATATAATGATCTATCACAAATCAATCACATGCACTATATGATAGAAAAAATTAGCTTTTGAATGTGAAAAGAAAATTATGCAAAGTTGGAAAGTAGTCATAAGAACAATTCTAATGTAGATAATTTTTTAAGTCTTTAGATCAGTAAAAACTATATAATTTCTGAACTATCTGAAGATCATTATGACATTCTTCTGTAAATTGATTAGCTTGCAGACCATGATCTGGGAGCCACTGGTATAACAGATTAAACTACTTTTAAAATAAGTATTTACCTATGCACATTATGACTGTTTTCTTAAGAACAGCAATGTTGTCACTGAAAGTGCAAAGAACTTGTAGGCACTTTGCAGAAGGGTGAAGTCTGTTTAAAAATCTGAGTATCTTTTGATTACATCTAAAGAAAAACCAACATAATCCTCACTAAACTGTGATTTAGTGGGGCTAAAATACAGGAATATTTGATAGAATTCTGTGGCTTATAAAACATAATTTTGGTGATATCCCTGAAGTTTTATGAAATGTATTCTGCAGTTATAGAGTGCTGCATTTCTATCTGTTGTGCCTTTTAATTATTTGAACATAATGAGTAGCAGTTTTTTTCTACTTATCTTTGAATGAGTTTCCAGTCATTCTATGATAATATCATGTAAACTAGCAAAGATATTTATTTTCAGTGAAGAAAGAAACTAATATGATTTGGGATTTTTTTTTTGTTTCAGAGAACGACTAAAAAAGAGCCAAATACCTTTAGAGTATTCCTGCCACTTAAAGTAGGTGTTATTGTTGATAAAGTCAGTAGGCATTTTTTGCTTGTAAGTAGAAATTTCACAGATAACTATCCACGTCCTCATTAAAAAAGTAATTGAAAAACAGTCTTCTGATTTTAAAATTTAAATCAGTTTTACTTAACAGTTGTCAAAAAATTTTACATGCCACCGATTTTCTTTAGTGTCATTTAAAAAACACTAAGGATTTTGAATATGAAGTTGTTTTGTTAATAAACAGATTGAGAAATCCAATATTTACTAAGCTCATTTTCGACAACCATGACATGATAACCACCTAACATGAAGAATACATTACATTGGACCTCTAACAAGACCAAGACAAATGATCAAGGTAAATTAGTTTAAGTATTGATGATTGAAGCTTACCTACTCTCATGGCTTAACCCCAGCTAGCAACTAAGCACCAGAGAGCTGCTCACTCACCCTTCCTTGTCCACCTCAGTTGGATGGGAAGAAGAAATGGACAAAAGGGAAAATTTGTGGGTTGAGACAAAAACAGTTTAATAGGAACAACAAAATAATACTAATATACTAATACATTAATAATAAAACTGCTAGTAATATATATAAAAAAGTGCAGTTCCTCATGAACTCCACTCATGTTGAGCAGTCAGTCCTGGAAGAGAGCACTCTGGTCCAGAACAGCTGAACCTGTGGAGAGAACGAAGAGACAAGAAAGGTTGGCAGGCCCAAAGGCCAACTGCAAACAGAACTGAACGGGAATGGTTCTGCCCAGATTGGTTCTCCCACAAAGTACTGCCCTACTGAGCTGGAAAAAGCAGACTCCAATTTTACATAAACCATGACCCTGATGGTATGGAATACTCTCATTGATCAACCTGGATGTCAGTAAAGGTCTGTCCATCTATTCACCCCTTAGATGTCCCATACCTGGCAGATAGGAAGCCTAGGAAGATAGTTTCCCTGGTAATGGCTAAGATATCAGCAAGTACTTACATTCCTTCTTTAACTAAATCCAAACAATGAGCATTCTAGCTATGAGAAAGAAAAGTTTCTAGCCGTGTGAAGAAAATTAACTCAATTTCAGTCAAATTACCACACCTATTTTACTTAATATTGTAAAGATTTATAAAACTTATTTTATTATAACACTTCTAATAAAAAAAGTTTGGGCAGATGTGCAGTGCCAATTGGAGAGAACAGTTTGTGTATACTTAGATATTACTACAATTTCACTCAAACAAGTTTCTTGTTAAGTAATACCTGCATTTTTAAATATTATTTTGAATTTAACAAATTTCAACAAGAATAGTTATTTTTGTTTACATTTTCTGCAGAAAAGTTGTACTTCTGGCACAGACTGAAAGCTGAAATGCTTTAGCTACAAACCCATCAATTGAGAACAGTAACAGTTTCCCTGGATGTGTGTGTCCTTTGTAGTAGGTTTCATGGTCTGCTTTCAAATACAGAAAAAGTCTCGAGCTCAGAGAAACACTCTTGAGGTATGCATGACTCCATTTGCTGCTTCCTCTTGACTGAAGGATAGTTTGGGTCCATTCTCCAAATGATTCTCAAAGGAGCTGGGAAAGGAGGTCTCTGTAGAGTGCAGGCAGTTATATCAGCACTCCATATTACATCAAAATGCAAACAGACTGACCTGCTATATCTTCTATGGTGTGACTTCTTTAACGGCTACAGGCTGCATAAAATTAACTGTATGTCTACTACAAATAAAGAAAGATACTGTTAAGTGAGATTTCATCAGATTGCATGCATCGCAGGAGTTCAGGTTCTGCTACTGCTTCTGATGTGCTGGTGTTAGTCCTTCGTAATGTTAGGTCAGGACCTTCTTTTCTGTTGTTTTCATCTCTCAACTTTCCTATAGCACAAGTCACCTTTTATAAGCTCCTAACTAATACACAAAATTGATTTCTTCTATCCATTCAGGGTTTCATAACATTCATCAGAGACATTTGATCCTCACTTCATAAGTCTTACAATAACCTTCAGGGCTGCTTCAATCTACTTTGTGTTGTCATTAAAATAAGTTCAAGAAAACTGATACATTCTTGGTCGCAAGACCAGTTATTCATGGATTCCTCCATATCAACTTATTCGGCCAGATGTTCTGCTAAAAACTGTAAAGTATGGATATGGATTTTCAACTGTCATGGATCCTAAGAAATGTAATTTCATTATCTCGTATCTGTATCTACCTCTGTGAGGCCATGTCTGTTTAGGCTGTATCTTGTGTGACACAGCTATTAGCCCCTGAACCATAGTTTCCTGAAAGCTGGGTTTCTAATGGTAGTAATTTCCTGTATCTTTTGGAATGGACTGGAATAGAATAGAATAGAATAGAATAGAATAGAATAGAATAGAATAGAATAGAATAGGAGTGGAATGGAATGGAACGGAATGGAATGGAATGGAATGGAATAGAGTAGAACAGATTTAGTTGGAAGGGACCTATGATGGTCATCTAGTCCAACTTCCAATTTAGCTTCCCTTTCATCTCATATTTGTTTATATTTAGTAGCCAGTTAGTTTTTTATACACATATGTGTATTCATAGATGTGAAGTTATTTTGTATATGTGTGTGTATATGTATACATTGTGTAATGGTGTCTTGCTTAGTTCAAGCATCTAGGCTTGTGCTCAAATTCTGTTTACTTAGCATTATGAATATGGGATTAAAAATGTAAAAAGGAGCTAAGGAGCTCAAATGCTTACTTTTCACACATGGATGAGTGAACCATATATGACCATTAAAGCTACAAGACGTCTGGGTGGAGGAGTGGTGGATATGAACAAACAGACAGCAGTGCTCAGTCTTATGAGTAAATGCTAGTGAGCAAACCCATATTCAGACTCTTTCAGAAATGTACGAAGCCCTGAGACATCCCCTGCAGCCATGCAAGGTTGTCGTTTGGAAAGTGGAAAACAGGCGGCACCTACAAGAAGACTGATTTGGGCCCTACATGTTTTTCTGCTTATATGTTGATGTTATTATATTCTATTTCATTACCTCTAAATGGGTTATGACATATCTTACAAGAGTACTTGTATTATTTGGTAAATTCCTTGCGTAAAGATTGATTCTCAATAAATATTTGAACAATTTTTTCCCCTCAAGAAAGCATAGTAAACCTGCAGGTCATTTCTTTTCACAAGAAAGCATAGTAAACCTGCAGGTCATTGATCTTCTTAATAGAGACTGTTCTTTGGAGTGATACAAGTGTCTTAATAAATTGCATATGCATATGGTTAAGTTAAATAAAATCTTTCCAATGTTCACTAATCTGGCTGTGAACAGTACCCTTTCGTTATAAATCAGCCCTAATATTCATGGCTTTTCATTAACATGCTTATAATAAATATAGTAAGGGAGACATAAACACATTAATAATACCAGTTACGCTTAATAGCTTTTGCCCTTGGAAATTCTTACCTACCTCTTATAAAAGTCAATGGAAAACCTGCAGCTGAATGCATTTAAAGAAAACGTGAGCCAATATATGAACAAGCACATTCAACATAAAAGAGTTAAACTGCTAAACTGTTGCTCTTCCTATTCTTCACTGCCTTTTGTTTCACTATCATGACAGACCAGTTCTTGTTGCAGGTGCTTAGTAAAATCAGGAAGAATACAATCTGTAATTTATAAGCAATATCTAATGGAGAATACTTTTTAAAAATACATACTTAGTAAGATTTTATTTCTTCAGTATACTTCAGAGATATACACTGATGACAAATTGAAAATGTCTGTATCAAAATACATGGACCAACTTAAAGCAGATATATTTGCTGTCTGTCTAGTTAAAAAAAATAATCAGATTTATTTTAGCACAAGCTTGGAATTAAGTTTTTACTTAGTTTTCTATGAAAGCTTAAAAATTTATTTCAGCATGTAATGATCTCTACAAGTGCACATGTACACACAGATTGTTTAGCAGAATGTACTCTGTTTTCATAAGGATATTGCATAGCCTCCAGCATTTACTTCTATAACATTCTAGTTTTTGGAAGAACTGTTAAGAACATTTCTTAATAGGAATGTGTACAAGTAGGCAAGGTGGATTAAAAATTATAGTAGTTAAGAGCTACTTATATGTTCAGTAGGTGCTGAGGTATTTTATGAAAATTGCATGGAAATTGCTATTACCATGTCTTCATCAAGCTAACTAAGGGACATTTTAATCATATCTGATTTTCTCTCCATAAAGAGTTATTGTGACCAGCAGCAATGTGACAAGGAGAAATTTCGAAAAGAAAATTTGTTACTTCTGAAAAGAAAATGAGAGCTGGAAACCTGAATAAGAGGCAATCTAATTTTTTTCCCTGGCAGAAATCAGAGAAGGAAATAAGAACTCAAGACCTAACTCTAAACTCTTGCCAACTTTAAACGATTTTTTTTTGAACCACATTTAAGTTTGTCTTGCCCTCTGGAAGCAGACAGAAAGATACTCATAGTCTCAGTGATAACTGCCTGAAGTAAGGAAACAGACGGTATAATAAGATTTAGTTTCTTACCTCAGTGACCTTGAATAAGATGATAGACTATATAAATACGATGTGAGTTTATTCCAGTGTCTGACACCTACTAACTCAAGTTTACTGGAAGAAAGGGGAATCATGTGAAAGAATACCCTTTGCTATCGCAAAGTAACAAAGAGAAATACATTGAAAGATACACACCTGAGGAGTTTTGGTGTCAAGTATCAAATCACACCACCAGCAACAGAGCTGGAAGTTGACACAGAGAACACGGACATCATAATACATCAACAGAAATGTAAATATCTTACACTGATTGTACATGATTTCAAAGAATGCTAGAGTGCTTTTCGTGCAGAAAGGAATATATTTTGCTTATTTTTACAATGCGTAACTGTTTAAATAACCACAAGCTTTGTGAGAAAAGAACTTTGCAGCAAAATCACGCCAAATGTATGTTAGAACATACTAATAAGTCTATCTTGTCTGATTATGTAAACAAACAAAAAATAGATACATTTGAGAGGGAGATCATGGGATTTTTTTAGTAAAAGAAGACAAGAGGCTAAAGCACCTTTGAGCATTGGCAAAAACAACAACAAAAAAAGAAGACATTTAAAAATAAGTTATGTGTTCACCTGCAATGGGTAGTTGCTGTAGTATGTGATCTGAATCTTATCTTATAGGAAGTACTACAACAGGAGGATGTGCCTGGCAGGAAGCCAGGCAGGTGCAACAATGACCCAACCTGAGCTGACTCTGGTGTCCAATAACTCAACACACCACCTCTCCTCTCCTGATCACCCACCATAAGAGATGGAGCCTGAGTTGTGGGCTGAATGGACTCCGGACTTTTTATTGACATTTTACAGGGTGGCCCATAGACCAAGGGAATGATATACATATATATGTCTCAGGATGGGGAGATGGCAGGTGGTTAGTGAGGGTGTATTGGATAGTGTGGTACCCACCAGTGAGCACATAGAATGGTATGGAAGAAGGGGTTGAGACTGTACCAAGTTTGTCTGGGATGGAGTTGATTTTCTTCATAGAACATAGAACATATGGGGAACATAGCCCCATATGGGGCTGTGTTCAGATCTGTAATTAAAACACACCAATGGTTAACAACACGTTGATGTTTTAGCTATTGTTGAACAGTGTTTGTACTGCATCAAGCCCTTCTGCATTTCTTATGCTGCCCCCACAGCAAGTAGGGTGGTGATGTGAAAGATGATGGGAGAAAACACAGACAAGAGAGCTGACCCAAACTGACAAAAGGGATGTTCCATGGCATATGACCTTGTGATCAGAATTAGAAACACAGGGAAATGAGAAGAAAGGGGGAACATTTGCGGTTATGGCATCTGTCTTCCCAAGCAACCATCATGCATGCTGAGGTCATGCTCTACAGGTAGCAGTAAACATCTGTCTGCTGATGGGAAGTAGCAAATGAACGCTTTCTTTTGCTTTGCTTACGTGCGCGGTTTTTCTTCACTTATCAAACTGTCTTTATCTTGAATTACAAGTTTTTTTCCCTTTGCCCTTCGGATCCTCTCCGTTAGAGGATCGAGGGGTGAGCAAGCAGCTGGGTGGGGTTTAGCTGCTAGCCAGGGTTGACACACCATATCACTCCACACTCATTGTTAACTTGAATTTGAAGTGTGGACAATTATTTTCATAAATCCACCATAAACCCAGAAGATACACTATTTTGGTGTTGTAATTTTTTCCAGGAAATCTGTGTAGTAGAGTTGGGTGGGGTTTTGGAGGGTGAGGTTTTATGTGTAAAGATGTGAAGTCTCTTCCAGAGGTGCTACCTGCCTGGGAAAGAAAATGTTCTTTTTTTTCCTCACTTTCTACAGTTGTTAAACTGATGCTGAGAGTATTTTTCCAATCTCTCTATAGATGACCTAAGGTTATGATAGAAAATATATTCTATTATCACTTTTTATACGAACTGTGAAAGGAGACAGATTAATTTGAATGCTGGCATGGAAAACATGCTGCTGCATCAATAAACAAGCTTCAGCTTAAATGAAGTCAAGTGTCATATGTGAACACTGACACTGTTTATAAAAGAGAATTTTGACCCTAAAATTACAAGACGAGATAAACAATAGCAACCTGCATTATTGAAAGCATAAGACTAAATTGAAGAAAGCAGGTGGAGATATAGTGGAGTTTACGCAGAAAAAGAAATACATGTGACGTTAGTGTGAGATATTGATGTTAGATCACTGTGGCTGCTATGCATACAGTGTGCATTTACCTGCTACAGGTTTTACTATTCTACTAGCTTCTAAGGGGCATCATAGTATATTGAACAGAATCCAGAGGTGAAAATTTCGTACTCTTGAGTGATGTTGAAAAAATTGAGAGGACTAAAATTACTATATTGCCATTTCTGAGGTCATTTTTCAATTGTTTATTCTTTAAGCAGATATGGAAACAAAAGTCTTTGTTAGAAGAAACATGGGTTATGTGAAAGTGTATATCAATAGCATACATACAATCCAGGAAATATACTTTCTCTAGAAAAATTCTGTTGTTCAAAAATATCCAGCTGTGTAAATAGACTCATGATCTGTATAACTGTGTCATTTGTGTTTTCCTCAATATGATGAACTACTACACATATGATCTCTACATACAATGGTTAAATTAAAAAGGAAAACAATTTTGTCATAGTATCGGAAGTTGTGTAAAATGTAATGATTTTATTTGTTTTAATTTAGAAAATACCTTATTGCTGTTGGTCCAGATTTAAATGAATAGGAAAAAACAAATACACCAAAGTCAAACTTAAAGGTTAAATTATCTTGCTAAACTGCATCTCCTTCTCTACAGATATATCTATAACAGAGTCAGCAACTTCAATACAACATACTCACACTGTATAAATACTGTTTACGGAAAATGGAAATGTACAGCATGAGAGTTTTTGTTCATGAAATATCAATGAAATTGCTTGTAATGTTACTGTACATTATTAGAGACTGAAAAACAGGGAAAAATATCACATAACAAGGAAAAGATATTCCCAAGCAAGTTTGTACCCTGTTATTTCTGTTTCACACTTGCTGAAAAAACTTGATGGGGGATTGTTTCTCCCATTTATTTCTCAGACTTGTGGTTTTTAGAAGAATACAGCTAGTACTCTATTTTTAAGCAACTCTTGCCATATCTTTTCTATTTGAACCAAAGAAACACTTACCTGATGCAGGAAGGTGGAATAAGTGTGTTGCAGCCTGAAATTTTTTTATGTGAGCAAATACATTCAATGCAGACAACAGCAAAATTCCTTAATGTATTTAACTTCAATAGGTGGGTAATGACAAGTGGGCTTAGGTGTCTTTTTGGAGTGTCTTATGTATTTGGTTGGACAAGAACAGTTGTAGCTTGTCCCCTATTTTAAAATGAGGTTAATAACATTTCCAGTCTCACCAGGCATTTATGTCACAGTAAATGAACGAATGTTTAATGTACTTGGATGCTATAATAACATCCTCTCAGCTTCTGGCTGCAAATAACCTGACTTGGAAAATACCATTTGCTAATTAATTAAAATTATACTTCCCTCAGGAAATTTGTACAATAAATCCTCCTTGATGCTACTGTGTGGCAAAAAATGCCAATCTCCTGCCTATAATTTTTACTTCATTAAAGGAAAGAATTGTAAAGCACATGGTCAGACTGAGTAATTTAGAAGGCATTTCTGGATGTAACTATGTCCAGTATACTGACCATCATATATCTTTGTACTGGTTTTAGCTGCGGTAGGATTAATTTTCTTCAGAGTAGCTCATATGGTGTTATGTTTCTGATTTGTGACTATAACAGTGTTGGTAACACAGGAATATTTTAACTATTGCTGAGCAGAGGTTGCACAGAGTCAAGGCCTTCTCTGTTTCTCACACCGCCCTGCCAGTGAGTAGGCTGAGGAGTGCACAAGAATTGGGGACAGTTTCCCACAGCTGGGACAGCTGACCCCAAAGGACCAAAGGGATATCTTATACCTTATGTTGTCATGCTTAGAAATAAAAGCTGAGGGAAGAAGCAGGAAGGGGCAGCAAGGCTGGGAGTTGTGATGCTTATCTTCACAAGTAACTGTTGTGAATGATGGAGCCCTGCTTTCCTGGAAATGCCTGAACACCTGCCTGCCCATGGGAAGCAGTGAATAAATTCCTTATTTTGATTTGTTTGTGTGCACAGCTTTTGCTTTCTGACTCCTCTCTTTACCCCTAGTCATTGAATCCAAGTATTTCCTTTACACGAACAAGAAGAACAGGCTGCTGCTTTTCAAGTCAGATTCCTCTACTCAAACAATGCAAAGTGAAACTTTTTCCTAAGAAAGCAGTTCATAGCTATAGGTCAACAATTCCACAACATTACTGTAGTCTGAAAAGCTAAAATTATCTCCCACTGGAGAATACCTTATTCTCAGAAAACGGACAAATACTAATGCTGGGAAAAATCTGTTTAACAATTCAAATACTTCTACTAGCTTGCATTGTTGAAAGAGTAATACTCTTCATGTACAGGCTGCATTTCTACAGTCTCCTTTCTTGACTACTGTCTAAAACATTTTCATGTAGTGAGTGCAGCAGAAAAAGGGAAAAGTTTCATGAATGCAATATACAGAGCAGGTTAGTTAAACTTTGAAGACTTTCTTTGTGCTGACACTAATTATTGCACAGCCCAGATGCTTCATCTTTTCTCCTTTTAAACATTCGTTTAAGAAATTCAGTATTCTACAATGAATTATAATTTTTATGAAGTACAATTACAATATTGAATCAGATATTCAGATGGTCTACAATGACATAGCTGCACTGAGGTCTAGGTAGTAGATAAGTATAAAATGTGCCAGCCACTGGAGGTGAAGTTTATAAAAGAAAAATGTATTGACTCACATGTCTTTTGTTAGGACGGATTAGTCTTTTACCAGAATGAGGATATCCATCCATCCAGACCATTTGATCCTTTTCACATCTGGATCAAATCCAGATTTCATTCTGTAGAATACTGACTTCGCATCTCTGCTCTCTTGTAGTGTACAATTGACAATGTAAAGGTTAAAAAAATCGTTTTTTAAGAAAGTCTTTGGTAAAATATGACATGAAATATTAATGGAAATGGCAGATTGTTAAAGCTGACTCCAAACAACCACAGCCATATAAACTCCCTTTGGGCAGTGATTATTACCTTTTTTCAAACGTACAGACATATTTAAACCATATTGAGTAGAGGTTTGAAGTGAGATCATGAAACGGGTGTACTCTCAATATTTGTCTGTCTCTTTTACACATTGTTATCCTCAAGCTCTCAGGACCTTGGAGGCACAAACAGACCTTAATTGCCCTGATATCCTCACATGATGCCCTCACCGAGGCTCCATTTCAGCTCAGGCTTGAGCATCTGGCCCTTTCAAGAGCTTCCTTGTCAGCATACCTATCTTCATCACTGTCATCAGTCTTGTTTCCTGGGTGGGCATTGGACCTATGCTGCAGCTGGCTTGATTTCCAAGTGTCTCTTTGGCCCTGTTCTCTTTGCAGTAGCTTTTTCCCCAGACTCCTCTCTGGACTTGCTTTTGCTACTCACTGACAAGGATCAGAGGTAAACCAACTGCAGATGACCCGTACCTTCACATTGGTTATGTTGTGATCTGAACATTTTTTTAACTTGAGAACCAGCATGAAAAAGATAAAGATAGTCTGATACTCATTTCAATTTTAAAGAAGTTTAAATGTGCTGGGATAATATTCTTAAAATTTGGATTGGCTGATCAAAAGAGGCAGGCTGGTTTAATAAACACTTACTTAAAACCAACACTTTTTAGATGCGTCACTGAAGTTTTATGCTAAAACAAAACAAGAAGATTATATCTTCTAGAGAAAAATGTAGATTGAGAAAAGGCAAAGGGCAATTAACAATCCTTATTTTTAAAATTTATGGTAGACTTTTGTCAGGAATGAAAATCATAAGAGGATTTTAGTTTTAAGCCTAAATTTTCAAGTTTGTGCTGGACATGCTCATGGAAAAAGCAAGAATTATGTGACTAAAACTGGTTGCATAGACCTGCAGCTAATAGGAATATGTAAATCCAAAGAGAATATCTCATTCCTTATGAAGTCAAATAGCGTATCATAATTTAACCCCAGTACACTCTGAGTATTTCTCTGTCATAAAACTGTTCAAACCAAGAATTAAATGTTATATTTTACAGCCATAAAGACTCCGTAATGTGAATCACCTAATTTTTTTTTTTGAAAATAAGGATTTGAAGATATTAAGGGAAGGTAGAAAAGTACAATATGAATCAAAAGTGCAAAACAGTCTACAAAACAAGACAGCCTCTGTTTTAAATACTGGATGTGAAATAGCACAGGTAACACATAGTCAGAACCCATGATAAAGTTAAGAAATACTGATGTTCTTAAATAGTCAACATATACTATGTGGAATAAGTGTTAGCACTGAAGATTTGTAGCAACTTTTAGTCTTTTACATGTTTTTATTGCTGTCAGAATAATTTTCATTTCTAACTTTTAAAGAAGAAATGCACACTATTTTAGAAGTACTTTGCAAGATGCCTTAGGATTTTTTAAAATTAAAATAGTTACATTTAAATGTGTAAAGGTGCTGCTTAATTATAACTATCACATTTAATTTAAATATGTAAATAAAAAATTCTTAAAATCTGTTACAGACAAGCTTGTCAATGTCAGTTTTCCATTTTATTTAACAAATTGTCTAAAGATAAACAGAGACAGAGTTGATTGCTTCTTGTGCTAGATGTTGTATTAGTCTTCAACCAGTACATCAGTATCTCTCATTTCACAGAAAGCATTGTTATCAGATTTGCTTTGTTGCTCTTCTAGCCACTGAAACTTCATTTTTTTTTCTATGTTCCCTTTGTTACAGAAGGTTCTAACACTCATAGTTGCTAAGGGTTGGGCCAAAATTTTTGTTAAACTATTTCAGCAAAGAAATGTAATTAGACACTAAATTCAAGGATAACGTAACAACCTTAAATCTATTGTTGAGAAGATCTGAGAAACAAAAGACATATTGAAAAGCAGTCTGCCCATAACAGCCATGTAGTTTATTTATTAATGTTTTGATTGTATGCACAAGCAGTAAGTTGCTTAGGAGTTACGTATGGGCTATAAAAGATGCAGAGTCAGGTGCTGAGTTTGTCCTGTTTCCTTTTGCCATGATCAGACTGTCATCAGAACGAGAACTAGCTTATCAGAGATCATTTGCAGTTTGTCTATACCACACATCAGCAAAGATATCCCTTCATAAAGTACATTGATATGCTGTGCAAGCTTGAGCATAATGAAAGCACCATCAATCAAGAAATGTGTTTTTCACAGAAAAAGACTGTTTATAAACTTCTGAGAGCAGTTTCCTCATACAAATGTTTTGAAAATTATGATTGTCACTGGGTAGTTTAATTGCAACTTTGTGATCAGTCTTGCTGGTGCTTAGCTTTTAGTGATTATACTTATAGATGAAAATAAACATGTTTATTTAAAAATAGAAGCATTTTAAAATGCTGTATAAACAAACTTGTATACACTGAATGTCTAAAATCCTTCATGTTAAAAATGTAAATGAGTGGAATATAGCAGAATCATTCTACTGACATGGTAGTGTTCAAGGACTTTAATCGTCCATATACTTTTAACAAAGTTTGTGTTAAAATCCTAAAAGCATTACACACTCATATCATAAGGCTTGCCATATCTTTATTTGACAGTCACAGAAGAATTTTATTGACTATCTCATGAAATATCAGTCTGCATTCATTCTATTATATCTAAGCATTGAAACTTGATCAAAGTCATCTAAATGAAAGATTTTTTTATAAGGTTAGTTTTGTCACTAGTGTAACTCTGAATAGATAATCCATAAAAAAAAACCCCACACATACAAAAAAAAAACCACCCCAAACAAACTAAATACTGGGGGAAATGGAAAAAGGTTTTGTAATTTAATCTAGCAATTCACAATTCGTATTTCTGCATGGCCCAGCAAGGGTACAAACATGTTACCTTTCTAAAGCAGTGTTGCTCTTGACAGACACAAAAGACAGCTTAATACAAGAGAATCCAACAAAACTTTTCTTACACCATTTTTTTTCACAGCATCCTAAAAACACTGCTCAGAACTGTTATTGCTGTACTCCATTACCTTGACATTGTCTTTTACAGTAATAAGCAGAAGAAAATTTTTAAGAACATTGAAAAGATTTTAAACCTGTGCATTCACATACACTGATGCATTCTGCTATGGTGTTGTGCAGTGGATAAAAGTTTTCATAGGAAGACAATTTAGTTTCCAGCAAATAAATTTTAATTTCCTCACAGACTTTTGGCATGCCATTCATGCGTTTTTCCTCAGCATTCCCTTATATATTTTTAAGAACTAACTTGATAAAGCCCTAGGTATATTAGTGCATTTATGTGCACGTGTTCAGATAGCAGAACAATAAGCAACAGTTCCTAAATATGTGTATTGTTATTATCTCTTTAACAGACTATCATCATCTTTTTGAAGGATTAATGTGTGTATGAGAGAAAGCAAGAGAAGGAGAGGGGGAAATGAAGAAACTTGTGTTTCATGCACATGACTATCCTAGCACATTTAATGCACACTTCTATCACTAGCTAACAAATTTGGATAAATCTTCTGGAACTGTTAAACTGACAGAAAATATCTATGAAAGTTAATACATCATAAAACAGAAAAGGACACCATCATCACTTACGGCTGGTGAGTGAGAGCACACAAATCTTTCATATCAAACTTTCACTGTGAGACAATGACGAACTCCTTGCTGAGACATCGAAGTCCTTAGTCATAGCCTGGCACATGGAGAGGACAACAACTTGCCTCCAGCAGATTTGGCAGCTTCAGCAGATTCACTCTCAAAATTTTAGTGAAAGAAAGATAGAGAAATTTTTCTAGAGCAAGTTGAAGCAATGAGTGTGTTCTACGCTAGGTGCAGGGAGCTAGGTGAAGGTGTGGAAATATTTATACGACAACATTGCAAACCAAGAAGGGGAGTCATGCAGTTGAGATGTACATGTATATAGAGCAGAAGATGGAGTAAGATTTTCGTGGCTAGAGAGGTTGGTATTCCCCAATTATTCCTAGAGGTAATGCAAGTGTAGGGCAGGGAGGCCTGGGTAGGTTGTGCACAGAAATTCTGTATACAGCCTTAGATCTCTATATCACTGATATGCTTGTTTTCAGTCCCCTAGAGTATGTTGTAACAGATCTACGATGGCTTACAGATGTCATTCAAGACTAATGGAGCTGGATGGAGGTCAAAAGCAGAGGTGTTTTTCTCCCTTGTCTCCTCCATCATTTCTTTGATAGCATGCCTTTCCGTTGTTACATGCATTCAGATACACTGTTGGTATAAAACAGGGTGTCTAAGAAAGGTGTTCTCCAGATATAGCATATTCTTTGTTATTTCTATCACCTTTTTTAAGTCTGTGCATAATGCTTTGTGGAAGGAAAAACATAGATTTGATCTTTGATTTCTGAAAGTGAGGACTGTGGACATTAGGGATGAGAAACAGTTAAATATGTATATATTAATTACGCTGGAGGGGGCTGAATGTCATCTTCATTGGTCATTTATTGGTTGCACTTCATGCAACTGGAACAGTAGTATATTTGTCTGTAAGCATATTCAGAGATGCCTTTTTTGACTTGTAAGTGAGAACATAAGAGATGAGAAATTTTTAAGAGTTTGGAACCTCTCAGCAATTTCCAGAGATTCTCAGGCCTGTGTAAAACCCCAGTTTCTGTTGAACTGAGCTCCAGTTCAAGGAGTTATTCCTATACAAAGGAGGAGAGAGGGGTGGAGAAATAGTTAAAAGATTTATAGATTTCCAGATTTCCACCAAAATAATGACTAATAAATAAAATATGACTTTGTCCCGTCTTGGGGTGGGAAAAAATTTAGGGTTACTTGGGACATTAGGTTAATATGGCATATTTGCTTCGATGTTAAGAGTCCTTGATAAGAATCTTTAAAAACAAACGAAACCTTGTAAAATTTAAGTACTGCTTATATTGAATGTTGGTAGCAGGATGAGAAAATCTCAAGCAGGTGATGGAGATTACTTTGTTGCTGCAGATCTAAAACAAGTTTCTAGGAAAAAAAATCCACCAAGGGATCTTAAAGACTCCCTTCTTATGGGGGAGATGTTTGAACCTACATTTTGTTTGATGCTGAAAAAGAATCAGATGGGAAGGGCTGTCAGGAGGTCTGAATTCTAGCCTTCTGCCCAAAGCAAGGCCAGCTCTGGGATGAGACCAGGCTGCTTAGGGGGTTTTTATAGCTCTTGAAAACTCCAAGGACAGAGCCTGCACAGCCTTGCTGGTCAACCTGCCTCACTGCTTGACAGTCCCCATCACTAAAAAGCTTTTTCTGTTTCCAGTCTGAACCTCTCCTCTTTCACCATACTGCCTCTCTTCCTCCTGCCATGCATCAGTGTGAAGATCCCGGCTCCATCTGTTTGACCTGCCTGTACGTACAGCCAAGCAGCTGTTAGGTTCCCCCCAAAGCTGTCTCTTCTCCAGACTGAAAAAGGCCTGGTCCCCCAGTCTCTTCTCACAAGGCAAGTGTTCCAGTCCCCAGCTAGCTTAGTGCCTGCCCTATTACTGTTTTTTGGCATCTCTTACTGATCACTGTCAAGACAGGATATTCGGTTTGCTGGATCGGTTTGATTTGTTATAAATGTTTTTATACCTTGAAACGGTTGATGGGATCTTGCTATTTACTGTACGTGTGTTATACTGTACATACTGTACTCTAAGATACTTGTCTGTACATGCTAGTCCATAGGTAATATATACTCTCCTTAAGTTATATGATCTACCCAAAATATTACATAATAACCATATCCAAAATTAAAAATTAATGTTGAGAGGCTATTAATTCAAAAGATAATTTTTCTTTCTCTATTGTATTTTCCCTAATACCCTATTTCTGAGCTATAACACATTACATATTTCCATATTTTAGTCATTCAATACAGTGTCACATGAGAAAAATACAAACAGAAAACGATTAAAGCTGAATACAAGTTCCCAAAAGTGGTCTGTGACACTATCTACACTTTCCTAATTGTTACCTATGCTGACATCACCAGTTACACACACAGATGTGTTTTTTTGTGGACTTGTTATATTAACTGCATTTTGTTAGGTCATTAATATTCATTAACTGTGGGCACACACTTTTCTTATTTAATTTTCTTTTTTATTATTATAAAATCAGAAATATGCTAAAGCATAGATTAGTCTTCTATTTATGTTAGTAACATCCAAGTTCTCTCAAATGTAATACATTCGTGTGTAATATAGACACAAAATTGAAAAGAAATATACATTTATATGAGTGTTCTGCTAAAGCAATCCCATATACTGTTATAAAACTGGTCAGCTAACATGATTTGCTGTTCATGGAGTATGGGCAACCTGGAAATGTTTGAGACAAATTCAATATTTTGACATCCATTATATATCATGGACTGATTTCTCACAAAATACTTGTAATCATGTAGCTGCCCAGTTTACAAAATATTGATATTCTTCACATACAAAATCTGTAACAAAAAATGATTACAATAAATTATTCAGTTGAAGTTTTAAGTTAAGCAGAAGCTAGCACATTTTAACACAGTACTTTAACACTGTTTTGTGGTAAATGTGGGACTTACTGGCACAGTGTGTCACAGATGCCAGAAATATAAATGATTCATTGAAGAAGAGAAATTCTAGAAAAAAAGTTCATGAAAGACTGTTATACACAGAGGTGTGGGTATAACCCCTTGTATAGGAAGTGTCCATGCTGAAATTGCTAAAAATTGAAGAAGGATAAGCAGAATATTGTTGTATATTCCCCATACTCTGATACACTTCTAGTTTCTGACTGTGCCAGAGGCATGCTACTGGGCTGTCCAGACCTTCAGCTTGACCCAATGTAGATATTTGTTGCTCTAATTCATCTGCAAAAGGTTGTATTTCTGTTTTCCACAAGCCACAGCCTCATGTGAAAAACAGTGTAGGTTAAACATATGTGTACCAGGAAAGGAAAAGAAGATCTAGCAATTAGTTTGACCTAGTATTCTCAGGGTAATGTAAATCAGAAGCAACTCTTTCAGATCAGTAATGCTGCAACAAAATAAAAGTAATAAAGAGGGCACAATGACACCTCATTTTTACTTTACATTTGTTGTTTTTAGGGTTTGGACATTAGTTTGGGGGCTGTTTGGGGTGAGTTTTTTTGTTTTGTTTCTCTTGCGAGCCATATAAAAGAAGTGAAACTTCCTACAGATTTTTTCCTTCTTCTACCTTCTTCCTGATTCACATAAAAAACTATTATTTTACCGTATCTAAAACTTACTTTCAGACTGAGAGACCTGCGTATTATTTATGCATACTATCCACTGAAATGCACATTTGATTTGTCATGCTCAGTTTCAGAATGGTGTGTTGTAACACACAATTCCTTTTTCAAACTGCCAGTCATACTACATGAAGTATCATGTTTGCACTCTGAAGTCCTGGTGCACTTGCTTTCATCAGGTTGTCATAGTCTATAAATTCTGTCCACAACAAAATTTATTTCTAGAATATTAGATGAATGTGCTGTTGTTGGAAGATGGGGTGTGATACTTTTCATTAGAAGGGTTTTTTCCCTAAGGAAGTGAAAAAGAACAGAATATCTAATTAGAAAGTCCCCAATACTTCATGCCTGATTTTACATACTGGTCTCTGATTCACAAGCCTCAAGTCTCTCTGGCTATAATTATCTGGGTGAATGATTAAATTTTGTATTTATGCTATGTTATGTTTTGTTTAAACAGCATAGTTTAGAACTAGACCTTATATAAATATATATAAAAAATACACCAGGTGGACTGCTGCTCATCTTCAGATCTCAAATATGTTAATATTCTGAAACAGTATTCACCCAAGACCTCAGACAGAAGCATTTTATGTCAGGTGGCTTGGAACTGCTGTCTTGGAGAAGCCTCCTTAATTCATTTTTTGGCCCTTCTTTATCTGACTGCTATAGGGAGTGGACAACTGTACAGTGCTTGCTAGTATATTTGTCCCCACATGTGCATTCTTATAACTGAATAACAACATCAATGAAGCTTTCACTTTTTTCCTTCTATTCTCTAGTGTAGAAGTCACATAACAGTTTAGTCCCTTGTGATTTACTAGTTGCATAGCTACATAAACATAGAACAGATGTAATCTGGCATCTTTAAAATGTTATATCACTAATTTTTAACTCAACAACAGAAGAATTTTCCATATAAAGTGTGAAGTTAATCCATTCTTTGGCCTCAATATTGTGTCTGTATTTTATTTTTAAGCAGATTATGTGCCAAAAGTTTTTGACTGACTCCCCTAAGTGCTTTCACACCTATTTTTTGCTTAGCCACTAGCAGGAAATAGTACTTGGTTGGTGTAAATTGATCAGACAGCCTACAGATAAAGGACTATAATGTAGTCTTTTGAGTCATTGTTCTCTTATCTTCATCAGATATCTCACACATCAGATACCACATGACTTTTTATATCTTTGACTAGAAATAAATAGCTATGTGCAGCCACTAGGTTAAGTCCTGAACATTCAGAAGACACACTCACATTAAAACATGCACAGACTAATATGAAATACAGAGGGTGCCATAGAAAAAAAGTCTATTGTTAAATAATAGTAATTGAGAGCTGGAGAGTTATTTTCACAAATAATAACAGCACCAAGTCACTGTGAAAGCATTAGGAAGGATCAAAGGCTCCTGTACTTGTGATATTTAATCATTGCAAATTGAAAACTGAATTTTAAGGTTCAACTCTATGGATATTTCCATGGAATGCTAATCATAAACACCCTTGCTAGCAGCCCTTTTTGTAATCATATTTCAAGCTTTTAAAACACTGAAGGACTGGTATTGCTGCAGCATGTCACTGTGCTGCTATGCTCTTCAGCTCTGAATTTAAAACCTGTAAATAAACAAAAAATAAAACCACACTGTAGCATACAATAGCCTGTGGTAACGAGGGCACAGAATGAGTCTGTTGTGCTCAAGCTAACAGCATGAGCACATTCAGCATTGCACTTGATACCCACACTAAGATAAAAAGCTGTATTTCAGAAACTGGCATTATTTCTAGAGCTTGTTAAACTGGTGGCTGAAATGGGCAGTGAAGTCTTTTCAATTCTCAGATAACTCTAAAGTTCTTCAAGAAGTGTTCTGAGAAAACACTACTAAGAGAAGAATCAGTATTTTAGAAGACAGCTTTTGCTGTCATCACATTAGATCTATGTCACATTTTATTTCTTCTTTTGTTCTTGCAGCACAACTAAGAAAATAATAAAAGAGGCGAGAAAGGGAGAATGAGTCTCTCTCATCATATTACAAGATTATTCTAGGTCAAAAACGAGCTAAAAAACTATGGACAGGATATGGGGGTTGGGGAAAATTTTTTACTGCATACTATTCATTGCCAGAACTGTGCAGGCACCATATACTGAAATATCTGTCCTCAATTTTATTTTGATACAGTAAGAAAAAGTCATAAAATCTCATACAGTGTTTGGACAATAGCTAACATAGAACTACCTGAAGCACTTACTTTGAATGAAAACTGAAGTCAATTAATTTTGGAAAGAACTTTCTGATGTTTTAACACTACAGCAGAGATCATTTGGGCATGGTATTCATCAAAATGGAGTGGGCACTACCAGTTAGATATAGAATTATGAGGTTTCCTGTGCACTTAAAGTGAGGTGCTAATGGAGTTTTATTTGACCCTGTCAGTCACTCAACCTGTGTGTGCCCTACTACAGCTCATAACAAAGGACATTTGATGTGATTTATTTAAACCATCACCTACTTAACGAACATCTCCTAGTATGTTATTATAGCCCATATTTAAGAGAAAGGAACACTATTCGTAGGGAAGGGAAACCGGGTAGATAAGATTTGCCTGAGAAGCGCTTGATGTTGTCCAAGCCCTGCAACTTCTATATTTTATCAGTCTTAACTCATTACCCACTTTTAATTAACAGTATCACCCAGCACATTTGTTTAACACTTTTGTTACTTGTACTAGTGTAAAGGAGAGAGAATGCAGTGAATACATGAAAAGGCAGAACGTGTAAGAATCCACTCTGGTTAAGCCACTTCAAAAACAGAAGGGAGAGAGAATAATTTTATTTTGTTGTGAGGTACAGGGTATTTATTTTCTTCCTGAAAAACTAATAAACAGGAGAAAGAATCATTTCAGGTGTGTGTTTCGAGCTATTTATTTTGCCAGTTCCCCCCGGCTTCGTCAGTCAGAGTGATCAGCAGGAATGGATCAGTACTTTGTTAGCTTCGAGGCCCCCAGTAACTGCTATTTCTTTTCCTTTTGTTATCAGCACACCTTTTTATTTCAACACCTCCCAACTGCTTCTTCCTCCCTCTCTATTGCAACCGCTGCCTCTTTTTCCTTCTCTCCAATTAATTTTGCGTAAATCAAGCCTGCGAAATTTTCCTTATGAAGAAGCTTGAATCCATTAGAATCCATTAAAAGTAAAACCTTCAGATGTCTCTTGTCAGGATATAATACTTTCCTTCTTGAGCAAAGAGATAAGGCTAGTTAGAGCATGCACTTCTCTCAGGATGGGACAAAATTTATTTACTGAATTTGAATATTTCCTGTTGATAGCTTTCAAATGAGTTCATCAGACATTTTTATTTAATGTTTGTTAATACTTTCACCTGAATTCAGATTGCACCTCTCTCTAGTTTTTCTTATGACAGAGGGATGACTCCTAAAGTTTAAAAGAGAAACTTTGTGGAAAACTAAAGTAAACAGATCTTTTGGAACTTATGCTGTCTGCATCAATATGTAAAAATACAGTAGGCATTCATTTTGCTAGTAGCTCTTATATTTTTCTAGTACCAATCCAAAATGAGAAGAAAGGGAATGGTGTAATCAATCTTCACAGCTTGCTGCAAAAGCGGGAGTCTTTTTTCTCTCTTTGTCATGATTATTTTCGTTTTTGGTGAACAGTCAATTAAAACCTCTACTTGTTACTTTACAAAGCCATGATTGTCACTGTACCAACACATGCAGATGGTAATTGCTCTTTCATTTGCTGGCTGTACATCAATAAAAGTTGAGACTGTTCTACTGAGGTAGCACAAAGATTTTTAATAAGTCAGCAGTTTTGAGCCTACAAAAAAACCCCAAACAAACAGTCTAAATGTAGGTCAGTGTATTTTATTGTTTGTCCAGAGAAAATTAATGGCAAAATTTGTTACAAGTTTCTGGTAAATAACAGTTTTAATATCCAAATAAGTCCGCTCATTAAAAAATAACTATTTTATGCATATTACAGAACATATTAATATTTAAAGGGAAAAATAATATATAAATAACTAGTAATACCAATAACTCAAATTGAAATTTAGGTTCTATTTTTTGTACAGAACTGTTCAATTGTTACTGAAAGTGACAAATATTTTATTCAAAATGATCAGAAGAGGTCATTTCATATAGTCAGATTATACTGCCACTGGACACTGTGCAGGAGAGATGTATAACTGGATTCAAAAAGGAAAATTCATGGAAGACACAAGGGTAGCTGTTAAAAGCAATTATTTAAATGCTACTTAAAGAGTGAGTGACAAAAGCTGGAAGGGTATTCTAAAGGGCTACTCTATAATTGAGCTATTTCCTAAACATCTGCTAGTGGTAACTCTGAGAGCGAAGTTGGAGAGCTATATGGATATTGTGGCTATGCCCACATTATTTCATAGAGTGGGGCAGTAGCAGTGGATCAGCAACTGAAGCAGCTGGTGCTGCACTGCCTAAATGTAACTGGTGAAAATTATCGGGGACTTATGTCTAACTAGATTTAGTCTGCTCCCACGTCTGCAATACTCTTCAAACACTTGAGGTTCAAAGTGTCTGAAGCAAAGCTCTGCCACAGACCTCTGTTTTCATGACTGTGGGTCCTGTGAAGTTCACCTTCAGAAATGCCAGATGAACCTTCTACCACCAAACACCAATAACTTTAGCACTGCCACAAGGACTCACAAGCCTGGTTTTCAGTTCCTGCTCATGTTTCTCCCTCATTTCTCTTCCTCCTTATTCTGTTCCATCTCATTTCCAAGTGATACCATGATACCTGCTGCCTAAATTGCCTCTGAATTGGTCTTTGGTGTAAACAAAGACACTGCAAGGGAAAATTGTGGGATTAATCCTACAGCTGCAGTAGCCGCTGTATGAGGACATCCCAAAGACTGCTCTAGCGTTCTCAGACTGTTTTTTCTTTCATACCTCTTTTGTAGTCTTTGTGACTGCTTAACTGGAAAGTCTACGTCTGATAAACAAATGTGGACTGATGGCCCAGCACTGCCTTTGTGATGCTGCACAACCAACAGAGGTTCTGTCATAGTTTGACTGCGGCTGGCAACAAAAGTGCCACGTGGCCGCCCCTCCCCCCACTGGGGTGTGGAGGAGAATGGGAAGAAACAGGCAGAAACTGGTGGGTTGGGATAAGGGCAGTTTAACAGAACAGCAAACAAAGCGAACAGTAACAACAGTGATACCAATAAGGGGAATACTAGCAGTGCCACGGTATTTAACAGGCATTCCTTCTCCCACTACAGTGTTGTAAACCACGTAAACCACTCGTGTGACACACAAGCCTCAATATATCAAGAAGGTGAATTTGTGAACACCTTAACAGGCTTCCCCAAAGGATTAATCCTATCCATGTTTTCCACATCTCTGGCCTCAGACTCACAGGCAGCCCTTGAACAGAGAGGGTAATGTATGTTTGTGGGATACCTGCCTTCGATGTAGGGCACATGCACATCCTTATCCCACTGGGTCATGAGGTAGCACCCTGACAATGATCAAAACCTGGTTTAACTGTACTCTAATACAAAAAAAAGTTCCACAAGGATATTTTAGCAGAGAGTAAAGGGACCTCTGCACACCCTTAGCATTTGACATTTTCTTAAAATGAGCTTTTGATACAGTGTCCTCTACAAATGTCTCTGAAGTACAATGAAATGTTACACAGAGACAGATACGCTAATTCTGACAGAGTTCATTCAGGTTTCAGAGGCAGTATCATATTTACAAGTTGTTCTGCTTAAAACAATAGTTCTTATGTATATTAGGAGCCACTAGGAAACTGGCAGATCAAGTTCTTCTCGTATATTTTGAATTGTACAACTTACATGGGATCTAACTTGTCACCAATACTTTGAAAGATCTTGGATGAAATTCTAACTTCATGCAAAATAATTGGATTTTTGCTATTCCTTTCCTACAAATGGAATCAATGTCTTCTAAACAATTTTTTTTAAAAGCTTTCTATTAGAAACTGCTTCCTGAACTTTCTTCTGATATCTCTAATAATGAAACTACTCATGACCAAAGGAAATATGCTTTAGTTCATATTTTAATTTTTGCCTATGTTGATATTGACTTGGGCTTTGGAATGAAACATTCTCATTTTTTGCCTTATGAAAAGTGTGAATTTTTTAACAACAGATAAAAAACTATAGATTTTTCATAATAAATATTTATGCATGTAAGTCTAATGTAAAATCCATGAATGATCTAGAAAGTTTAGGGACACAGTGTTTAAATATCATCTTCCAGTCCCCTAGAAAGAAAAAAAGATATGCTTTACTCACACAGAGATAAAAGCTTGTTTTGTTTTTTTTGGGGGGGAGGGGTTGTCATTCTCTTTGAACAAGGGTATTTTCATCTTAGCTGGCATCTAACATAGTTTTAGCATCTTCTTAATATTTTAAGAGTCTCATCCTGTGTTATTGAAACCAATGTCAAAATATTCATTGACTTCCATAGTCAGAAGACTTGTCTCCACGTGTATTAATTCCTCTATGATTTTAGTTTTCATCTCTGTTGTCCCTTCATCTCCTATGTCCAAAATGCTCCCAAGTTTTAATTTAAAGGAATTATGATTAGAAATGCAAGTAAATTTAAAATTATTTCCTTTTGGACATCTAGAGAGAAATTCATTCCTGTGCAGAGTATCAGCACAAGACTTACGCACTACTTAGCATAAGGTTTGAGCAGTATGTGTGTGATACAGACATCCTGAGCTGTACCACTATATGGAGAATTGCAGTTTTACAGAATTAGTGATGGAAGAAACCATCAAACACCTACCTGACACGACTTTCTCCGACATGATGAGATTATAAAGATCTTTCTTTCATTACTTTTAAAGTGTCTACAAAAATGCAAGTTTGATGTTATTTATGCCCTCACCCCTCCATGACATGTAGGGTAATAGAAGTGTAAATTCATTACTGGCAAACATAGGAGATGCCAAGGCACAATATAATCTTTCATGGCCTATAATACTCTATTAAATGAGCATTTAGTATATCATCAATATTGTTGTGTGGGGAGAGAGACCTGCAGTGAAGGAGGGGAGTCAAGCCTGGGTAAGGAGAAGCCTGTTTTCCCGAAGTGTGGAAGGGTTTGTTTCTTTATTGGTTGTTGTTTATGTTTCCCAATACTCAAAAGAGTAATTAGATATTTATGTTAAATGGCAAGAAATTAAATTCCCCAAGTCAAGTCTGTTTTGCCTGCCACTGTAACCAAGAGATCATCCTGTCTTTATCTCTAGCCATGAGTTTTCTCACAGTTGTTCTTCCTTATGATCTTCCTCATCTTCTTCCTCATCCCAAGGAGGGGTGTGTGTGAGTGAGTGGCTGTGTGGCTGCATGCCTGCCATCTGGGACCAACTCACCATATTATGCAATGAATTTTTTATCACTCCTAGAAATGTCATGCAAAATGGTGACATAACTGATTATCGAGCACCTGCATTTTCATGTCCTATGCCATGAAAAGGTGAGAGTTTTTTTGCTTTTTTTTGTGTGTTGCTTAATTGCACATAAGCACTATTATCTAGAAAATTAAAATCTGCTCTGCATTTCTCATCTAATGTTTTCTGCTCCTATAGTTATGTTGTGTACCTTTTTTATAAGATACTGTCTAGGTTCACTGGAGCATTTGGAAGAAACAGGGAATGATCTTATACTGATGAAATATTCATTGACACTGAATACCTTTGCTTTGGTTGTGTCTGTATCTCAATTAGCACATTACGTGGGAGATGATTTAAGATACACTTTTGTGCAGTCAGTAATTATAAATGATTAAAGTAGAAGAGAGCACAGTTCATAAGGGTCATACTGATGGCAGAAACAATTGCAAACTTCTTGGGAGATATTCTTTTTTCAATCTGTCTCATTAAGGTTTTTCTGCCTTTTAATGCTCTTCTCTCATACTTTGTAATAAACAGTGATGAACCTATGAATCCCAATTCTCTGGGCCTGAATATACCTTCAATTATTTAAAGATGGCGCTAAAGGTCAAAACCAGCAATTTTCAAGAATTTATAAAATTATGTGTCCAACGTTTCTTTGAAGCGAATGGGGAATTTTGGCTGGAAGTATATTTTATCAAATGACAATAAAATGTATGGTCCTGGATTACTTCAGTAATTTTGAAATTCCAAGATACAAGGGACATTGCTCTTTTATGGAGCACCGGTATGAAGTACTGCATGTAGTCAACAGCTATTGCCTTGTCATAGGAACCACAGGGAGTTTTGGGGTGTTTTGCTCTTCTGGAATACATTTATAAACAGTTTTCAAATATTTCTTAGACTTGGACTTAAAAATTTATGGGTGTTGCTGCAGAAGTTTAGGTTGTGAGTGGCATTCAAGGGGAAGCACTGCTAAGATAAAAGCTTAAGAAGAAAATATCAACAAGTTCTTTTCTTCCCACACACCCTTACATTTATTTGACCTTTCACACAAAGAAAGAAGTGATGCCTACCGTGATCATATAAAGGAAGGTATGATCCCTACATAGTAACAAGAAGTGGAGTGATGCAGGAAATGGACTACATTAACTGCTCCAAGTTTCTCCATTGCATATATGATACTCAGTAAGACTTTTTCTGTAACACTGTCTTAATTCTTTTTAAAAATAAGAAGCAAATATTTTCCACGGTCAATGATCATAAGGAAAACCAGTGTCTTTTTCTTCATGGAAGGATTGTCTGGATTAGGGGGAAGAATAAAATAAACGTCCCATTGTTTTCAGACCTTCCTTCAGCTTCAAAGCAGTAATCAGAAATGTAGAATAACGGATTAAAACAGAAATGTTAAGCCTAAGATGAGTTCTGAAGGACAGCAAAAGGTAAAGATGCCTGTTAAATACCATGGCACTGCTAGTTCATTAAGTTGGGACTAGAACTTTTAACTGAGTTGTGAACTGGTACTGAGAAGGAATTATACTGAAACAGCACTTTGATATACTCAGTGGGTGTGAAGATTTACATACCATTTTTTTGTACCTGATGAAAATTAGATATTGAACAAAATGTCTCAAAATGTCAGTCACTAGAACATGTCCTGTTGAGAAATTTTTCAGGAGGCAAGTAGAGAGATAGATTCATTGTTCTTATACTACAGAAAGGACCCCTTTAGATGGTCTTTAAGGAGATATAGTAAGAAAATGTGGTGAAATAATCATTGAGCAATTGTCAGTCTCATCTCTCATATTAAGGGATGATCCAAATTATAGAATTCTATTCTGAAAATTAGGAATCCATTATCAGTATTATTATACAGAGAATTATATAAAGGAATTATATTCCTCTGCAATTAGTCTTTCAGTGTTTTAGTTTCTTACACACGTATAATGGCAACAATAGCAGAATGGACTAGATAAAGTATTTCTGTGCTATGATGTTTGTGACTTCAACAGATATTTTTCCATCATTAATTACAGTAAGATATTGAATTCTTTTATAAAAGAAAATTTCTGGATGAAAACTGATTTGAGCTAACTGAAACATTGCATTTTAATATGTTCTACCTGTTTTGGTTTTATTTGATCATTTTGTCAAAAGGATTAATAACAGGCCATTGATCCATTAAGCATCAAAGTTAAAAATAATAAAAACTCTAATGTTTTCAAACTATTTTTTACTCCAAATTAAATTACATCAAACTCTGCACAATTTTAACACACAAAAATGTATGCGTTGCACAATATTTGCCACTGTTTTAACAAGACAGTCTCAGGCTCACTGACAACACTTCCCTCTTTAATAATACCAAAAATGCAAGAGCAAACTCAGAAGCGTTCAGATCTTAGGTTAACAGACAGTCACATAAACGCTTAAGCTTGGTAGGCAATAAAAAAAAAGGGGGTTATGAACCTGAAAAACAGTGTGGAAAGGATTGATAAAGGAAATAAAAAATGTATTTGGAAAAAGAAGCAAGTTACAGAAAAAAAGAGTCAAAAGAAAGTAACTGAAAATATATGGAAAGTGAGGAGGATAAAACCTTTTCCTTCATAATATGGAGGTTGAGAGTTTGAGGAGCTGTGTTGTTCCTCAATAAATGAACAGAGCAGAAGCTGGGCATAGACAAGGGAGAAAAATATTCGGTGAAATGAAGCAAGCTACTCTCCTGAAGCCAGTAGGAGCAGATCAGAAACTTACACTCACTAGGCAGGAAGGTCCCTCTGGAGATCATCTAACCCAATCCCTTTGCTCCAAGCAGGGTCAGCCACAGCAGGTTGCTTAGCGCTGTGCCCAGACTGGTTTTGAATGTCTCCAAGGATGGAGACTCCACAACTGTGGGGAACCTGTTTGAGAGTTTACGTTTAAATGTGATCTCCTGTCTTCAATTTATGCCTCTTGTCTCCTGTATCACTGGGCACCACTGAGAATCTGCTTCCTTCTTTTTTACTCCCTGCCATCAAATATTTACATCTCTGACTGCAATACCGCTGAGCCTTCTCTGCTCCAGGCTGAACAGATCCAGCTCTCTCTGCCTCTTCTTACACAAGATATTTCAAAACCTTAATCATTTTTGTGGCTGGACTTGCTGTGATACGTCCCTGTTTTTCTTGTACCGGGCAGCCCAGCACTTAACCCCACACACTAGATGTGCCTCACTGGTGCAAAGTAGAGGCAAAGAACCCCCTCTGTTGATGTGCTGGCTACACTGCCTCATGCAGCCCAGGATGCTTCTGGCCTTGCTGCCACAGGGGTGCATTGCTGGATCACGGGCAACTTGCGATGCACCAAAACTCTCAGATACTTCTCTGAAAAACTGCTTTGCACACAGTCGACTTCCAGGGTGTACACAGATACATGCATAGGGTTATTTCCCTCCCCATGGGCAGGACTTTGCCTTCCCCTTTGTTGAACTTCATGGTATCTCTGTCAGCCCATTTCTCTGGCCTGTCAAGGACTCTCTAAAGGGCAGAATGACTAACTAGCCTGTAAACCATTCCTTGCAGTTCTGTATTGTCTGCAGGCTTGCTGAAGGTGCACTCTGTCTCATCATCCAGGTCAATAGTGAAGATGCTGAACAGTACTGGAATCAGTATTGACCCATGGGATATACCACTGTGGACGGGTCTCCAACTGGACTTCGTGTCACAACACTTTAAGCCCAAGACTTCAGCCAGTTTTCAGTTCACCTCACTGTCTACTTGTCTACTCCATACTTCAGTTTGTCTGTGAGAATGTTACAGAGACAATGTCAAAAGCCTTATTAAAGTCAATACTAACAACATCCACTTCCCTCTCCTTGTCTGCTGAGCTGGTTATTTCATTGTAGAAGATTATCTGTAAAGACAAAAGCCTCCAAATGTAAGACTTCCTCCAGTTATCTGAAGCAACCCGTATCTGCATCTTCTTCCTGATTAGGCACTCTGCAGCAGACACCCACTAATCTTGTTTATGTTGGCTTGTTCTCTAATCACGATGTCTCAGGTCTCTATCACCCCCAGGGTGCATTCCCCCTGCTCTCTCACATAAACGACAACCAGCTGTCATTCCTAAAACACCTGTACCCATCCATGGGCAGCACTCTAGTCATGGGAGCTACCTGTGATGACAATGAGATGATATATATATGTCGTGGTTTAACCCAGCAGTCAGCAACTAAGCATTAGACAGCCGCTCACTCACCCCTCCCCTTCAACACAGTGGGATGGGGAGGAGAAATGGACAAAAAGTAAAACTCATGGGTTGATCTAAAGACAGTTTAATAAGATACCAAAGGAAATATTAATACTGCTAATAATACTACCAATAATAATGGTAAGCATGAGTGTGCAAAACAAACTATACACAGTACAGTTTTCTCACTGCCTGACCATTGATTCGCAGCCGATCCCTGAGCAGTAGTTGCAGAACCCACACGTTTCCTGGAGCTCATGAATTTTGCGGATTTTGCCAAGCTCACAAATTTCGCATAACTCCCAAAAAAGACCAAACTCCTGGAAAAGTTTGAAGTCCTGGACAAGAGCGGATTTGAACTCACAGAAAAAAAAGTATTCCTGCCCCCGCCAGCCAACCCCCCTTTATAAACTGAGTATGACATCCATGGGTTGGAATATTTCCATTGGCCAGCTTGGTCTAGTTGTCTGGCTGTGCTTCCTTCCAGCTCCTGCACACCTGTTCATTATCTGAACATGGGAGACTGGAAAAAGTCCTTGATTTCTTACAAACAACTAAAAGCATCTGTGTTACCAATGTTCTCCTACTAAATCCAAAGCACCACAGCTACTGAAACCAGGACAGTATAATACCCCAAAATCACGCAAACTTTCTGATGACAGTGAATTGTTTTTGCAGAGTAAAACAAGGCAGCTGCATGCATTCTCTCATGAAGGACTAGAGTAATGATAAGCTTAGGAGTGCTATTAGATGTTTCTAATGCTACAAACTGTTTAAGAATAGCAGAAAGCACTCATTTCTAGATGCACAAATGGGGCACATTGTGTGGTAGGTGCAGCATTTGTTTTCGGGTGTTTTACAACACTATTAACTCTAAATGAGAATCCTTTATGTCTGCTGATGTAAATGAGAGCAGTCAGGCCCAGCACCTGTGAAAAACTTGTGGGAAACAAGCTGAAACCAGTTCTAGTGGCTTGTGCAATAAGTTACAGTGCCTATTCAAAACATGCACAATATATATGACAATGGTTATTTCACACTTCCTCTTGGGTTTAAACAGCTTCTAATGCTAAAGCATTTTGTATCGTGGTCTTTTTTTATTGGTATTCTCTGTTTCACTCTTCCTTCTGACAAGGAGTATAAATGATTTCCTCAATACTTGTTTGCTGTGATGAATAATTATATCTAGTTAATAAAAACTGAACATCATCTCTTAGCTCACCTGTCTTTATTGCTCTGTCTTACTTCCCTCTCTGATTTTTGCTATGACTGTTAAGTGCAAAGTACTAATATGTAAGTAGTTCATAATCATAGAGGGTTATTGTTCTGCATGAATAATGCATAAGTCTAATCGCAATGCTTTGCTGGTATCTGGGAGCCATTAAAAGTGAATGGCTGTTAGGAAGCTTTGCAGTTGCCAAGTTAGATATTTATAGATATTTTTTTGTTCTTATTTTCAACTCTAATCGTTTTTGTTGCTTTTCATTGTCATATATTTGAATATACCAATATTAAATGAAAAAGAGGAATAACAAAGGATTTTATTTCAACAAAACAATAGAAATTAACAGTAGCTTTCAACATTTCAAGATCAAATAAATAATTGAATACCCAGTTCCCCAGCTTCAAACAATTATTATATCTATTTTGCAAATTCTGACTAGCAACAGCAGAAAAAATATAGTGTATCTCATTTCCTCATTCTTCTCTACTTTATGTTTTTCATTAGTGTAAATATACTTACTTGTGTAGCAGTGAAATTCAGAAGGGCGCCTTTTTTTTATTAAATAGAGAGACCAGAAACAAGACACTTGACTGGCGTAATTTATGGAACTTTACCAGCTGGTGGGCCCAGAAGAACATCTAGCTTTCTCATACAGGAAAATGATACTTGAGTCCTTTCTTTGCTCTTTTCCAAAATCCTGAGTGACTGCTGCACCAGCTCCTTTCTCTTTTTATCCTCAAAGCATTTTTACTGTTGAAAAGGAGACAGAATGTGTAAAGCCCATCATTTATTATTAGTATAGATGAAATCTTAATAATTTAATCAGAGAAATATCAGCAGTCCAGATTTAATTAGAAGAAATAAAAAGAAATTTATACTGAAAAAAGTCTCAATAATGATAAAAACATATTTAAAAATGTTTGCTACCATTTTCCTGGTGGTGTTTTCACCCTTCCAGCGCTCCTCTGAGTTCCTGTCTCTAACTTTGGTCTGGTGGGATCTACAGTAAGTTATCAGCATCTGGAGTCCTCTCTCAAGTCCTCTACCATAAGGAATGTGATGTTGATGTAGGTTTCTTCTTCTTTGCTCCTTCTTCCTGCCTTCTTTATTTCACACACCTTTGATTCATCTGGGGTTATTTTTGTATGTATTCCATCACGATTTTAAGCCTTGCTTTTTCTCCAGTGGTCTGCAACTCTGTATTATATTCAAATTTTTGCATTTTTTTCTTCTTTGTTTCCCCTACAAAAAAGGTTTTCACAGCTTCAGTTCTGCATTTTTTCTAACTGATAATGGGTGAGTTGTTTACAGCAGGTGGAAGTGGGAGGAGCACATGCTGTGCCCCATCTCTTAAGATTCCATGCCTGTACTCTTCTACACATACCCTGTGAGGCTCACTTTGGCATCTAATACCGATAATTCTTGAGAACTCCCCGTCACTCCATAAATACTGATTGACTCTGCTCCTTTATGATTCAATAGCATTATAGTACACTGTGCGCCAGTGTCTACAAAAGCTTTATACTCTTGTGGTTCTGACGTACCAGGCCATCGAATCCACATAGTCCAATAAACTTGGTTGGCCCTCTCCTCTACCTGGCTGGAGGCAGGGCCCCTCTAATCCTTTTTATACAAGTCTGATAGGGAGGGATATGATTCCACCTCGCCTGTCTGGAGAATTCCCCACTGGAAACTAGAGTAATTTTTCTCTTGAGAACTTTCTTTTTTGACTCATGTACTCATGCCTCTAGGTCATCAATAGGTTTTCCGTCCCATTTCCTCGTATCTTACCCCTGGTCATGCAGGACAAACCACAAGTTACTCGGCGGCCTGTTCTGTTTCTCTCAAACTGATCCCACAAAAAGGCATCTTCTCCTAGTGGCTCTGACATGGGCTCCTGTACATAGAAAGTTGAGTTTGTCATCCATAGTGGACAATTTGTGAAGTATTTTTTGTAACCTGTGCTCCTTTTTCTCTGTTGTCTTAGTCATCTTCTCCACTGCTGAGACACAGGCCTGTAGGGGTGATGATACACTGTGTTCTAACCGCCGCCATTTGGTGGCCACTTCACCCACAGTTTCTGTCTCGTCATCTTGTATTAAGTTCATTATTGCCAATAAGTGGACACATGTCAATGGCACACATTGCATAACCTTCTGCAATAAGGGTCGGGTATAAGGCACTTCGTCAGGATTTACAGTTGTTGGTGGGTCGCTCTGAATTATCTCTCGCACAGCTAACTCTGTCAGATACTTAATGCCTTTCTCCATGGTTGTCCACTTGTTTAGGTGGCAAATGATATCATGCTTACAGGGATAGCTGCTCCTCACTGCCCACACAATTCACCTCTAGAGGCAGTGATTTTCTGCTCTTTCCCTAGTTGCCTTCTCAATGCCGCCATCTCTGGCCAGGGATCCTAACTGCATGGCTTCTCTGCCATCTAAATCCAAACTATCAGCCCTGTTATCCCAGCATCGAACCAACCAGGTGGTAAGTGACTCACCATCATGATGGCTAAAATGTTTTTTTATGCCTCGCAGCTCCTCCAGGGGTAAGGAGTGGATAATTATCTCTGGTTCTGATGATGATGATGTGCCATCTCCCTGGTCTGGTTTTCTTCTGTATTTCCTTTTGGCCACGGTGGCAACTGATACCACTGACCCCTGAGTAATCACATTACCTGCTGTGGGGGTTTGAATGGCCACAGGGGCAATCACCAAGGCTGGCATAGCTGAGGTGTCATTTGTCAGGGTCACAGTGGCTGCAGAGCCTATTATTGGGTGTGGAATGCCTGCAGTATCTGTTGTCAGAGGTGGAGTGCCTGCAGGGGCTGTTGTCAGAGGCGGAGTGGCTGCAGGGGCTATTATTGGAGGTGGAGTTACTGCAGGGGCTGTTGTTGGACGGGGAGTGGCTGCAAGGGCTGTAGCAGGAGCACAAAAACACTGCCAAACAACCACAACAGTGCCACCTAGACACCTAGCTCTGAACAAATCCCTAGAGAGATATCATATAACATTGAGCTTAATGACAAGGAACTCGGCATGGTGGATGAAAGCTTCCTGCTTTAATTTCAAACTCTTCAAAATTCTCAAAAAGAACCCTTATACTCTCTCGACTGAGCCTGGGTCTTCTCCTGTCGGAGCCTGGATTTGAACTGCTCTTGAGCCCTGGAGACACATGTTGGATGCCACTAAATGTGTCACTATTTAGAGCAGGGCAGCAATAAACCGAGTGGCAGATGCTCTCTATTAACCCCCACCTTGCCACCAAGGGGAGGGAAAAGGAGGAAAAGGGAGAGAGACTTACAAACTTAATATTAGAACAGCTTTACTAGTAACACTAATAATACTAATAATATTAATAATAAGAGAAATAAATACAAAATATACAAAACTGATACTGAGTTTCTTGGAGTTGGGTGCCGGGACACTGGTGTCCCCCCAGCAGCTGCTGAAAGGCACCAGGAAGTCCTAGACTGGACTTAACTGGAGACAGGAACTAGATTCAGGAAAGCATGGATCAGAATATGGATCAGGATTGCAAGCAGGACAACGGGCAGGGTCCTCTTCAAAAGGAGACCGAGACCCTCATGATCCCCCAGCTTTAAACCAAGTATGATGTGCATGGCATGGAATACCTTGTTGGTCAATATCAGGTCACCTGTCCTGTCCACCCCTCCCAGCAAGTACAAATATTTATGACTCCTCATTTGTGAGACCTAAGAGGTCTATCAGTGACCTTGGCTGCTATAGTAATAACTATAAACAGGGGTCTTTTTCTGCATTCCATTCTTACCGTTAGCTCAGGGAGACTACAAACATTAGGTTTTATCAGCTTCAGAGAAGACACTGTCTGTAAAATGTGCAGCCAGCTTCAGAAAAATGCAGTTACTTAGAAAAACTTCACTGTAAGGAAGATTTACTAAAAGAGAAGTGCTTCTGTTCTTACCAAAATCAGGACAGCTATAAAACAGTGATGCAAATTTCCTACAAATTTGTGCATTGCTCTGAAATGTATGGTCACAATGAATCTCCATTATTTTGAGAAAACTTTTGCTTAAAAATTACATTGTGTGACTTTGAAGTATGATCCATAATGTTCAAGCGCATGAAGCTACCTGTAATAAACATGTAACTGTAGCCCACAATACTGAGAAAAATCCTATAGACATAGGAATTACCACAGAAATTCATATTAGTGAATAGTGTTGTCAGAATTCAATTTCATTATTACTCATCTGTAATAATTTATACTTGTCAATACTGTGTTGCATATGTACCAAGTTTCTGATTTCGCTTTTCACCATCTCTTTTACAGAATGTTCCATTCAAGTTACAGGTGAGAAGTACGGTACTTGTTGTTATTTGGAATATAAAATGTAACCGTATCAGACACCAAAGAGAAATAGTGAATGGTTTTGTTTAAAAACAAAGCAAATGAACTTGGCAGTAATTTCAGACAGAGACTGATTACTGATATCTTGTTTAGAAAACTTCTCTTAAAGATAAGACTTTATATTCTAGAAGCAATAAAAAAAACTTATCTTAACTACTTTTGATCTGGTCATAATATTTAGAAAGATAAAAATTCCAAGCTGATCAAATGAATATCCGTTCTGTGAAAAATTCATAAAATTTAAAATTTGATTGCTTTAAGCAAGGACAAGAAGTCATAATGTCAATTTTAATAAGAGGAAATTTTTAAAGCATTTCATTAAGAATTCATCACAGTGTTTTGGGGTTTTTGAAACATTTTTCTTGGTTTTAATGAGCCTGAAACACTTTATTTCACTAAGGAGAGAAAATTTCCTTTTAGATACCATAAAATACATGACATTAGAACTTCTGTATTTCCGTTAAAACATGCTTGACTTGGTTTACAGATATGGCTTTTATTTGTTTGCCTGGATTGAAGGGACCTTTTTGTCTGTGGTTCCACAAGCAGGAATAAGTTTGCTTCTTTATGGCTTAAAGGAACATTTGCATAGGAGTAGAGATGTCTTACTATGACATGAAGAAACACATTATTAGTCAGAAACGGGGTAATTAAGAAGATGGCAAACATGGAATGATTGCGCTAACTGGAAGGGAAGGTTGTGGGCTGCAGGAGGTTTTGTTTAGAGCTGGTTGCCTGTATAGACGGGATTTTTAGCCCTCTAGCTATGGATTTTAAACAAAGTTCTAGTTGGCTGACTTGTTTCAGAAAGTTGTCTAGTTGCTGCAGAAATCTCCTGGGTCAATAGGCACTAGAGAATTGAAGTTTCCACAGGAGTTCAAGATTTTGCGGGTTTGCTGCAAGTGGTTTTCACGAACAGTAATGATACAACCATAAACTTTGCCTCACATTAGTGACGCTACACTGCTCGACCTGTGAAACAAGTGACTTGAAGGCCTAACTCTAATAAAGAAGTTACTTCCAAGGAATCTGTAGAAAGATTAATTTTATGACAATACTGCTGCAAATTCTGACAACACCGTTTATATTACGATCAGACATTTTTGGTCCATTTACTGTGCTAAAATAAGCCAGAGGATATTAACTAATAGTGGGAATACATTGATGGGTTTTGGCTTTTTTTTAAGAGAAATATGTAGAGATTTTTGATCTTGGGAAGGACATCCCCTATAATTGCCTGTGTATCCCTAGGCAGAAGGAGGACAAAACCCAAACTGAAGACATGGAGAAACTGTTACAGAGTTTCTGTGCATGTCCACAGGAGTGTGATCCTGCCTGGTGAATTCAAAGGTACAGACTTGGTCCCTAGATAAGTAGGTGGATTTCTAAGCTGCATCACGTAGTGCCTTCATCTTTCTATGCCTTAACAGTCTCCTATACCTCTGAAGTTTTCATGTGTAACAGATTTATTTAGCTCATAATATTCCTGAACTTATCACAATTTATAATTCACGCTTCATAATTCATTGTGGAAATAAAGTTTCCTTTTTTTTCCTCCACCGAGAAGAATATCTAAACACCCATGTACCAGTGGTCTGCCCTCCTCAGTTTTTTTTATTCTGTATGGATTCCCTCCTGGAGAGACAAAAATGAGAAATCCTCTCTGTCTCTGATGGTGATGTGGGATTCCAAATTCCATCTGCTACGTCAGGGTTTGATTAATAATTTATGTAAGTTAGTACAGCACCAAGAGGATTGCTATGTAGTGTTGCACTTAAGCGTGCCTTTAATCATAGCCTTTAGGCCACTCTTCTTCTTAAAGAAGAATGTGAATTCACATCTCCCAGGAAACAAAACAGGTCCCGAGACAGAAGTATATACTTCAAAACATTTGGATAAAAGGAAACAGCAGTGCTGTCTGTTTCTATTGAGCTAGTATTTCGTTTCCTCTGACTTTCATACAGATACATGTACAACTCCCCAAACACATTCTGGTTGACTTGAAACTAGTGATTTTAGCTTTCCATTTTGTCTATAAGTGTGTACAACCGTTGGCTTGATCTGAGCTCAAGTTTTGTCTTTGTGTGTATAAGGGGAAAAATACGTTATTTGCACAATAGTATTCCTAGTTCCAGAAAGATTAATATGTCAGTGTCCTTCTTGAAACAAATTTTCAACAGTGAGAGATCACAATTACTGATACAATAATTTTGATAATTTTCTCAATTTTTTTTTAATGACTACTCCACAAGATTGTTTTTCCAGTATCTTATGAGGTACTGAAAGTGACTGGTCCCTCTTTGGCCCTTCATCTCTTACCTCTTCACAGCAGAGAGTACAACATTGCAATGTAGTAACAATAACATTGTTGAAAATGCAATGTGGAAATGCATTTTTAGATGCCATATATGGACAAATCTGCTTTAACTATAATTACCCGACAGATAAACAGAAGTTAGGACCTATATATCTTACGCTGCTTTTCTATTTAGTGGAGAGAGAAGGTGCTCCAGACCTTGTGAGGTATCAAATCAGCATATATGGTTAAATTCTTATTTTTGCTTCTTCATTAATAGGGGAATCTAGAATTGAGATTTAATAGATTAATCCAGAACTCCATTAAGCCTTAGATGGAGTCCTGTACACAGATGAAGACCCACAAAATTCCGTAGCTCTGTGTAAAGTTTCAGCAGTGAACTAAGTAACATTAAGTTCTGCAGAACAGTAGTCTTGGACTTCTTGTTATTGTAACTATTGCTCTACCCCTAAGATGCAAGGTAGTGATTTCTTGAATACATTTTTACAAACTTTCAAAATGGAAATAATATTCTGATCAAACAGCAAATATCAAGTAGGACAAGGGTAAGGCATATATAGCATTCTTTCTTTCCACTCTGAGATCTTTAGATTGCTAGCAAAACAAGCAAGCAATGCATTTCACTGTCAATCATTTGAAAAAGAAATTAGTTTTCCTTGCATCTTTTCAAGACGCTTCAGTATGTATGCCCAGGTGCTTTTCTTTATTATATGTTTGTTCAAAATATGCTGAACTATCTGAAACAGATTTTGGTAGGAGCACAAAGGGCATAAAAGCAACATCTTGTTGAATTTTTATTTTGAGATATGTACTATACATATAGAACAACAGTAAAATAGCGTGGAAAAGTTTTGAAATGCATGGGTAGTAAAGAAACTTTAAAAAAAAGGTCTTTTCGGGTCCTTTTTGATTTATGAGCATTGCTTTCTGGTATGTGACAAGAACAGTAGCTAACTGAGATGTTCTAAAATCTTAACCACCTGTCTTTAAGTTATGGCTGTAGTACTGCAAGGCAGAGTAGCCTTTGACACTAGTAAGCTCTGCCAGTGAGACAGTGGCTGACCTAATTAACTCTCCAGGGAATTTAAGATCTGGAACTGTACAACCAGATACCAGAAGATGTCAGAACACAGGTGTTACATGAAGCTTATCAAGACCAGGTAGCTAATACTTGCAGTGCATGTGTTGTCCATTTTCTAATCCCAGGAAAAGCTACTCAATTTTATTTATCTTTTAACTTTGTATAATTTTATTACATGTCAACATATAAGAATCGATAAAAAATAATTATGGACAGAACACGTCAAAATTAAAAAAAGAAAAAAAAAAGGCTTACTGGAGGGTTTGATTATCCATTAGTATTTTTGGTCCTCTGGAACAAAATGATTGATTTTGAAAATGAATTTACTTGTACTCTTAACACTTATTAGGCCACATCCATTTGGATTAATGCAAAATAAAACAGGTTGAAAAAGTGGCTTTTAGAATTCTGAACTACATTTCAGTAGATTTTGCTCTGCATATATTAAATTTTAAAGTTTTAAAAACATCTTAAAGACAAAATCCATTCTAGTCTCTTAGAAAGAGAAAGAGCGTGTATTTTTATGTGAAGTGGTAGAAAAAGATCTAATTAAAATTCTTGAACTAGAAAAAAAGATGTTAGAAAATCTAAATAGGAAAATTCAGTCTACAGTTTACATAAAAGTTTTTTATCCTTCATCAGAATAGGCTTTTTGCATGACTCATGGTTGGAACAACGTTGTGAAATGTTTGAGACAATAAATTAACATTCCTACTCCCATTAATCTTTATGTTTTTGATAATTTTTCCCCAAATGCTGTTGGTTTTGGCCTAGTAGTGATAAACATTTAAAGCAATATTTCTACAAACATCCTTAAAAGAGTACAACTTCTTTTTTAACTGTGTCTCACTGAATTCCTATGACAATAGAAATTACTTTCATCATTCTATTTATATACCTGAAAGTTGGGAAAAAAAAAATTATTTTGTTTTAAAATAAGGTAGATCTTTCCAAAGAAGCTTGCTGCCTAAAAAAATGACGAGTTTTCTGAACAAAAGAACACACACTTGCTCAAATTTATCCAATCTTAATTTCAAAGGAGGCCAAATGAAATTATTAAATCAAAATAGAGGAGAATATGATATAGTTTAAGAAGGGTGAGACGGATAAGACAGATTTATAAGATGGCTAAAGTGGTTTCACCACACGACAGAGGACATTGGTTGTACTGAAAGATGAATAAAGATGGAGAGTTTTATAAGTGGAGTAAAAGAGGCTGCTCTTTAACTGTACTTTAATATATTCATTAACAAATTTGGCGTACAAGCTGAAAGGACAACTTAGCAAATGACAAAAAATTATTAAAGTAATTCAGGAAGGAGAGAATAAAATTCATCACGTAGAAGTCATAGAGACCAATAATGAAAATTTTTCATGTACAGTGGTGTGTGCTTTGGCTGGAAACAACAGGAGGAAAGAGATGTGGTTACATAAGTCACAGAGTATGGGATTCATCTACTTCTTTTCCAATTAGCTGATGACAAGCAAGACTGATTATACTGATTGTTAGATGGTCCTGATGCAGACGTATTGGCTCTGTCTTTCCATATAAAGATGTATAAATGTGCCACATCACTCAGAGCTAGTTCAGGCATCTTTATGTCACGTTCTCTCACACAAAACTACTTGAGCTGAGGAGGAATGTGACTGTAGCCTACATAAGGGATTGTAGTTCCTCTAGCAGATAAGAATGAAATGACATTACTGCCGTAAGAGGAAATGGATCAATTTTATTGCTAAAAAAAATAGACTTGAAATGGGAAGACAAATAAGATTTCTTTAATAAGCATATCAAGGACAAGAAATGGAACACTTTGAAGATGGATCCTGACATTTATGAGCAGACATTGAGCTCAGTGAAATAAAAGAAAACTTCTAGTCCTCTATTTTTCTACTACATTGGATCTGGAATTTCAGTGAGGCAATATGATATCATTTGAATCAGATTACAATGAGTACTATAGAAACATAAAATAACTGAGGTTGGAAGGGACCTCAGGAAGTCATCTAGTTCAGCCTCTTGTTCAAAGCAGGGCTAATTTCAAAATCAGACTGGATTGCTCAGGGTCTTGCCTGATCTAGTTCTGAAAATTGCCAAAGACGTATATCCTATGACATGTAGTCAACTTGCACCCATGCTTAACCTCTCTCAGTGTGATATTTTAAAATTTAAATTAATTTTAATGTCCATGGTATTTCTCTTGCTGCGATTTGTGAGAGCACTGCTTGCACTTTTGGTGGGCACCACTGAGAGAGGTATGACTTCATCTTCTACATAACTCACCTTCACATAGTGGAAGATAGTAATTAGATTTCTACCCTTAACCTTCTTTTCTCAAAGCTAAACAAGCCAACCCTTCTGAGATATTTATGCTCACAGCAGATACTCCTGTTTTACACCCTAGTCATCTTGGTCATCTCCTGCTAGACTCACTCCTGGTTGTCAGTGTCTTTCTTTTACCGATGGACTGAAAGGTGGATGGTTTTATAGGTGTAGCTTCCTGAGTGCAAACAGAAGGTGAAGAAGAACTTCCACGATGTGCTAGCTATTCCCCCCCATCCAAAAAAATTAAAAAAAAGAAAAAGCTGCAAAAATATTGCTTTTAAGCTATAGACTGAATTTCAGCTTTGTTATAGTTTTTGAGTTTTTGACTCAATGTAAAGATATATTTTTCAGTTACTTTTAAAAGAAATATTTTTATAATTTTGTGATAGAAAATATGGTAAAAAATAATGAATATTCTAACAAAGTGATATAATGTTGTCTGTTGCAGAAATATTCCATAAAACTTTAAAAAGTTTAGGAGAAAGAAAGCAAGCAACCAGTGGATTCAGAAAAGAAAATTCACACTTATTTCTTTGGGAAATTAATTACTAAGAGAGAAAAAAAACACCCCACATATGTTTTTTGAGGAATTACTGGTGTCATCTGCAACAAAATATGGACCATAATACAACAGAAAACAATATTATAACTTCAAATAACTGCAAAATATATCTGATGCATACAAGAAAAGATATTTCTTAAGTGCAAGATACTAATTCTAGGCAGAAAAAATCATAAAGGGCAACATCTAAAGACATAAGGGATCAGAAGAATGTCTGTTAAGAGTGATGACGAATACTAGTAACAATTATTTTGATGACAATTGCAGGAGAAGTTTTGGGTTCTGCTTTGTTTAATTAAAACAGAAAAAAGGTTATTTTTCACCCTAGTATGATCACAACACCTTATTTTAAGAGCTCTGTTTCTGCCATATACTTGTGAATATGGTTAATTCCATAGAAAGTCATCAGTCGCTGTAGTGACATTCAGAGAAGATGACATCCTAAGAATGTATATGTAGGTCTGAAAGTTTGAAATCTAAGACTGGAATATTCAACCAACAATGTCAAACACATACTACAATCACAATTTATTACAGCTGTTCAAGGTAAATCAATGTTCCAGTCTGAATATGGCATCAGTAGTACATCACAACTGCTCTGGGAAAGTGTCACATATATAATAGAACATTTTTAATGTCACCAGTTTTACCTGTCTTCTCTTTTTCACCTGCTCTCTTCCCTTCTACCTAACTGTGCATATTTTGTAAAAAATTAGGCTTAAAGATTTTTAACAGCAGCTAGAATGATTCTATTGTCTGAAACAGAGTAGAAATACCCATAATGATTCATTATCTTATTTCTATATAATTAACAATCAATTTGGGAACAAAGGTTAATATTATTTTGTCTTAAAACTGAAAGAAAAGTACTCGTTCAATTTAATTTACAGTTTAAAAAATTTTATGTGGAGAATTCACAGACATCTTGTCTCTCTAATCTTTAATTGTTCCTTGATATAAAGAGAGCAGAAATGCTTCAGCAAAATAAAACAATCATTAATGACAGTACAAATCAAAGACGGGGCTTGAATTTGAATTTTGTCATAGGCAAGGAAACTTGGATCTAGAGTTCTGAATCTGGAAAGAAGAATGTGAGAAACTGTAATCCTTACATCTAGATTAGGCTCATCTGTGATAATAAACAGCTTTTTAACAGGTTGGGCAAATCTATCTTTTGCTGAGGATGAAAGAACATGAGTGAATTAAGAGGACAGATGGATGAAATCCTTCATAATGATATTACAGGGTGAAGTGACACAGCAGTCCCAAAACTACTTTGATGAACAAATCATTGTTGGTGCCTTCATTTTCTGAATGATAGAAGGGTCACACTCTTTCTTCTTCTCTTCATGGATTAGGCCTTTAAGAAGACCAAGACATTGCTCTGGCACCGTGCTGTACTTTCAGGTAGAATGAACATTCACACAGCTTTTAGCTGTCTTCACTAATGTGAGTTTGTTGACAAAATAGCATGAATTTAGTAATTAGAGACCTCAGCCCATGTAATTTCTCAGATAAATGCCTGGAGACATTAGAAATGAAGAGAGAAGACTAGAAATGACCAGAAGACACACTAAATAAATACACTTTAGACAGACTAAGAGTTTCTCGAAGAAGTTTTGTGTTTTCTTAGATGTGCAAAATGTAAACTAAATTAGAATTTCTTTGGTTTGTGGAAGGCAGAGAAAGCAAACATCATGTTATCTTTTTATTTATTATCTTTAAAAATAAAAGAAGTCTCAGTTGTATCCATCTAGAAAGAAATTATTGCAGTGAGACCATAAGAATTCAACACACTAAGGAAACAATTATGTTTCAATACCATAAAGCCCACAAAAAATAATTAAATGTCCATCATTTTTAATCCTTTTAAATAAAAAAAATGCATTGGCCCAATGTAAATTAAAAATACATGTATATCCCTGGAAATTCCATCAAATAGCAAATCTATACATGTACTAATAGCCTGAGCAACTTCTACAGCCAAATGTAAAAGACAAAAAAAACCTAAAAAATTCTTCCCCTAAATAAGTCAGCACAGATAACAGCAATGGAAACCAGTAAAAGAAACAAGATGAAAACTTATAATTCAGATACAGTTGTACAACCTCAGTTCATGTGCAGGCACTTCTGAGTACAAATAAAAGTCTTTGTAAGAGTTAAGTCCATCTGCATTCATTTATGTTGTTGGGTTCTGTGTTAGTAACAGCAGCCTTTTTTGTTTTGTCCCCTGCTGCATACATGGGCTTTCATTTAACTTAGAATGGCACACTGGCACTACAGTCTTTCTCAGCTTGTACCAAAGACGTGTCTTCCCAAGGCTTTTACAATTGTGTTTTTTTCATTTGTGGCTTGTTTTGAGCATGTAGTACATATTAGCATTTAAACTACAGAAGTGTTTTATCCCTTTATTTACAATATAAGTATAAAAAAGTATTTAATGTCCCCTTTAAAATTACTCACTTCAGCTGTGTTTTCATTTCATTGAGGAGAGAAGGTTGTGCTTAAGAAGACTTGATGACTCTGAAAATGGAAGCATCACACCATTAACTTAGGAACCAACCTGGAAAAGCTGGTGACTATAGTAATAAAAATGAAATACAATGTCTCCCTTAAAAGGAAGCAAGATAAAAAAGGGGAAGAAAATATTTATCCAGTTATTTACTGAAGCTATTCATAGTAAGAATAGATTATTTTCTCTCAATTTCTTTTAATATGGAGGATATGAATATGTAGGAAATAATTTCCCTAATTGTGGAGGAAGGAGCAGCAGAGAGGACCTGTTATGGACTGACCATGACTGCCTATTCCCCATCCCCTCTGCACCAGTCAAGAGGAGGTAGAGGAAAAAAAAAAAGGAGTGAAGTTGAGCCTGGGAAGAGAGGAAATAGGGGAAGGTGGTGGTTTAATTATTTTTTTCCCCTCACCATCCAAATACAACTTAATTGGCAATAAATTAAATTAATTTCCCCAAAGATTAATCTGTTTTGCCCAGGACAGTAACTGGCAAATGATCTCCCTGTCTTTGTCTCAACCCTCAAGCTTCTTCATCTTATTTTCTCCTCCTGTCCTGTTGAGGAGTGGGAAGGAGTGAGGGGCTGCATGGGCATATGGCTGCTGGCCAGGGTTAACCCACCACATTAGCTCTTACTGCTCTGCTTCAGCTGCAGTCAGAAATCATAGTAATATAGGTTTTATGCTCCTTCCTACCTGAAAATAATCAAATCTATGTTCCAAAATATCTATCATATCACATACCGTGGGCTAGCATGACATCTTACCTGTGAGGATGCTTGCCATGCAGAACAATCTTTTCAGTCATTAGCTAAAGCTATTACAGGATTTCCAGCCTTTTAGTATTTGCATATTGCTATCCAAATAATGTTTTGTGTGAAACATGCGAGTAGTTCTTGAAGTAGAGATCAGAATCCACAACCTTCTTATTTTTAGTTGTGTGTAATGTCCAGAGTTGTATCTTACCTGGTTCTTTCTTTCTAGACCAATAAATCTTCAGTTTTGTTCCTTCAGTCCAGAAGAGGAGGTGATGGAGGCTAATATCATTACCAGCAGATTAAGGAGGATACAAAAAAAAGGTTTCTGTTGTTGTAGATGAATTCACCGCTCACTGAACTCACTCCTGAGTATTTGTAAAATCAGTACAAGACATGCAGCCTGTTACCAGTAATGTTATTACTATATTTGCTGGGTTACAGGGCTGCAGTCGTCAGTGGAATATTTAATATTAAGATCCCAGCTCCTCTTGAGTGTACATCGCTGCTAAATCCTGACACAGTGATAGCAATTTTTGGTACTTGGAGGTATAATTCATTAACTTTTGAATACTTATGCATTTATGGGACTCAGGGACATTAAGAATGACTGTCTGTGACTGAGATGTTGCCTAAATTTACTTTGACCTCCACTTTTGATGGTAAATTTTATTGCCCCCAAATAAATTTAACTGTGCATTTATACATGTAAACATGCATATTTTCCATGTGCCCAAATATAAGCAAATGTCTGCACAAGTCTGACACATTTTTTTTCAGGACAAAATTACTTTTATCCATTTGCTGTAACCAAGATCTTGCACATTACTGTAAAGTAAGATTTCAGTTTGGTCCTGCTAGAGCAAGAGCAGTTCAACAGCCTCTGACATACTAATTTCTGCAAGCTTTTGTTAAAACATACAGTTAACTAAGCCTGTTATCACGATTACCTTTTATTGTTAAATAAGCAGTTTATAATGTGTTAGCTAAGATGCCTTGTACTTTTAATATAGACTTGAAAGGTGACATATAATAGCAGTTCTAATGAGACTATCAATCACAGCTAATCTAAACTGAGGCAGCCTCTGGAGTGAGATCTCTTCCGCTTACATCAAGATTAGAATATAAGGATATGTACACACAAGTACATAAACTAGTTGATATGCTGTAAACTCCCACTCAGTTGGGTCTCTTGGTAACTTGGTAACTCATATCACACTACTGTTTGCCATATATTATGTCCTTCCACAAGTTAATAAAAATTCCACCAGAATGAGATGTTTATTTGGAAATCATTAATTCAGATGTATTTTTCTGCTGTCTTTGTTAATACTATTGAATCAATAGTTTATACAGAATGAGGAGTCAAGCATTTATGTCAGGGAAACTTCATATATCAGCCTTTTACTTTATAATCATGTCTTATTATAGGATGTTACTCTTAAAATCATAGAATCATAAAATGGTTTGGGAAGGAAGGGACCCGCAAAGGTCATCTAGTTCCACCCACCCTGCATGGGCAGGGACACCTTTCACTAGATCAGGTTGCCCAAAGCCACACCAACCCAACCTTGAAAGCTTCCAGGGATCAGGCATCCACAACTTGCCAAGGCAACATGTTCCACCGATTCACTACCCTCAATGTGAAAAAAATCTTCTTAATGTCCAATTTAAACCTACCTTCTTTCAGTTTATAACTGTTACTCAATGTCTTGTCCCTACGGGCCCTGGTAAATAGTCTCTCCCCGTCTTTCTTACAAGCCCCCTTTAGGTACTGGAAGGCACCCAATAAAGTCTCCCCAGAGCCTTCTCTTCTCCAGGCTGAACAACCCCAACTATCTCAGCCTTTTTTCACAGGAAAGGTGTTCATCCCTTTGACAATTTTTATGGCCCTTCTCTGGATCTGGTCCAATAGGTCCATGTCTTTCCTGTGCTGAGGGCTCCAGAGCTGGATGCAGGACTCCAGGTGGGGGAAATCACCAGAGCAGAGTAGAGGGGAAGAATCGCTTCCCTTGATCTGCTGGCCATGCTTCTCCTTATGTAGCACAGGATAAGATTGTCTTTCTGGGCTGCAAGCAGACATTACTGGCTCATGCCCAATTTTTTGTCCACTGGTATCCACAAGTCCTTCTCCACAGTGCTGTTGTCTATCCCCCAGCCTGTATTAGTACTGGAGGTTGCCCTGACCCATGTGCAGGACCTTGCACTTGGCCTTGTTGATTTTCATGAAGTTCGCACAGGCCCACTCTTCAAGCCTGTCAAGGTCCCTCTGCATGGCATCCTTCCCCTCTAGCAAATCAGCTGCACCTCTCAGCTTGGTATCACCTGCAGAACTGATGAAAGTGCACTCAATCCCACTGTCTATGTCACTGATGAAGATATTACATAGTATTGGTACCAGTACAGACCCTTGAGGGACAGTACTTGTTACTGGTTTCCACTTGGACATTGAGCCATTGAACATCACTCTTCGGATGCAGCCATCCAGAAAATTCCTTATCTATTGCACTAGTCTATCCTTCAAAACCTTCTTTCCAATTAAGAGACAAGAATATTGTGTGGGACTGTTTCAAAGGCCTTGTAGAAGTCAAGGTAGTTAACAATTGCAGCTCTTCCCTGGTCCACTAATGCAGTTACTCCGTCGTAGAAGGCAACTAGATTACTCAGGCACAATTTGCACTTGGTGAAACCATGTTGTCTGTCTCTAATCACCTCCCTGTCTTCCTTCTGTTTCGATAGATCTTCCAGGAGGATCTGCTTCATGGTATTACTGGGCACAGAGGTAATGTTGACAGAACGAAGTTGATCAAAAATCTCAGAATCATAGAAAGGTTTGGGTAGTGATTCTGCCCCTCTACTCTGCTGTGGTGAGACTCCACCTGGAGTCCTGCCTCCAGCTCTGGAGCCCTCAGCACAGGAGAGACATGGACCTATTGGAGAGGGTACAGAGGAGGGCCACAAAAATGATCTGAGGGCTGGAACACCTCTCCTGTGAGGAAAGGCTGAGAGAGTTGGGGATGTTCAGTCTGCAGAAAAGAAGGCTCTAGGGAGACCTTGTATCAGCCTTTCAGTACCAGCAGGGAGCCTACAAGAAATCTAGAGAGGGACTTTTTACAAGGACATGTAGTGATAGGACAAGGGGGAATGGCTTTAAACTGAAAGAGGGCAGATTTAGACTTGATATAAGGAAGAAATTGTTTACTATGAGGTTGATGAGGCACTGGAACAGATTGCCCAGAAAAGTTGTGGCTGCCCCCTCCCTGGGAGTGTTCAAGGCCAGACTGGACTGGGCTTTGAGCAACCTGGTCCAGTGGAAGTTGTCCCTGCCCATGGCAGGGTGGTTGGAAGTAGATGATCTTTAATGTCCATTCTAACCCAAACCATTGTATGATTCCATGACTTTTTCACCTTAAGGTTCCTTAGATGGTCATGAATGTACTCTTCTCCTACAGTCAGCAGATCTTCATTCTTCCAGTCCCTGCCTTTGCCATCTGCGACTTGAGTGATGTGGCTGGAGCACTTGCCAGTGAAGACTGAGGCAAAAACTTTGTTGAGTACCTCAGCCTTCTCCACATCCCAGGTAACCAGGCTGGAATGTTCCCTAATCTTCCTTTTATCACTAACGTACATATAGAAGCTTAAAAAATAGATTATTAAAATTTATTATTTAAAATTATTACAAAAAATAAATAAAATGTAATAAATTTATAGTGTCAGATATGACAGACCACACTGCTCCGAGATTTGCTTTTTTTTTGCAAGCTATGTGTACATTTTGGCTATTTGTATGACTACATGGATATTATTAATATGATTACAACATCAGGAACAGATCATAGAGCATGTGGTATGAAACATGCAACTAATGTGAAAAACTTCACCAAGAATTCTTTTTGAAAGCACTGAAATCAGTTTACTGCATCTGAAATACTGGTTTACATACAAGACTTTTCCAGTTTATTCTTGGGCAATTGACCCAGTGTCAGTAAAATTAGATTAAGGATAAAAAATGCCTTTATTGTCTAATTATATTACTGAATAGTATTGCTCATACTGTAGGTAAGAAATAGAAAGAACTATTTGAAGAAAATTAAGAATTATGTATTTTTCAGGTGGATAGATCTCAAAGCTGTTAACTTACCTGTTGCTATCAAGACTACAGGGAACAAATACAACTTCATATTATCACAATAAAAAGAAGAATTAAATAAAGTCTGCCTTTATTAACCCTGTGTCTTTGTCGTTGTTAATGAGTTTGTTAGCTTAAGTGCCATTAGCACTTTGGAGTACTACCGCAATTACAACACACTCAGAGCTGTAAGTGCCCAGAGATTTTGTCAGTGGCAAGAGATTTTTAAAAGTTATCATCTTAATGATTTTAGTCATTTTGTGCGAGTGAAGAAAAGTGTGAAAATATGAATAGCAGTTGGTAATTATATAGTTATTTTATAAATTAGATAGGTAAAAGCTTAGTTACAAAGAAGTAAGAAATATTTTTCATCTAATAAAAATGCTTTCTTTCAAATCCTTCACTTAATTATATTAGTGTGTGGGATCTGCACAGTCTCTTCACTTTAAATAATCAAATCAAACGTTACAGGTAAGAAATGCTCAATCTACAGTTTATTAAGCCAACTTACAAGTGGAAACAATTGCACAGCCTAGGGCTAACAGCTGCCAATTGTTCATAGCAAATGAGTCAATTTCATTCCAACACTTGTAGCAAAGAAATTAATTCCATGATTCTAATTTAATTTGTCAATGCCACTCTTTATTGAGAAAGACATGCTTGCTAGAAAGATCAATAAATGGGGAACACACAAGATAAAGAACTGATTCAAATAATTCCAGGTGGCCTGGAATAACTAGTATTTCATTGCATGATATGAGAAGAACATTGCCTGAAAAATTAACACAAACAACTCCTTGGCTAGGAATACTGGGGCTTCTTAGAACTGGTATGCTAGGGGATGTGTATTCACAGCTATACCTGCAAGTTCATACCAACAAGAGGCTGGATTTCCACAGAGGCAAGTAACAGTCAGTACTTCTGAGATGAGAAAAAAAGATAATCCAGGAAAAAACAAACAAACCAACAAACCTTCACGTGACAAGTTCCTTACATCCCGGAATCACAGGCTAAGAAGTTGCAGGTGTGGAGTAACATAGTCTGTGTGGCAAAACTGGGCTAATCACATTCTGTTAAAAGATTATAGGTAGGTTAATGAACTGTCATTCTTCGCCAGTCAAAGGAGTATTCTATAGAAATGCTACAGTTTGAGGATCTGGGTGAGGTGAAGATCAGAGGCCCTGATTTAATAGAGAACACATATGAACACCTGATCCACTGTATTCCTAAGGATTGAGGGTTGAGAAGGCAACTTTAAAATCAGGTGAGTGTGATGACAATAAAAGTTGCCTAATCAAGGTAAAATTTCAGCAGTACTGAGCTGCTTGTTTTAAAAATAGAAACTCAATTTTTTGTAATATCAAGCAGCCTCTCACAGTGAGGGCCCTATAGTAAAACTTGAACCCTTTTTTTATCAAAGCAGGTTTGTTTGCATTTACAGTTTATACTTGAATGGGGCTGGATTGATTAGGCCTATAAAAGGTGCCACCTGCTTGCAAACAAAAGCAGGGAGGTAATTCAGCAATTTCTGTAGGGGGAATTTCTGCTGTTTATTCTCTTGAGAACACAAGAATGGATTATGGGGCCTGGAGAGCAGCTGTGCAGGACTAAATTACATGTTTGCAAATCAGTAACTGTTTGTGTTAATAAGGCAAAAAGTACTTGAAAGGTGGTCTGGTCTTTTTGACTGTGTGCTTGAAAGTTTACCGGTGGTATGTGAGCTGATTCTGTGTAATAAAAACAGTTATCCAAATGGTTTGGTGTGATGGATAATAATTACACTAGTACATAGAATTCCTGAAGCTACTTTAAATTACTTTGACCAAACAGATATGAAGGATGATCCAAAGTCAGTTTCTAGGAGTAGAACCAGAGACATCACAGCAACATGGGGAGGAAGCTAGATGTAAGCTGAAATAAAAACTTCTGTTAAATGCTTTTGAGGCTCAAGGGACTTACTGTCAGACTGTGAAATTGTGAGGAGTTGAAGTGCTGAGTTTTCTTACCTGCTATAGAAGAAAGAAACCCCAAAACAAACCCAGCCTTCCTACATATTGTCATTTTTGGAAGAACATGGTGAAAATTAAAGGTGTGTTTGAAAAAGACTTACATTTTAAATTCAGTGGACTGATATAATTTCTAGACATTTCTCTTGTTCTGTGTGGTAATGTAAGAAAAGTATGTCCTTCCAGAGAGGAGATGCATAGGTGGATTTTGTGGGCATGTATGTATGGATACTTCTATACTGTCTTTGAACCTGTAGTATTGCTGTTTGTTGTTTCCAAATTTTGAAGACTCTGTAGGAGTTCAGTTAATTTTTTTTTAAACTTTCGAAACATTTGCATAGATATAGTAAAAAGATATGCACATGTCAGAAGAAAATGGTTTTCTATGATTTCTTGTACAATCATAATGGTTTCTCTATGCACAGCATTTTCTGTGGATGAGTAACAGGTTATTGAGCTTTGGTTTTAGGTTTAACAGAAAAATAATGAGCTCTTGTGTGTTGAGGTGATGAGCAAAACACCTAACTCACATGGCAGAACCCCAGTCACTAAGAGATCATGTTCTGGTATGGCAGGAGGAGGTGATTATTTCGATTCTTATGAATAACACAATAATAAATCATTTCTGTACCAGTGAAAATACTAATTATATCAGTCAGTTTAGCCAATATCTAATCAAAAGCTGATGAAAGAGGAAAATCAGTTACTAGGAATGATGCTTAATGATTTTATGGCTGTGGTTCTGAAACATTCTGCATGTAAGAAGACTGTGAAAAGTAAGTTTGCAACAACATTCATCTAGTGGAAGAGATGTATTGGTCAATGTTTTTAGTGTTGAGCAAAAGCAATTTGGCCATTCCCCTATACTAAAATGCAATTGTTTCTTCTTCAGAGTTCTCCATATGCTACACCCTGTGATGGTTCTTGCTTTTCCATTGAGTGCATTAGCTCTGGCAAAATTTTAAACGCATTTTTTTAGGAATGCAAGGAGAAGGTGACTTTTCTCACCTCCAGATACCTAGCTCACTCCTGAGCAGCAGTTACCCCTCTCTAACCAGCTCCCCAGCTTAAATACCAAGCATGATATCACATGGTATCAAATATTCCATTTGTTTGGCTAGTTTGGGTCAGCCATCCAGCCCGTGCACCCTGCCAGCTTCTTGTAAAAATTAACACTATCCCAGCCGAACCCAGGACAAGACGTTTCTAAACTTTGAGTGTTTCTTTCAACTTCTCTTTGTTTAGAAACCTATCACTTATATTCCACATAAAGCTGAAATCCATAAGACTATATCTGTTCAGTTGCATGCATTACAAGCACAGATTTTTGAATTAAATGACAACCGACTGACCTGAAATGTGTGAAAAGCAGCAGTTGATGAAAGGAAGAACAGTGAACTTTTTTTCACGCGACATGAATATTTGCATGGAGGTGCATAGACAGTGTAGTTTAAACTACTTCCATGTTACTAGTGGAGCACCTAATTCCTCTGTGTTAACTTTGACCTTCTCTTGTTTAGCATGACAGCCTTGTTTAACATGAGAGTCTCTTTGCACTCAGGCGTAACAGGGCTGTAATTGATTCAGTGTTTCTATTTTCATCTAGCAATATTTCCTAGACTGTATTTCAGTGCAACACAGTTGATTCCAACTTTCTCATCTCGCCTCCCAAACTGGCACAAAACCGATCGGAACTCTTCTTCCCTTCTCCATAGACTGCCTCTTACTATCATTTGAAATTATGTTCTAATGCTATGTTTGTGATGTCTTTCTTATGTTATGTCTGTTATGTTCAACTTGATGGTTGTGGCAGAGAATCTAAGTTCTCGGGAATTGTGTTCTCTGTATGCTAGATAAATACATGAAATCAGCATTTTTTCCCAGACTTCCTATAGGATTATTCCATCTGTTACAGCACCCATATGCTAAATAGTGTATGGGTGACAAGGATATGCAACTGCAATTCTTTCATATACTTTGATCACAAACTTAGAAGAGATGAGTACAATAAAACAAATACAGATCAGGCAGAGGTCATATTGACAATGGTACATTTATCTAATAAGCTTGGTACAATCACAAAAATGTTGACTGGGAAAATAAGAAATTCTCAATGCTATCATTTAATGTGCTTCTACAGAAACTATTATCTTAATGCAATGATAAATAACAGAAAGACCTTTTTAGTTTGAAAAAACATTACAGTTGTTCATACATCTCCAAATCCTTCTGAAGAGTTTGATAAGCAGTTGTTTCCTGTAATAAAACCTTTGCCTGGCTTTTAGTAGCCCACTGAGAACACATATACACATCTAAATTTTTATTGTTGAGATAAAATATCAGGAAGAAAATAAAAATGCATGTAACTTTAAGCAGCCATAAGAGATGGCTAATCTCAATATTCAAAAGGTAGAAGCTTTCATAAGGTTAACATCAGCATTAGAAATCTAAGACCAACTTCTCACTGAAATGTTAACAACTTCTTAAGGGAAAAAAGAGGTTTTGTTTTTTTAATGTTCCTAGAGACTGAGCATGTTGCTGACGAATCTAAATAGACACGAGTATAAATCACAATATTTTTGCTTCCTCTGCTCTCATGAAGTATGCAATTACAGTATGATATCTAAAGGTACTTGCAGCTGTATTTATGCAAAGACTAATCAATGTGATCTAGGTGTGTTTTCCTTTTGCATGACAGAGAAGATTCTGCATATTTACTTCTCCTAGTGAAACACAATTCCATTAACTCCTGTAGTTGTCAACTGCTTTATCCATTCAGCAGAGGCTTATGTGTAGTAACTGTAGTTTGGACATAGCTTGAATGTCTAGAAATATCAGCAAAGGTGAAAAAACCCCAACCTAACAACAGTGAGCATGCAAGAGTATGCATGTGTTGACTGAGATGATTTTACATGCAGTCAGCAGCAATGATTTGAATTATTGTTTCCTACAGCAGCTTTGTTTGCTCCAACAGTCCTATTCTAGATTTTTGATTAAATTCCAAACTGTTGTAATACTGTCTGTCACTGGCCTTAAAAGAACTGCTGGAGTAACTAAGCAGAGAAACTGCCCCATCATTCACAATTCTGCCCTTGTGCTTGTAGCTAAAGAAACTGGAAGTACAGCTGGTACACCACAGAACACATTTCTCTAGATACTTAAATACTCTGATGGGTCTGGCTTAAAATCTGGTTTCCAGCCTTAGAGCTTGAAAAGAACAAAAAGAAGGAAAAAAACATTAAATCTGATCTGCTCTTGGAGCTGATGCAAATTTTTATTTGCATGCAAAGCATAAATAAAGAAACAGTGGCTTCTGTTACAAATAACGAAACCTGTGCTGTTCAAAATGCAGAGCTAAACAGAAAGAGAAGACAAACTACTGAGTACTTTTCTGTGGAGCTATAGGAATTGATTTAAATTTAGTCATTCCAAGTTTGTGAAAGGAAAAGGCTTTCTGGAAAGAGCAGTCAAGATACATTGACCTCTGTGAAAACCAAAAGAGTTCATGGTGTGTCTTCATTGCAACAGTCACAGCCATAGAACTTCACATCATATTGCCCTTTTCATCATCTTTATTTTTTACACAATGAGGCTAGAGTTCTTTAGTAAAATTTGGTCTTAAGGCAGAGGGACATATTTGTTACTCTGTATTCAAGTAATATCCATTCTAGAATTCCCACCATTGTCTTAACACTAGAATCTAAAACAATTATGTGAAATGTTATATTTCATAAGAGTGTAAATATTAAGATAAAAAATTTGACTTTCTTTATAGATACAAAAGCCAGTCTTTATTCTTTTTTCTCTTTAGAGTGTTTTTTAAAAAAAGAGATGATCAAGCTTTCTTAGCATTTGCCTTAAAATATAGTACAAGTGTAGCATAGATCTATTTATTAATGAGATAATTCAGGCAAATAACAAGTACTCAGAAATAAGGAGTGTCTGATAGTTTGATTTGAGAGTTTTTTTTAATTTATTTTTTTGTTTAATATGCCATGCTTAAGTTTTGTGAAGAAAATGGGATAATCTTAATATAAGATCATATCGTCAACAGATCTAGTGTTCGCACAAAAATAATAATCCAAAAAGGCCACCATTTATTATTTCTTTACTTTTATTTTGCTGTAAAATATACAAAGAATTAGCTAATATCCTTACTTCTTATGTTCACACAAAAATAAAACAAAAATTGAGCTGTTACTCAGAAATGCCTTTCCTGCAAGATCAGCTGTGGTTTTTGAATATAAGTACTAAGAACTTGATAAGCAAAGAATCATTCATCATTTGAGAGTTCTGTGTTAAGAAGTCACAATGGCTTCTTTTGTCATATCTCAGGTACTTTTCCAACAGCAAACTTCTTCTGGGACTGCAATATAATTTAGCCACTAAGCGGTCTTCAATGAGTTAAGGTTATTATCTGTCAATTCTAACTGCTTATATATTGTTCGAGTTTTGAGTATGTTTGTTACAAAGAAATAAGTTCTAAAAGTCTGATGAAAGCTCTTTGAATGGAATATGACATGGTGGAAAGAATTAGCAGCTCGGAGGCATCAGTTCTTTCATGTTTTTCCTTGGATTACTTAGAAATTATCTGTTTTTGAAAAGGTAATATTCTTGTTTCTGAACGTGTAGACTTCATGAGGTGTTGAACTTTGTTTTGACTTCCCAGAATCTTACTTAAAACAGCTCTATCATTTCAGACTTCACAGCATTAGTGCCCATAGCAGTAAATGAAGATAAAATCTGTAAAACATAACTGCTTGAAAAAATAATTAAGTTATATATATATATGTAGTCCAGTCTTCAATATGTGCTTTTGACTGATTGATATTCCAGAGTTTGAAGACAACTTTAGAATCCACAATGAAAGCAGAGCTTGATTAACTCAGTTGGATTGAGAACCACTGAAAAAGACAGGAGTAATTGTAGTAAGAATAATCTCTAGATCAACCCAACAGCCCTTTGGATCCAAGTACTCAGCAAGTAAAGAATAGAATTATATCATTATTTTTGTTTTATCAACTTACATCAGAACAGTTTTTTTTCAAAAACCTTGGACAAAATACCTGCAGAGTTCTTATTTTTACTGTTATGAAGGGAAGATAGTGTGTTAAAAAGTCATAGCAAAGACATTAAGTGCCAGGAGTAGGGGAAAATAAAAAATGCAAGCTAGGAACAAACAAGGGAACAGAGAGACCAGACACACAGGAAAATTCTACTGCTGTCTGCCAATCCCTCCTTTTGGTGTTTCTGGAACAGGTGATTTGGCTTTAATTTACAGTTTCTCTTCCTAACCTTGAAAGTTTAAAGAAGAAAAAATTGAAAGGTCCTCAATGGCATGAGTAAAGGAACTGTCAAGGAAGTTCCACCCCAAGAGAAGCAAGTGATGAAATGCTGTTCTTGGCTTTGGTCTTGGACTCGTGCCTTCCTGACAGAAATTTTGTCAGTGCTCTCTTATGAAAGAAGAGTTGGACTTTGAAAACAAAGATGTGTAGATATATCCTACTCCTGAACTAGGAAATTTTACTGCTTATAATCATAGAATCATTAAGGTTGGAAAAGATCTCTAAGATCATCAAATCCAACTGTCAACCCAACACCACCATGCCTATTAATCCATGTCCTAAAGTGCCAAGTTTACATGTTTTTTGAACACCTCCATGGACAGTGATTCTACTACTTCTCTGGGCAGCCTGTTCCAATGCTTGATAACCTTTTCAGTAAAGAAAGTTTTCCTAATATCTAATCTAAACCTCCCCTGACTCAACTTGAGGCCATTTCCTCTCGTCCTATCGCTAGTTACTTGGGAGAAGAGACCAACACCTGTCTCACTATAACCTCCTTTCAGGTAGCTGTAGAGAGCGATAAGGTCTCTCCTCATCCTCCTCCAGACTGAACAAGCCCAGTTCCCTCAGCCGTTCCTCATAACACTTGCTCTCCAGGCCCTTCATCACTTTCATTGCCCTTTTTTGGACATGCTCCAGCACATCAATATCTTTCTTGTAGCGAGGGGCCCAAAACTGAACACAGTACTCCAGGTGCAGCCTCGCCAGTGCTGAGCACAGGGGCACAGTGTACAACCAGAGACTGACGGAGAAGTGGCATAGCTTTTATCATTACAATAATAATAATAACACTAATAATATTAATAATAAGAGAAATAAAACAAAATATAGAACACCGATACTGAGTTTCTCAGAGCTGGGTGCCACAGGGGCTGGTGGCCTGACAGTGGCTACCAAGAAGGCACCAAGAAGTCCCAGAAAGGACTCAGTAGTGGTCGGAACTTGGATTCAGGAATTCAGGATTGCAAGCAGGGAAACAAGCAGGGTACTCTTCAGAAGTCAGCCATGGACAAAGAGAGAAAGACCTTTGTGATCCCCCAGCTTTAAACTGAGTATGACGTGCATGGCATGGAATACCTCGTTGGTCAATATCGGATCACCTGTTCTGTCTGCCTCTCCCTGCAAGTGCGATCCCTTCTGACTCCTCAATTGCAGGACCTAAGATGTCTATCAGTGACCTTGGCTGCTATAGTAATAAACAGGGGCCTTTTTCTGCATTTCTTTGCTATCGTTAGCTCAGTAAAACTATAAACATTCAATGTTATTAACTTTAGAGTGTACAGTGTCTGTAAAATATGTTGCCAGCTTCAGAAAAATGCAGTTACTTAGAAGAACTTCACTGTAAGGAAAAAATCACTAAGAGAGAATTGGTTCTGTTTTAACCAAAACCAGGGCATTTGGACAGTTTATTTTGTGGGCTTGAGCCTTATACTATCTACTGAAAATTTCTTGTACTGTAACTTGCAAAAAACCAGCCCCACCCCTCCAATGCCTATTTAAGACTTTTTGCCTGCAATCTCTTCTCATGTAGCATTCACTGTCTGTCGAGTTTGGGAATTTGTCCTAACATTTAAATATCTTTGACTGCTGTTATATTTATTCACTGAAGACATGGAGGTGATTCCTTTAAAACTGTCTGTAACTTTTTGTATATTTAAAGGCTGTTGAATCCTCTGGTCTTGTCTTCTTACCTCTCCTTTTCCAGGCTTTAGCTATTAAATAAATAACATTTTTACACTTATTTATCTATTCATTTATTTACACTGGGTTTATATACTGTTTTTGACTAGATAGTACAGTAGAGAGCATACTAACAAACACAGTAAAGCAAAAGATTGCAGCAGTAAACAGATTAAATAGTTTTTTTCTTCAATGGAATAAAAATACTTTCGTTTGAAATTAAAAAGTACATTTCTAAGTCTTTTAAATGCTTAAGTATTTAAAATGGCATATGTACTATGAATAGAAAAGAAAAAAATACTCAGAAAGTTTTACATTAGGACATAAACTGGTTTATAGGAGTGGTAAAGGAAAAAACCACCATGTAAAACATGTAGCTGCCCAGCAGTATTTAAAAGCTATTTCTTGTTTTGTAGCAGAACGCCCACTGTGTTTTTCTAGCAGCACATGTTTAGGAAATTGATAAAACCACTAGCTTATTTCACAACTCAACTGTAAGCATGTGTACATCAAGAAAAAACCTAAGTGAATTACTGCAGAAAGCAGCTCAAAGGGCTGTGTTGGTATGTAGTATTTTTTACAGCAGAGGAAAAAATATGTTTCTGTGTATGAAGGATAAACTACTTCAGTTTATAGAAGATTTCTAATACTTTTTTTTCATAGAACAGCCTCTTTAGTTTTGTTGTTTGGTGTGTTGGGTTTTTCTGTAGTTTGTTTGTTGGGGTTTTTTCCCAAATATTCTTGTGACTCACCTTTTCATTTCAAACCACACTTTGTTAATCTAGTATGCTGAATATTTGAGAAGGATGTTTTTCTTCACTGATAGTGAATTCTTAAATTGATTTTGTAAGAATGGAGAAACTTAAAATTTGAGTGTATTTGAGTTAATGGGAAACTCTTTCTATATGAAAAGAAACCTTATTATGTTCTTTTTGTTTTCTTGAGGAATCCTTCAGTAGTTCCATCCTACATGTGCGCTGGGAGCTTGAGTTCATCCCTCCGACCTCTTACTTCTCCTATTTGTTCTAGTAAGTTGTAAAATTTTTTTTCTCTTTAAATGTTGTGCTGAATATCAGAATTCATTGATAAATGAGATCCTGTAGTTATTACAAACTGTTTTGAAGATTTCTAGGATCAACAAATCTCTACTTATGCAGCTGTACTGGTCTGGCTGGGATGGAGTTAGCTTTCTTTATACCAGACTGTATAGTGCTGTGTGCTGCGTTTGTGAATGAAATAGTGTTGATAAAACATCTGGGTTTTTTTGCTGCTGCTGAGCGGTCCTTGCATAGTGTCAAGGCTTTGTCTTTCCCATTCTTACCCTGCAGTGAGTAGGCTGGGGGTGGGCAAGAAGTCCAGAGGGAACAAAGCCAGGACTGGCCAAAGAGATATGCCAAGCCCCATGACATCATGCTCAGAAATAAGAACTCAGGGATAGAAGGATGAAAGAGGCAGGTTTGTGGTTATAAGCATTTGCCTTCCCAAGTAAACTGTTCATGCATGCCGAGACTCTGCTTTCTATGAAGTGGCTGGGCAACTGCCTGCCAATAGGAAGTAGTGAATGAATTCTTCTTTTTGCTTTGCATGCTTGTGAAGCTTTTATTTTGCTCAATAAACTGTCTTTATCTTGATCCATGAGCCTTTTTAATTTCCTTCTATTTTCTTCCCATCCCACAGCAGATGAGAGTAAGCAAGCGTCTGTGTGGTGCTTAGTTGCTGGCTGTAGTCAATGCACTACAGTCCTTTGTGGGACCCCAAATGGGACTGTTAAAGATGTTGATCAGTCCACAGCTCTCAGGTTTACAAATCAGCTCATGACCACTATCTTTCTGGGTTCTTAAGATATCTTCTTCTGAGGCAGTCTATGCCAAGGACACACGATGCCTCCAGGTTGGTCACAATAGGATGCTTCTGCGACTTGTCCACTTTTAAGCTCACCCCATCATCCAACCCAGACAATAGTTGGGATACTCTAGTCACTAAGGGGTATAAAGGATAAATAAGTAATAAATAAACTTAATATCTAATCTGTTCTTATGCATTATGGAGTTTAGCTATTTCAGAGAAGAAGAAAATGGCAGGAGTAGCGTTGTAAGAAAATGCTTTTCTTTTCAGAACAAGAATGAAACCAAAGTCTTAAAAGTCATTACAAACCTGTATTTAGGTACTGAAACAGTGTCAGGAAGGCCTTGAAAAATTCTGCTGCTTCTGAATGGCTTTAAAAACTAAAATGATCTTTCTTCTGCCTTATTTTGAGGGAGAAATATGGACAACTTTTCTATTTCTTAACCTGCCACAGAAATGGTTACTACTTTTTTTTGCCTACTTCTAAGCTGCATGTGGGTGTTCTTATAATATTTAAGTGCAGGAAAGGAAATTTTAAACAATTCTTCTCTCTTCCCCTGCACTTATTACTATTATTTTGAAGCTTGGGAGGTGGATTTGAAAAATACCTAATTACTCCCCTTCTTCAAATTTTTCTTCTAATTTCCTCACATTTTCAACGATTTTTTTATTTGGGAATGCGATTATAATTTTGAATATTGTCATAATGTTCATAAAAAGGTCCCAGTTCAATCTGTGTGTCCTTAGTACGTATGCAAATAACTTGGTAAGATTTATGTAAATAAATAACTGTTATGGCAGGTATAGACTTAATTTTCCTAGTTATATATAGTGAGCTCGGTAGAAGTTGTCTAGAATTTGCGGGCTACCATTATCTTTAGGATATACTGTAGACTAAAAGAAATATATGCTGGATCTTGAGCTGACTGAGTTCCTGTTACTAGTGGTATGTCTGTCACAGTCCTGTTACTAATGGTATGTCTGTCACAGTCCCTTTTAGACAGGTGGAACAGACTCCATAAACAATGTTCTCAATCTGTCTGAAAATACGTCGTAGCATAGCTTGAAAATTCAATGATGTAGATCCCTGTCTTAATTTAAGCAGAGGATCCATACCTTTATCTTTCATCCTTGGTTCCTAACCCTAAGCTGTTGAGCAAAAGTATAATTTTTATTATGGGTGCTGGGGGGGGAGGGGAAGGTGGAGACCTATAAAAATGAAAAAACCCTCATAAGAATTCACCCCACCCCTCATTCTTCCACCACACCCCTTTAGGAGGAAGAATATAATGAATTAATATCTGATTGGTGATTTGCTTCTGGAAAGATCAAAACAATTCTGGCAGAAAATTCACTCTGCTTGACTTATGGAGCTTATTAAAAATTGTCTTTGAGATACGGTTTTTGGTTACATTGAATGTTGTGAAGTGCTTCCCTCCCCCCTCCCCCCCTTTAGGGAACTTTGCTACCTTATAGACCAGATGCTTATGCACATTAGGTTGAAAGTGCAGCCTGCAAAATATCCATAAACACATGTGGATCAATGTCAGCTTCTTCTTTGACAAAATATTTTATTATATTGCGAAAAAGATAGGTTTTCTATTCTGATGTCCTAAGCTGATTTTGATAATTGTGGAAGTTCTTTTCTGTTCAAAAACTACTGGTGGCTATGTCCACGCATCAAAGTACTATTAAATAGCTTTTATTCTCTTCAAACTTTTTTGTTCTGTAAATATTTTTAGATAAAATTTAAGACCATAAATATAGAGCACTTAAAGTCTATTCTCTTCAATATATTCCAAATTATAGTTTGCATCTACTCTAGATGATCCATGAGGCTCCTTTCTGTTCTTAAAAACTGATTTTTTCCTTTTAGTTTTCAGTCTTCATTTCAGACCAGATACTTCTGTTTCATTCATTTAATTTTCATACGGATGAACTTTAAGTACTTTTGTCTGAAATATTCACAAATGCTCTAATATTAACATGTTCATTCTTGTACGAACTTGATCATGATATTTCTCTATTTTTCTTGGTTGAGGGAAATTCTAAGTAAGATCTTGAAGGAAAAAAAATATCTGCACAGATTTGTTGCAGCTGTATGTCCTGAGGATACCTAATACTACAGAATGAAGTGAGATCAAAGACACTGGATATAACAGATACTTGATAGGTCCTAGAATGACTGTGCTGTTCTGCAAGGCTTCAAAGCATGTTATTGCTGTTAGGACTTGAGGGTCTGCTGTGAGTGGTTGCCCAATGTTTCTACTCCAGGGTGCCTGAGACACTGAACCCCCCTTCTACACTGGTGAAGGATCTGAAGCCTTTAGAGGGTTGGTGCCGCAGCCAGCACACCAGCTCTTTGTGACCTTTCACATTAAGTCAAGTTTATTTGTCAACAGACTTTATAAAACGCATTTTAAAACTAACACATGTCATTTCTCTCTTGGAGATAAAATTCTACCACAATTTCGTAGAAAATTAAATGTGGCATCTGTTCTTACTCCACTGACATATTAGTAGCCACTTCATATGTTACCTGTTCTTAACAGCAGGGGATAGTTTTCTTCCTTCTGTCTAGACCTTCAGGGTAACTTTGATACTGTTACCTTGTGTATTTATTTTGGTTTTGTTATATCCTAGTTTCAGGAACTTGTCACAGATCTTTGGGTAACGAAAAATACTTGGAGAAAATTTTAATAAGGGTTAAATTGTCTGATAGTGTATACTCCATTTATCTTTAGTATGCTTTTTGCATATGGTAGGTAAGAAAAGAAAACTTCATGAAAATCACTGAAAATGTAAAATGGTACAGAAGTGGATCTCTGGTTTACCATGAAACTAGTTACTACTGTAATTGTGAGAACTCAAAAAAAAAAAAAAATCTGAATTTATGTTCTGGAGAGCAAAATGACATTGTTAGGAGAGAACCACTGTTGTGTTCTCTTTCTACAGGTTTAAAACATAGCTTGGTATCTTTTATTGTTTTTTTGGATTTGCCTTTTTTTTTTTTTTTTATTCTGTTGCTGCACCCTAGTTTAAATAATATGTGGTTACAGAAAGTGTTCAGCTTTAAAATAGCTGTTGTTACAGTAGCACAAATAGTTTTTCAGAAAAATTCAGGTTGCTTTAACAACCAAATACAAAAAAATTCCACTTCATCTAACTGAGAAGTAATTGGAATACCTACATGCATTAAAGCTAAGGCATATATGCATACATTTTTGGTATTGATATATTAAAAGCAAAGCACACTAAGACCTGTGCAAATTAACGTGGGGAAAAATACAATAATGCAAATTGTATACAAACAATAAAGCTTTGTTTCCTCATTAGAAATAAATGCAATACTCCTTTCTACTAAGTTATCAAAATACATGTCTACTTGAAAAGCTATTCAAGGTGATGAAGTTCAATTAATGTAAAGAGAAAAAAAAGAGAAAGAATTGTAAACTCTTTTTTTTTCAATTATTTAGATGAATTCTGCTTAAATTATACATCTTTGCTGATTAAATAAAAATTACCATCTTCTGTATGGCTATGACTTCTCTGGCCACACAGCTGTGGGGTTCTGCAGTCTAGGTTATGGTATCTAAAAATACATATGCTATCAATCTGTTTGGCTTCATAGCCATAAAAGATATGATTTAAATTGGATAAGAATTTATAAAATTTCTTGGTGTTTTGCATGTACTGTATAATTGCACAAATTGTTTTCTGTTAGAGACACAAAATTATACTGACAAGTACATGAGCTCCTTAATAGGGTCTGATTTACTTTCTCTTTTTTTTATAAACTTCACAGGATGAGTATTCTAAAGCACATTATTATCTTCAAGGTCAGCTAACCACTAAAAAAATTATACATAAATAAAATGGATAAAAAAAGATTACATCATGAAACTGACTCCTGAAAGGGATTTGTGTCACAGTTCTGTGTTAATGTACTGAGGGCCTGGTACAGAATAAAGGGATGCTGATGTCTATAGCCGGCTTTCACATAGGCAGAGGTGTTGACTATATGAATACTATTTCCCGAGAGACAGGTAGTGTTCCATATTTGTTGAAACCTGTCTGAGCAAGGAGCCTGACACTGCAATCATTAAATATAATCACAAACATTTAGGTCATGATAGTTCATAGCCTGCTTGATGGTGATGTACAGAAATGACATGAATACCAATGGCTAATCCATGCATCAAACAGGGAGAGAAAGTGATACTCCAGGGGCATAGTAAACATAGACATTTTTGTAATTATGTACTTTATTACTCCACTCATTAAAGTTCATCAGTTGTCATCCTTAAAAACCTTGAGAAGCTATTGAACTCGCCCTCTGCCATAGGAATTGGGAATGTAAGGACTTGCCTAGGAGGCATTTCTGTCTTACAACCATTAAAAATAAAAATAAAACCCATTAATTATACAGCAAGTTGTCATCATGATAATAGGTGTTCCTAGCCCATCTCTCCAAATACTCGAGGGTATTTCTAAGGGGAAATGAGCCATATTAACACTAATTTTGTGGGACGTGTTATTTTTTGTTTAATTTCTGGAGGTCATAACTGTTGGTTTTTTACATGTTATGCGTCATGTTGCTGTGTAACACTCAGTTTAGCTTTGTTTCCAAAAAACATTAATACTAAATAGACAAATGCATTAAAAGTAGGAATAAAAACCAACATAGATGCTCTCCCTTTCCAGCTTCTCCAAGATTTCTTTTCAGTCTGACTCTTCAAAAACTGCTGAAGTCTAAGTGATAATCTGTAGCCTACAGTATACAGAGGCTACTGTGAAAGAACTTATAAGGAACCAGGTTTTCCTAAACATATTTTTGTGCCTCAAACATTTTTCCAATTTTTACCTCTGCAAACTCAGTTCAGCTATAGCAGTTTGAATTAAAAACTGAGTTTGCACCAGGTAATAAAAGGATATTTAATTAAAACTATTGCTTCTGCACAATCTCTGACTTGGCTACACTGATTTAGCTTTCTATTTTATGACAGGAACCTGAGGGTTTGCCTACTCTTTTTTTTATTTTTTTAAGCATGAGGAGAATTTCAAATTTTCAGGTCTAGGAATTGTTCTGACATTCCCAACTACTACATTACTTAGCAGAAAGGTCCCTCATGGAATCTAGCGCAATTGTTGCAAAACACCTGTCCTCTACTTGCAGCATCGCTGACCTTGAAACTAAAATTAGACAAAACTGAAAAATGCAGGTCTAATTCTATCTAGATTTTTGGAAGCAAGGGATAATTTTGGAGAACTGAAGGCTGGCTTTTTGACCAAAAGTATGGTTATCAATAAAATCATAAAAGGACCTTAAGTTCCAATCCCCCTGCCACAGGCAGGGACACCTTCCACTAGACCAGGTTGCTCAAAAGCCTCATCCAATCTGGCCTTGAACACTCCAGGGAGGAGCCAGCCATGGCTTCTCTGGTCAACCTGTTCCTGTGACTCACCAACCTCATAGTAAACAATTTCTTCCTTATATCTAATCTAAATCTGCCCTCTTTCAGTTGAAAGCCATTCCCCCTTGTCCTATCACTACATGTCCTTGTAAAAAGTCCCTCTCCAGCTTTCTTGTAGGCCCCTGCAGGTACTGGAAGGCTGCTATAAGGTCTCCCTGAAGCCCTCTTTTCTGCAGACTGAACATCCCAAACTCTCTCAGCCTTTCCTCACAGGAGAGGTGTTCCAGCCCTCAGACCATTTTTGTGGCCCACCTCTTGACACGCTACAACAGGTCCATGTCTTTTCTGTGCTGAGGGCTCCAGAGCTGCATGCAATACTCTAGGTCAGGTTTTACCAGAGTGCATGAGAGAGGCAGAATCACTATCCTTGACCTGCTGGCCACGCTTCTTTTGATTCAGCCCAGGATACGGTTGGCTTTCTGGGCTGTGAGCGGACATTGCTGTGTCATGTTGAGCATCTCATCAACCACCGCACCAAAGACTTTATTCTCAGGACTGCCCTCAATCCATTCTCTGCTCAGCCTGTATCTGTGCTTGGCATTGCTCCAAACTGTGTGCAGGACCTTGCACTCGGGCTTGTTGAACTTCATGAGATTTGCACAGGCCCACCTCTCAAACCTGCCCAGGTCCCTCTGGATGGCATCCCTTCCTTTCAGTGTGTTGACCATACCACACAGCTTGGTGTCACTGACAATCTTTCTGAGGGTGAACTCAATTCTACTGTCCATGTCACCAACAGAGATGCTGGACAGTGCCGCCTTCTATGTAGAATTTAAAAGGTTTTACTTAATTTGAAACTAAATGTGACACGTGAGGAGGAAAAAACAACATCTTTAATAACTTGAAATTTCTGCCCCTCAAAAGCATTGACAAAAAAATCTAAGCTGACCTCTCTTGTGGTATATATTTTTGCTGAATGTGAACAGAAGCACCTAAAAAGTCATTGTATGGATGAAAAAATAACTTTCTATTTATTGCTAAAAAGTAAATTAATTTGTTCTCTCTAATTATTACACAATTACTGCTATTGTAGTATAACTTTGTTATAGTGTTTCTATTTTTTGTTTTGTTTATTTCACTAAAGCTGAAATACTTTGAGGTCAGATCTTTAAATAGTAGTATTTGTGGGGTTTTTGATGCACAGAGGCTTCTCTTACTTGTACAGTAGTACTTCTATATTTCCTTTTTGCATATTTAAATTGGCATTAATGTCCTATTTTAAAATATTTTTCATACCATTTCATATTGACTAGTTCATATGTAGTCTGATGAGCTTTAGCAGATGCATGTCTACAAGCGAAGAACGTATTTGCTGTCTGGGAGGAGAGGAAGAATGAAAGAAATGGCCTGGTTCTGTTTTCCCAAGGCTACAAAGCAAGTTGATAGCAAAACAGGGATTAATATAGCCCCAGGGCAGGGCTGTCCAGAAGGCCTCTTTAGATCATGTTAATGCTTAATATCTTAATTTTAAACATCTAGTAAAAATATTTCAGAATTAAATCCAAGACCACTCACTGTTTCCTATATACTCTCTGATCCTTTACACATTAAATTAATATACTGTCACTGTATAACATGCCCTTTTGAGGGAGGAAAAAAATAAGATGCATGTTTTCTTATGCAGCTAAAAGAAAAGGAAAAAAATAATGCATCAAACGCAAATTAAACTACTTTATGAGGATGCTTATACTGTATTAATAATTACATAAGTTTTGGGAGTGATATGTAAGTATTATACCTACAGATACACATAGGATACTGGATTTTCTTTCCTACTAACATCGACACTGATTCAGGCATAAATGTCCAGAGTTTGTTTCCAGGTAATTTGTCATAGACAAACAAATAATTCTGATCTATTTTCTGAGAAACTTCTTTGTCTGCTGTGTATATGTTAAACATTTTAATAACCATGCAAGATTTATTTTTCAGGGACAGAGCAGAACAATCCAAAATTATTTATAATGCAAAGACAGAAACGTCACAAAAAATTATTTCAAGAGAGGATCAGAAAAAAATTAGTAAGATACAGAATAATGAGAGTGTGTAGACAATAATTAATGTGGTATTTCTTGCATTTTCAGTTTTATAAAATTAATAACTGCAGCTACATTAAAAATTCATTATAATACCAATGACAAAGGAGCATAGCAAACTTAAGAGTTGCTCACTTGTAAACAGCTTGTCTAGGCATTCATGTTGAAAAACTTGGGATAGGCAAGCCAATTTAATTCTGACCTTTGACTTTCAGCAATCATCAGCAAGGGTAGTTACTTATCACACTGCTTTCAGGTTTTTATTATTCAGTGTGTTTTCTTCCCTCTTTTTTCAGAAATACACTACAGTAATTTTTGGTGTGAGTTATGTATAACAATTACAAATGGACTCTTGTGTTGGTAAACATGAGCAAAAAAAGCATGACAATCGTAAGAAAAGTAAACATTAAGAAATGCGGCCTACCTACATTGAATTCTCTCAAGCTACAATATAGTCAGCTGCAAATTTAGTGTCTGTTTATTGAACTCATCAGGTTGATACATTTTCTGACATATTTAGCTTTTACTATTCACTGTTTCTTCTGTATGTGTCTGTCACTCTTTTGATACTCTAACATAGTGCTTTTTTGTCTTGTCAAAGGGGATTCAAGGAAATGGGTTGAGATCATAATCATATTAGTTAATGAGTTAAAATATTGAAAACTTTGACATTACTTTTGACAGCCATAGAATGAAAAGAACATCTTTGTCTCCTTTGTCATGGGCTTCCTGCAAGTTATTTTCCTGAAGTGCAGTCATCTCTATTTGTGGTCTACATAGAATTACAGCATGAAATTTTTACACACAGATTTATTTTATGTACAGTAAAATAGACAATAAATTGGTATCAAAAATTACTCATCCTGTAAAATAAATGTGAAACACGGAGTTTTCTGGATGGATAAAGTAATCAGGATTCTTCAATATATAATGTAACTTATATAGGAATTAATTTCATGAGCAGAATATTCTAAACAGCTCCGAAATCATAAGCACCTATGGATTTGGGGAGATTATTGGGTTATGCCTACTGAAAAAATGGTAACATGCACTTGAAGATAGCTAGGGTCATATTCCAAGGCAATAACAGTGTAAAATCTCCCGCCTTGGGCATATTCAAAAGCTGTCTGGACATGGCCCTGGGTAACTGACCCTAGGTGGAATGAAAACTTGTTGGAGACTTGAGTTTTTGTCTGTGCTAATACATGTTTAAAAAGGAAGACAGAAGATATTGGAAGTCTTGGGGGTCTTGTCATCTACTGTGCTCAACAACAACTTTGTTGTTCAATTGTGTTGTTCATACTTTGAAAGCCTTTGTCTTCGGCCTCTTGCCACCTTCCTCCAACCTGAAGTGGAAGTGATCAGTTGGGCAGTGGGAATGTTGTTCTTCTACAGCATTCAGCACTGAGCACTTTTATGTACTGTAGCTTTAAGGAAACTGATTTGAGTATGTTCCTAGAAGGAAGCTAAATTTCTGCAGAGGATTACATTTGCTAAGTTATTTTCTTATTATTGCTCTGTATTCCTTTCTCACATCATCTGTTTCTCTTGAGGCTCTGATCCATACAAGTTCTTGCATGCCTTGTCAGATTCCGTTTATTGCATATCAGATGTGCACTCAGCTTGAAAACTACAGTGCATATGTTTTTGCTGTAAAGATAAATATAAATGTATAAGGCTGGTATTGCCGTCAGTTGGGTAAGGACAGTTATGTGGTGAATACTTCAAACCATAATCTTTCACTCTTACTGAATGTCTGAAAATATATTTGCTTATTCCTTGCTATACCCAGCGCCAGCATTTTTAGTTCCTTTAAAAACAAATTGAAAATCTAGATTCAAACGCCTGGGTATATTTAAATCAAAGATTGTTGAGCCTTTAAAAATTTTGTTTATGCAACAAAGATCTAAAAATATAAATAACTTCAGAAAAAAAGATGCCAACCTTCTGGATTTTGCTTTATGTAAGAATTTAACATTTGGTTCTTGCAGAGGACAAAGCAGCCCACTATATGAGGATGACTTCCTATGAGTGCCGGTGTTGTCCTTTGAGAACTCATTTCATGTAAGATCACTTTAGTTCTTATTCCACATCAGTCATACGCACTTATGTGGCAGACTCTTCTTGCACTTTTGCCTCAGCTTTAGGATGTAACTTCTCACCAAAGACAAAAGAAAAGTCAAGCAGCTCAGGGTCTTAAGGTTACTCGTCTACTGTCTAGGGTGACTGTTTCTTGCAGTTGTGCTTGAGTGAAAGGCACAACAAAATCAGGTTGCCACTGCACAGCCCATATGTTCACTACAAATAGAACCGAGGTACAGGTCAGGTTTCCTGAGTGTCCTGACCTGCAGACTTGTGTCTTTGACTAAGAGCAAAAAGAAAAAAGTACAAACATTGGTAGCATGAACAATTAGGTCATTCAGGGTTGAGTTCAGATTAAACCTTACGCTGACATGACAGTGTGGGTCATGATGATGTTCATCACTATATTGGGGGTTTCATCGTGCATATGATAGACCATGACAATGAATATTTTATCAGTGATAAAATATGTATGCCTGATAAGAAGTTTTCTCCTACTAATAAAGGAAAAACTGAAAGGGGAATATGTTACTCCGTCAAAAAACAGACTTGAAAAATTTCTTGGCATCTTACATTTGATGAACTGAATGTTATAAAAAATTCATTTTTTTGGTAAATGAATGAAATTATTCCTGTATTTCTTAGTTTTCTGGAGAAAAAATAATGAAGCATTTGTGGCTAGAATACTCACAACTGCATCAGTCATGTAAAGGTTTGCTCTTTGTAAGTATAAGTCATTCCTCTTTTTTGTATTATTTGTCTTCATATCTTATGAATATAGACCTTACGGAAAAGGTGCATTCTAAAACACATAAAAATGAACAAATTTACCTCACTTTTTACATGCAGCTTCTGTATCTGTGGAGATAAATAAAAGTGGCTTCTCAAATGTAATTATTTTTCTCTTTAATTTTCTAGCTGTAACTCAAATTATTTGTATAGACTGCTTTTTGATCACTTTCTGTTTGTATTCAGGCAATCACCACTGTGTATGTTTTTTAGATGAGTACTTGCTTTTATCTTCAGCCAAAGTCAATAGCACTCTACAGCAACTGAGTAGAACCATTTGATGATGTGGAATAATTTATGTAATAAAAGACTAGGTCTCTGAGACATTATCTTCTTCCTGTCTTAAAAAGCATGTTTTATTTTTCAAATGTCTTATATGAAACCCACTCTGTGCAAACATCTTCAGCCACAGAGGAAAAAATCACAGAAAAACAAATCCTGTAAAGGTGCTTTTTTTCGATATGGAATCAAGTTTTCCAAAAATATTGGCAGTGTTGTCGGGATTATCTCTCTGAGTATATGCAGTGCAGTGACAATTCATTCCCCACACCTTGTCAGTTTTAGTCTTTGGGAAGGTAATAAAGGTACCAAATGGTATGTTGACAGTTTCAGTCTAGTTCTTGTTATGTATAACTATCTCTACAAATCCATGTGTGGACCCTATGGGAAAGGTAAATCAATGTATCAGTATAGGTACCTGAGAGGGTAAATCCATTCAGTTCATCTCTTCTTAAGTTGTAGGCAAGACGTGTTATTTCTACATAACTCTTTTTTTCCATAGTTCAACTTGGCATTCTTCACAATTCATTGTACTAAGTTGGTTCCTTCACAGCTTTTTCCAGTATAATTCTAACTTTGGGGATTCTTATTTAGGCTATGAACTGATACTGAAATTATGTAGGAGAAAAACCTGAAAAAAAAAATCTTTTTCTGTAAGAAACTTTCTATGAAAGCAATAGCATATCTATTTTACCATGCTAAAATGGAAACTTCTGCATTTATACATGTTTAAGGTAAATGATGTTTGAAAAGCATAATTGTACATTATACTGTAAATATTAGTATATTGGTATAAGTTCTGTAAGTCCCATCATGTCTTTTTTGTATTTTGGAATATAAAATTCCTGGAAATTTTTGAGGAGTAACGTGTACCAGGAGAAAATACTGTAGCTGCTGAAAAGATGAAGCAATGTGTCCATCTACTCTGCATCCTTTATTCTGTAGTTTGACAGAGATGATTACTCAAACTACATAATAGAAGTATGATGCACAATTTTAAGCAATATATAATCTCTTAGGTTAAAACAAGGGTGAAGAGATACACTGCGAAGAGATAGATCGATTATTTATTTCATATTATTCTTTGGACCTTTGATAGAAGATCTCAAAGCCTAGACATGGAATTAGGTAGTGGTAAGGCTGGCTAAGCATTTTGTGCTTCAGACTGTTCTCTAGATAAAAATTAGTCTTTAATCAGAATTCTTGTAATTCCTTTTCTGTCATGCCTGATCGACTACTTTCTGGAAACCTAGAATATCAATTTTATCTTTGAATTATGACTCATAAACAAGAGTCAGCCTTTTTACCTTTGAGATAGTTTGGTCAATCATAAAAGCCAAGCAGTTAAGCTCAATCAGTCTTGAATTACATCATTAGTCAAGCCATAGTCACATTCAGGGCCTTTGCATTGCAGACTTTCACATCATGTCATTTTCATCTGTTGCTGCCTCCTACTTCCCTTCCAATGAAAGAATAACCACAGAACAGGCAAGGACTCTTTTTTTGATAACATCTAAGCACAGAAATTTTGAAGTGACATCAAATTATGTAAATATGCAATAAAAAATTACTATTACTGTCTAGTCTTCCAATTAGTGAATTGAACAAAGATTCAAAATTATTCAAAGTCCAACATGAGTTCCTTCTATGAACTTGTCAGGGAAAGTTACATACTAATTAATTCTCTATATGGTCAAGAGATACTGAGGACTGACTTTTCTCAAGTCTTTCATGTTTTAAGTTATTCTGGTAAACCAGAACCATCTCATCCAGAGTACTGAAAATATTCAGCTGTTTCATTGAAGTCTGTATAAGGTTGCTCTAGCCTTATAAAACTGAAGATACATTAGATATTTAGACTTCGTTATTGTTTTATGAACAAAATAATATTAGTCTTAATATATGAGAGTAAGTAATCTAAAAGTATTACTTTGGAAGTTTCTTCTGTCTATGAAGAAAAATAAAATGGAACTTGGCAGTTTGTCTTACAATGACTGAAAACCATCTGGGGTATAAAGTCTTTTTCACAAATCAAGATTCAAACTCTCCGCTTTCTGTATCAGTTGAGGTTGAAATATCAATTCAGCAAGTAAATGCTATGTTTTGTTAAACCTACAGTTCACTATCTGACAAACATTCTGGGTGGCTTTCCAAAGAGAAAAACCTCATACACAAGGGAAGCAAAAATTGTATGAGCTGCAACACTTTTAGGAAATTACACCTCTGTCTGGGGCTGAGAAAAGTGTCCCCCTACGTCAAAGCTTTTTGACAAGTGGGAAGTCAGAAGTACGCAGTATCTGCTTTTCTTTGTGCAGCTGAAACCACATATAAAAGTTAAAACTTGCTTTCATGTCTGCTTCATGAGCACCTCATTGGATTATCCTCTTATTCCTTGTTTGTTCTTGAAAATCCTGTAGAGGACTGTCACATTAAACTTTCAAATCTATTCCACTTGCTGGCAGAACAGCTGGAAGTGGATGTTAAGCTGACTTGGATCTATATGGTTCATTCTCAGTGACTGATTAAACTGTGGAGTGAAAATGATGGTGAAGTGTGGAGGAAACTCAAATCCTCTCTCTGTGTGCAAAGGAACATGGTTGTCCCGAAATTAGAGATAAGCATAATATTTCTTCGAAATTGAAGGATCTATCACTTTGACTCTGTGTTTCAAAGTTGTAGGACATATAGAATTGATATTGCTCTGAGTGATGCATAATGACTGATTGGTAATAGGGTCTGTTAATATATTTCACCCTTAAACACAGTACACCTGTACCCGCAGCATTTTGTTGGCAGTTTTGATAAGTATTGCACTGTGCTATGGCTACCAGCAGAACTCTGTGGCCATTGGCAAAGCCAGCAGGGAGGATGAGGCTGCATTCCTTCTAAAGTCAAGGAATTTCGTGTCTGTACTGCCAATTATTCACTACATCCTGAGCAGAAAGCACAAGGTAAGTAAGGATAATTTAAATTATTGGGAAAAAGGAACTTTGTTCTTTTGGATGCTTGGAGATACCAGGATTGGGTCTGCATAAGGGAAATAATCAATTTCTTGTTTTATTTGAGCCTGTGAGAAGTCAAAAGCCTAAAGGGTGATCTGAGGATGGAAACATCCAGGTGTATGCTATGTGAGAAATGGAAAACAATAGAGAAAAAAATGTGCTTTGCTGGCTTAGCGACATTTAAACTAATTATAGGATCACACAATGCTTTGGGTTGGAAAGGACCTTTAGAGGTCATCTAGCCCAACCCCCCTGCAGTGAGCAGGGTACTATTTAATTAGATCAGATTTCTCAGAGCCCTGTCCAACCTGGCCTTGAATGCTCCCAGGGAGGGAGCCTCCACTACTGCACTGGGAAATCTGTTCCAGGGTTTCGCCACCCGCATGGTAAAAAATTTCTTCCTTATATCCAGTCTAAATCTACCCTCTCTTAGTTTAAAGCCATTACTCTTTGTCCTATCATAACATGCCTTGATAAAAAGATTGTCCCCTTCTTTCCTATAAGCTCCCTTGCAGTACTGAAAGGCTGCAAAAAGGTGTCCCCAAAATCTTCTCTTCTCCAGGCTGAACAACTGCAACTCTCTCAACGTGTCCTCGTAGGAAAGGTGCTCCATTTCTCTGATGATTTTTGTGGCCCTCCTCTGGACCTACTCCAACAGCTACATGTCTTTCCTTTGCTGAGGGCTCTAGAGCTGGATGCAGGACTGTAGGGGGGGGGATCTCACCAGAGCAGAGTAGAGGGGCAGAATCTCCTCCCTTGACCTCCTGGCCATGCTTGTCTTGATGCAGCCCAAGATAACGGTTGGCCTTCTGGACGGCAAGTGCACTTTGTTAGCTCATGTCAAGTTTTTCATCCACCAGTACCCCCAAGTCCTTCTTGGCAGGGCTGCTCTCAATCCTTTCATCGCCGAGCCTGTATTGATATCGGGGGTTGTCCCAACCCAAATGCAGGACCTTGCACTTGGCCTTGTTGAACTTCATGAGGTTCTCACAGCCCAACAAGTCCATCTTTTCCAGGTCCCTCTGAATGACATTCCATCTTTCTGGCAGGTCAGCTCCACCGCTTATCTTGGTGTCATCTGCAAGCTTTCTGAGGGTGCACTCCAGAGAAGAGAAATAAGGCTGGTGAGGGGTACAGAAAACAAGTCTTATGAGAAGCAGCTGAGGGAACTGGACTTGTTTAGCCTGGAGAAGAGGAGGCTGAGGGGAGACCTTATTGCTCTCTACAACTACCTGAAAGGAGGCTGTAGTGAGGTGGGTGTTGGTTTCTTCTCCCAAGTAACTACTGATAAGACGAGAGGCAATGGCCTCAAACTGCGTCAGGGGAGGTTCAGATTGGATATTAGGAAAACTTTCTTCACTGAAAGAGTGGTCAGGCATTGGAACAAGCTGCCCAGGGAAGTGGTGGATTCACCATCCCTGGAAGGTGTTCAAAAAACATGTAGATATGGCATTTCAGGACATGGTTTAGCAGGCATGGTAGTGTTGGGTTGACAGCTGGACTTGATGAACTTAGAGGTCTTTTCCAACCTTAATGATTCTATGATTCACAGAATCACAGAATGGTAGGGGTTGGAAGGGACCTCTGTGGGTCATCTAGTCCAACCCCCCTGCCGAAGCAGGGTAACCTACAGTAGGTTGTAGAGGACCTTGTCCAGACGGGTCTTGAATGTCTCCAGAGAAGGAGAATCAACAACCTCCCTGGGCAGCCTGCTCCAGTGCTCCGTCATCCTCAGAGGGAAGAAATTCTTCCTCATGTTCAGACGGAACTTCCTGTGCCTCAGTTTGTGCCCATTGCCCCTTGTCCTGTCTCTGGGCACAGCTGAAAAGAGTCTGGCTCCATCCTCTTGACACCCACCGTTGAGATATTCACAAACATTTATTAGGTCCCCTCTAGCCTTCTCTTCTTCAGGCTAAACAAGCCCATCTCCCTCAGCCTCTCCTCGTAGGAGAGATGCTCCAGTCCCCTCACCATCCTTGTAGCCCTCTGCTGGACTCTCTCCAGTAGCTCCTCATCTTTCTTGGAGTGGGGAGCCCAGAACTGGACACAGTACTGCAGATGGGGCCTCACTAGGGCAGTGTAGAGGGGAAGGAGAACCTCCCTCGACCTACTGGCCACACTCCTCCTAATGCATCCCACGATCCCATTGGCCTT
>Ga0065711_1000728_pt1 | contig 81829 bp, 47 predicted proteins | sample Hoacrofraction12_FD_59098 | JGI IMG/M metagenome (GOLD analysis project Ga0065711, IMG submission 59098) | Hoatzin crop microbial communities from Cojedes, Venezuela - Epithelial fraction 12 v2 (version 2) | ecosystem: Host-associated > Birds > Digestive system > Esophagus > Crop | place...
TTAAAAAAAAAAAAAAAAGTGTTTTTCTGTACTTATCTATCTGCTGAAAAGCGTGGGGTTTCTCATTGCATTTGTTTGGACTGCTTTTGTTTTCCATCACGGCCGCTTTGTTCACGAGTCCTACAGCTGCTCAACTTCCAGAGGTGTGGCTGTATCAGGATTTCCAGGAGGCACTACTCAAAAGCAGGAAGATTTCAGCACCCTGGCACAGCTGTGTGTCCAGTTGCACTGTGCCTGCGGTCCCTGTCAAAGTGTGCAGATGCACAAAGGAGAGCCCAGAATGGGTCACCCGGTCTCACATTTGGCCCGTGCACAACATACAGCAATTAACATTCCAATTCCCACCTAAGTCTCGGCAAGGGCTCCAAAAATGTTTCAATCCACTGCAAAAATCTTTCCTATTCTGCATACCAGTGTGCCTCCAGTTCTCTTTCAGCTGTGGCATGGTCAGTGGGAAGGCAGCTGAGCAGCCCCTTTTGCACACAACAGCTGATGTGGGCACAAAAGAGATGTAAAATGAAGTTTCCCTTCACATACAAAGAGATCACAGCTCTGGGAGGGCTCGGGGCTCCTCCGATGGTAAGACTTACTGGAGTCCTGCCTTACTGGACTGCCAGAAGCCTGGTCCATGCCTAAGGGTGACCACTGGCTGCAGTTTGCAGTTTGAAAAACAGACTGGTTTTGTCCATTGGGATTCTCCAAAAAAAATGTAGCTGAAACTTACATCTGTTCATGAGCCTGGACATAAACGCACAGAGAAGTGTGTGAGGCCTCAGAATTAGTGAAAGCCTACGTTTATTAATGTATTTTCTCGGCAGATTATTTTTAAGGGTGTCTCCCTCCAGCACGCATGAGAACATTTCACTTCTTGGGAACAGGCCTAATGTCCATTCTGTTTTCAGGACAGACACATAATTCCAATTCATGTCCTGCTTGAAGGGAAGAACAGACCCATTAGAGATCTAGAATATTATTTCAGACCCCTCTGATCTCCTAGAGCAGTGGGAGTACATGCGGTCAATGTCATAGCTGTTCTTTGCTGGTTTATTAGCTCCCAGATTCTGTCCCACAGCATGAATCTTGCTGCGGTATGAGACTGCAATGGGTTTTGACGTTGCATTGTATCAAACTCTGAGAGGGTTTGTTTGGGTTTGCTTTCCTTAAGGATATCTTGGTGAGCTGAAACATGAGGGGTCAAATCTGCCAAAACCAGGACTGCCTCCTAGAGGAGAGCCCATTGGTGATAAAGGCAAAGTTATGTGAGTTTGAGACCTGGCATGACCTACTTGCTAGGCAGAGTTATGAGAATCCATGTTAGGACAGTTTGTTTTTCAGCCTGGTTTCTCATGGGAACAAGGCTTATGCAATCGTACTGTCTGTGCGTCTGTGTCTACATCCTCCTCCCCTCCCCAATAACTTTTGGACTCATTGCTCAATTTCAACCTACTTTGACAGGGGGTAGACGTTCCAGGGGTGCTGCTGGTACTGCAAGTGTTACAAAAATCAGTAGAGGAGAGTGAATCTACAGGTGCCCACCATGCCAAGAACTGCTGCAGGAAGAGCTTGTGTGGCTTCATATATGAGAGCACCAAAATAATAGGATGGTGGGGAGCAACCCGTACAAATGGCCTAACCTAAAGACTGCTTAACTCCTTCTCCCCTAGAAGCCAGGAGACAGAGCTCATAGCAGCCCAGGTTTTGGGAAATGCAGAAACCCCCTCAGTCCTGCAGTAGAGCTGGCTGTCCATGCCACAGTCGCAGCTGCTGGTGGTGGGTCCACACAATGCCAGGCTGTCCAACATGTCCTGCCTCTCCCTTTTTGATACTGACTCACTCACAGGTGAGCCTCTGAAACCCTACTTCATTTCTCTTTCTGTAAAACAAGATGAATCTGGGAGGTTTAGTCAACTAACAGCCTTTTAAAATGTGATGAGTGATGGCAGAGAATCACGCCTGTGGAGATCTGACGTGGTAAAAGCAAGGTTACAGAGGCTCTAGGATGAGCAGCTCTGCTGAGCTCAGGAGCATCTGACCTGAGCAGAAGTTTCCTCTGCCAGGGATACGAGCAATGTGATGCTGCAAACTTTTGTCATTGTAATACTCACAGCCCCAGGACTCGGGTATCAGCACAAATAATGGTCTCATTCGGATCTAGTGCAGATCCTTTTTACCTCCCTGCCTTCCAAAAGATACTTTGCCAGTGCTGCTATGTGAACTCAGTTAATTACAGAGGAGGAAATTATGGCCCCATAGACTTCACAGAGAATATTCAGTATGGGTTAAAGCATTTAACGATATGCAGTCAAAACACTATATATCTAACTCCAAAGAAATGGTGAATTTAGAGAGGTTCTACTTACAGTGAGCAGGTGATAATGAACTTCTCAGGTTGCAAAGGCATCATTTCAAAATTACAGCGTGAATTTATTAAATATGCTATGAAAGACATTATTATATGAATACACAGGGAAAGGAAATACTAGGTCAGGAAAACCCCATGGATTTCTGGTTCCACACTACAGGCATGACAGCTTCTTTGGGCTCGTAAATAATAACAGAAGAACACACATAAATATTTTCAGTGATTTGTGATCTTCTCCCCATAAATTCTCAGTTTTTGGGAAAACTGTGTTGCATGACTGCTAAACAGATGAGAAGAGAGAATGTTTCCATTTGTCTCATGAAAGTTTTCCAAAAGAGCATGAGGAACCGGTATTTTAAACATCACATAGTTAGATAAAAAAGGTTTAATTAATTAGTGGGTTCTTTGGAGTTAGTGCAGAAAAAAAAGACCTTTCCAGGACATGATCCAGGACAGTGGTGCCTCTGGACATGCATGTCAGTAGGCTTTGGCAAAGGACAATGTTAGACGACTAATTTCTTCTACTGAAGATCTTGGAGAGTGAAGGGTTTACAGAAAAAGACTGCTTATATCCCTTGGGCTGCTCTGTTGTAACTATCTGTGTCTTCCTAACTCTAGAAATTACAGCTAAAATTCCAAGCTGCATCCCTTTTGGAAAATGAGTCCCTCAGTCCAAGCTGGATCACCTGTAGATGCTTCTCCCCTTTATACTTTTTTTAGTATAAATCTCTTTTATACGAAAAATATTCCCTCCCCTCCTGAATGACCAATTGCTCTATTAGTAGCTCTCTTCTCTTACTGAGTTGTGCAGACTTGGTACAGTGCACTCCAGATTGTTTTCCCTACTTCCCAACCGGTGCATCTCCTTTGAAGTCAAAGAAGCTACTGTGATTTTAGCCCCATTGAGATACTCACTATGGAAGAAGTATATAAAAGACTACTGCTCACAGGGTGGTAGCTTCTGGTTTCCAGTTTCTCATTAATTTTTCACTTGTCTTTTATTTCAGTGGGTCTACACTACACTCCACCTTTGGCACAGACACAAGTACTATTTTTTTATGTGGTTCAGTGGGAGGAATGGTTTTGATCATTAAAAGCAAAGCAAAAATTATTTCAAGCAAAATTCCAGAGCCTCTTCTGCATCCATTTATCTTTCCATGGCTTCCTTAAAGCATTGCCTACTTACTCTCTGGGGATATGTGCTCCAACTGTGCTTCACCACATTTACAGGAGCAGTCGCATATGACCAAGGCTCAGATTTAACCTTAATTGCCCACAGGCTGCTGCCATTGAACCCTGTTGGCATGTAGGAGTTTAAAAGTGTTTAAATAAGCCCAGTAAAAACAATAAACAAGACAAAAATATATTTCGTCATAAACTACCTTTAAAAATATTAATATGCTACAATCTAAATGATGAAGGCTTACATCTCTTGAAGGAATGTGTAATTTCCTGTAATCATCTCCTTAAAATATTCCTGATTGGGACTTTGAAGCAGTCAAAGAAGAGAGGGGTCTCTGGAGAACCCACCACCACTCCTTGCTGAGATAGGGCTTTGGAAAGTGAATCACTGCTGTGTGACTGGATCCATGCCATACACGAAGGATCAATAAAGTTTTATGTACCTTACTCGCAAGCCTCAGGTTTTTGAATCCAGGTGTTCGCATTAATCTGGGACACAATGGAAGGAAGAAGTTGCTATGGTTGCATGGATATGGCAGCGCAATCTGGACTGACTTTAGTCAGCAAGTGCAAGAAGTTTAATTATCTAAAATAATTGCACTTCTTGAAGCCTTTTATGCGGTTTGCTTAAGTCTACTAAGGACTGATACCATATAGTTACTCCAGACATCTGAGTGTCTTGGGGTCTTCAGTGGTCAATAACATTATTCCCTATGAGGAAATCTTTGTGCATTACCATCCCATCACTGGCAGAAGAAAATGAGTAATCTGGGTACAGAGGTGTTAAGGGAAATCATAGGAGGATAGCACATAAGTTCATTTTAGATCTGAATTTTCAAAGTCTGTGAGCTCAGAGAGTAAAACTAACCCTTAGCTCTTAAGAACAAACCCCTCCTAGGAACTGAAGAGTTTGCATGCTTTTGTAGGTTTAGGGCATCATTTTACCCCCCAGGCTTGCGGAAACTCTGTCTAACGGCACCTGCAAGCATTAGAAACGATTACAGCCCTCAGACTGTACTAACTGGGGACCACAGTTTGTGCTGCAAGCGTTGCTCTGTGGAGCTGCACTTTCCAACCACAATTTCTCAGCTGAAAGTTAGAGAGACACCTCCCATCTCCATGGTATTTCTCCTTTCTAGAATGTGTCCCTTTTTGTTTCATCTGACATTTCCATCACCTTTAAGAAGCCTTGCAGAGAAGGGGCCATGAGGTTTGGATGTAATTGGCATATGGATGGAGCTTAAGTTTTTTAATACAGGGTTTTTATAAGACTGCTTTTATGTTTGCCTTTGCTCTTTGATCTCCACTTGAAAAACGGTTTTCATGGAGTTTATTTGAAAGCACAAATAATCACTTACCACAACTAAGGGCTAGCAAATAGTTCTAGAAAAGAAAGAAAACCAAAGAGAGTCCATGAGCTGATGGAGATGCCTTGAAAGATGTTTTAGAAACAGCTTGTAACGGCACATTTTTCAGGACTGTTCATCAAGTTAATTCTCCTGTTTCGTTGGCATTCTTGGATATGGTAATAACAACAAGGAGGGTTGTAATGGATTTCTAAAATGGGAGTGTTTTAATAGATTTTAGTAAATTACATTGTATTCAATACTGTAGTGTTATGATACCACACACTACAAGGAAAGATAAAGTTACTTGCGGACATAATCTGTGGTTCAAAAATAATTATGGTGAGTCCCATGAAAGATGAGATTTAGCTAATCATAGCCCTGGAAAGAGAGAAGCCTGGAAAAGTGTAAAACAAAGCTATTCTGGTCTGACAGAAACAGGAGCAGCCACAGCGGACGGGGGAGAGCTATTCCAGGTTTTGCAGTTCATTTGTAGCGAAAGCCACCCTTGTCATGGTAGATGAGTTGTGAATGGAGATACTCCAATGAAGGCAAGTGTCTCAGGGTGACTCAGCATGACTACAGGTCCCAAACGCCTTGAAGCAATCTACATGTGGGGAGAAAGCTGTCCTTATTATCTTGCTGATCTTGTGGATCTCCATAACAGTAATGTGAGGTGCAGGTGTATGTAAGATAACTACCATTGAGATAGAGTTTCTTCCCTTTAAAATCTCTCAGGTCTCAGAGAAATCCCCCTGGCAAAGACAAACCAAAATGCAGAATATTTTAAAAGTGTTAAAAGTCAATTCTTTCTGTCACTAACATTAAACTACAGTAATGTAGACCGGTTAATGATGGTGCTTCATGAAATAAGACATTAATCTCCACTTGTAATGCAAGAGCCATACAACTTGCTTCAGCCTTAATCTTTTATGAGTTATGGACTCTTCTGTGATTCATAAAACAAATAAATCACACCTCTAAGGCTATCATCTATTTATTACTGCTTTTTAAATGTTCAGGATAGTATAAAAAGGGTCTCTTTTGCTTGCCAAAGGTTGTCAGCTACTGAGTAACATTTGGAAACCAGAGTCTGGATTCTACATACAGCTGGACACAGGTTTTGTCTTTGTTCTTGAAGACAGCCAGCTCTGCAGAAGTGCACTCATGGGGCTGCATGTGCAGATTTCATCCCATGTTTTCAGGCTATGTTTATAGTGAGTGAGCCAGACCTAAAAGACGACAGAAAGTCCCTGGCCTTCTTTTTAGGAAGAGACAAAGGCTAATCAGTAAATAGAGCTTGCCAAGTTATGAAACCATGGGGACAATAAGGGAAAAGAATAATCTGACACAGCAAAAATCAGAGTAGAACAAATATTCAAATTATTGGGAGTTTCATTCAAGCCCAAAATCACAGTTTCATTGCTATTTTACCTTTAATATGCTCTGTGCTCATTTCAATGTTATTCTTTTTGCAGTAGAACCATAAGCCCAGAGTCTATGTAAGCAACCTGTTGGTCCAGCAGACCTGGGAGGGTTTTGTATGCAGACTGGCAGCAAATTTTGCATCCAGTTTTCACAGGGGGAGAAAAAAAGTAAAAGTATTTATTTTCAGGAACCTTCAGCACTTCTGTTTTTGAGGGGAGTCCTCCTGGTCTGTTCCTACCCGGCATCACGAGGCTGGCAGTCTGGCTGCTTGGCTGTTCTCATACCCTGCTGCTGGTGGTGGCGAATGAAACTCCCTTCTTTCACCATCTACTTGCAAAGACCCCAACAGTTCTTGTTGTAGCCACTGACCTTGGCCTTAGATTTCAAAATCTCAGTGACCCAGAGGATTACTGAAGTAAACAAACAAATTAAAACACATGCCTGTAAACTGCAGAAGGCATGAAGTATACTCCCTTGAAACCGTGCACATATTTGTTCCTGCCCAGTTGGAGGTTTATGGATATAGGGATGTGATTTTGAGCTCTTCTTCGTATTTGTCTTGTCTGTGATTTGTTTGAAGGAATTATAAGAACAGAGGTCTCCCAGGGCACTTCTTGTAAGTTGTAATGAAAGCTTGGTTCATTCTAGCTGTACTACCACTCCAGCACTGATCGCATGACTTCAAACCTTGGTCTGTGGACTCAAAGAAAGAGCAGAGTAGTTGCATGTCCATTACAAGAACACTAAAAAACATAGAAATACTAACCAAGTGCAATCTAGCATTTCCTCTTGTCATATGCCACATATTCCATTAGACAGCACTCAGGTCCCGTGTCTTATTTGGGTAGTTTCTGTCTGTGAAACACGGGTGGAATTGGAAAACTGGAGGTCAGTTAACCAGATGATGCAGACAATGTTTTCTGCTCCTTTTGACAAAAAAAAATGTTTTTTCTATATAAAAGAATACTATACTAAGAGAAATTCAAGAGACACACTAGTAAAACACACTCCTTCAAGAAAATAACTACTTTCCCAACCAAAGAGGAAAAGAGGCAGAATCCAACAGGGTAACAAACACTCCTGAATCTCAGGACGAGTAAGTGGCTGCTGATGATTTGTCTCTCCTTTTGTTTTTCAAGGACTGAAGTTCCTTTTACGTAATGATGTAAAGGTGATGGCAACTTTGATTTCAGTTCACTTTTCCCATAGAGATGTTTCCAAGTCAGGGGTGAAGCTATCTGGAGGAAATTTCCACTATAGGTGCTACTCAGATATATTTGCCGAAAGAATAATAGTTATGCACTGAGCGTGTTAAAGCACCTGTGTAGACTCTTGTGCTTTAGAATTAGAAAAGGGATTATAGTACAGCTCCTTGTTTGAAGTGCAAAAAATCTGGTCGTTAATGACAGCAAAGCTTCCTATGAATGATCACTGTAGGATGCCTCGGGTTTCTAAAGCAGCTGTTGATAAATGACACCAGAAGGTGTCTTTTGGCTAGGAAAGCTGCCCATTTTCATAAAGATTGCGTTCTGAAACCCCTGCAATTATATTATACTGCTCTTGCACCACTCTGTGGAATTTTGCTTTTTATTTCCTACAGCTTCATGCAGACTCAAGCAGTTTGGCCTCTTTATTAAACATAAGCATCAATCTGTAAAAAGCCTCTTGATTGTCTAGACAACTAGTTGTGAAAGTCAGCTTTGTTTCATCGACTCTGTGTCCCTGGGGGTACGGACACTGCTCCTTCTGTTCTCATCTGTCAATACTCTTAAGGCCAAAATTTTGGATCTTTTTTTTAAATTTTCCCTCTATCTGCCAATTATTCTTGTTTTGAATCCAACTGAAAAATGTTTTAGCGCTGTTTCTTAATACTTTTTCTTTTTTAATAAATAAATGCCAGCAGCCCGGAGCTTATGAGCAGCCCTACAGTAATAAAAGCGTGTACACAGCAGGCAGTACTCAATTTGCAAAAGAAAAACAGATTAACATTTCAGGTTTCTGAGGGCTTTTTGTCAACAGCAGTATATTTAAAAACATCAATCTAGTAGTAATTGCACTATCAGTGCCTTCTTGGCTGATTATTTGGCTGATTCCCTCAATATCATGGAATGGAGAAGTAGCTATGGGAAGTCTTCTTAATATGTATAAAAAGTGAAAGCTTAATAACAGCCAAGTTGATTAGACTGTATATAATTCCCATTTCTGGGACTGGAATGGAGTGAATACACAGGTAGTGGTAGAAGACTGAACACCCACAGCCAGGCCCTCTACAGCTACAAAAACTGGTACCAAGTCGTGTTCCTGGGCACTTTTACAGAAAGTACATTGTAAGCTGACAATGAAAAAGAGCACTTAAAAATAAAAAAAAAAAACCCTCAGCAGAGACTTTAAGAAAACACCATGGGAGTATCATTTCACCATTTCTTTAGCAGATGCTCACCAGTCACTTTTCGGGTATAATACCACTGATTGCATCCGTGCAACGAACAACATGGAACGAGACATTGCTTTCCTTCTCCGAATTCTCTACGAGTCTTCAAGAGCTGTCAGAAACCGTATAAGAAATATCCTGAATGCAGAGGATAATCAGCTCCTGGGAGCCTGATGCTCCTGAATATCCTCACTGAGCCCCTTCCCCACCAGGCTCCTGGCTGTGCCGAAGTATGGCTGGGTGGAGCTCTTCCCTTTGGAGATGTTTCATTTTGTACAAATAATTACTGTGAATTACACGGGAATACAGAGAGGCTTGTTCCGCAGTGGACTGGGCAAAGGCTAGAGTATCTGCTTATTTGCTTCTTATGTAGTGGCCCCAGCTGCTGGGTTTTTAGCTATGCTAGTTGTCCCCTCTGGGTGTCTCTCACCTGATGAAGAATAGACAATTCTTTTCAAAATTTTATAGTATAGAAAAATAATATCAAGTCTGATTTTATGCTAATTCATGTAGACACTTGTGATAATTTTGTCTTATGTATATTTATTAGGTTTGTTTTTTTGCTTCTAACATCATTACATTTGTTTTGAACTCAAAGGTCAGTTCCTACACAAGTATAAATCAATGTAACTACATTGATTTCAAGGATTGCAGCATCTTTCATTAATTCCTATTGCCAGGGATACTGTAGTTGTCTCTGGGGAAGTTGATATATATTTTTGTGCATTTTGATTTACATCTCAAAGAATAAAGAAAATTCTGTGAAGAATTTAATTCTGTAGCATGCCATTAACCACGTATTTAAGGCCTAGTGATGTTAAATGATCAATACAACAATCTCAGCTAGCCGCCTCCAAAAATTTCTTTCAGTCCTTCCACTATGCATTTCTCACTCTATCATCATAAAAGAGAGCCCTGATTCTTGCACAGGAGACCCTACCATCTTTTTTTTTTCTTACTAAGGAAAATATGGTTTCCTTATTTGGATGTACTCCATTAGCAACCTAAAGGACACGTTCCTAGGTAAAGCAACCCAAGTGACAGTATTACTCATTCAGATTCAATCACTCCAAAATAAATTCCGATTGTTCATCTAATTATATTTCCCTGCTTTTATTGTTCTGTTTTTGATGGAAGTAGTTGCGTGCTTTCTTTGAGCTGTAAATTCAATATATATGGGGAGAGAGAAAGAGCATTAAAATTATGCGAAATGTTTCAATTTTAAATGGGAAGTTATGTCTTTAAACATCATTTCTGATCTAAAGGTGTATTTGTGGTTATATATACATCTTTTCCCGCTTTACAGAGAGTTCCCACTGCATGCACTTCTGTAGCTTCTCTTCTGTGCATGCAAAAAGCAGCTTCACATGAAACTGATAATTCTCTCCAGGGGTAGAAAAGCATTGCCTATAGCCAAAAAATGTTTTATTAAAAACAGTATCTTCCTTGTCAGGCCACATCTCTCCTGCTGAACTTGAGGGGTGCCAAACAATGATGTCAGGTTTGCCACATGCTGATAATGACATCCATGCCTGGTGAACAGATCCAGCAGTAAGAGCACCTGGCTGATGGCTTCCGCTGTAACCCAATGTTTTCTCTCGGGTTTGTGTGACAAGAAGGCATCAGTGCTGGTGGTTGAAAAATGCATAAGAAAATGAGGTGCTGCACTTGATAACAGCAACCCTTCACAGGTCTGTGGGCTGGTGTGTGGTCAAGAAGAGGAAGTTCAGAACTTTAAGAAATGTTTCAGATACTTTTAAAATGTTAAATGTAGCATGTATGCACTTCCTCTTTCCATACTGATTGACTGTTGAGGCAGGTCCCAGCTGCGGCTGGCACTCTGTTAGTTGGGACATCTCACAGCACATCCCTCTCCTGAGCCTCCAGACGCACGGGTAAGGCAGAAGGATAGCAGACACAAGACCAAAAGATCTTCTGAGCCTCATGTTTGAAAGGAGGAAGTAAGGTAGTGAAAAGGAAATCATAATCTGGCCCTGAATTAATCACTTCCCAGTATTAAAAAAATGTATTCCAGTAAGTAGATGACTTTGCAGCTATATCTTGGAATAGATCTGGTCTATTTAATTCTTCTGCCTCCCATTTTCACTCGCCACTGTCCCTTTGTAGCTTTGCATTGCTACAGCACTTTGTAACTGGCCACACTGACTGCAGCACTGGCAGGTCCCAGTGCAGCACTGGCAACATTGCCTCCCCACCATGACCGGAGCAATAACTACAAAGCCTGTGCTTGACAAGTCATTGAAATAAGACTTCCCCTGCTTAGCGCAGTTCTCTTTCCTTGTTGCAAAGTAGAGTGGAATCATGAGATGTGACAAGAGACCAAGAGAAGGGACCTCAGGCCACCACAGAGCCTTGAACTCTCTAGTTTGGAAAGCATTTTCCTTTTTTTTTTCCTTTAACCCAGGCCTACATTTACACATATATGATATAACATCTGTTGGCATGATGACAATCCCATGTAGAGAGGCATTACAGTCACTTGAATTCAATGAATCAGCTTTGCATAGGAAAGAAAATTTGTTTTGATCTGGTTTGCTCTGTTTGGGTCCACATTTTCAGTCCCTGGAGCTAAAATTGGTGAGTGACTCGGTTGTCAGTGATCTTTGAGTTGGGGAACTGGGCCCATCAGAAAGTTTTCCACCTTCAGTGCTTTCTCTAGGAAAACTGGACAGTTGTTCTGGGAGTGCTGGAGAGAGAGGACTATTGGGTTAAAGTTGCATAAAGAATAGTCAATGCCAGGAGGCTAAGTTGCTATTCATTTTTCCTTTAGTGCCTTTAACTTCAGGACAATAATTAGAACCATAAGGTGGACATCAATTATCACCACACACATAAAGATCTAAATAACCCTGTTAAGTAGGTATATTTTGCTGCATGCCTCATACCAGTTCCTAAGGAAAAGGTAGGCAGGGCAGTTCTCCAGTGGTTCTGGCCCTGCAGTCTAAACCGTGTTTCCCAGGTCTCTGTGCTGGATATGTAGCCTAACATTTTTGGCAGTGTTCTGGCAACTTTTAATCTTTACAGGTGCTATTATTGAGGTGTCAGTTGTCATGGAGAACAAGATAATATTTCACAACATAAAAATACCCCATAATCATTTCAGATGGTTGATGATACTGCTTCTAGGCATAGTCGAACTCTGCTTCACATCACTAGAGAGTGAGGCTTTCCCTCTGCTCCACGAAGCCCAGATGTAATCCCTTCTGATTAGAGCCTTTTCTCTTTGATGCTTCCCTTTGTCATCCACACACTGGGAAAATCGCTCTGTATTGAGTTACATGCTTTGTGCAGTTTGCGTAGTTGTCTTTTTTAACCTGGAAGCAAAGCTGTCTGTGCCTGAGCAGTGATAGGATTCTGACTTCTAGCAAATCTTTGATTAATGAAGCTCAGGTAAACAGATTAGTCATTAACCTTTGCTTCTCATGGTAAGATTACTTATTGATGTAGAGTAGTTGTGCTGCTCCCATGCTGCCAAGCATGGGAATCTTTCTTTCCTTCAGACTTCAAGAATCTTCCCACCATCTAATAAGATCTCCCTTTTAGGATGGGGGTGTTAGAGAGCTGCTGCCTCTGCAGGGAGTCATCTATTTCCTATGGGATCTCACTTCTTACTTAAATGCAAACATTAATAGGCACTGCCCAATAGTAGACTATGCTGTTTGTATCTCCTGCTCTATATTTTTTCCTGTCAGTGAGGGCAAATCAGCTGAGACAGAGGGGAAATACACACAACTTGAGCCAAGTTTTAAAAACATTGTACACTGCGAAGTCATGTTCTGCAGGACAATTGCTTAAATCCTTGACAAAGGCCAAAGCTTTGGTGACAGACCAGGAAATCGTTGCGTAATACCCATGTCTGTAGACAAACAGCAGTCTTCTTTAAATCCATTTAAAACTGGCTTAATTCTGGGCTCTTTATCTGCTGTACGGGTTTCCCAGTATGGGCAGGAGCAACCTAGGAGCTGAGGGCCACAAGAACACTGGGACAAGTAGTCTTTTATGCCTGCCAGCTCCACCAGGTCTTTTTGGTTTTAATCATACCACTGATAACCTCTGTGGAGGAAATGAATAGTCTTCCATTATCGTGTAAGGAGATTTACAGATACGGCCATTGAACAGAAAACTGCTGGCTGCTCTTTTGTGACCTTCAATGCAGTGCTGCTCATCTGGGTGGGGTTTGCACCCTCCTTGACTCCCAGAGTTAGCTCCACCAGTCTCCATGGGTGCAGAGACTCATCTACGAAAGGCACTGAGCTAGATCCAAAAGGGGTCTTGTCTTTACATGATAGGCAGATTTAAATGTGGGAAGGTGACGTAGGACTAAAGAACAGAGTGGCCTATGCCTACCTGCAGTCTACACAAGCAAAGGCAGAATTCAAATTATACACTGATCTAATTCATTGATCTCTAATATAATGAATGCTATTTAAATCTGCAGACATTTACACTACAGTCTTGAACGCAAAAAATTGCAAACAGAATAGATAGCAGAAACTTCATGTTTTCTAGCTGATCAGCAGACTGAGCTTCATGTTTGCTTATTCAGTTTTGCATCTTGTGAACCCCTGTCTTCACTCCCATTTTTAGTTCCGTGAACCTCTGTGCACACAGCTATTTAGCAGATGGAAATCTAGCAACCTGATCTGTAGGCCCAGTTGGGTAATCAAACATTTAGTTGCTAATAATTATCCATTAATGCTTATAAATTAGGTTGCCAAACTACTTCTACAGACTACAAATATTTGCATTTAGACTCATCTGCAAAAATTGAAGATGCATGTGAAGAGCTATACCATAATGACCAAAGCTGCCATTTTCATCCAGACCCTTCACACTGAAACGAAAAATGCAAACATTTGCTTCAACAGAAAAATAACCAGAAAATTAGAAGCTGAACTAGAGGGAAACATGAAAATCAGGTCCTAAGTCAAATTCCAGGCTTGCTTGATTTCTCTTTTATTAAGACCCTTCCTCATTTTCACCCTTCTGTCTTGCTTCTTCCTCTGGGCTTCCTAGAACTTTGATTAAACATTTCTCCAAAACTAGGAATATATATTGGTCCAGAGGGCTTATTTTATTCTGAATTACTTCCTGGTATTAAACATGATTTTTTATGACCTGTCATTCATCTAGGAATGCTTGATTATTAAAATAAATTGTAACAACATGGTTTCAGGTAACACTTTAGAGGCGAACACATGCTTTCTACTAACACTTCTGACTAGGAGAGAACGTAACACTCTCCAGTAAGAATAAACTACATTGCTATGCAGAAAATGTAAACCTGTTCTATAAAAGGGTTCCAGTTCTCATCCTGTTAAGTAAGTTTTGCCTTTTTACAATTGCTTGCTTTCTACTGCCTGGTTTATTAAAGTGATGTTGTTACGAGCTTGCCCATGCGACCTTTCTCTTTGCTCGCAAGGGAAATGTTGGAGTGGTATTGCAAGCTTTGGGACTTCAAGGCTACATTTAAATTAGTAAATTCAAATGTTTCTGGAAATGTTCCCAGGACCAGAACAAAACTGTTTATACAGTCAACAGCTAAGCTGCTCTCTGGCATGAATTTGACCCGTTCTAACTCCTTCTCTCCCTGAATGGTTTGTGGGCACAGCGTGGCTAAGGGACGAGTCCTGGAGGCAGTGCACATACAACTCCCACTTCTTGGAGGATAAATGCGTTTAACAGCACTGATACTGGCCATTGTCCACCAGCTGGCTTTGGTGCTTATTCCTGGATGTATTTTATTTACCTGATGAGGCAGAACCAAAATGCCTTGAACTTCATACTCAGGGAAACAATTTTCTTTGCATAATCACATTGATTTGAGACAAATGTTGCACATGGCAGAGACCAGAATTAGCCACTATGATGTGATGCATATGCAAAATTAGGCTCCCAGTCACAACCCTGGGTACATACCAGTTGGGTCTGAATAGTGCAAAGGCTGAGCGTAAGAAAGACAGGGGAAGCAAGGCTTTCAGCTGAAAACTAATGTCTCTTGTTGCAGTGTCAGGCTCAAATACTCTGCCAAGGAAATAGTGCCAGAGGAACTGCAGAAAGAAGGAGGTGTGATGGTTTAATGGGGTTTTAGTAAAATATGATATATTTTTTTTTAATTTTCCTGAGTGTTTTATTTTTTTTAAGTAACTCTGCAGGCATCATCTAATTCTATAGATAAGCCATGTATAGTCACTAACCCAACACACTGTTGCCAAATTAATTGAAATGGCTGTTGAACACAACATTTGCTTATACGAAGAATGTAAGAAGTTTTTCAAGGACTACATACTTTCTCTCTTTCTCTCTTTCTCTCTCTCTCTTGTTCTCCCTCCCCTGGGGTTTCTTTCCTTTCTTTTTTATATTGTTTCATCTTCCTTGATGCCCAAGATGGTTTCATTAGTCTTGCAAATATTAATTCTCAATGCAAACAGAATGTGTCAGGTACAAGAGGATGTAAATGGAAAATTAATTGAGAAGCAACGTGTAGACTTGTGTTATGTGATGTCCTCAGCATGCATACTCAAGCAGAAGCCAGCCATTGAGTTGCTGACCCTCAGAAACCCTCCCACACAAGCAACATGAAGGTGGGATGCTGGAGTAGAGATGTGCACGCTAGCTTTTTAAACAGTGCCTAATAATCAATTATTCTTTCTTTCGTTTTGTCGTTACTGATTCACTGTTACATAGTAGAGCTGACTGCATAGCCAAAACAGAGCCATTGCCCTTCGCTTGCTCAAGGTCTGACCCAAATACCGCCCCAGGAGAGCCAGGAAGCAAGGCTTTTTCATCATCATCTTTGTAAGGAGATCAGTCCTGCAGTAAAGGTCAGGCTATCTTCAGCTGGGAAGATGCTTTTAACCTGCTCTGGTCAGTAGTGGTCAAAAGGCATTATTGACTGCTGTTCATTGCTGTGCATAGGAGATGGTTTCTCATTTCTGGAGCTTCTTGCCAATCTTTGACAATGCTGAGTACATAAATTTATCAATGAATTTTACTGCTTTATCTGTTTCATAAATTGTCCACAGATTATGATGTGTTCAAATCATTCACTACAGATGTTTTTTGAAAAAAGAAATTTCCTGAACTGTTCATAGCAATTATTTGTAATCTGTGGCATTTTGACTAGACTTTGTTGATGACATAGTGATTTTTTTGGCTCATTGATTAGCAGAGTTTTGGATTCTGAATTATTATATTTGTGGGTAAGAATTCAGAATTTGGTTTCAGTTAATAGACTTTCAGTCCAGAAAATAGTTCACTGACTCTACCTCTTTGAATGGCACAGGCCAGAGGTTTCAGGCAGTTCTTTACCCCCTCTTTTTTCAGTCTTTCATGTATGAGCACATTTGACAAAGCATTATCTTGTAGAAAATTATTCAGTCTTTCTTTCAAGCCATATAGAATTCTCCTGCTTTCAATAAAAACCCCAGATGTTCCCATGACTTCCCCCTCATTAAAATAATCTTCTACAGTATTCCTGAGAAACTAATAGAAGTAGCTGAGAATACGAGCAGAATTTGTTATGAATTTTCACACACCTTTTAATATTTTGCCAGCAAATGTTTCAGACTTACCAGTGGAGGTTTGGGCTGTTGCTGCTCACTTTTATCCAGGTTCATTATACCTGGTTTAGTGACATCATCAGTGTAGACCCTTTCTCTGATCATTGGAGAAAAATAAGCTATCCCAGGTGGATTGCACTTTCCAAGGCTGGTCTCTCTACTGACTGCAATAGGAGGCTAGAACAACTAGTGCATACCTTAAGTACCCCAGTTAGATATTTAATTTTAGGTGGGAAATAGCCGGGCTCTTCTCGCTCATCCTTAGGGTTGGTTCTTGGAGAGAAGGGATGGGGCACAATGCTGAAATCATGCAAGGAAATCTGTCACCCTTCCATGTCTAGCAATTCTTACTGGTCTTTTCTGGTAGCACTGAGGTTTATTTTAAAGAATCCATCAGGCTCAAGGTTGTTTCCACTCTCTCTGAAATTTTGCAAACTCTGTTTCTTAGCCTTATCATCAGCATCCTGAGTTTCTTTTTACTCCCTAGAGAAGGGAAGAGACCAGATCTTTGACATGCACAATGTTAACATAATAAATCCCACTTATTTCAGGATTTACTTGACTAGATCAGTTCTATTTATTTTGGACACATTCTGAAATCAAGTTTACAGACATTTCTGGAGGAAAGTACAGCTAATAGAAAGGATCTTGCTTTTTTCTCTTAACCTCCCCCTGATCACCACTGACCACAATCTTTCTGAGACAACTCTGCCTTCTTTCACATTTCCATTTTCTTTCTTCACCTCAACACAGTCTCTCTGCACTCAGCAGCCTGCAAGCAGCGCTGTAAAGTCTTCCAATAAATGTCTCATCTGAAGAGTGAGGAAGCCTGAATTAAATAGGGTAGGGACTCTTGCTGGCCTGAGTTAATGGAGATGTCTTTTAGCGAGATGTCAGCTCTAGACAGTTCAGCTCTGCCAGCATCATGACAAAGCTTCTCCCCATGATTTAACAGTGTATGAACAATGATCCGCTACGAAGGTGTGTGATGGTCTTTGGATTGGGCTGTGGCTTATTTTTTGGTGTTTTCTCTTAATCCAGGGCCACAGCTCATGACCTCATATATGTGAATAAGAACAGCAAGAAAACCCTGGAACCAGGACTGGCTGCCTTTGGCTCAAAGGCACACTAGAAACTCCATCAACTTCTTCCTGTCTTGTTAATAAATCATGTTATACCCTACAACCAGTGGAAAATATGGATGTGTCTACAGGATCTCTGTAGAAGACAATCTGACAAGTCCAGAATGTGAAATAATTCTAATTGGTGTAACTGAAGCCAGAATTTGTTACGATATTGTCCAGTAGCTGGAAATTTTATGATCATAATGGTGGTCCTCTCCAGTCTTTAGAGAAAAAGCATCTAGTAGTGGAAGATGATGTACTGGTAGTGAAGCATCACAATTGTAAGGCTGGAGCTCTTAAAAATCAGCACTGCTCTTGAAGATTCCAACATTGTGCCAACTTGTACTATGGAGCAATCATTAGGGTAATGAACAATTTTTCTTGGGTGGTATCTACCATCACTTGACAATTTCATAAATGGGAGCATTTCAGAAGTGGCAGAACTTCCATCCTTGCTGGAAAAAAAAAAAAAAGTTAATTAAGCCCAAGCTTTCTTTTCTGAAGTACACACTGTCAAAGCACCAGCACAGACAAAAAGTTTCACTGCTAATGATTTTTTTGGTGCGGTAAACCGTCTTGTGTTTTCACATGTGCTTCCAACACTAGAAGTTTCCTCATTTTGACAAAATGCGTTCCCTATATTTTTAGAGTTGGGTTAAAACTTCATTGCCAAGCAGAAGAGACAGGGCCATCACACAGCCACTGCCCGCTACACGATGCAGAGCAAATGCCAGAAGTGCTGAAGCTAATGGGGAAGCGACAGTGCCCTTTGCTTCCCTGCCCCTGCCCTCCACTTCTCCCTTCCTCCCTGAGGCTGACCTCTTGCAGCAGGAAACCTGCCCTTGGTTTGCAGATTGTTCTGCTGCTATCCTGCCCGAGAAACAAACAAACAAGCAAACAGAAACTCCCATCTGTGCACAGAAGATACCGTTAATATATAACCACGAGGATCAGAAAAACTAGTGAGAGTGCAAGAAAGGGCAAGAACATGTTTGCAGGATGGATTGCCCAACACTGAGGGAAGCAAAACACGAAACTTACATTTCCGCCAGACAACATGAGTGACTTGACAAAAAAAAAAGGTTTAAAGACTGCACTTGCCTTCCCTCACCTGCCTCTGTCTTCTCCCCTGAATACTTTCCTCTTGTCCAGTAAATAGGTTACGATCGAATCTTCCTAAATAGGAAAGAAATGTTACATTTATACATTTCTTAAAAAAGAAATTCAATGTTGAATGAAAAATGATGATGGCTTGGAGGAGGACAAGCACAGAGGAGGAAGAGCTTCCCAAGCCTGGACTGTACACAGGGGTGGCCACAGTTCAGATCCCACCACCACGAGATGGTTCAGGACTTTCCATCTGGAGGCGATGGGTCACACTGCACTGAGCCCTGGGCAAGGCAACGCCCAGTATCTTCTTCACCAGATTTCACCATAGAAGCAGTACTAATCCACATCACCATCCACCACTATATTCCTGAAAAGAGTGGGTTAATAGTTCACAAAAATCAATAAAACATTGCTGTGATGGGAGAGCCGTCCTGGAACAACAGAGTGTTTTTTCCTGCCAGCAATACTCTCACATTTACTAAGAGAGCAAAAGCTGTGATATCTAGCTCTGACTTGAAGTCTAGCATCCTCCACCTCCTCTGCTAGTTACCAAGCAGTTACTTTTCTATCAAGGCTGTAGCTGATGGTGATGTTAAACCAAACAGCCAGGACTGTCCTTGTTTCCTGGGCATGGACAGTGAAGAGCACAGCAGGGTTTGTGCTCCCTGGCTGAATTTCCTTGGTGTTACCATCCAGCAACAACCCAAGAAGCTGACTGCTGCAGAGACTCCTACATGTTGAAATGCACCCGGTGTCTTCAGGCTTCCCCCTTGCATAATCTGTCTTTTCACTCTTCATCTTTTCGTGCCTTTTTTTTGGTCATTTTTTTCTTAGATGATCTCACTAGAACATACAGTGATCAATACTCTTTAGATCTATTAAAAAGGCTGTAGACATGGTTTATAGCCTCACTTCCCATTTCAGACTACTTCAGAAGCCCATTTTTTAAGACTGTCAGAGCAGTGTCCCACAGGTGACCAGGGTTCAAAGCTCCTTGAGTTGGTCAGTGAGTCATTCAGGGTTGCACGAGTTTTTGCAGTTAAAGAACATCATTACAGCAAGAAAGGAGGATTAAGACCTGACACTTCTGCTTTAAGCTTGCCCCATCAACTCTGAACCCACCGACAAAGCCTCCTGATGTTCCTGCACAGGATCATCACCTTTGCCTCAGCCCAGCCCTTGGCTCCAGCACTGCTTGCTCCAGTGCACACAGGAGGGTTTTGCTGGAGAACAACAATAATGGAAACAATATAACATCACGTTAACAACACATATGCAAATATACACTTTTGGCTATATTGTTCTGTTGGGGTCCTTTTACCATAGATCTAATCTCTTCACCTTTGGCATTGAAAATGTGTTTTAATTAACCCACTAGCAAAACATTAGACTGAGACAGTCTGATCATTTTTAACTTTATTTTCCTGAATGAAAACAATGCTGGCCAAATTTACTGTACACTGTCACCTTAATTACCTGTCTCAGACAATCCCTTTCCTACTCACTTGCAGTTTATCACAGTATAACACAAAAACTCTTCCTCTAAAAAAACTTTAAATGCTTCTGAGATTCAAACCATAGATTGCTTGTGCAGCTATAATCTTAAAAAACATCTGCTACATTTGTGTGGTAAAGGAAGTCTCTTTAGAATACAGCCTTTGATTTCTATAAAAGACAAATCAGGCCACATGTTTTTGTTTTGAATGCTTCTCATCACAAGAGGAAATTTTCTGCAGCTTGGAATTTTGAAGGCATGAAAAATGTATTTATTTTTTTAAACAAAGAGCGTACAGAAGAACGTCAACAAAACTCCTCGGAAGTGTTAAAAACCATTCCTCTATCATCTTTAAAGAAACACTAGCGACTGCCTGACCCACATTTTGATCTACCTTTCTGTCTTAAATTTATCTGGGTCAGACTGTGTCCTTGATCAAGGCATATAACTCCCACTGACATCTCAGACCTTAGGAGGTTCACCCATCATTAGTTCTGAAGCTGCTAATAGGCCAGACTAGCAGAAGATTCGGAGGTTTCGCTGAGCATTTTTATTTGTTTCTCAGACGAAGTGTGTTGATAGTAGTGGTTCGACAAACTGGGTTTGACACCAGTGTGAATTGAAGGTAGTATGAATCGTTGGTACCTTGTGACCTAGTGAGTCCAGAACAAATTTTTTTTGCCTGATTCTGAAGTAGCTATTTTTTAAGAAACTATTAAAAAATAAAAGCTTCTAGTTCTTCATGGGGAACCCTTCATTTTAGATTTTAAAACTGTTCTGTTGCTGCCCATTTCTTCCACCTATATTTCCACTCACTTCTTCACGGAGATACAAGAAATAGCATAGCCCATCTTTTTCAAAACCAACAGCACTTGTAGAGGATCATCATTTATACATACCGCCTACCCAAATGCTTCATACTTGGCTCTCTTCTCTGCTCCTTCACCCCAGAAACTGAAGAGATGTTTTCAGCTAAAAAGGCCTCTGTTGTCCTGCCTCTCTCCAGCCGCTGCAAACCAAGGGTCAAATCCTGCCTAATGTGGGCTTTTGCTTCTCAGTGTCGAAGCACATGGTTCGATGCTTCCCTCGTTCAGGGCAAAACAAGTCCGCACTTTCCCGCTGCAAGCCCGGGGCAGGAAGGGAGCGGCAGGGACGTGTTGCAGATGCACGGCTCCAATCCACGCAGCCAGTTAGATCAGTAGCATGTCTGGAGTAGCGCAGCTCTAAAGCACAACCTCTGTTGTCTTTCACTAATGGAAGATGAGCCAAATGAACAGCCAGTATCTCTCCTTTGATGAGCTTCTGATTACCAAGATTATTTTTAATTTTGCATGCTAGAAATATATTTTTGCCATCAGTTGAAATGCAAAAGCTAGTGTTTTGCAAGATGAAGACACTGATACAGAAGAATAATTTTGATTAAATTTTAAAAACTTAGATTGCCAACCTCATAGCAAATCCCTTACGGTTTTGGAGGTCTGTCAAGCAGGTATGACTAAAAAGTGTCCTGCTGATAGCAGCTGTGACCTGAAGCACATCCTTTTAAGTGATAACTGCTGTCAAAGTGAGGAGACAAGCAGTCAGGGCAGAAAGGCATTTCAGTTGTAGCAACTTGCACAGGTCTCATACAATTTGTGTTTTCACTCAGTGGAAATACTTCATTAACTGTCAATTATTTTTGTTTTGTGGAAGAATTGTTTTCAGTTCACTCATTTTTCTTATAGTCGCTCAGTGTTGAGCAGGGTTTCATTCCTCCTGTGTTTCAATGCCAAAGAAGTTTCAAAATTCGTATATAGAAGTCCTGTCATCCTTAGGTCTTATCAAGAGCTCACTGAAGTCCATAGAAAGGTATCAGTTACCTCTGGTCTGTTCAGGGTCCACCTGTTTGTGACTGGCACCTTTGGCTCTCTGCTTTTCTTGATGAGCCTCTAATCAGATTCAGCTTTAGTATTCTGTGAAATACAGTATCCTTCTAACAGGGTAGTGGGCTCTGTTTCATCTGAAGATTTACTATGAAAGGGGATTATAGTCCTTTTGTGCGTGGAATGGAGAAAGTCCATGGAGATAAATTTTGAAAGGTGGGGAGACTTTGTCATGTACTTGATCATGCATGGCTCTGACAGGGCCATAAGCAGAGTGTGCAATGAATCAGATCTCTCCCTGAGTTCCCCTACCCTGTTTTCCCTGTAGAAATTGCTTATCCAGTCAACAAACCAAGTTCCTCCACTCCATGTTTCCCGTGCATTTGCAAGAGAGAGCACAGTGTAAATGCACACTGGAGTCTGTGGGTAAATAATGGCCGATGTTTCTTATTGCAGCGAAGGAGCCTCTTGTGCAATTAGAGAGAGCGCTTTCAATTTTTTTTTTTTCACAAAATAACTATGTATTTACATAATTGTGAAAGATTTGCAAAACACTTGGTCCATTTTTTTTTCTGTAATGATATCTTCCTCTTGCTCTCAGATGCAGTATTCCTCGTAAACAGCTCTCTCCTCTCCTTAGTACCCTCATCTGTATCATGTATGGAAAAGAGAGCTTGGGCTAGTTCTCATTCAAGCATTTGTCCAAAGTCTACAGGAATGCATGGAAAGATTCCCGGAGGATTCAGTGAGTTGTGGATTGGGCACTAAGGTCCTGGTGCAGTGCACCCACAGCGTAATCAACCTGCGCTATCCTGCCAGGTTTCGCCTTTGATTAATGAACATGCAATTTAACACAGATTCACTAAGCCTTTCAAGTGCACCAGAGCTCTTTTTTGACCAAAGTTTTCACTGTTTCACGCAGTTTCTGTAGAAACGTACTGAAAACTTGGGCTTTATTTGAAGCTATAAGAGCTGAGGTGTACTCTGATTTTAAGACTAAACTTTGTGAACAGATGGGAAGCCGAGCCCTGAACTCACTTTGGAGCTGAATTGGAGAGTCGTACAACTGCCTTGTGTTCCAACATTTCCTACTCGGTTTCAGTCCATTCAGAAGTTCAGGCAATTCAGGGATGTTCAAGCATGCATTTTACTTTCATTGAGGCAGAAATATGAGCTGTGTTAAAACAGCAAGTAATCAGGATTCTGCTTTGCTAGGAACCTAGATCACTGTCAAAAACTCTGTCCAAATTTGGGCAAAATTCAGACACCAATTCACATAATACCATTGTAGTTAGACTTTCAGCTCTTCTCTTCAGTTATGACACTGAATTACAACGTTTTTAACCTTTTTAAATATAAATAATCTTGTTTCTCACCATAAAGGAAGTGCAGGTGAGAGTGCATTCACTGTCTGGGTATTACTACAGGATTAAAAATAGGGAGAAAGGTTTCTTTCAGTCCCTCACATTGGATGTATTCTGACCTTTGTCTCCGGCATTCAGAGATGGCGAGGACAAGAGCAGCTCTTTTCCAAAGAGCTCAGCTCCCAGTAGTTCCCATTATAACACCATGACTCAGCACCTAACATGTGATCTCTGCCCCCGACACAAGCAGGGTGAAAAAAAAAGAAATACCCAATGACCCTTGGAGCAACGTGTCTTGCTGACAGTTAATTTGCGAACAGCACTCTGTGGCTTTGTATATTAATTAAGCAGTAAATTAATTCGTTAATGTTGCCGACTCACAGAAAGCAGAACATACCTTCATTTCATAATGTCTAATTCCATTTCAACAAGTTACATTCAGCCCGCAGCTTACCTACATGACACCGTTGCTGACTTCAACAGATGCCACAAGAAAACGTCTAGGGGCAGTTTTTGGCCTGATGTGTTTCACTGTGCTACAGACAGCCATGGGGCTTTTTCATTCCTGTAAGTAAATTTTCCTTCAGAAGCTTGGCAAAGTGAAACCTCAGACACTTTTGGGCTCTTTGCCCAAGCTGAGAACAAGGGGCACAAAAAAAGGCTCATTTTCTTCACCAGCTACAAAAGTGATTGACGTGGAGGGCTGGTCCTATTAAGCTGAGATCTGGCCTGGGTTCAATGTATTTGGAAGCCTAGTTACAAAAGCATTAAAACAACTTTAACAGAGATTTTGTCAACCTATCAAAGACAAATCAAGAGTGATTTCCCTGATGCCTCTGCTGAATTGGGTAAATTTCATTTATTGATTTCAAGCACTGCGTGCTGATAATTTTTCTGTCTTTTCCTCCAGAGGATTTTGACATGATCAGATCTACTCTGATGTTTTATAATCACATTTTCTTTCCCCTTCCTCTCTCCTCCTTTGCAGGGTGCTTTGAGTGTTGCTACCAGGTATGCAATATGTGTATGCTTTCATATGTCAGAGACAAAATATTGACCAAATTCAAAAGTGTGCTTAACCGAAGCTAACTCAGTAGTCTCCTTTAATCTAGCCTGCCCTGCACTTTCTTTGGCTTCTGTCATGTAGAGGCCCTCAGAGTGGCACCTATAGGGTTGCTCAGGTGAAACAAGTGTCGCTTTTATGGGACCTGGAATGGACCAAAACCCTTCATCTTGATGCACTTCAGCTTGATGCACTGCAAGTTCGTGGGATGGAGGAGAAAAAGGATGTGGGCTTAAATACAGCATGGAAGGAGTTGTGTGTGTGTTGGTATAAATGTCACTTTCAAGCAGTACTAATTAGCTGGAGGAAATTTTCCTTTGGGTGTAAATGGACATCATGTAGCTGGGGACACTGGATTTCAATACGTGTAATAACTGAGTAGGACTGTACAAAGGACTCTCTGCAGTGCCAGAGAGACTCCTACGGCCTCATCTGGGTCCGGAGTTCTCATTTTCACGTCATACTATTTTTTCATTTGTATGGCACACGCTTTGCATTGATAATCAGTGATACTTCTCCCTTGACCCTGCGGAAAGGTGGAGAGACCCACGCATGGGCTGCAAGGCTCACTTTTTGGGGGAGAAACTGTTGCCAGCACAGAAGTGCACCAATGTCTGTGACCAGTTTGCTGGGGTTTGTATGGATAAAGCTGACAAGTTGTGTGACTGACACAACTTGGCACATTCCTTGGAGTTTGCAGTCACATTTGCAAGGATTTTGGGTGACACCAAGTGAGCCTCAGTGGTTTCAACTCTGCAGGGGCCCTGATCCCAGTGTTGGCTTCAGTGTGCAACCACCTTGAAAGAAACATTGTCCAGTTCAGTGCAGCGCAAATATATTTCTAAAGCCAGCAGCAGTCACTTATAATGATTGTAAGAGCAGAAACAGACTGATCTCCTCCCATGTAGAACCTTCTGAGCTCCTTGTGCACATGCAGAGCTGGCCTGGGGCTTGTTAGCAGGAAAAACATACAATGGCAGAGGCAAGGGACCAACAGGTTCAAAGTGCCCAGAGGCACCCCAGGGTGTAAACTAGTGTTGCCCTCACTACAGTCCTTTGTCACCACTCCTGAAGATCAGTCAATCAAAATGCGATGCCGCCTTCAATGAAAGAGCATCCTCCTGCATGCATCTCTCTTTCCCTTAGCCCATGGGGCTGCGTGGAGCTGTGGACACCAGGGCACTGGTTGTCTTTCTCAGCTGCTGCTGGCCAGCATCTACTGTGGCTCTGCACAGAGCAAGCCTGATGCACGTCCTTTGTTCTGACCCCTGCCCAGAGGAGAAAACCAAAGCTAAGCAAGATTTAAGTGATGTGCTCAAAGTCAGACTGTGATTCAGTGATCAGCTGAGAAAGCAGACATGCTGTGCTAGCCACTATTCCTGTTTCTTCCAAGTTGATGTGGATGGATTTATTCTATGCATATTTATTTTGGGGTATCTTTTTCATGACATTTCCTCAATTTCTTGACTTACAGTTTTCATTATTGTGAAATTTGATTACAGAACCAGGCAAAATCGCAGAGCAAGGCATGTTTCCATCATGCAATTTCACTCCAAACCAGCCCCATTTCAGCCTGAGGAGTGCATGGAGAGACGATCGATTCGGAGTTGGCAAGTGACATAATCACCAAAAATCGTCTGATCTTATTTGGATCCCACTGAGAATATTTCATACACTTGAAATATCTGCTGATTTTTTTTCCTCCTCTTTTCCCGTTGTCCCACATAGTGAAATAGCATGGGAATGAGGGAATGCTGCTTGTGTATCCTCAATAATATGAGCTGCTTTGTCCTTTGCTTTCTGTTTATTTCTCAGTACATGCTAGTGCAGATATTTCCTGATCAGAGCAGGGTATGTAGCATGCAGAGATTCTCACAATGTCAAAATGTAGCATGCTGGCCTGGAGCAACTCTTCAATTTTTCACATTTATGTGACACTATGAAAGTAAGTAAGAGCCATGACTTTGTCTTGTGCCCTAGCAGCTAGAATTTACATAAACTTATAGAGGTCTTGAAATCACAAATGCAAAGTGAAGTATTGCGTATCATTAAAATAAATCACTGTCACAGAAGACTAAAACTTAAATAAAATTTTGTTTTCTAGAATCAGTCTGATCATACTATGCAGCCAACAGCTTTGCATTCAGTATTCTGTAGATCATATAAGTTATGTCAGTGTCTATTTGTATTCTACAATATCACATTTAATATCACAGAGTTACCTCCCTTAACTATGTTTAATTTGGCTTTATGTTTGTTTATTTTCTTTGTCATGTCATTTTTTCCTCTTGTTGTTAGTTTTGTTTGGCACTGGTATAATAACACTTTGGAAACATTAACTAAATAACCTTCCTAATACTCCTGGGCGGTGCTGTAGGCTACGTAAGCCTTACTCTGCCTCCCACTTCATGATGAAGTAAGCAGGAGTTGTCTGATTTGCATAAGGATGAAAAGAAAATCGTCTGCGCCAAGACTCAAATCTGGGGATCCTAGTTTGGATTTATATACTAGAAATTTTTTACAACTGTTTGTTTGGTTGGAATAAGCAGGGGAATGGAAAGACTGGGGGTTCTACCCTCCTCCCTAAGCTCCTTGTAAGTTCGTACGGGCATTTGGGGCATCCCCTAGCCAAACACACAGTGCTAGCATCCCCACCCAACAGCATCCCTACCGCACAAGGAACAAAAGCTAATCCTTGTACGACTGATCCTTTTGCCATCAGTGTTACGGTAGTGCCTAGAAATGCAATGGAAAGCAAGACCTTTTCTGGCACATACTATGCAAATAGCTATGAAAAATGGTCCTTGTCTTCAACAGCTCACAAACTCCTCTGTATACACACCTTCTGGCTGAGTGTTGAAGCCACTACTAACTGTTGGAGAGCTGTCATTCAAATATGGCTTGCCCAGAGAGACAGAATTGAAAAAGCAGCCTCTCCAGAGGATGGCTGGAAGGAAAATTATCTTTGTAACTTTATAGCTGGGGTGTGCAATAGATAGACTAATGTTATCAGAGGGAGGAGTAAGAATAGGGTTAGGTAAGTAAGGAATGAAGGCTACTCCAGGAAGCCAACACCCGGGAAGCATAATGGCAGGTATATGCCTCAGGAAAGAGGAGGACTGGTTTGTGCAATGGGGAGTGGGAGAAGTGATGTGAAGAGTGAACCCAGTGCAGGCTCTCCAATGCTCCAGGCACGCTATGCCTGGCCCTGGGGACTGCATGGCTCAGAGCAGTGGTGTGGCCGCAGGAGCAGGGAGGTCCAAGCACTGCATGGAAGGCTGTGGGGGCCAAGTCCTCTGTGGAAAACCAGCCTGTGTGTTTCTCCCAGCATTATAACTGTGGTGGACTGGATAGCCATGCCTATCCAGCACTGAATCATGGCAATAGCCCTGTGCATGCTCGAGCACTGCTGCCTCATGTGCCGGCACGCAGTTTGTAAATGTTCATGACTGTTTGGATTGCATTGAGAGCAGTGTAGAATGCCGCCCGTTCACTGCTGCAATACTGCTGTCAGGTCTCAGCTCAGCAGACACCGGCTCCTCAGGCTGAAATCATTTCTGCCTATGAAAACAGTCATCACACTATTCTCTGTGTCTGCCTTTTCCAAACGGGAGGAAAGTGAACTGGAGATCACAGGGGACAAAAAGGGTTTTGATGGAATATACACGTGTGTAAGCGGAATACATAGCTGTATAATGGAAAAGCACAGTTCAAAATGTTTGTGAACTAGGCCAGTGGTGGGCTGAAATGTCAGCACTTCTCTCCTTTTTATATGGTAGTAGAATAAGATTAAATTCCCTTTAAAAGCTGTAGCAGATTCTGCCTGATTAGAATCATCTCTCATAACATTTTTAGCCTATTGTGTGGAATCCACTTCAACGAATCCCCATGAAATGAAGAGGGCTGTAAGAATAATCTGGCGGCTGTGCAGTGGGCTCTGCCTTGCACAGCTAGGTTTTGCTGTGTGCTTGCAGCGGGAGAGCAGGCCCCAGCTTCCCAGCTACTCGTGTTTTAGTGTCTGAAAAGGCACCAAGATACTTGCAACAATATTGTATCACACTGCTGTTTGAGCAAGGAGAGAGAGAGCTTTGAATAATTAAAATCAATTAAAAGGCTAAAGGATAGGGATTCTTCTTGTCTTCTGAGAACACTTTACAGCAGTAGGTAAATGTTTTCTTGCCTTTCCCAATAATTATCTCTCTCAAATACACTACCCACACACACAGTCTTGTGCAGTCACAGTCTCTTCTGGTTTAGATTTTCAAAGATCTCAAGGTCGGTTGTGCGAGCACTTAGCACCCGCAGCCAAAGCCCCACACCCAGCCCAGATGGTGGCTTCCCGAGGAGGTCGGCTCCAGCTGCCACAACCTGGACATTGCTGAAGACCAAGATCTGCTCTTTGCAAGCCCGGGCATTAAAATCCTTCTGGAAATATGTAGCTGCTAGCTGAGTTGGGCTGAAACTGCCAGAAAGGAAAAGAAAAAAAAAAAAAAATACTAAAGCCTTAGTTAAACAATAAATGACAGAACCTTCTGTGTGTGTGTGTCTGGTTGAGATTCACAAGCTGGGAGCAGTATGGTACAAGAGCACTTTCATCTCGCCAAGCTGTAGTTTAGGAGATTAAGGTCTATCATATTAAAAAAAAAAACAAAAAAAAAAAGAAAAAACCAACTAGGTCCTCGATCTGCTCCATCAGCTGATGTCTTCTCTGACTCAGGGCATCTCCACCTGAACACCCACTGATCTCTGCTCTTCCTGGTAATGATGCAGCCCTGTGAAGCAACGTGCGGATTGCATGATCTGATGAGGTGGCAGTCTGAGCAATGATGCAAACAGCATAAGCCCTGAAAAGCTTTCTGCCTCTTCATCACGCTTGACACGCTCCTCTCCCTGCTATGTCCCTCTGCCCCTCCTGAGAGACCAAACCGTTTGATTTTCTCTGCTGCCTCATTCAAAAAAATCCATCACCTCCCATAGCATGAAATCCCTGTAACAGCAAGGAATGAATTGCTGGCAGACACATGCCCTGAGATAAAACAGCAGCTTGTGAACATATACATAAAGAAGCCTTGGAGTCTGGGCTGGCTTCAAAATATGTCTGTTTATTTCTGCTGTGATTTGGGGAGTACGAACATCTTTACATTAGCAAGCAGCACACAACAGGATCTGTATCACAGCGAGGAATGTGCGTGGCTTTTTGAAAGGCCAGCTCCTACCTTGGCACTGCCCCAAGAGGGAAGAACAACTCTGTCCAATTGTACTTATCCCCCAGAAAATTATTGTAAGGGTTTAATAGTTAGCTTAGCCTTTAATAGCTCTTGTTCCCCATCAGCGCCTTCTTGCCTCCTTTCCCACTTCACTGACTAAAGGGTTTAATTGAAATAATGGAAATATTTTTTAAAAAGCCAGTGAACAATATGACGTATTTGCTTTTGGGCTACAATGTTTAAAACTTGAATTTTTCTGTGGTTTTCACAGGAAAAAATTCTGTTTGCCATTTTATAGTGGGGTTTTTCCCCCCAGCTGAAATGATATAAACTTGAAAATATATATAAATAGAGAGAGAAAAGCACTGGAGTATGTTCCAGATGACCTGGTCTCTGGAAGGGAAAGCTCGTGCGCTGCCCGCATGGTGCCAATGCTGGTCGCTGTGGGTAGGAGAGGAGGACAGACATAAGTCAAAGATTCAGGGTCAGGCTGACTCGAAGGACTGGAAACAAGTTCATCCACTTCTGCCCCTGAGCCTGGCAAAAGCCAGATTTCTGTGCAGGGCGCTGGGAGCTGTCACAACAGGGAACGGGTCAGGACAATGAGTGTAAATCAATTTACAAGAGTTGGCAAGAACATTTTCTGGACTCCCGATTTGAGAAGCCCTTTCAGCACGTGATCCAGAATTGCCCCATGTGTTCTTGTTCTTTTAGAAAAGCATGCACACTCTTTCCTCCCCAGTATTTTTAGCTCAGCTCCCTTAAGAAAGCAAGGACAATGCCATCTCCCTCCTCTCTAGGTTCCTGGATAGCAACAGCGTTGAGTACTTTTCTGTGGTTCAGATGTGTTTCAAACATGGGACAACTGCCAGGGTTTCATTAAGTGAACAACATGTGAATGTAACCACATACAGTACTGCTTACTTCCATACAGTGCAGAGCGCCTTTGCATGAAAGCAGATGTTATGGAAACAGCCCAAGTCAAATAAGCAAGGGAAGATTACCTTCATAATGAGCTAAAAATTAGTTCTGCACGCTCTTAAGGGGATCACAAAAAAAAAAGATTTTTCAGAAAATAAACAGATTGTTCGTGACACAGACACGTGGGCAGGTATCAGCAGGTGTAAAGCATTTGTTTTCCCCATATACCATAAATTCAGATGCAAACTTAAAAATGCCTAAGCAAATCTACATGGATGTGAATTACTTCTTCCAGCATACAAATCATACTAAATAAAAATTCACTGAATTTCTTTGCTTCTTAGAACTTGATTTATTATCTGGCTACTAGGAAGTGCTGTCATCACTGAAATGTTTAGACAGATTAACACAAACTAATTATAATCTATAAAGTTTTTAAGGTTGAAATATCGTAATTTTACATATATGTTATTTTAAAAAAAAAATCTTTGACATATACAGAGCACACAGCATATGTTCTCATTTGCCTGCACAGGGTATTCCCTCCAGTTTTAGTATAGAAATCTCACACACATTTTCCCCTACATCTGCCTTAAAATACTTTTCTCCCATGACTGCTTGTCGCTGTCTGACGGCCTTTGTGCCCTCGCCGAGCGATGGTGAAGGAAAGGGACTTGCCATGGGGGCGATCAGCATCTTAATTGGTAATTCCTTGGTCAATATTAATCTGGAACCACTGTTGCTCTCAGTATCACCACTGCTGGTTCGAGCGCAGGCAATGTTTTTTTTCAGAGGGGAAAATGAAGGGGTTTATTGGGAAGAGAAGGCAGCCAAAATGAGAGTCAGTGTTACTGGGCAAGAAGCCTGGGGGTTTTCCCCGTTTTCTCCCATGTTGCTATCCCTTCCTAACTTACTCAAAAGGCACAAAAGGAGAAATTGAAAAGGGAAGTCCCTTCTCAATCGTCCTCTGCCCACTCGGATGCTTTCTTCCTCTCACCACCCCTCACTCCCTGGTGCTCCATCCAAGAAATACAAGGAGGGGAGAGTGGAGAAGGGGGCAAAGAAACTAGTTTCAAAGAAGAACTTTTTTCCTCATCAGCAGTGCTGAAACACTTTGAAAAAGCCTCTTTCTGCACAATATGAACAGCTATACCCACTTCTTCAGCTTCCCCTCTCTTTCTCCCAGGAGGAGAGAAGTTAGGAACCTGAGAGAAGAACCTGTTCATTACTTCAAAATGAACACTTTATTTCAAATTTCAGCACATTTTTGCTCTTCTTTTTTTAAATGAGACATTGAATGAAAGGATTATTTTATCCATTTTTTGTCTAAACATTCTTGGGGCTGGGGAGGATCATTAAAACTCACTGACTAGATACATGAGTCTTTGCGTTTTGCAATTTGGCTTACATTGAGTAATAGTTATTTGTCTGAGTTAAATTAATGTTGATGGATTTCTTTCATATTTCTTCCTCACTCACTGAATAAGATTTACTGAATGTAGCTTTTAAATGTCATTGCATACGTGGAGTTTATTCACATCTGCATTTTTGTGCTGGGAGGGGTAACCTATTTTCTGCTTCCACTCTCCATAGCAGGGCTCGCATGTTTCAGGGGCTAGTTCTGCCATTCACTGCTTTCAAAGAGCCCTGATTGGCTTCAGTGGGAGTTAAAAGCACTTCAGGGCTTTAAGAAAGAGGTCTGATCAGTTTTTAAAGTGTTCAAAGCTGAATGGATTGAACTATTATCTGCGAGTTTTCAGAAGTTTCTGTCAGCAGCAATATGATCCTCAGTGCACTTAGTGTGATTTTTTTAAAAGGATTTGGTGTATTGTGGCAATAACCACAGAGCAAATGCTACCTATAAGGAGTCAAAATCTGTTGTTCATCCATCAGAAAGTCACAGTCCATCGATGTGACAGGGGAAGGCTCGGCTGGGAGACCTTGGGACAGCCAGACCTGTCGGCTAGCGGGCTTGCTGGGAGCCAGAGCCCCAGCAACACTGGCTAAAAACCTACAATGAATTTGTGTCATCTGCTCAAACCATTATTTACCCCAGGGACCACCCCAGTCTGCCAAGGCAACCGTGCTGTTATCCTTCTGCACCTGCCCTTGCCATCCTGTTCGTGCTGCTGCAGCCTGGTTTTGCCAGGGTCCACGGAGAAGCAGATGTCTGCTGTCATGGACCTGGCTGGAGGGTTGGTGTCTGTCCCCTGGAAAGTGGCAAAATGCTTGAAAGATAAGGAGAGTGCTTAACAGAGCACCTTAGATTCGGGCTTTTGAAGTATGATGAGCACATGTTCTTCAGTGTTCCTGCCTCGCCCGTGTGATCCATCACAACACTTGAAAATAAGCACTTCTCAGAGCTGGAGTACCTGCATAAGGCTTGGCATATGGTTAAGTGCTGAGCTGAAATGGGGCAACCAGCAAAGTAAAAGCCCATTGAGTCCAAAATGTAGCTAATGGAAATTGGAATAGCGCCACTGATTGCAGGGGACTATCCTAATTAGCACCAGCAGAGACGGAGCTTTATGAAGCATAAAACACAGCTATGCAGTACGTCCCACCAGAACTCAGCAGCCTTAACTCTGACCTTTAAAATCACATTAGTTTAATAATTCCAGTTACAATAGTAAAGTGCATTTAAAGAGATGTGGAGAATACTGAGACTTACATATGTGTTTATATAAAATACATATATTTATCAAACTGACAGCCAACTTTTAGTTAATCCTTTATAATTGTGTTTTCTTGAGAATGTTATTGAACGTCTGATTTGAGGAAAAAAAAATGCATAACCATGTTGATTTGTGGCAGACTTATGCATGTGTATGGCTTTGCACATGAAGCTGATCAATATGTGTCATTAGTGTCTACATACATAATTTTTATGGCTCTTTTTAATAGGGTTTGCTTTATGTTTTATTTTGAGATTGCTAATGAAAGACAGCTATTTATTTAGAGGTCAGCGTTCAGCTTGTGATGAAATATGTATTTTGCTTTCTTTGTACTTGATAAGAATAATGCATGTACGTTTATTATGTCGGCAGCATAAGATTTATGATATCCACCACTATTAATGTCTTGGCTTTTCAGTGCTGAGATTTTGTAAATGAGCTGATAAGTACACTGTTGTTACTTAGCAACCTTAATTGAAATTTTTAAACAAAATACATTTTAGAATTTCCCAGGTAGTTTTTTTGGCACTTCATTATGTGTTTACTTTCTATTTTCCTCCTTTTATTACAAGGAGACACCTCGATTGTTTTCTTCCCCCTTTTCTTAATTAAAAGAAAACAGGAGAGCTGACAACGAAAGCAAGTTTCAGCCAGTGACCCGCAGCTTCTCCTTTTTTCCCTACCATGCGTCAGCAAAGTTTTTACAAGAAAATTGCACCATCCTCTCACCACGACTTTTCTGCAAGTTTTCAACAGCCCATAAACCTGCTGCAAAGTTTATTCAAGGCCTGTGGCAGCCAGGCTGCTGCCCAGGACTGGGCGCAGCCCGACACAGGCAGGCACAGCAGGCAGCTGCTCCGGCAGGGGCACAGATAGCAGCCCCCAGACCCAAGGAGCACCCGAGCGACCTGGCATCCGCTGCAGCTTCACATCACCAACCCCACCGGCATTGCTGACCACGCTGGGTCATCGCTCCCCAGCCATGCACTCCCCCACCTAACCCTGCTTGCAGAAGCACCTGTCACAGGGCTAATGTTATTGACATTAATAGTTCTTAAATTATTTTCTGTTTATTTATTTTTTTTAGCCATAGGTTTCATGGCAGCTGTCAGGCTGTCCATAAGTGCCTTTGAAAACCCACCTGCAATGCCAAGTGAAATGCTCTGTTAAGTCACACTTCAGGCTCTCCTGTTTACTGTCAGAAAATTTAGAAAACAAAACAAAACAAAACAACCAAACCTCCCCAAAACCGTGGTCCCATCTTAACACTGGAATTTATTTCCCTTTATGATATCCATAATTATCTGAATCTTCAGGTGCTGTATGAGAGATCACACCCTGTAATCACAGCTATGATACTTCAATGATTATTCATCCTCTTCCTCCTTGAGCTCTTTCTGGGGGCACAATGTTCATAGGGGTGAAAGAGCTATATCAGTTTAATTCCTCCGTCTTTTCCTTTCATGCTTTGGTGCATTCAATACTTTTGTCAGATGCAATTATATCTGAGTAATGAGGAGACGAGTTCTGAGCTGAAGTTAAATAGTTACAATGTGTGTGAGCTGGTCCCACACACAGAGACAGGAATTACAGGCTGAGGAATAAAAGTTTTCCTTGTCAGTGTGATCAGAGAGGTGTCAGAGGAGCAGCAACTACCAGGAATAAAACAAGCCCAGGGCTGATTCGACCTGGCCCCATACGCAGATGGCAGAAAGTGCTCGGATCCTAACACTTGTTTAGAAGAAAAGTGCATTAAAACAGCAAGAAGCAATACAGCACGTCTATTCATTAAAAAAAAAAAGATATTTTTAGCAGAGAACTCAACTTAGTAAAAATCATCTATGCCTAGTTTAACAAGCCATGCCATTAAACTCAGGAGGGGCTGGGATATACTGTCTGAATGCCACAATTGCCTGCCTCACCCCAAAAGTGCCTGCAAGACACTGGGGTTGCACCAGATCTCCATGGGCAGCTGAGAGCAGAGTCACTCCATGCAAGTGAGAGCCAGGCTGGTTTTTATAGTTGTTTTTTTTAATTCCCTGGTTTTGTGTGAATTCTGCTGAAGGGGAAAGGGTGTGGAGGAGTCAGTGTTGGAGCTCCTAAAGGTGTAGCATCCCGCAGCTGCTCAGGAAATCTCTGAAATCCCCACGTCACCAGGCTGGGAAGGGCAGGAGAGTGAAGGGAAGTACAAAAGCCACTACCTATTCACTGTGGCCAAAGGTGTTTCCTTTAGCTCCTCTTTACTGAATCGGAAGGGGGGGGGGAAGAGGTGGAAAGAGCAGCCAAAAAAACTGAGCAGGCAGCGTAATGCTCTTTTTAAGAGAAGCCACTTTCACAGGGGAAAAGGAAGCATTAACCCTGCAGCTCATGGGATGCACCCTGACACCCATGAGCATTTGGACAAGAAAGCAGCATCTCTGCTAGGGCTGGCACACCTGGCCGGGGGTCACACAAAGCTCTGTCTTCTTCCAATCCCCCTGCCCTTAGGGCCTGCAGGGGTCCAACTGCTGCAGTATTATTCTCAGTTTAGGAATTAGGGCCATTGCTTACTTCCAGGTGGCTTTAGCAGGAGAAGTGCTGCTCCTCTCTCAGAGAGAAAAAATGAAAAAGAATTATTTACTAGAAAAGACAATAAAATCTTCAGCGTGATGTGATACTTGCCCTGTCCCCCACAGACCACTGCTGGCATGGGCTGGAAGTGTGTCTGAGCAGCGCTAGGAGGACAGAAGCGGTAAAAAGTTTCACTTGGAAGTGAAACTCTCAGTATCCTCAGAAATCAAGTATTCTCCACAACAACAAAAAATCCAAGGACGTTTACATCATTCATTCCACATCCACCTGATTACACAGAAAAGTCATGTTTCTCTCAAACCCTCCTTGCCCCCCTTAAACACCTCACTGAATTAAATCTTCAATCCACTTTGACTCCTGTTCTGTTTTTTGGGGTAACTTTGGAAAAGAGGTGGTCTTTCAGCAGCTTCTACATCACTCATTGCAGCGAGTTCCCCAGAGTGTGTTGAAAAGTGCCGGTGCTGGGGTGGAAGAAAGTTTGATGAAAAAACAGTTGTTTTTCCCAACTGGCTTCACCTGAGTGCAGCCAGGATAAAGCTCCTCACTCATACGCCTTGGCTTCTTGCCTGCACGAGGTCTCCAAAATACTCAGAGGGTGGGGAACAGGGTCTTTTCCTTTCCCAACAGCTGACCCACCACAGCCAAACCACTTCACTTTTAAACTATTTTTAAATCCGAAGGCAATCCAGCTGGTGACATAATGACTGTGGGAGCGATGCCATATGGGGCACCTGGTGAGACAGCTAAGAAAGAGCCCGGACAGTTCTCCAGAACACTTCCCACATCAGGAACAGCCCCGGGGGAGCTGCACGGAGCGCATCCCGCCCTCGTGTGAGCCCTGGCACAGCATCGGTGGTCGGCACCCCACTCTGCCCCGCGGGGATGCCAGCCCACGCCCTGCTTCCTTCCCTCGCACAGCCGGCGGTTTGGCCGCTTCGCTGGGTTGCTACCAGGCTGCCTCGACGGAAAGGTTCAGAGGAGGGTACGGCCGTTTGCAGCGTTACACAAGGACTGGAAACGCCGCGCTGGGGAGAGGACTGGGGAGCGAAGCCAATTGCAGTGGGCTGCTTGGGTCTGGGTTTCAGGTTTGTTGCTCTGCTGTTTGTTGTTTCTCCCGGGACATGTTGCAGCCTGCAGAAGCATCAAGGCTACTCCAGGAGGTATGGTCAGCACTGGGCTGAGAAAGAAGCTGTAACTGTCGCAGCCTTGACGTGCTTTTAAACATGTCAGAGATGTCTCCTGGTGTTCATTTGACAGTCTCCTTGCTCAATGCATACAAGTCCCACAATAACCATGCTGCTGTATGGGAGAGCAGACCTCCCTGGGGTTTCTTGCCTCCTGTGCTACAGAGATGGCACTGAGTTCCCAAAAAGGATGGTGATGGCTCTCTGGCAGCAACACTCTTGCCATAAAAACCATGGTAATTCACATGGGTGGGGAATTAGAATAACACTTTTTTTTATAACACTTTTGACAAGTGTGTTTTGTATATTCTGTCTTTTTTTCTTTTGTTAAGGTGTTTCGAAGTGGTCTGCTCCAACTTCAGATCACAGGCAGCCTGAAGCCAGTGCCCCTGAAAGCCATGGGAAGTTCTCCACCAGCTTCAATGAGGATGGAGCATCTCCTCCATGATCATAAGGTTGCAGGGGTGATCTTGCTCTGCAAAGCTGGGTGCTGGAAATGCAGATACCTCGTACTTATATACTTTGGAAATATTTCTAAGAACATTTGAAGGAAGGATGGCTTCAGCCCTCCAGTTACTGGGAGCTGCTTTCTGTCACAGAAGCTCAAGGCCTAAGGGTGCATCCAAAGTGAAATGAGCAGGAAGGAAAAAGGAGGAGTGGGATTTTTTTTTAAAAGCTTCTGTAAATGTAAATGTATTTCATTTTTCCCCAAAAGTGTGCCATTCTGACCAGTCTTCATGAAACCCCTTGAGACCTAGAAATGTGGTAAATACACACCAGAAAGACAGATACACTCCTGTAGCTTCTGCAACAGCACCAAACACCTGGGGTCCTGTCACACACCTTGCGCAGCAAGAAGCACAAGAGAACACACATGGTATATCTTCACTCATTAATGAGTATAGAAGTGTCTTTTTATTGTGACCAAAATTAAAATGAATTATGATTCAGGGACACCAAAACTTCAGTAGCATGACAAGGATTTTCCGCCCCTGTCCCAGCAGCAGCACCATACGTGGTCAGAGTGCATTCCTTCAGTGCTGCTCTCCCCTTCTTCTCTGCAACCTCCCTCCCAAGTGATGGGTCTCCCTATTAACATCTGAGATGTGCAAGCCCCCTGCGCTACTCAGAGCCCCCTGAGACTCCTCACATCACTGTCCACGCTGTGGCCCAACGTTGGACATGAAATGAAATGTACATGGTTTCTGTAGGGACAGAGGATTCAAGGAGAATATTGGTCCCTTTCCCAAGCCTGATGAAGTCAGGGAAATCTCGTCCTGTCACTCCAATGGGGTTTAGTAAGAGCCTTTCATGAGCACAGTCTGCAGCATGCTGCTGCCTGCTCGCTGACTGCTTTGACCCAATCTGTCAAAAGCCTGATGTCCGGGCACTTTGCTTTTCCCAGATGGTGGAAGGGAGGATATGAAAGAGGATGTTACAGAGCCAGGACAATAATTTTATCGCTTGACATCCTGCTTTGATAAGAGGAAAAAAAAAATACCCCACCATAACTAGCATTTTCAGGACAAACTGCCTGGCAACAACTCTAAAAAGAGGAGGAAAACCCAGAACAGCTCATTACAATTAGGTAAAGAATTTAAAATCACATCTTCTCAGAGCCAGTGAAAGCCCAAATGCTGGGCAGGACACATGGCGGCAGAGTGGCCTGTACTTCCACAGGAATCAACTCATGAATAACTCTATGCTATCCTGGCAGCACGAAGAATAGTAATTTGGAAGTCCCGCCTTTTAGAAGCCTCTGTCCTGCCTTCTAGCTTCCAGCAGAGAAGGTGACCCTGCCCCAGATCTCAGTACATTGCCACTGCCTTGGGTAGACACCCTGTGCCCCCCTCACTACTGCTCGGTAAAGGTCTCGCTCTCTGGTGCAGGGGCTAAGGATTCACGGGGTGGTAGCAGGAGGGCTCAGGCATGTCCTAGAATTGGTGTGCATGACTCGGGAGGGCTGGGGGAGCATTGCACATCTGTGGGAAAGTCGCTCCTTCTGCAGCTGGCTGCTTTGCAGGCAGCGAGGTGCTGGCCGAGCCTGTGGCACAGCCGGGGCCATGGAGCTCGAGTGCAGGAGAGCCCTGAAGGCTCTGATGCTCCTCTGAGTCACTAAGCCTCCTCCTCCTCCTCGCTCAATGGCAAAGGAGTACCCATTGCTTTCCAGGTTGCTCTGATCAGAAATGAAGGCAATGCCCACATCACCTCAGCCACAGCGGTCCCCGCCGAGGGCAGGCAGTGCCAAAACTCACACGTTTTAGGGCTGGGCGTGAGTGGCTTTGTTTTGCCTTTTTGCTTTCAACTGCAGAAGCCAAAAGCATTAGTAACCCATGGCAGGGAGCACAGGGCAATCTTCCTTCTTGGGCAACGTACAGGCCTACACCAAATGCCGGTGTCTGAGCTTGCATGGGGTGTCTCACCTGGTTACCAAAGGCACGCAACCCTGCATCAAAACAACACAAACAAACAAGCATCATCTTTCTCTGGTGCTTTGTAGGTGAGCTGCAAGTAAACAGCAGTACCCACGATCAGTTAGACAGTTGTGTTTAATGAGATCTATTTCAGAGATTAACTACCGAGTTTAAAACTCATCATTCTGCTGCTATTCGGTTGGTCTCGAAATGTCATGGAAATGAAAATAATTGCAGTGCAGGTTGTAGTAACTCTTAGGAAATATTGGCAGAACAATGAAAAACCTGTTGAAAAGAAGAATTTCTTTATGAGGCCTATGACATACTAAAATACTTATTGGTTAATATTATGCTAATCAAAACATCCTAGAGAGTCACAATTTCATATAGAGAGGTGGCAGGGAAACCATGCTTAAATAAATAAGGATCAGCCAGTGTTAGCAGAAGTCAAAGACAAATCCTGAAGTAATTGCACGAGTAAATAGTAATTGTTTCCATTGGTACTGCCTGAGCACATGTTGTTTGTTTGTTTTCATGAAAAAAAAAGGTTAGGTTTGTGCAAAAATTAAAAAATTGCATTTTCCATTGCTTTTTTCATACTTGAAAATGCACTGTAATGAGGGATGATTTAAAACATGTTCTCTTGTTCAGGAGAAGCAAAAGAAAAAATGTTGTCCATCCCGAGCCTGAGCTGTCCATACAACAACAGGAGTTGATTAACGAAGCCCACACCTTTCACAACAGAAAACAGTAGCATGCCTGGCCCTATATTCCCTCCTCTCTCTCTCCCCAAGGAGATTAGATCATCAAAGCTTTATTGAAATGTTGTTTTCCAGGGATTCTGCAGGGCAGGCTGGTCCTCAAGGTAAGGTGCTTTGATTTCAAGACACAAGAGTGTTTGGAAATTCAGAGCATTTCATTTCCTGAGCTGCACTGCAAAAGCTGAATCTGATGCTTCCATGGGGTTCTCACTGTAACTTTAATGCACTGCCAGAAGAGATGGTGTTATTTTGCAATTTTGGCTGCAGTTATCGTCACATCCTCCAGGAAAGGCTCAGAGTACTGTTCCGGTATTTTGTTGCTGATCCTTGGCGGTTCCAGGTAGAAACAAGGGACCCAGATGAGTCCACCAGGACCTGAGACCTGCAAAAGCAGAGGACACTGCCAAGAGCTTCATCATCCTGTGGATTAACTGAAAGGTTGTGAGGACACCTGCCAACTTCTCATAACCAGGCTGGAAAAGTACAAGTCTGAGATCTGTCACACCTACTCGCTTGTATGTCTAATTATTTGCCCATATATTGTATGGCACTGCTGGGGCATCCTGGCAAGCCTGCAAGACATCTGCTCCTTCATGGCTGCTCAGGCTGGAGGCTCACACAGAGCGGGATTGTGTAACGTAATAAAAGTGATCCTAGAACAGTGTATGTCCAATACACCTGGACTGGTTTGCAAAACAGGTATGTTTTTGGCTAGGCAGGGTGGATCTGGCTGCACCTAACGTCGGGTGGCATCAAAGGAGGCACAAGGTTGAAAGTGGGTGAAGGAGACAAAAGGCAGGGTTGGGAGAGAAGCTTGGGTGGAGGACGAGAAGCGGGAGAGGTGGCAGATGAGAGGCTGGAGTGTGGGCCGTGGCAGCATTACACTGTGCTCTGCAATGCCGCCCAAGGAATTAGCTGGAGAGTGAGTATGGAGGGAAAGGCTAGAGTTGTGCCAGGGAAAAAGCGTTTATTAGATGCAGTGAACGAATGTACCACCTGTGCCCTAGGTGTGCTCAGGCACTGAGAGCCCGGCTCCCTGTCACCGGTGGCTTTCCTGCACCCAGGGTTGCCCAAAGCACCTTGGTGCCCTGCCTCTCCGATCACATAGACCCTCCCCAAATATTCACTTTCCAGCTTTATTCCCGGGCTCATTTTCCCTGCCAATGCTCTTTGGGACAGGCAGCAGTGCTCACTCCTGTTTGATGTGACACAGGCAGCCCGAGCACGGATGGGGCACAACCGGGGCTTGTCTGTGTGCAAGGGGTTGGCAGCGAAGGGATGATTCAAGGACTGGCACTGCCTGCTTTTACCCCAAGAGATGAAGGAGCTCTTCCACACACAGCATATCCCATCACCCCAACAGACCAACTTGTCCAGACCAGTCAGTGGCCTGCGTACAGCAATTAAACTTTGCCGAAATGGTAAAGCTAGTCTCTATAAATCCAGATCCAAACCAAGTATTTTTTATGACGGAGGCCACAGCTTAATATAATTAACTGTGACTTACACACTGGTTACTCTGGTGTGATGTCAGATTCTCCACACTGTTTATTTTAATTAAAAGAGAAATTGTAGGTCTTGAGTGCTGGTAATTACAGCCCGTGGACTCAATTTGCCAAAGCCCCTAATTAACCTGCTATGTGTCTACCTGACTTGAGGTGTTAGCTGAAACATGACTGGTGTAGTGGCATTATGTTGTCTGCCGTGATGGAAATATAGTAGGAAGACATGACAGGCTCTGTGATGGGGATCCATATTTTAAGCTATTCTGCATGACATTCCTTTCACTTTTATGTAGATTACCATTTCCTACCCGAGACTTTGTAAGTATAGATCAGCTGAGAAAATGGTTTTGATGAGAAGTACCCTGTTTTCAGAATAATTGCCTCCTGTATACGCTCAGCAGGGTTTGGAAATCTGGTATCTTTGTGGCAGCAGATTGCAGCAGGGCGGGTGGACAAGGCATGCTCCTGTGAGGATGTCTTTCCCTCTGGAGAAAGGCCAGTTATCTTTCACCTTAATGCTTACAAGTGCTTCTGCCCAGCTTTGGCACCTCCCTCTGTCCTGAGACACTTTAAATCCGAATACTTCTCTCCCAGCTCAGCCACAAACCCACATCATTCAAGTCCCTCTTTAATTTCCCATCTCATGCCTGCTATCACATTTAATGTATTCATTCCCCCAGTAAAGGTTCTGCATATTCTCTTGTTCCCTTATTTCCATAACTACTCTAGTTTCGCTCTTCTTGACTTGAGCAGACCAGCCAGATGTTTCACCACCAGTGCAACAGGGAGTTTTGCCATTGCCTACAGTGGCCCAGATCAGGGCCTGGAGATACACACGCTGCCCTGCTTTTTCCATACTCAGAAACCCACAGTTCTCCATAAGCTTGGAGCTGCGCCGACTACAAAGAGCATTAATTTAACCTGTAAAATGCATGCTTCCAAAATTGAGCTGCTTTGCACAGATCAGCCTCCACAGAATTAGAACCTGTGTTTCTGAGGCAAAATATATACCAGGTACAAATTAGGAAGCTATCTGCACAGATCTGCCATTTCATTGTCTTTTCTTGTAAATTTTCCCTCTTGCTCATTTCTATCATTTGCATACAGTTATTTTGCAGGTAATGTGTACCTGAAAAATTATTGAAGTAAACGATGCAGAGAGATGTGCAGGGCCAACATCAACCATTGTTTCTTATTGGCCTTGATGTACCCATCCAGCTTCAGAAATCTTTGTTTTCAGTTGAAAATTCTCCTCTATACTTGAACTTACAAAGGAAGTCAGTTTACTGGTTTAGGTACACATGTGAACCATAGTACCTCAATTTGCCCTTTAACTGGGTGACACAAAAAAATGCAAGAACTTAATTTATGGGCTACATACATGCAAAGAGGAGATACTCTCCATCCAGTTTATTCTAGAGAGAGATATGAAATCCTTTCCATAGGCTGCTCTTCTTTTCAGTGAGAACTTAATATAGAATATCAAAGATCCCTTTAACAATTTTAAGCACTTTGTTTCCCACAGATTTCCCCTACATTCTGTGGGGAGAGAGAATGTATTCCTTGTAACCTGTCATCATTCAAAATGGTATTAATCCATGAGAAGAGAGCTGAGGGAAGGAGGGGGGGTGGAGGAAAAGGTACACTGTGTGTGCATGATACATGTTAACCAACATCTCACAACACATTAATCTTCACTCGCAAGGAGAGACAGGCCAACTCCTTGGGGCTTCGCCACTATAACCCTGTCCTCCTCATTCATGAAGATAAATGCCCTCTGAGTGATCAGCCATCATGTATTCTTTATGCATGTGCCAGATGGCTGTCTTGTAAGTTAGCTGGAGAGCAATCTTCTCTATGGAGAGCAAACAGGCAGGATCACTAGCAGTGAGCTTCCCACAGGCGTGACATCTGTCCGTCCATCCCTGCAATTCGGTGTGCTTTTGTGCGATGAGCTGGCAGGTCATCCACCCTCACCGGCTGGGTGGAGCCAGGCTGGGGTAGCCCCATTCCCGTAGAGATTGTTACTGCTTCGCCATGTGCCATTAAGGTGTAAATGACAGGGTTTTCCCAAATCCATCTCCCAGGAGTGTCTCACGCAAGCTTGGTGAGGAAACGGTGAAGAGTAAAATGGGTGTGGAGCTTTCTGGGGCTTGAGGAACAAGCCATGACAGCGCATTGCCTGGTATGATCTTGTGCTTGCTTTCTCTTTTCCTCCCATCTAAAGGTCAGATGCTGGTGACCTCACATCACCCAGCAAAGTGCCTGGTGCCACAAGCATCCACGCTGATTCTGGAAGATGGTGAGCAGCAGTTGCTTCTCCCAGCTGCAGGGTTGTTCAGAGGGCAGGGGCTGGTTTGGAGCACACTGATTTCCCCATGCCCTCTCTCCCTCTCCTTGTCATCCCATGGGCTCTCTTCCTTCTGACTTTGACATACCCAAGCAATGGCCAAAGGAGAGAAGCAAATATTGCAGAGTCGTGAAGCCAGCTGTGAGGCTGGACTACACCAGCGCTTGCAAGTGCAAACAAAACCTGATCTATGCATCCTGTCGGTCACTGCCTCCTTCTACCCCGAGAATCTGAAGTACCAACAAGGACAGCCTAACGCAGAGTAAAACACAGAATTAAAGAGAGAGAGATAAAGTTTGTTTCAACATTAAACTTTAAACTGTTTGTAATAGGCACGAGTCTTCTTGTACAGAAGGAGTGGAATCTTTATTTTCCTTTGGAAACCAATGGCCAAATTCCCATCCAATGCCTCCAGGATTTTGACTTAAATTGTTTCATTTATTAGAAATTATTCTGGGTAATTATATTGCTGTTGAATCAAGAGAGAGACAGAAATGTTAACACTAAGTATTTTTATTGTTACTATTGCTGACAGTTGCAAGGTTCTCGCTAGAACAGGAAGCTTGCAGTGTCCTAAGCTGCTGTAAATGAAAGTAAGACCCCTAGGCTCTCAGCATTTTTTTATGTCTCGAAGAAATACCCAGGATACTAAGGAACACAATTAGCAGAGTGCTGCTAGATCATTTATAATGGAAAACCCACCAGATTCATTAAAACAGTCAGTTCCAGCTGTTTGCAACGCACAGGGTTAACTGAAGGATTTCTCCTGCAGTGCTGTGGGACACTGCTTGATGGGATGGTGTGTTAAACTTCACTTGATAAGCATGGGAATTACTGGGCAGGTCTTCATGAACTGGATCAATCAGAGAGCAGCATTGGAGCTGGCTGCTTCATTTGGCTGTCGTTGTCTATATGCATGCCAGGGAGAAATAACTTTGTCCTAAGCTGCCATGTGTCAATGCACCAACTTGTAGACATGTGCTAGACAACTTTAGGAATAGAGTGCCATGAATCAGCCATATTAAAGGGGTTGTGTTTTCTAAACGGGAGCAAACTGCTTTAGGCTCAGATTTAATACTCATGTTCTTAGTGAAGACCAGAAATATTTATTTTTCTTATTCATCTGTGAGACCCGCTGTTTTCCAACAGATCTCCCCACCTGCATGTGCAAGTACCTCCTCCTGGTTGGGCAACTTGGGTCAGTAACACCATTGCTCAACCACAGAGCCCCACTGCACTCTGACATAGACCAGTACGAGCTCTGGGATCCCTGGAGTCAGGAGGCTCAAACACCACTAGGTCAGGAGTCAACTTACCAGTACATTTAGGTTGCAAGTTCCTAGCAGAAGGGACCGTTGCTTTGTTCTGGGTTTGGATAGTGTCCTGCCTGTGGGGCTGTGCCTTCAGGTTAGGGCCCTTCAATGCCACAGTAATACAGTGAAATTAAATAATAAAATAGCAGCAATAACCATAGTAATTAGCACTTTCTTTGACTTGTTGCCACAGACCCACCAACCACAAACATTAGTCAAGGTTTATGATCACGTCTCCCAAACTGCGAATGCTTGAAAAACACCTACTGTCTCTTCACACATGGAGAAGTGGGGAAAAGTCAGAAAAACAATTACCTACAACAAATCTCATCACCCAGATTCCTCTGGGTGGCCAGTGATTTCCTCTAGCTGTAAAAAGTCTCTTCCCACTCCAGCTCCACCAGGTGCATGGGTACTCAGCTCCATCAGGTAAGGTCCTACACTGCATCTCCAACGGGTAAGCAAAGGAGGGATTATTCTCAGCTGGATTTCTTCTGTCAGTCATTGAGTATCAGCCACAGCATGAGTTAAAATAGGGGCATAATAGGATAAATGAAAGGGAGTGATTGAGAAGATGTGGGCGACGTGACAGACAGGCAAGCTCCTTGAATGTTGATGAGAATGGCATTATCCAGGCAATGGTTGATTTCTTTTTGTGTCTTGTTTAAAGGGGCAGCATCTTTGAGCAGCCTGTATTTCTTGAAGGATAATAGTTCTACTGCAGAAAAATCCCATGTCTTCCCACTGAATCAATTCTACATTCATTTAACCCAAAAACCACAAGGCAAATTAAAATAAACAATTTCAAAAGCAATCCAGTATGGGACAGGAAACCTTCGCAGGAGTTGCCAGCCTAATGCACAAAGAATGGGTCTGTGAATAATGGTAACCCATTGTGAAACAAGCTGAAATTTCAGTGAGTTTTTAATAAACCAGAGCATCAAAACAATGGAAAGTCTGCCAGCACTTACGAACTACATGTGAGAAAGCCTCTTGCAGCCTCTGTGTTCATCTTTCATCAGAGATGCTTGCTAATGCTGTCACACAATTCTACTTTTATAGTGTAGGCTTTATACGCATGCATTATTCTCAGGCATTTACGGTGGCCCTGCAATTCCGAGAAGTACAGAACACTGAGCCCCATAGAAGGAAAATGCACAGATGGATTTGAAAGCAATTCTCGCTGAAGAAGCCTTAAGGCCTAGGTGTGTTTACAACCTTGACAAAGTTACAGAAAGATGAAAGAGAAGGAGCAGGAAAACATATAATTAAAGTAGCATGATGTTACTGTGCACAGACACAGAATGAATATGGAATGCTTTTATCACAAGAGATGCTGTTCGGTTGTCACCAGCTGTCCCATACAGAGGTCATTCAGACACAGGATGGCCAAAATGAGCCACCAACATTGCTCCTGCACAAGGCACATCTCGAAGAGGATTCCCACTAAGTTCGGCAAGCAGGAAAAGGTAGTTTGGAAAGAGCAACGATAAAGAACAATTTGGTTATGAAACAGAATACTCTGGAGGCAGTTTAAAGAAGGCGGTCCAGGTCAAAGCTGTTGTGATGGGAGAGAACTTTTAAATTGCTCAGGGCTTAAGGGGACCCAATGTTCCTTCTGATTTAGAAATTGGTTCCAGCTGGAGATGGGCCAGCTTAGGATCCACTAGCAGATACAAACCCAAATCGTAAGGCAGAATAGCAACTGGCAGTTAGGATTAGACTTCTCATGTATTTTATCTATTGTCTTGATAGTGACAGCAACCCAAACCAGATAAATTGGAGGGAGATAGAACAAGTCTTTCCACAAATATTTAGGGACAATTCCTTGATTCGAGGTTCTAGTTTGAATTGTCGCAACAATCAGTGAGAGGAACAACGTTAATCAGCGTGATGCTCACAGTGTTGTAGTGTTAGACACAGCTACTGCTATTACCATTATGACAGTTTCCTCTCTAGTATGTTGCTTCCTAAAGGAGCCCAGTACATATCACAAGCTATACCGTACTCCACTGGTACTACTGGGAGTCAATTCTCTGATAAGCCAAGAATAGCAATGAGGCAACACAGAGCCCATGAGAAGGGAAAGGGAAAGGGAAAATGTTCATCCCAGCAGCCGGACAAGCTGCAGCTCACTGTGCAGAAGAGACCACACTTCGCACTCCCGCAGTCAGTCGGTCCAGTCCCCTGCTAGCGTCTCACAAATCTGTACCAATTTCACGTATGCCCTCCAAACTCATCATCTGATGGTCATGCACAGACATCTACAGCCGTGTCATCCTTCTGCATAGGTTAGAGGAGGTACCATTCTGTGATTCTGTGGTTCTGTGAGGTGCTGTGGCCCAGTAAGAGGTCCAACCTCTCACCAAAGCCTTTGCCCCATGCTCCACTGTCCTAGCAGCTGGTGGGAGTGAGCTGCTTTTGCCAGCTTTTAGCTTTCCCTCTGCCAGTGCTTGACCCAAAATGATACTCTGGATGGTTCCCAGCAGTGACAGCAAACCACTGAGCTTCATGTGATCTGTTAGTGAAAAACACTCGTCTAGTTTTTGGCTTACATCCTCCCACAGCAACATTTCCACCCCCCACAATGCCCCTGCCACATGTCTCCTTGTCCAGACCCAGCCACTGCCACAGCACAGGGTCCCAGAGCACAGCTGTGGGACCGTCCCTGCAGACACAGCATGGCTGTGGCTCGATGGAGCAATGTCCTCCAAACCGCAACTGAGCACGGGGAACCCAGCCTCTCCCATGACCATGTCGAATGCCAGCCTTGTAACCTGCTGTGGGAAAATCCAGGACTTCAGGGGTTCAAGCAGTGCTTTACAGCAGTGCCACCACAATGAGCTTGAGAGATGCTAGGACCTGGGCAAGCTGTCCAGCTCCTGACAAACTCACTGTTTATATGGCTAAAGAGGAAGAGTAGCCTAGTGAATGGTGTATTAAATTGATTCTTTGGGGAGCTGGATCTAGTTCTCTATCATTCCAGACATGTTTCACAAAAACTTGTCATTGCCTCAGTTTCCCCTCTCTGAAGTTACGTCTTTGAGATATTCAGGAGTAAACAGTTATCTCACTGCCATTAGGAACAACATTGTTTCTATGTTCCTTACTCCCTGACTGGAGCACATACAGGTGAGTTCACGGGATCTTTTAGTTACCACGGCCAGCAGTGTTATAAGGTGCTATTAAAATGAGTGAGGTGCTCACACAGAGCAAAACGATATCCGAAAGAAATAAAAAGATTGGACAGAGGAGAAGAGAGAAAGCTGAGGCCATGGAGTAGTGATCCAGCTTGCTGGAGGCACAACAAAGGACAAGAGCGGGGCCAGGAACCAAAACCTCATCCTCCTCCGCGGGACAAAGCCATCCTTCCAGCAAGGGTCCAGATCTCTGCCAGGAGGCTTTGTGTCCGTATCAAGGATCCCATTCATGGCCTAAATTAAGCAGGAGATTTCCAGTGTCTGTGGAGATACTGACAGCATCTTTTGGCTGGGTGGAGTCCCGGGTATTCTCTTGTCTCAGATGCCATAGGAGCGATACCACTGCTGACTGGCCCTAGCTGTCATCAGTGATGCTATGACTGTTCCTTGTGCGAGCAGGTTACGGCTAAGGAAAGACGAGGTGGGAGGGCTGTGTTTATTTCACTGCATTTTAATGAAGACATTGGAGCTGTTGTCAGCATTACCCGTGGGTGCATCAGCTGCAAATCAACACTTAAATAAATGAACTAAATGATGTGATGTCAACTCCACATTCACAGGAAACTATTTGATCAGAACACAGACTGAGCACTTTGGAAGCTATTCCCAAAATAACCCTTCGGGTAAAAGCCTGAACTAATTAACAAGTAGGCGTCCTCTTCTGAAAGACAAAAAACTCAGGGGACACAAATGTTAATACTTAGTATCACCAAAAATAATCAACACTAGAGACATCTACAGCAATCTAAATCTGGCATTCCTCATCCCCGCCTCACGCCAGCCAGAGCTGCGAACAGCGGGAGAGCCGCTCCCCTGGGCTACCCGGTACCCCCGCCCAGGCCATCAGCCCAGCCCCGACCGGTTACTGATAGGGACCATCATTAGGACTCTTTGGTTGGTGCCAGCCCCAGCGATGGAGCAGGGAGAGGGAGGCTGGTGACTCAGGACCCGGGAGTCCTCCCGGCTTTGAGAAGTGAGAGTCGGTGCCGTCACAAGTGACTAAGGCACTGACGCAGGTGCCTGCGACAGACGATGCAGGCCCTTCGTTCCCGTCACCAAGCGCTTTCCTGAGATGCTGGGCTGGGTCAGCCCCTCAAGCAGTGCTGAGCTGTCCCTGTTTCTTTGCCAGGGGACTGATCCAAGAGGGGCAGTTTGCCCCCAGGCACCAGGAAGGATTGCTCTGCCACTTCAATGCACCAACTGCTGAGGACAGGCTCTGCCGTTTGTCTGGGAGGGCAGTTTCTCCCAGACCTTTCCCATATCCCAGTCCTGTGTTGCCTGCTGAACAGGCAATGATGGTGCAGTGATTCTCACTGCTCTCCTGGCCTCCTACGCCTCACAGAGAGCCCACCTGTCTCATTGAGCACTGAGAGCTGCTGTATATTTATCTATGAAGCAGTATGCTGGCTGGACGGGTATTTTTCTACGAAGTGGCAGCAAATTTTGGCTAAAAATAATACTAATTTAGCCTCTTTGGCCTTCAGTTTAACCCCTCAAATGTTCCATTTTAGAGAGGTGACAGCTGTTTGGTTCTGTTTTATTGAAGGTGGATAGAAAGTTTGAGGCTTGCTGAAAGGCAGCTGTTTTTCCCCTGCAGCCTGCTGGGAAGATGTTGTGGGTAAGGGAAGCATTAAGAGATAGGTGACTCCTCACCGGACCTTGATTAGAAGAGGGAAATGCTTTAATTGGTATATTCTTTGACTGTCTCAGTCACCTCTAGGTCCCACACTGCTTCAGCACAGTCATCAGTGCAACTCTCCTCCTTGGTGCAGTTCCAGTCTACTGGGGTCTAGAAAAAGATGAGCATGAGTCTGGGCTGGGTGATGAGGTGCCGGAAAAAGCCTTCTCCAGCATCTACATTTGACAGGGAGCCTCCTGAATTTACACAGTCCTGTTGGATTTTAGAGTCTTCGCCCGAGGAAGAAGAGTTCCTCTATGGAGGAGCCCCATGGTGTTTGGGTGCTATTCTGCTGGCTGTAATTAAGTGCTACTTGGCTAAATAACTTGTTCAATTTATATGTGATACTTTCCTGGAAGGCTATTAAATGCACGCTATTTTCCTAAGATAGAGGCTTTTGAAGCTATTCTGGGCTTTCATATAAAAATGCATTTAGACAGTTGCAATAAATAGCAGGATGAATGCTGTTCCGTAAGTGCCGTGTGAGGCCATCAGAGGCAGATGGAGAGTTCTCAGCACAGCTAGTTTTGGTTTTGGTGATCAGGTTTGTTCCTCTTACAGGGATTCTGCGGAAGTCCAATGGCTTTCACTAGACGCCTGTGCAAAACCGATCTAGTAATGCAAACCCCTGGTGCTGGGCAATCAGGGGCTTTCCATGAGTCCGTCTGACATGAGAAATACTGTTTTGAGATGCCTCCTCTTCCTCTTACCCATGTTCTGTTCAGTATCTTTAGGTATTGAATGCTTTTCGTTCAGAGCAGGTCAGAGCCCTATCTCCGGGCCAGACACGCCTGCCATTCATGCAAACCCAAGCGCAGAAGAAGACTGCGCAGGGACCTTGTGGTGTGAAGGACACCTCAGGGCATCCAGGTGGACCAAGTATGGATAGGTTGATCTACCCACAGATGTCCTCTTCTGAAGTCTTCCTCAGCTCTTGCAGTACTTTCAGCTTGCAGCATGGCCAAACCTCAGTCAGCAATGCAGAAGAGCCATGATCAAGACAGAGAGCAAATGGATCAGGCTGCTGCAGTTGCTGTTCTGTTGAGTCTTCAACCTCCAAAATTAGTAACTAAATTGGCATAGGCTATGGCCAAAGCTGGACTAATCAGCTGATTACTGCAAGAAGCAAAGAAGCCACCAAGTGACACCATCGAGGCTGACTTCTTTCTCAGGAGAGAACTTCAAGATCTCTCACATATTTAGAGGTTGAGAGAGCAGCTTTCAGAGGAACTTGCACAGCTCATTTGATTTCTCTACGCAGAAAACTCTATGTAAGTTTGAATCACAAAATCCAGTCTGAAAACAGTGATGGGCTCTGGGGACTGAGAAGACATCTGAAGTTGGATCCTGACTCTGAAGTAAGCACATGACCAATCACCCCAGACTTTAATGTGGTAAGCGCTGGTTCCGAACGCTGCAGATGGTCTCCAGTTCTATTAAGGTCCAAACTGATGTTTTTATTTTGTCAGTCTGAATGTCCACATAGCCCACATAACCCATACTTAGGGATGCTTTAGAATGGGGATCAAGTTCTCCTCTGTCACTGAGCACTCAGGAAGGATTCAAAAATTCAGGAGGAGTTTTTATTTTGTCAGTCTGAATGTCCACATAGCCCACATAGCCCATACTTAGGGATGCTTTAGAATGGGGATCAAGTTCTCCTCTGTCACTGAGCACTCAGGAAGGATTCAAAAATTCAGGAGGAGATGTTTTAGGGCAGGTTGCCAGTTCTTTTGCCAGCACACAGACTACTACAAATTCTTACACGCACGTACATAGTTCAGACTCGCCCTGCACAGTGACACCCAACCGCATTTAATTCCTGTGCATACCATCTCTCTGTGCCAGCCTCCTCTCTGACACTTTTTTCCTTGTTCTCAACAAACACAATTCTAAATTCAGTCCCTGAGTTTCCATTGAGGATGAGCAAAGCAGAGCTTTAAAGTCTGTGGCTGTTTTAACCCATTTTCTCCTGGATCAAAAAGGTTCCCAGTTCATTCCAACAACCCAGGAAACTTTCCCCCACCGAAATCTTGAAAAACAAGGGGGACTGAAAATGAATTACTTTTGCTAAGGAGCAGTTTCTTTCTCTGGTGTGGTTTTACTTCCAGAGATGTGAGTTAAAGGAATGATGGTGAATACAATCTTAAGACTGATCTGAGTCTTCTGTGAATATTCCTTTGTAGAGCACACTCCCGCATATTCTGGTCTGTACTTGTGGTTGGTAGTTCAAGGTCACATTAAAGAGGCTGACAGTGCAGCTCAGATCCTGCAGCACCTGCTCATGCCTTAGCTCTGATCATTTTTCAGCAAAAAGTAAAAAATTTACATGAATAACTGTAGAAAAAAAAGCTCCTGACATGCCATGTGTTTTCGTTTATTTTAGTGTTCGTAGCAAGAAAGGGGCATTAGCTGGAGCACAAGCTAGGTGTATGACTCGGCACCGATGGAGTTAATCATGATCCCCTTTCCTATGGCCATCCACCACGGGGTTAATGCACCCGCATTGTCCATGATCACAGCGCTGTGTTAAATGTGCTGCTCTTCCTGGAGCCACACCGTGAAATACTCGGGGCTGTACTAACAAAGACCTTACACTCTCTTTTCCTGTGTGAAAACGTGGAGCTTTTCCATGAGCAGCTCCTGGCCCCTCATGGCATCGTGGTGCAGCCTGTGCTTTTACAGTTCACTGAGAGCTGCCTCAGCAGATCCACCATAAATGCCTGTTTTCTAGGATTTAAAAGTGGGGTGGGAAAAAAAATTCAATGGGCTGAAACTTGTCATTTCAAGGCTCACCTGGGGAGTGAGTTTCTCATATCGCGCCAGATTCTGGCATCTTCAAAGGGTGAATTCCTGTTTCCTTGTAACTGAAACTGGTAGGAGCCACTGAAAGAAAGGGTGAACAAATCTGAGTATTAACTTCAGATCAGGCATGTTTTAAGTTGAGCAACGAGCACCTTGTGTATATGTACATGAAATACATATCTTCCCAACTGAGAATTACTTTCTGATAAATCCACAATGTGATGTAGCAACAACTTCTAGTTTCATCACTCTGATCTCATCTGAGCTCTGCACTGTGGATCACCATTGCCTGTTACCCGTGAAATCAGGGAGTTGCTGCTCTCTGAAGTGGCAAAAAGAGGGTTCCAATCACGCTCTGCACAAGCCTGTCATCTCCCTCCCCACAGTGGGTCCCTGCACAGTCTGCTCCTGCTGCTTCAGCCTCTGCTTCCACCAGCACTGCCTCTGACCCTCTCAATCGTTTTGGGACAGACACTACAGGGGCACTTCAAGTGCATGCGTGGCATCAACTGGCAAATGGAAGATTTTTATAGTATCATTGGATCTTTTGATTCAAGCCTATCGTAGAAACAATCCACCAACACAAGAACTGCATGTTTTGTAAAGAATTTAGTTCTCTCCTGCCACAAGAAATGTCTTAAAGATCTGCTGGCCTGCTCAAGTTTTGCTCTGCTGCAATTACGCTAATGCATATGTTTCACTGAAGGTCCGAAAGTCCTGATGCTGGCAAGATATGAGATACCCAGGCTCAGACCAACAGAAGGTACGTGGAAAGTAGCATATTTTGCTGCACAAATGCAGAGCATCTAGAGTCACGGTCTGCACATCTAGAGTCAGGGTTTGCACATCCAGAGTCAGGGTTTGCACCTGTGCAATTACTTTGAAGTAGTCATACTGGAGCAAGGAGAGGAAAAAAAAGCAATGTAGACAAAGCTTTCAGCTGACAGAGAAAATAAAAACACAGCTTGTGGTTGAGTGAACTGATCTGTGATAAAAATGTTTGCATAAAATTACATGCAAATGACTGGGAAGTACAAACCTACCCACAAGAAAGTCTGTTCCACTCAGGACCAGAAGCAGAAGTGCTGGAAATATGGGAAGCAAACGACCTCAAGGAAGTTAGAGGGTGCCAGTGTGAGCCTCCTTCCACCAATATCAGTAATAAAGCACCCAGTTACCTCACTAGGTATGGGATCATCTCCTGGCTTTGCAAACAAAGGGATTCTGTCTAGCTCAGCTAAGATTGAGGTAGGCACCCAGATTGTTGTCGCTTTTACAGATCTTACAAACATATGAAACCTGTAGAAACGCACCTCTTGGGGAGCGTTTCTTTGGCACCCCATCTGCCTATTTGGAGCTGGAAGTTGGAATGGGCATTCAAGACACAGCAGAGGGGGTATTTCCAGTTGTCTGTCTCATTCACTTTGTCAAGTCATGATTATTCTGGGTCTCAGAAATCATAATTCCTTTGGGGAATGGGGACAGCCCCAGCCAGTATGACTATAAGCTTCAGACCAGTGTTCATCTACTGAAGAGAGTTACTTGTGTTGGTGTCTCTTGGCTGTCTCTTGAAGGAGACTTTGCCTTTCTAAAAGCTTCTGTCCATCATCTGTCCTCTGCAGGTGGCTTCCTCTGTACAGTGAAGGCTGCGTCTTGCCTGCTTGTGTGCTAAAACATCTGACTGAGCCACCAGCAATTTAACCAGGGTCTTCCTGAGGTAGTACAGACATACATTTTTTTAAGGGTCTCATAGGTCAAAGATATACATATACATATGTAAGTGTGGTAAATAAGAAGTTGGTTTTCACCCTCATTTTAAACAAAGATAGGAAAAGTAATAATTATAACTTCAATGGCATTGATGCAAAATCACAGCAGTATTTTGCTTATCTGATCTTATCTTTCCTTTGATGGTCTGAGTTGCACAATGATTACAGCTAACTCTGCAGAGGCTGAGAGATAGCATTATATTGCTCATAAAGGTTATCATCTCACTGCTTCTCATCACAGCCACACTGTTGTTAATAACCCAAGCTGGAGTTTAAACAGGAATACTTATCTTTAATGTATATTTCCTGCTCCCATATATTTCAGGGAAAAGCATTGAATATATTGGCAAGAAGGACAAACAAAAACTGACTCTCCCAAGATGCTATGCACATATAAAAATCCAGATGTTTCCAGTATCAGGATTTTTTTTTTTCCTTTCTTTTGGTCTCTGTTTTCCTGCCATGCCTACAGGAAAGCACACACAGAATGAAACTGCTCTCCTATGGTAGCTTTGAGGAGCAAACTCTACAGACAAGAAAAAACAAACACAGTCAAAATCAAGCGTTTTCCTCCTTTTTCATTTGTTTGGCTGCTGCTGCTGAGACCCAGGCTCGTACCTGGGGTAAGAGATTTTCCTGTTTCTTCCAAGGCACCACTTCTGTGACCCGGGGACTTCTAAGGCTGGGAAAGGGGGGCACAAGGGGGTGTCCCATCTCACAGATCCTTCCTGCAAGATGTCTAAGTGATGACTACTTATTGATCCTGAGCCTGAGTGTGGTGGTGGAGATAAAGTTGTGTTTGTTGTACATCTCCCTGTGGCCAGGGCATCCTTATCTCTGCTGCAAATCGGGGCAATACAGCTTCTGTGGGTTCTCCGGGAGGCAAGGGAGGGAAAAGGCCTTGTGCTCAGGACTAAGGAATTTCCCTTATTATCTGATTAATCTTTAGGACTTCCCTGCCTTCCTTCCCCTCGTCTTACAATCACACTGTGTGTAGGCCTGGAGGACTCCTGGGAGTTTGAAGGACACGCTGATTTATTCATTGTTGCATTACTACACTAATGAAGGTCTTTCCAACTTGGTGGGTTCTTTAAACTTGATAAAACTTGCACAACAACACTGGCAGGCTTTATCTACTGCATTGCTACTACTCCTCTGCTTCATTAAATAGCTGCTGCATTAGGTACTCTGCAAAATATTAATGCAATTAGTGATTTACATTTATATAAATTTGGCAGTGACCTGTGATAAGAGAAAGATACTATAAGATCTTGCTGATGCCACTTTTCTTTTCAGAGTGTTGTTTCCCAATATCTTACTCCATCCTGACCTAGCAGTAATGAAGTCAATGAAAACTTTTCTTTTGATGTGAGAGGGAGCAGGAAAAAATTCACCCTTAGATTCCTTACACAAGGCTGGCTCTCATTAAAGTTACTGGAAAAAATATGTATGTCCAGTTTCTATGTGGAAATTATGTTGATTGTCCCTTCTGGCTGTAATAAAAAAAATAAAAACCAAACAAACACAACAACCCAAAAAACAACAAGCAAAATAATTTAGGAAAGAAAGCGCAAGTCCAACAAAGAATATTTTTCCAGTGTATTAAGTAAGCACTGTGTATTCTATGGTTGTGCTTACTGCTCAGCAGGGGAACTCATTTCCAATGGAGGACAGCAAAGTTAATCCTGTTCTGTTTTCTTTTGCTTACTAAAGGAGCTGAAAGACAAGCATTTGTTAATTGTATGCACAGAAAATGCACATGCAGAGCTCAGTTTAATCCCCAAAGTTATAAAACCAGTTAAAATTAGGCGGAGAGAGAGGAAAGAGGAAATTCCCCCTTTCTCCCTTTTTTTTAATAAAAAAAATTTCAGATTGTGGTGGAAAAAAAGAATGTTGAAAACTATCCTTCAGTTACACTCTGTACATCTGGGACTTTCTGTCAATTCAGTGTATCCTGTTTCATTGAGCTCTGGCAAGAAGTTCACTGACAGGGGGAAAATATCCTTATTACACGGGAATTGTTTGCTCTGCCACTATCAGTTGTGCTAACAGCAACTCCCAAAACGTTGTCAGGATCTAACTTTTCAGCCAAGTTTCTTCGACAAGAGCTAAGATGGGTTCTTTATAGACATATGGCTGCTGCCTGGTCACTAGGCTTACAAGAGAAAGACAGACGGTGGTTATGTTGCATGACAAAATATATGTATTCTGCCAAGTGGATTTGCCTGGTATAAAAGGCATCTTCATGGCAAAGACCCTGGTTTGCTCTCTGGGCAGTCGCTGGATGCCAGGACAGCCTTCTCTGCATTTCTGTTGCCTCTCTGTCCAAGCACAGTAAGTCATGCACAACCAGCAAAACTGCTATTTGCAAAACTGGGAGCTTTGACGTAAGGTTTCAAAGCCAGCAGTTGAGGAAAGTCATATTCCAAATATCTGAGTCACTCTCGGCTCACCAGCTACCAGCGGGTGCTGCTGCGTGCTCTGTCCCTCAGAGAACCAGGTCACTTTTTGGGCTGTTGCAAGCATGAGAGTAGCTGGTGATCTTAGTCACCTCTCCATTAAAGTCTTGCCTTTGCGTCATCGATGAAAGACTTGATCTTTTGCCGTTTTTACAACAAGAACCCTTCTCTCATCACTTCCCAACATGCCCCAGCAGAACAAAGCTATGACCCATCCTCTCATACTTGTCCTTCTGAGGCACAGAAGACTCTTTCAAAGGCGCAGTCCCATCTGGGGTTTCTTTCCTGAGACTCAGCCCAACAGCCATCTGTTGTGCTATCTTTGTTGACCCATAACAGGACTCAGTAAATCTCACTTCTGCCTGCCATGGGTACACAGTGACCAGTATCTACCTCTTCCCTAATTTTTTTTTTTTTTTAATTGGCTCTGTGGTTACAGTAGCTAAGCCCCCCTCGAGTCCCTGGGAAGCCCCATTGCTTCCTTGACACAGCATTGCCTCATGCAGTTGTCTGTAAGAGCAAGGACAGGCAGCCTTCAGCACATCATCCACGCTGTGTGTTGGCTTCTCCCCTTGCAGATGAGTTTCAGAAATCTCAGCCTACTGAAGGACTTTTCCCTTTTGTTTTTAAGAGGAACTACTGTATTTGCATGTCCAGAGACATTGACAGGCTGGACATTGATTTATCTCAAGAGTTAATCTGTGTCTTCCAAGGATGGTTAGTAACAGTTATTTAGGCACAGGCTGACAAAAGTTTGGTGTCTACATCTGAGGTGAAATCAGCAGCGATTAGACTGAAAAGACCCAATATTCTGGTCAACTGCAAGATTTCTGGAGAACAGGGGACTGCTGGTATCTTGCTGAAGATTTTGCTTTGGGGCATGGGATTTCCTCTGTGTTTCCCTCTCAGCTATTAGCCCTCAGAACTGGTCTATTCCAATAGTAGAAGAGCTAAAGCAATGGGGAACTGAAGACTGGTCCTGCCTCCTGCAGGAAAGAGGATCCAGATCTTGCAGAGGCTGAGAGACAGGATGATATTGCTTCTAATGGTTCTAGTTCTGCTTCTCCTCGGACACCCACACAGTTGTTACTAAGCCAACAGGAGGAAAAAGGTCCCCATGTGCCCTGTGTCCCTTCCTCCAAATGAATTTTGTTCTGTTTTTTAAACATGTAACTAAATTAGGTCCTCAAATATGCACAATTTCTATCTGATCCACCCTAAACATGTGCAAGAAACAGCATCCACAGAAAGAGCCTGGAACTCGATCGCTTTAAGCATTAATCACAACATTCAAAGCAAAGAGAACAGCCCAGGAGACCGGTCTCCATTTCTGCAGTGAAGCTGCTGGGTGGATGTGTTTTCATTAAGCAATTCATGCCTTCGTAGATGTACAGACCCCTTTACTCTTCCCCTTGACTTTGATATTTTTTGCCCAACTCATCTGAGTTTTTCATTCAGTTCAGAGATACAGGAGTGGAGGAGGTAAACCCAGCCCCACTGTGATCTGCAGGTCCTGCTGGGGTTCCTCCACAGACCAGCTCACAGGTCGTTCTCCTTATCACAGAGTTTTGAAGGGAAACAAGTATTTGCCCACCCCTTTGGCTGACCAAGACTTGGCTTGTCCATGGAGGAAGCAGCCATGGTCAGCTGAATAGGAGAAAGGGAATAATTCCTCCTACGCACCCCAAGACCACACTCTGACCTGGTGAGCGAAAGGCAAATAAGGGCACTCGGGAGACCACCTTATCCAGAGGTAGAATCAGAGCCACACTGTGGGTGGGAGCTGGAAGACAGATCGGAGGGGAGAGGGAGAAGAACACAGCATAAAGAATAGAAGGGGGTGAAAGGTTCATAAAATTATTAGAAAGAAGCCTTCTTATTCCCCCCTTGTTGACTATTGGCACTGCAGATTGGACACAGGCATTTGGCAAGGCTCTGCCTGTGGAATGCACACAACAGTGATCTACCCCGTGCACTGCACACACTGCAGTCCTCCCACCCACGAAACATCTCCAGGGCCCTCTCTGGGTTTACTTCAGCTTGGAAACCCACCACACCTCTGAAGTCATCCCCCACTGGGGCTTGAATTCACTTCAAGTTGACTGGTCCAGCCCAAAAATCTTTTTTTTGATTGTACGAGGTATATCTACGGTTCGTAAAGCAACACACAGGACTGAAGTGGCTAGAGACTAAGTGATAAACTGATGCCAACTATTTATACAATTGGATCAGAAAAGGGATTTTTATTGATTGAATGCATCTTTTTTTCCCATTATACTTTTGGGGCTACTTAAATCAGCTCTGCTCCATGGACTGAGGCTCCACGTATCGCACAGAACTCAAGCAGGGAGACCAGGAAGAAAATTAAGAGCCAAGCCAATTAATACATACAGTCTCATGTTTATTAGATGCCTTTTGAAACTACTGCTTATTCCTTTTAAAAAAAGACTCCAGTCTCAGTCATACAAACACTCTGAGAAACCGCTCACAGTCTAGGGGTGAATTATTAGTTTTACTTGCATGAAAACTCTGTAGAACCATTTGCTTCATGGCAATTGACAAAGCATTTCGGCATGTCTATTTGATCCTCAGGCAGAAAGAATCTGAGAACCTTTTAATACCCACAAGAGCCTTTGTCAATAAGAAGTGAACGTGTCATCCCAGCAATGATAAAGACCTCCTGAATAGCTCCCGTCTAGGACTGGACTTTGAGCTTTGAATGTAACCGGTACAGACAAACAGGAAACAATAGATTACAGTTTGTAGCTTGCTTTAAATTGTTCTCTTGCCTTTTTGTTGTTGTTGTTGTTATGTTTTAGACAGTGACAAATATAATGTTTCATTCAAGTGGAGGTAACAATTTGTTTATTTATTGGGGGTATTTTGCACTTTGCATTGCAAGCCGCTGTACCTGAAAGAAACATGGGTTGGCACAAAAAGGGGAGGAGGAGTGAGCACTATAATGGAAGAAATATTACCCAATAATTAAAATTTGGTGGCACTGTAAATCCTAATGGAAACAACAATGTGTCTTTGTGTACAATTAACTCTGGGCTCCAGTTCATGATAAAAATTCTAGCTTGTAAAAAGCCCTGACCTCAATACTGACAGCTGAACAGAGGTTCACAGATTTGGCTAAAAAAAAAAAACACAAAAAAACCCAACTTTCACAGAAGAGGAATAAATAATAGCTGGACTTGGTCCCCTAAATATGCTCCATTTATTCAGGGTGGTTGAAGATAAGAAGATGCAGTAGAAGTAGCAAGGGAAAAATAGTCCCATAGCTGAAAGAAAAGTATAAAATGTTGGTTGACGTCTTGAGAGAAAATTCACCCTCCCCCTCTTGTTATTCCAGTCATATATTCTGTGGGGCACCCTGTGTGTTAACAGCAAAGTCCTAGAAAATCTTTATTATTATTAGTTTAATACTTTTTTTATTGTTAACAAAGCAGACAAAACGAGTTGTTCATTACAGTGAGTGACTGACAGGGAAACATGGAGGACTATTCATTAAGTAATTACTACTTATAGGCAGAAAAAGTTACTGTGCTTAAAAGAGGGAAAAAACAGTACAAAATCAAATTGCCTATTCTTTTTTTGGTGGGTGTGTGTGGAGGGAGTAATGTCTCATGGAAAAGACAGTTCTACAAATGTCAATCAGTTTGACAAGCAATTATCAACTTTGAGATTAGGACGTAGACTGTGGGTAGAGTACCTCAGAGCAGACTACCTCAGTTACCGTGCAGTGTAATGGTGGATAGAGCAGGACTTGTCCAGAAGAGTGTATCTAGGGCTTATCTGCAAACCTGTAGAAACAGCATCAAACCTCATAATATTTTCTAACCAACTATAGGTCCATTTGCACAGGACTTTTTTTTGTTTCCCACCACTTCTAAAGAAGGAAGGACAACACAATGCCTTATGGAAGAATGATGATTTCAAGAAGGTATTTTGGAAATATTTTTTGTCAGAGCTCAGGCAGGCTGGATTCAGACTTGGGCCTGGGGTGGTTCTCTGCAGCAGTGAATTCAGCAGTTTTGACAGATGCTTCCTCCAAAGAAGGTGAGAAATAGGATTGTCAAAAACATTGAAGTGTCTGAAGCCCTCAAATCCCCGCTGCATTGTTTGATCCTGAATCCCCTTGGCTCTCCCTGCACATACATCTACATTTTTTGCTGATATTAAAATGGCCCAAGAATCCATGTGTAATCATCTGGGGGCTGAAATATCAGAAATGCCTGCTTCACTTCCTTACATGGGAAAATCGGAGAAAGGCTCTGGACTTACCTGGCACCACGCATCGGTAAAAAACTGCTCAAAAAAAGAGAGCTGTGACTTGGTTCTGAGAGTAACTTACATTCCCTTGGTTTCAATAAGAGCTGTGGGTGCTCCGATGCTTTGGTTGCAAGACTGTTTATTGGATGCTTAAAATACAGATTAAACTGAGAGAGATGTGATCTCTCTGCTTGTGGAAAGCTATAAAAAGAAACAATTCTGCATTTCAACCACTATCTTTTGATCCTTAACCATAAGTAGGTAGATTTAGGAAGGAACCTGATGGTGTACACTGCAATGTGTTAGCTCTTGGCGTCTGGATGACTTACAGAAGGAACAGAGCAGCCGCCACCAGAAGTGGCTGTTCATGGTAAAAAGGAAAGAAAGGTTTAAATGAGTGGAAGTGTGGAAAAATAGCACTCTCCTGCAAATAATCTTTACAGTGAAGAACTCCATCTGCTCTGGTCTTGTGCATCTGAACCTATTTTATGCTGCACTGGGGCACATATCCATGCAGAGTCCCTGGGAAAAGGCATTAGAAACATTAAGTTCCAGGTTTTTGTATGTCTACAAATATCCCTAGAGTGCCACTTAACACCTTTCTCTCATAAGCCATGAAAAACCATAGAAGCAGGTAGGATTCCTCAGGAGAATGGTTCCCAAGGAGAAACGTCACTGGCATTTGGTCCATTTTAGGCAGAACAGGAACACGTGCACATGTCCCAGACAGTTGTGCATGCTGCGAGCCAGTGACAACAGTGACAACTGATGGCATAACTTCTTGATCCCAGTGGAGCAAGAGTAAGTCCTTAATCCCCTTGTTGTTTCCAAGCTTCCTATTTTGAAATCACCATATTTGAATTCTAAAGACTGAGAAAGCACCAAGCAAGTAGCCAAGTTTGTGTCAAGCTTTATCAGCTGATCTTATCATAATCTGGTAAATAGCATATCATGAACATCAAATCTAATTAAATCCTCTTGAGATACAGATTTAAAAAACAGCCACAAACAGGAATCAAACATTTTAAACCTGCCATTGTACAATCAGAATTAATCCACAGGGACAAAAGAATTTCCTTGAAATCTGGACAAATAAGCCTTCTACGTTCTCCTTTCCCCAGTGGCTCATGCTCTCTCTGGCACACACAGTCAGAAGGAAAATGCAGTTACTGGGCTTTTACTTTCAACATAGATTGCATGAAATACACCTCTAAAGTCTGTCTTCTGGACTAGCATACAGGTTGAGGCAGAGTAAAGGAGACGTATTTTATTTATGTATTTGTCTCCCATATTCTCAGCAGTACTTTAGGTGCTGTCCATATGTAAAAGAGTTATCTCTAGCCATGGGAAGCACAAGAAAAAAAGCTCTAACTTGAACTCGGAAAGGCAGCAGTGAGTTTGTTGTTCTTAAGTCAATCTCATGATCATCACATTATCTGCCAGGCACCTTTCGAAACGCATCTCAAATGCGCAAATAGGTGTCTGTGCGTGTGCATAAGCCCTTAGGGCTACACCTATGCTGCTAGTAAATTAAACAGTAGCAGGTAATGTTCCCAGGCATAGGAATTTGATAGTCTATATTGTTAAATTCCTAGAACCTGCCCTGGCACATTTTTGGCCTGGATCAATTAGTGCTCTCCCACACACGTCCCAGGACTTTAGGAGTTAGCACAGCCAGAGACCATTCCCAAGAGATGCCGTGTGTTCGGTAGTCCTGTGTGGTGACTAGCTTAATAATATGGACATGGCTCATTCCAGGTCAGCTGGCCTCATTGCCAGAGAACAGCCTTAACGACACCTAATTTTCTAGTAAGAGCTATTGCCTACATGTCCATGATATAGCCTATATCTGCAGTATGCTTAATTTGGGTACTTCTTAAGAGTGCTCTACCCTGAAGCCAGACAACACCAGGTCTTTCTGAAAGGGCAGTTCAGGACTTTGTCATTTGGATGACTTTATGAACTACAGCTTTCCTAGACTTGTGCATGAGTTGCTCTCAAATTCAACCTTTCCAATAAATTGCATTAGGTTACAGCAAAGGTGAACATGGTAAACAGACTTCTCTGTTCCCATTCTTCTTTCCTGACATGAACTAGCCCATCCCTGGTCTCTCTAAAAATCATCAAGAAGCTGATGTTTTCATGTCTTGCAATCCTTTAATGGCCTCATTCAGAAGACCAAGAATTCATACCAAGCAGTATAATTTCAGTCTGGCATAAAAGCTGTCCTTTCACCTCCAGGATTAAGCTAAAAATCAAAGCTCTGAATGGATTACCCTCAGGAGAACAGAATAGTGCCTGTGGTGTGGATTCACCTTACTTAGCTTTAGGTATCCGAAATAGAACCTTGCATTCCTGAGGCTTCCTCTGCAGCCAAAGGAACGAGACACCAAAAGATTCAGCCCATCTCAGACCTAGACTGTATCTCCACTAATACAAGGAGCATAAGCCAGCAATAGTCATCATTTTGGGATTTCAAATTATTGTCTTTTGCCTGCAAACCTGCAGTGCTTGGTCTGCCTGCTTCTGACAGTGACTTTCAAGTCTTTTACAAGCCTCTCCAACTTCTGTCTGTATTTTCACAGTAAAACAAAAAGCACATTAACCAGATCTGTCCCAGTTGCCAGTTCTAATAACAAAAACTACTGACAGAGTTTCAGGCCAAACATGATTCAAAGTGAAGTTTCTGTTCTTCTCACTCTTGCTCACCTCAAAAAAACTTCAGTTTCATAGCACCAAGGTGACCCTGACTGAGAAGGTGAACCAGCTCCCTTGCGTAGCAGCTGTTCATCATATTTGGTTCATTCCCATAATTTTAATTTCACTTAAAGCGGTGTTGGCTGGTCCTGCTACTTGCTAACTTCATGGATATCACCAGGGTGGATGCTGGACTAAGTTCTTCCCCTGTCCAGGCTTAGATGCCACTATTCTGTACGTCGTTATCATTCAAAACCTCATGGCAAAGCTGGAATGAGAGTTCAGCCCTTGCTTCCACAGCACAGGAATCGTCAGTTGAATTTACATCCCTGTCAAGCGTTAGCTGTAAGGGGCCTGCTGCTTCCAGCCGTACAGAGGGATGGAGCCCAGGCACTTGTATTGCAATACTACAGTCTACTTACATACTGTGTAGTGATATGGAGAACGATTTCCTGACTGCTGGTGTTTGCAGATCTCTAAAGGTGAGGAAGAAACAAAACAAAACAAAACAAAAAAAACCCAAAACAAACTCACCAGACTTTTCAATCAAGAAAACTGCAGTTTGTACCTGTGGCATTTGGAAATTGCTTAAACAGGATTTTACTTCCCTGTTCACTGACTCCATTCTTCAGAAGAAATTGATTTGGGTTGCAGAATCTGAATTTACCTGCCTTTGTCTCCCTGGAAATGCTTTAGTACCAGATATCATACAAAAGTTGCAATTTATGATACTCCACGATTTTGTAATACCATGACTTTCCAGGCCCCCCCCCCTTTCTTCCTTCCTCTCCCCAGGCCACTCACACCCCCAGTCACTCACAAGGCACAGCATGTGTTTCTGCAGACTGTGTGCTGGAAGACCACCCATCATTCTCAGCATACCCATTAGTATGGTGCACCTTCAATTCATCCTCTAAGTTCAGTATGCAAAGGCAGCTTCAAAACGAGATGTTGCGAAGTTTATTTACAGAGAGTTAATGACAGAGAAACAATGACAGCTAAAAAAAATAAATCAATTCACCCAGTCCTTTGGTGAGGAAGGAATACACATTTCCCTTCTTTCTGAGGTTGTGCTTTAGATCCAGAGGGAAAGGTCTGCTGTGTTCCATGCAAATAGTGCTGTTTATGTTGTGTATNAGAAGAGCCAGAAAAGCCAGTGATTTGTGATGTCTTTTAAGCAAGATAATATGCAATAGCTCTAAGAGGAAGGAAACTTTAATCTTTGAAGATCAGAGGTTATCACAGCAAAATATATTATCTGTCAGTGTTATTATTAATAGCAATAAATAATGGTAACACCTTGACAAATTCAATTCACAGCTGATGATCAGCATTAGATGATCGCTTTTTTGCTAGCTTGGTCTTACGACCTCTGGGCTNAGCCTACAGGTGAGTAGGCACGAAGCTGCTGATCAGCTGCGCATCCATAGCTTCACAATCTTCATTCACCATCACCTGGATACCAAGACAAGGACAGGATGAAAACTATACCTTGGCACTTCTTGCTTTGTTGCAGCTTTGACACTGGGATAGTTAATGTGCCCTCAAGGATAGTTAATGTGCCCTCAAGGTTGTTTTTCTCAAAGACACCGTTCTTCCTCCTGCCAGTGGTNCCTTAATATGTGGACGTATGTTTGGTTCCTAAGGGACATGTCCCAAGTACATCGACATTTAAACTTTATGCTCAATGTACAGGATGTTTTACTTCTTTGCAGGTGATTAAATTTCTGCCTAATGTGCTAGTGGATCTCCATGTTTTGAAAACACAGGTCAACACTGAAGTTATACCTAAGCTGTAATTTTTCTCTTTGGGCTTTGGAGTTGATGTCCCTTCTCAGATGTACTTGTTGAAACTCATTCTTGAACCTAATACAGATATAGATTCAGATGCCCTATACAAGACTTTCCAATTCCTTCAGTAAGGATCCACTGACTCCAGGTACTTTGCTCTGAAGGCAAACTCAAAGCGGTACCTGAGGCAATATTCACTTCCTTTTCACATCATTTACCTGTGAAAGCATCCTTGGGGCTAGTTGTGGGAGATGCAGCTGACACTGCCTGGGTGTATCCTCTGCTGCTTAGCCCTGGCACTCAGTGCTATGCTTGCAGCCTCTCATATGACAAATGTAGGGCAGACAAAATGGCCTTGGACCCTTGCTGCAAGGGACCAAGCACTACTCCTGACAGAGGCAGATGGGATTTGCGAGCTCACAAAGCTCGGGCTGAGGTCTGGATGCCTTTAAAGAAAATACCAACATGAGGAGCTTGGCTTCAGGCTGTCCTTGCGGTAGTCTATCTTAGCTAGGTGTAGACATAGCCTTTGGCCCCAGGTGGAGTAGCATTTTCTTCCCTTGTATACTCTGGCAAGATTCACAGGGCACAGAAAGGAACATGCAGGAGAACATGGCTTCTCATCTGTCATGCCCACCTAGAGGTGAAGCACCTGTGATGAACTGGCATAAAAAAAGCCTTCCTCATAAATTTCCTCATTGGGAAAAACACCACTCTTCTCCAATAACTCTAACCTGCTTCAGTTTAGCTTCATTTCTCCTGTAGCCAAAATATAAGAGCTTTTATGGAAAATAACCTCTCCTCTGCCTTGCAAAGCTCCTACCTGGTTTAACCTGGTTATTCATTTGTGATCGAGAGAAGCCCAGTAATGAGTGAAAGAACGAGATGGAAGGGCATCTCCTCCAAAGTAGCTTGTAGTCAATAGCAAAGCTCAGTGCTGTTAAAGTATTTTACTTTGCACAGAGATTGCACAGACTGTGAATACTCTGGTACTTTAACCCACTGCAGACACTTTTGAGCTCTTCATGTCAATCTCATTCTCCATTCATGTGTCTCAGCAACAGCCAAGTCATCTTTTCAGTGCTAAACACTTCAGATCTAAATTGTATTTCCTCTGGTTAGCACTTCATCAGTCATTGCTCTTCTCTGTCCTTGCTCTCTCTTCTGCCTATTTATATTCTGGTTTTGTCTTTCTGGCCACTTCATCCCCTGACTGATGCCACCAGCCACCAAACAGAGTGTGTGCTCCAAGTCCCCTTCCCTTTTCCCAAGAAATGATGCTTGCTCTTGGGCAAACGTGGTCAGCAGCACTGAAGTATTACAGAGTGCAGCTTTGCAGACTGGTCAGCTCTCCAACAACTCAGGGCTGCAAAGCAGTGGCATTTCTCCAGCATCGCTTCAATTAAGGCCACTGTTCCTTCTGTTACTGATATCAACATCCCTTCAGGCTAGGGGCATTAATCACATTTAGTAAGTCATAATCCCAGGCTGAAAAAAGTGATGACGGAACTACAAGAGACGAAGGCCAAGGGAAGTAGATAGGTTGAGAGGCCCAGATTCGTAAAGACTGAAAATCCTACTGATCTTTTGCAGTTCTGGCTGCAGGCGCCAAACTCCAGTCCACCAGCAGAGCCAGGCATGATATCTGGGTTTCCAAATAACCCCGGGCGGTAAGGGGACTGTCCTGGCTGATCCAGCTCTTGGCTAGCATAGACAGCCCTGTTCCAAGAGCAGGTGACCCAGCTGAGCTAAGGAAGACTCACGATTGATGGTTCCCTAAGGCGTGACCCGTGGTTCAATCTGGATGGTCATGGCAGTAGAGGGCAGTAGTGCACACCACCCCTAGTGCTTACAGAACCGAGGTGGTCCTGCTTGACAATGACCATACGCTGGTGGTCTAAGGAGCAAGATCAATAGCAGTTTGTCCACCCTCTAGAAGCCCAGAAAACATCCTGCTATTTGCTGGGTGGTTTTTTTCCAAGCAGTCATCGATATTTCCCAAAACTGCAAGTAAGACCCCATTCTCCAGTGTTTAGACCCTCTGGTGGGTACTGAGGTTTTGGGTGTATGTCAACAATCATTGGAGTGGATAAAACCTCTGCAATTGGATGCTCCCACCATGCTCACATGATGCTGAGCACTCGTGGATGCAGGGACTCATTTTGGTGTCTGCCTGGAGAGCTGAGCTTTTCCAACTTAAATGAAAAGGCAACAGCTGGGAAACTACCAAGGGCTACCAATGTAAATGCAATGACAGCTCCAGGCTGAAGAACAAAGGACAGGAAAATGAAAGGCAAAGCTGATGAGCCATCCTCAGTATTAGCCCTTGTCATTCACTTTCCTCTCTGGAGAAGATTTAAGGCCTCAGCAACAGCTGTCAATCTCACCTCCCCTGCAAGAGGGGGTTGGTTTAAGTCAACCCTTGAGTGGTGTGTCGGGAAGGATGGCAAGAGGGATTTTCCTCTGGTTTTTTTTAAGTAATAAAAGAAGACCCTGTGTCTTTAACCTTCAGGATAACCTTGTTTCAGTCTTGTTCTCATTGCTGGACTGCTCCTTGATGAGCTTTTTATGCCTGATTAATTAGTACACTGAAGGGGAGGGGGGGGCTGCTCTGTTTAGCAGCTTGTGCCTGCTTCTGACTAATCCACTACCCAGCATTACAGCTCCATAGGGTCTAGAGTTGTCTCTCTCATGACTCTGTTGTGGGGTATCATTACTTCTTGCTACTTTTTGATTGCATCACTTCCTATTGATTTAACCACATTTATTGAAGACTAGCTAGAGACAAGATTAATTTGAGTTTGTAGGCTTTATTTCTCCACTATCACAAAACTTTTCAAAGAAAAAGAAAACGCAGATGCAGGAGCGAATGGTTAAGATTTATGGAACATTATCTTCCAAAGAGCCTCTGTTACAGTGCTATGGATGACAAGAAATCATATTTTTTTAGGAAGATAACTTTGCATATGCTGTTATTGCCAGTGTGCTTGCAATCAAGAGAACAGGAAAAGCACTTTTTGTGGTCCTTTTCTTTTTAGAAATATAAACCCATAATAACACAACTTATGATAAATTATTTTGTGTCCCAATTTTCCCAGGGAGACAGGGAGGAAATACTGACCCTCTTAGATCACATTCAGCTCTGCCTATAAAGAGTACTGGATAAAAGCTAAGCAGTATTACTGAGGATAAAAATCAAGGCATTTTTTTGCTCAACTAGCTTTTCGGCAAAACTGGAAAAAGTCAAACTACAAATCCGATGCAAGTACACAAAAGAAGTCTGTGGCTATTAGAGCCAGGGGAGATGGCGGCTTTTTTGTCACTTCATCGCTCTTTGGAAGTTATGGGACAGTCAGGTGCTGATTCACTGGGAGAAGTAATGGTATATGAGTCCCCTTGAGACAGCTTGTGCAGTATGCACACCCCTGGTCATACAATGCAGGACCAGCCATGTGGCTGCATTGCTCTCTTGCCTTTCCTTTCCCCAGGTAAGGTGAGGGCTTTGCATTTGATCAAACAGGATCTTAATGACTTTATGTAGACATACCTGGGTGAGGTTCTCAAGCCTCTGCAAGGGGGCAGACAAGGTGAGCGTAATAGTCCCTCCTGATTTGAAAGCCTATGAGTCAATGAGCCTAATGTTAGCCTGAGGGTTAACGCTGATAGATATGTTTCAGTTGCTAAGGGGAGGGGAACAAATCTTACTGTGTTAGTAAAAAAAGAGCTTCTTTCTGGGACAGTAACCCCAAAGTTACAGCAGGTCCCCCATCAGCCTGTTATTAGCGGATGTGGGTATTATCCAACCTCTTTGGGGACTGCTTCTGACCTTTGGTGAAGCTGTTACATCCTCAGTTAGAGACCTTTGCTGGACCTGCAAGCTGGCATTTCTGTATTCCAGAGACGCGCCTACTTCATGACACCATCCTCGGTGCTCAAGTGCTTCACTGAGTATACAATGGCATATGTCAAATTTAGAATTCACAGAGTAACTGATCACTCAAAGAGCCAAATTCCCTTTCCTGCTGTAACTCTGGTCTCAGAGCTGTGAAAAATAGTCCGGAAGGGACCTGGAGAGGTCATGTAGTTCACCTCAATTCCCTAAGGCAGGATCAGATCTACTTACGGTACTCCTTGTTTGTCTAACCTGTTCTCAAAAGCGTCTGGGGATACAAATCCACGCCCTCCCTGGGTGATCTCTCCTGGTGCTCACCTGAGCTTTGACTCACAGCATGGTGAATTCTCCCAACTTGATGCAAGGAGAGGTTAAGTTCTGAAGTGAAAATATACCTTATACGGAAGGCATGGTAAAAAAAAAATGGAGATAATACATGTGTACCTCACCTGTCTGGTATTCAGACACTCAGTGACCCTGTATAACCTAGACGAGACAGTTTAGCTGTAAATAACTTTACAAAGCAATGAAAAATGAGCCCCGCTGTTTCCAAAACACCACATTATTCCTTAGCAAGCCAGCTTTGGTAGGTCAAATTTCAAAATAATGTCCTACTGATTTAGTGACATATGTAGCCCTGTTTCACCACAAAGAAGTTCAATGCTCAGCTAACATCTGCTGGGGAAGCTTTAGTTCAGTTTAACTTGTTTCTAGTCCAGTGCCTAAAACAGAAAAGTTGGGTCTGAAGGTGTCTTTGAATGAAAATTTACTAGAAGGGGAAAAGTGAAAACCTCATTCTGGGTATCTTCTACCTCCAAAGTACACAACTAAAGCTGCATTTTTCCCCTGGAGAAGGCCCCTTGGCTGCTGGAGAGGCAGAACTGGGCAGACCCCTGGAAACTTTCTGTTGTCCTGGAAAACAGGAGGGTTTAACTGTGCTGAATTTCCACAGGCACTGCTGACATGTGTGGCATGGTAGTGGAAGCAGAGGAGCACCATGAAGTGAGTTTCATGTGATTTTCCATCCTCTTACCTTGGGTTACCCTGAGACGTGGCCCAATTGACAGGAAAGGGAACTGGGGTGCAAGAGGCACTTCCTCTTCCAGGAATTCCTCTCCAGCAAATAATAAGCATCCTTTCAAAAGGTCAGTCCTGAACCACACCTCCTGTTGATCAGGAAGGATACAGAGCACAGGTGAGATCAGAGCAACACAGCCTGCACTTCTGCTGCGAGGAGTGGCACGGCACAGAGCCCTGGAAGATCTGGGAGCCTCCTCTGCGTGGACATACCTACAGGACTTGGCTCCTGCTTAGCCTAGCAAAACATGGGCTGCAAGGAGGCACAAAAATGCTTAAAGGGAGAGGGTAGTGTGTGTGAGCTGGAAAATAACCACTACGCAACGCCACAGAGGAATAAATTGGTCATGGGGGCTGTTGGGCTAAAAATTTCAGCAGCATCTTCTCATAGAGCAGCAGCAAGTTGGTGCCTAAGGAGTGCTCCAGGAACTTTGTCAGGCTACATCAGTGATGGCAACAAAGTTCTTTTTGCAAAATATTTGCTTGTCAAATACTAGAGTTCTAGCACTAAGCAGAAGAATATGTACAGAGTCAGACAGATTCTTCCTCACCTTTCAAAACAAGGTCAAATACCAAGTTCAGGTCACAGTGATAAAACAGGTTACTGCCCGTAATTGCTTCACAGTTTCCATCTTCGGAGGAAGTGAAACACTTTGGTGGGCTCTGAGACTCCCGATTCCTCTTTGTACAGAACTCGAGGAACTTTTGTGTCCCCCTCACGTGGGCTCTGCCCTCTGTCATGTAGGGACCGTCCGCCTCCTGGCAGCTGCCCCGGCCACCCGCTGCGTCCTCGGGTCTGGCCATGCCCTGCTGCAGCAGCAAGTGGGTGACGAAGTGGCGATCAAAGCAACTTTTTTGTGACCATGATCTTTACATCTGTAGGGTGCAGAGAGTGTTTTTTCTCCATTGTGGCCCCTGCACTGGCTATGAGTAGCTGACGTCTTCAGGCTCAGCACCGAGTACAGAAATACAAAAACATACAAGCAAAAACCCATGCATACGGCTTGTAGCAGCAAAACTACCCATTGTGCAGCCTGGTTAAGTGCAGCAAAAAAAAGATATACATGCGCGCAGGGAAGAAGGGAGTTTGACTTAAACTGAATTTCCCCTTGCCTCCCAGCAGCCAAACTGAAAAATATATTATTCACCAAAGCTTATTCCCAAAGACAGCCCTGCAGGACCACAGGCCCAGGCCACTGCCCAGGGTGAATACCATCTAGAGCTCAACTTGATGGCAAAAGCAAACACTTTTCTATCGAGAGGAAACAAATTCATTTTCCTCCTCCAAAATTGAGAGGCACTTGCATTAGGCAATGCACATAATAAAAATAAAATAAAAAAAAATTACAGAGAACAATAAATATCCCAAGCCATTGTCTGTTGAAAGATGAAGAAAACAGAGGCTGAGATAAGAAGAAAATGCAGTTTTATTCCCCCTTGAAACAAAAAGTCTTATTAATACCATCCCTTTGAGGTTGAACATGGCTAGCTGCAAGCCAGGGCTGTTGTCTGGGTGTTGAGGGGAGACAGCAGCAAACACCTTGCAGCGGCTGCCCTCCTGAGGAGCTGGTACCACCTCTGAAATGCGCTGGAGAAACAGACCCAAAAATATACCTGGATCTGAACAGAGCAAACCAGGCTCACGGGACCTGCCGCAGGCAGTTCCGTCATGGTGAAAGCTACGGCACTGTTCGGATGCGCATGGGAAGCCTCCTGCTGTGAGTTGGGACATCCAGCACTGTATTTGTTAAAGAGATGGTTAAAATATTTAGTGTGAAAATTCAGGGACAAAATCGGTAAACTTCAATAAAATGTATGTAGATTTTTGTAAAGAAGATGTTACTGTTCTAAATAAAAAAAAAAAATGCAGCAAGTGAGACAAGAGGAGCAACTTCCCTCCCACTTTGTAGCCAAACACAAGGTAATATTTTGTTTCTGACTAAAGCAAAATCATTACAGGAAAAATGTCGCTTATCAGGAAGTTTGTTGCAGGTCTTTGACAGTCCAGAAGTGAACTCTCCAGGGACAGCCTGCTCCATCTTCCTTTGCTGGCAGCATCGGCAGATGTAGGCAGCTGCCCTGCCCTCTGTCCTGTCTGCCTTGCAGCTTGGTTTAGAGTCATGAAGGGTAAAAAATAGCGTAACAAATGTGTGCAGGTCTTATCCTGCCTCTTCTTTTCCCTGCCAGGGTTATCAGACCCACATTTTTGTCATCATCAGTAGAAAGGACCAGATCCTGACCCCAATCAAAGCCCTGGTGTCAGTGCCAGAAGTGGGGAGCCACACGTCACACCAGTGCCACACTCCTGCGGGGGCAAGAGAGATAATGGCATTTCAACAGGAACAGTTTGCTCAGGGAGCAGCGTCGCTGTAAGTCCCGCCGCAGCTTAGTGACATATTTGGAGACAGTTTTAGTTTTGGAAGAAGACTGCAAAAATGGGAAAGGAATAAAGGAGGCTGGTTTTGCTTTGTACGTATCTCTTTCCAAGAGGATATTTTTGATCAATTTTCCAATGTTAATGCCCTATTAATGATGAGGTGAGATCTGACAAAATAATACAATTCTTTTATCATTTATGCTTTTAAAGTACTTAAATAATTTCTAGCATAAGTCAATTAAATTAAATTAAATACATAAAGAGAAAGTGGGGGCCAAATTTTCTGGAGTTTGGGTCACTGCTATTCAAGTAACCAGAGAAAAAAAGCAAAAGGGTCAGGAAAAGTGAAAGGACAGGCAGAGCTTTACAAGAGTTAGGAAACTGCCGAGTGCCAAAGGAAGGGAATAAAGTGAAAACCAGACAGTGAATCATCGTCACTGGTGTGTGCAAAACCCGACTGGGAATTCAGGCAGGTCCTCTTGTTTTGCTTTGCCTATCCCTTTTATTCTTTTTGCAAGTTATTAATACTTCTGTTAAGCAGCTGCTTGAGGTGCCCCAGAAGTAAGCTTCCTTTCCCCCAAGCCTACCTACAGCCATTTTTCTTTCCCTGTAACCTTCCCCAGTCTCCCTTCCACTCAAACCTATTCTTGCCGTGGCAGCGCAAGACAAGAAGCTGTTACGGCTGACCAGGGCTTGCTGAGGTCAGCAGGAGTCTTTGCCAGCCTGACTGGCTCTGATTGACATCCTTGCTCTAGCTTGACATGAGGACAAAGTTTTAAAGACAGAATTCAATATTTAAGAGTACATTTTTAAAAATGTAGGAGGGGAGAAAATGGGGTGGAAGAGTAGCACAGATCAGGTCTCTCCTAACACATGTATTGTGCCTCTAGATCTTTTAAAAGGGAGGGGGAGTGCTGGCAAAATATATTGTCTGGCTGGCAGGCAGAAAGCAGAGCAGAAGAGAAAAATCCTTGGGGGTAACCTACCTAAGAAGAGCGGCACAACCTTTCCACCCTTTTTATTTTGGCAGGCTAGACCACAAATTGCAAGGAGCATTCCTGTTTCATTGACTGCATTTGCGGTGGGTTTGTCCAGCAATAGCAGACCAGCTGGGAGTTAAATCCTAGTAAATCAGGAGCCACAAAGGCAAGAGAGATAAGAACCCACCACACTTCAGGACGGGTCAGAATCAGGTTTGCAGTGACAGCAAGCCAGTGCATGGAAAGGATGGGTCCTGCGCTGCAGCTGCACAATCAGCCCCAGCAAACCATCCCAGCACATAATCACCAGCCCTAGCTCAGCGACAGAACCTGCCCAACAGGCTCAGTGTGACCCACTCCTGCAAAGCAGAGCATCTGCCGGCAGACCCCACGGATGAGGTAAGGAGGAGTCACAGTGGCAGCAGAAGAACCTGGAGGGGTAGAAAACACCTATTATCTCACAGTCTGCCTTTCAGCACAGCCCACTTAAACACCTGTAATTTTCTGAAGATGCAGACAGGTTACTGGACTCTTCAAGGGTACTGCTTCTGGCAAGAACAAAACCAAAAACAAACCCCCTCCAAACCCAACTTTACTTCAAATTTAACCCTCTCTGGCAGGCATAGTATTTTTATAAGCACTTAGTCCCACATTAATACTTCCTGGATATGCTCAAACACCTTCTGATTTTGTATTGAGGCAAATTAGTGAAGGTGGAGGCTCATAAATCCTCGGGAATTAGAGAACTGATTAAATGCCTGTGTGATGTATTTGAGCAAAGGCATGCAGTCCTGTGTTTTCCAGATACCCCAGCTGAGCTGTGCTTGCTGCAGGGGGTTGAGGAATGGCTCTCACTTCCCCAGGTCCCGTGATGAGTAGGGGTCTGGGGAGCCTGTGGCACAGGCAGCCTCACGTAGCACCGTGGCATGGTCCCATCAGCTTGTCTCCTTCTCAAGGCAGCTGTGCTTACTGGGATCACCAGCGTGCCCGGAGCCCATCACATCCCATTTTCCCTGTTGGTGTCAGGAAATCCTCCGTCAGCCCACAAGTGCGCCTGGGATGCGGACGGTCCAGAGCTCAGCTCACCGCTCCTGTGCTCTTCCTGGTGTCAGAAATGGCATCGCAAGGGATGTGTCCTGGCGTATCAGATGTGGGGGGAAAGCTACCTTTTTCCTCTGTGGGCTCTAAGTGCTGGACCCCAGGCTTCTTGGAAGAAGAAAGATGGAAAGAATAGAAGAAAGGCTGCTCTTGACTCATCACNTGCTGACTGGTACCAAGAATCAGCATCAATCAGCATGAGTCTTGCTTCCATGAGCAATTCAATCACATTTTCAGAGCATTCAAAAGTGCTTAGCGGACACACCCAATGTCACAGGTATTTGTTCCATGTCTCCTGATTCTTTACGTCATTGCATCGCTACAGTAGTAAACAAAATACTGCAAGTAACTACACGGGTGAGCCTCTCCACACTGGCCAGCTTGCTGAGGTCAGTGGAAGCACTTGCAGGTGGAGTCAGACAGGGATGGCTTTGCTAGACACACTGGGCTCTAACAAGCCTGTGGAGAATTCAGATTATGCTAAGTAGTTTGCACAGCTATTCTCAGGAATGAGTCAAACAATTAAAGAAAAACCCTGAACTATTTTTTCCTAATGAAGAACTTACTCTTTTAGGTTTTTAAGCCGCTGGCTAGGAACCTTCCTTTTTCCTCTTCAGGGCTGGGTACAGCAGAGCCACCACTGACCACACTGGCAGGTGTCTGCACATAGTCTTCCATTTAGCCTCCACTTCTGACAGTCTGAGGCTTAATCTCAGTCTCTCCCTGTAAAAATGACTTTTCTCTCTCTGGAAGAATACAACGAGGATGAAAAAATACCCAGAAAAACAAATTTACTCTTTCCCTTAAAACTTCAGTTTGCAATATTGTTTAGGAGTGAAGCAGTCAGTGGAAAGGAAGTCCCATACTGAAACCACCAAGTCCTACAGGACTCGAGGGAGTGGGATGATCTGAGTAGTTTCTGTGGGTGTATGTTTTCCCTGCACTCCCCTAAGAGCTGATTGACTCCCAGCATGTGCAGTCTCTGGGTGGGAAACACAGAGGGAGATTTGACTGACTGCTCCTCCACAGTGCACCTCATTGTCTTTTCTTCTCTTACAGCTGTTTTTGCGAGTGTGGGTTTTTGAGGGACTGCGTGTGTGGTTTTGTGTGTGAGGAGATTTCAAAAAAAAAGATTTAAAGGGCTGCGTTTAGGGGAAATCTAAACTCAGCCTCCATGTTTGCGTGCTTTGAGTTACACACCTAGATGCTTGCCCACTCACTTGGTGTTGGCTGCAGTTTTTCTCAGGCAAAAACTCACATGGGAGTGCTCAGACTGTCTGCATGTGCAAACTGGAGGATTAGCTACCTAACGATTGGTCCAAAAACATAGAATTGGCAATTTACAGGCTCAGCCAAAATAACAGGTCACATTCTCTGGTGGAAGAACTTGGCGTCACATTACTGAAGTCAGAGGAGCTTTGCAGATTTACACCAGCTAAGGATTTGGGCATAGGTGTTTCCCAAGTGAGAAAAATCCAAAGGGAAAAAACTACTCTATTCAGCTGAATTTTACCAAGCAGAGTCTACAGAAAGTGGTCACTTTGCCAAAGAAGCAGGGATCACCTCACGGGTGTTTGTGCGTGAGCAGTAACATCTTAAAGGAATTCACAAACTTCTGCAGTGACAAAATTCTATCATTCCTGCCAAGAAAGAGGAACCACTGCAGTTTAATGTCCTTTTTCTTTTCCTAAACAGTAGTATAAATGGCATTTTTGTACTTGGAAGCTTCAGGCCCATACTTTCACCATACTAATTGCAACTGCATTCACAGTTTCGGTAGGTGGCCACGTCCCTCGCAATGGCGCATGAAGCTACATGTAGTCTGCACGCGCTTTCCTGAACGCTAGGGTGTCACTTGGCTACCACAAGAAATATGCTTCCTACGCACTTTGCTTGCTTTGTTTTCTTTCTTTCTTAGCTCATCACACCATGTTGCAACTGTAAAGCAGCCTCTGGGGCTGCCTCATTTATTCAAGTCTACCGCTGCAGTGTGTCCCCTGTCCTCACACTCCCCGCCTTGCTTGGACAACTTGTAGATACAGGATGGGTTTCTGGGGTGGAAATGGTTTAGTAGGACCCACAATCACTGGAATCTGAGACCTACACTTTAAATGTGTCTAAAATGTTACTGTTACTCATTGCTTTATTTCATTGGGTGTGTCATATGCTAGTTTCCCTTAATGAGGAGCTGTTACAAGGCAAGTTTATGCACTCTTGCTGGGTGTTGGAAGATCAAACCACATCGGGTGACAAGATTACACTTTGCTGGAGGGCTGAAAATACTCTGGAATGGGATGAGAGGTTTAACATGTTCACAGAGCCACAACTTGCCAGCAAGTGGAAGGAGGTATGGTTCCAGAAAGCATAGGAAACAGTCACTGGGCAATGATGAGATGTGTAAGTTACAGGAAATATTAAAATTCAACAAAATCTGCTCTGACACCCAAGCCTCAAATAACGCTTCTAGGGATGTATTAATTATTCAGGCAGAAATCCGCACCCACCCAAGCTTGCTAGTTGTGAGTCTGCCAAATCCAACCCAGCATTGCACCTTCAGACTCACAGCCACCTTTTAAACATTTGTATTATAATCGTACAGTTCTTTGGAGACATTACTACCAGGAATTGCTATGGGATGTTGCAATGGGAACACCACTGCAAGTAAATCACTAGTTTGACAGAAGGGAATGACGAGCTGTGTGCTATGAGCTCTGGAGAACAAGGACAGAAGAGCTGGCTGCATGGGCAGATGAGCAGCCCTGAAGATTCCAGAGCAGAGGGAGCAGAAAACCAGTCAGCTTCATGAAAAAGCAAGCAGGCTGTCCTTGGAGAAAAGCTACAAGGAGAAAAGGGTCCTTGCATTCAGGTGCTCAGGACATTACAAATCCAGCTCCTCTTGAGAGTCTATTTCTGCAAATTCAAGAGAGGACTTCCTATCAAATAAAGAATATTAAAAAAAAAATCCTGTTTTCTCTCTATTTGTATGTCTTGCTTCAGACACACAAACATTTTTATGTATATACATAAGCTTAAGCTGTTTCCTTCTTTTGGAGTCCAGGTGAGATTTTCTCCAAGGTCGGAGAAGAAGGTACCATATGCAGTTCTTTGCTGCCTTCTGCAGCATGGGCAGCTGTCCACTTACAAGCAGTGCCTGTTTTCATCATTTAATCTAAAATTTCATGGCTATTGAAGAGACCTAGAACATCAGTGAGCGCTCTCACTGTCTCCTGGTCTTTTCGTGTGCTATATTAATGGCTTTTACTGAAAATCTTGTTATAGGGTGTTGAGAAGTTCTTGAGTATCACTAAGACTGTGTGCACTGGAGATAGAAGTTGTGGAATAAAAATGCACAGTTGCCTGATGCTTCCTCATCTTGCCATAATGTGCAAAACTGGATCCAGGCTCCTCAGAGTTTGTGGCACAGGTTTTTTAGTTCTGGCCCTGATCTAATCTCAGATAAGGAGGCTGAGTTGCCCTAAATGGTCTCACAGTGATTTGTGGTAGGAACACTATCGGTTGTTTTCTTACAACAACAGAAGAACCATGACAACTTGGAAAGGGGAACTCTGCAGTGTCTGCACAGAGAGGAGATTTCAACATCAGACATAACCAAACTCTGATGAGGAATGAAAGCCAGGGGGGCTGAAGGTCACAGACGTGCAGAAGAGGTGAAAGAGACTAGAGAAGGTGGAAGTGGGTTTCTGAGTAACAAAAGGCTTAAACGAGCTGAGATGGCAGAGAACAAAGATGACAAGGAGGGCGTGGGAGACTGCAGGATGATTTCACCCCAAACTGCAGGAAAGAAGCACAAGAGGGAACAAACTAAGAGGAAATGCTACCCAAGCTCTAGGGAAAAATAACCCAGAGATCCACACAGCATATTTAACCCCTGTGTCCTGAACAGACTTACCCACTACCTCTGCACTTTGGGGAGGTTCAGCCATGAACCAGATTGCACCTTTGCCCTCTGACTCATTTCTTCTAGAGGAAAAAAAGTGTGGAAAAGAATGAACTGGTAGGAGGAATGTGCTATAAATCGTCCCAGCAGAAATAGAGGGTTGACAGAATTTTTCACTTGTATGTTGTTGTTGACAAAAAGGTGATTTCCTAATCAACAGGCCCCAAACAGAGATACTCCAAAGGCCATCAGAAAAAAATTACATACACAGAGGCAAAGCTGCAGAACTGGACCCTAAGTGGAATTAAAAATAGATCAAGTAATAGCCTATAAGGTTGAGAAAGCATTTAAGCAGCAGTGACAGTATTTTAGGGGCATTTGTCAGTAAAACTCAAATGAGACCACAAAGAAAGGAAACGTATGCACAGACAATCATCTTAGAGCAATTATTTAATGAAGGGGACTGGATATTAGGATGAGCTGGATGGCATAAAATCAGAGCAGGGGAGAATGCAGTGAAGAGGTAATACCTGTTACCCAGAGATAAACAGGACACTGAAAAGATGAGATCATGAGGGCAGAAAACCATCCTGCCAAGAAGTGTTTGTGGCGAGAGCAGGGAAAGTGTCTGTGTGTGTAGGAGTACATGAGCGAGATGAATCATTTTCAGAAATAGAGTCCCGTGAGCAGCAGAACCAACATAGCCCATGGACGTATAGCTCAAGACTGACTCGATTTTCTGATGTCTCACAGGGGATGAGCTCATACAGCAGGTTTAGTGGAAGCACTGACAAAATCCTTTCCTGAACCCAGGAACCTATTTTCCTAAGACTTATAAGCACTTCACATCTTTGAATGCACTGCCAAATGGGTTGAAATTGGGTAACAGGTCCAAAAACTAGTAGGGATAAACTGATAGCCACGCAAGGATAGCCACAAGCAGCCACGCACAGAGTGTCAATGCTGTGAAATCAAGCTAGGAAAGTGTCCTGGCAAGTCTGTCACCTGTGTGCTGCAATGGGATATTTTCATTCAATTATTAACGATCTGGTTAACAAAGGCACATGCAGATGCTGGCAAACTGGAACCTAGGCTAATATTCTATTATCATTTTTTTTAAACTAGTTTTTTTAACTGCATTTATCAAGTAAACTATTATGAGCAAGTTGAAGCTGATGGGTCTTGCTCCCGGTTCCACTGCTCAGTGCCTCGTGATCTTAGACAGCTGGGTTATCCTAACCGCGTATTCTTGCCATGTGAAGTCTCCGCCTGCGGTAACTGATGGTGGTAAAATCAGTTCCATCTGTAATAAAATGGCAATTAAAAGACTCTTGGAGGTTTTATTACCTGGTATAATTTAAACACTTGCAGATGTGTTAATGAAAGTACTGATCAAAGTTTTACTAGTATTAATTATGTTTTCAGGCATTTCACTACTTCCTACTTTTCAGCAAGAGCCAGAAGGAGAGGCATCAAAGTACTGCCACAACGGTGATTGTCCCTGCAACATCACCACCAGCAGCAGTCAGGAAGTCCTGTTAAAAACTCCATTTTCCTTTGGGAGAAAAACTTGTATTTCTAGGCTTGAGTGGTTTGAGTAAAGTCTGGAGGTCTAAATGGAATTGCTGAATGTTTTAAGCCAAGTCCAAGGGCCCAAGTTTTTCCAAGGACTTTTACATTCAGCTTCCACAAGCCAAAGAATCAAGGCCAATGCATTCTTCTGTCCTGAGGAATGACCAAGAAAAATGTTTCTAGAAACTTCTAGAAAAAACATTTAGCACTGTGACTGAGCCCTGAAGAAATTAATCTCAGAAAAGACTGAAAATTAGAGCTCTGTATAGATGTGCCTGAGAATTATTCTATGAAATTGAATGGGGAATCTTAAATAGCCTTTAGACTTGAATATACATTTCCAAATCCATTATCGCTACTTCTCATCTGCACAAAAGTGATACCCTAAATATAGAGGGTGCCAAACAATTGTAAAGGAATGTAACGTCCTTGTCCAGAGAAATTCAGAATCAGTGCAGATATCAAAGGGAGTAGAGGGGTAAAACAAGCAAGGAAATGAGCATTGCTACAGCAGGCCTATGGCCGAGCTGGGTAGAAAGGGATTTCTCTGCCTGAAAAATATTTGAGAATTTTAAAATGTTCCCAAACCACACTCAGATGAAGCCAAATCTTTTCAATATGTTTTGCTGAAACTATTAATAAAAGCAAATATCCAAACAGTTTGGTTTTCAGCAACATCAAAAAATAATCCCCAAACTGAAAGAATAATTTGAAAACACTGGAAACAACCAGAAGCTGGATGTTTCCTGCTTTGGGGTTTGTTTGTTTTTTAAGCAAGTAGCTGGAAAGTTTCTTCCAAAAGAACGGAAAAAGTAAAAATTATTTTTCCCATTATTTGTCCCCATCCAGAGGGACCTGGACAAACTGGAGAGGTGGGACTGTGTGAACCTCATGAGGTTCAACAAGGCCAAGTGCAAGGTCCTACACCCGGGTCGGGGTAATCCCCGCTATCAATACAGGCTGGGGGATGAAAGGATCGAGAGCAGCCCTGCTGAGAGGGACTTGGGGGT